>Ga0213841_1000134_pt1 | contig 169205 bp, 133 predicted proteins | sample SWPATP23_FD_160125 | JGI IMG/M metagenome (GOLD analysis project Ga0213841, IMG submission 160125) | Coastal seawater microbial communities from Marineland, Florida, United States - SWPA TP2 #3 | ecosystem: Environmental > Aquatic > Marine > Coastal | place: USA: Florida | collected 2016-08-14
ATAGGCGGATAAATGAATTTTTTGTTCAAAGTCTCCAGCTAGATGCTTTTACCCTTCAGCTAGAATATGAGTGACTGATTGTTAAATGACCAATCTTGGAGATTTTGAACTCCGAAACTTGAGTTATTATATATCTCCGGCCGAGGCATAAATCAAGACTGATCCACAATTCCTATTACCGCAGTTGGCTGAAACCGGTAGTAGCGCCGAATGCCTGCTTTTTTAAATTACCACTGATGTGCAATAGATTAGGGGTAACAACTCCACGAAAAATACGCAGACAAACCCAATCCCCGAGCCGCAAATCGCCAATCGGGGATTGGGCACCACTCATAACACTGGCACTTCCTCCGCCAGGCGAATCAACGCATCGGCTGCCACCACACCTCGGCCTTGGGGCAACACCATCAACGGGTTTACATCCAATTCCAGCAACTGATCGCGGTATTCTTCCGCGAATGCGACAACAGCCATCACCGCCCCCACAATCGCCTCCCGGTCCGCGGCCGCGCGGCCGCGGTAGCCACGCAGCAGCTTGTCCCCTTGCAGGGAGCTGAGGGCTTTTTCCACCTCCCGGGGATCGGTGGGCAATAATAGCGTGGCACCATCATTGATCAGGTTGACCAGAATACCGCCGGAGCCCAACACCAGAGCCAGACCAAACTGCGGATCCCGTTTCAAGCCAATAATCATTTCCGCCACCGTATCCGCGACCATGGTTTCCACCAGAAAACGGTCTTCCACCCCCGGTGTATTCGCAAGCCGCTCAGCCATATCGGCGACGGCGGCAGCCACTGCTTCCTCGGATTTCAGATTCAGCGCCACGGCACCGGCTTCGGTTTTATGGGGGAGTTGGGCGCTGACCACCTTAACCACCACCGGGAAGCCCAGTTCGGCCGCAGCAACCGGCGCCTCGACCGCAGACACCACACGACTTTGGGGGATACTCAGGCCGTAGGAGGCCAGCAGTTGCTTGCTCTCAGCCTCGTCCAACAGGCGATCCCTATCGCTTACCGTCACCGGGAATTCAAGGTGCAGACGAGTCAGCGGTCCATCGTCCATCAATTCCCGGCGACGGCGTTGATACCATACCGCCGCACCCAGAGCTGCCACAGCCTCTTTCAATCCTTGCAAAGGAGTGATGCCATTCTCCACCAAACGTTGTCGCGCCACCGTGGGCAGCAGTTCCGGGACACTACTCACCACCACCGCTACTTGCTGGCTCTCCCGGGCTGCATCGACCATGGCCGTTATCGAGAGTTCCCAATCGTCACAGTCACCGGAAGCTTCACTGGGATAGTCCAGCACCAGCACCGTGGCGTCGAAATCACTGTTTAACATATCCAGATAACAGCGTGTCAGGTCGGCCTGCTTTCCCCAGATGGCGGTGTTGTAATCCAAGGGATTGGAAATGGTGACGAAGCCCTGCAAGAGCTCTGTCAGGTCTTCCGCCTGGGCGGGGCTGATAGGCGGTAACAGCAGATCATGTTGCTCCGCCAGATCGGCCAGCATGGCGGAGTCGCCGCCAGAGCAGGTCATTACTCCCAAGCGGTTGCCCGCCAGCGACCCAGCAACGGAGAACAGTTTTAAGGTCTCCAACATATCCACCAGGGAGCTTACCCGCACCACCCCAAGTCGTTGAAACAGGGCGTTGTACATCTCATCGGCGCCGGCCATGGAGCTGGTATGGCTCATGGTGAGTTGGGTTCCCAGCTCCGAAGTGCCCGCTTTTAACGCCACAATCGGTACACCCTGCTCCAGCGCCCTGACAGCAGCGCGACTAAAGCCGGCAATGTCCTTTAGGCCCTCGATGTAGAGACCGATAGCGGAGATACGGGGATCATCGATCAACGCGTCGATATAGTCATCAATACCCAGCATCGCCTGGTTGCCAACACTGACTACCTGGGCGATGGGCAAAGAGCGGTCTGCCATGGTCAGGTTCAAGGCCACGTTGCCACTCTGGCTGATCAGTGCCACCCCCCGCTCGACCTTGACACCGCCGTGACGGTCTGGCCACAGGGCCGCGCCGTCCAGGTAATTCAGCATGCCGTAGCAATTGGGGCCCATCAGTGCCATCTCGCCGGCCGCGGCTACCAGTTGTTGTTGTAACTGCTCACCGTCAGCACCCATCTCGGCAAAACCGGCGGCGTAACACACACAACCACCGGTGCCAGCGGCGGCCAGATCCCCCACTACACCAATGGCAGCCTGACTGTTGACCGCCACGAAGGCCGCATCCGCCACACCGGGTAGATGCGCTACCGAAGCAAAACAGGGACGGCCGGCGAGGGTTTCATAGTTGGGGTTCACCACCCAGATATCGCCTTCAAAACCAATGGCCTCACAACTCTTGATGGCCTGGATCAGGTTGCGTCCCCCGACAAATACGATGTTCGTCGGGCTGAGTAGGCGTTTTAGATTTTCTACTTTGTTCATCACTTACCTTCGTATCTATAAAACTAATTCCTGCTGTCAATCCCATTGGGTGTAGATATCCAGGCCACGTTTTTTAATCTGACCGGCAATCACTACCCGCTGGATTTCCGAGGTACCTTCCCAGATACGATCCACACGGGTATCCCGCCACAAACGCTCAACCGGGTTCTCACGCATATAACCGCGTCCACCCAAAATCTGTACGGCATTGTCACAGACACGCCCCACCATCTCCGAGCAATACAGCTTCAACGCGCTGGCACGGGCGTGGTTGAGCTTGCGGTCATTGTTTTCGGTAATCTGCCAAGCCAAGCGGTACAGCATGCTTTGAGCTGCCATAATTTCTACCGCCATGTCCGCCAGCATAAATTCTATCGCCTGGAAATCACGAATCGGCTGGCCAAACTGCTTGCGTTCGGCAGCGTAGTCGTTGGCCACTTCCAGTGCCCGGGTGGCTCCGCCCACACAACGCGCAGCAATGCCCAGGCGCGCCTCCACAAACCAGTCTTTGGTCATCTCGTAACCCTGGCCGATACCGCCCAGAATCTTGCTATCGTCCACGACCACATCCTCGAAGATAAATTCCGGGTGTTTGTAGGCAAAGTGGTGGGTATAGGTCGGCGTGCGCTTGACCTTGACACCGGGCAAATTCTTGTCAACAAAAAAGACTGTGGGTTTGTCGGGGTCGCCATCGACATGGGTATGCACCAAAAGATAGTCGGCCACATCACCGACGGTCACAAACCACTTTTCGCCATTGATTTTGAAACCGCCGTCACAGACCACTGCCGTGGTCACGCACTGACGGGGATCGGAACCGGCCTCGGCTTCGGTAATAGCGTAGGCATCGCGACGCTGTCCCTGGCAGGTGGGAATCAGGTACTCCTCTTTTTGCGCCTGGGTGCCAAAGCGCATGGGAAACGCCGGCTGAAACACAGTATCCCAAATCGCACCAGTAACGCGCCCCAACTGTTCGTTCACCAAGGTCTGCTCAAACACCGTCAGACCCTGACCGCCATCTTCCTTGCTGTGGTTAATGGCATTCAGTTCCCAGTCCATTACCGCCTGGTTAATAGTCGCCAGGCTGGCTGTAGACAGCCCATCATTGTCTTCACACTCCAGTTCATAAGGCTCCAGGATCTCCTGGGTAAACGCCTTGCTGTGAGCCTGCAATTTGCGTTGTGCATCAGTCAAATTAAAATCCATCGTTTCTCTCCTGGCATCGCCAAAGGGTGTCAATAAAAACGGATAACTGTGTGCCCCGGCCAAAGTGTTTGCGACCGGCTTGATGCACATCTTAACCAGCCCCCCGCTGCGCTATTTGACCCAGATAGACAGGGACTATACGAAAAACGTCAATAGACAGTTTCCGGTTGAATCGGCAAAGATTTCTGTTTTAGCCTGATAAAGGGCAACAGCCAGCCCATCCCCAAAATAATTTTTCTTGCATGTTTTGCCCTTGCTTTTTTAGGTGCTACAACGGAGACTGCCGATGAGCGAACTGTTAATTAACGATGTCAACGGCGTTCGCTGGTTGACACTCAACCGCCCGGATCAGCGCAACGCACTGGACCGCCCTTTGCTCGACGCCCTTTATGCTTGTGTGGAGCAAACCGCCGCCGACGGCAGTATTCGCTGTTTAGTGATCACCGCCAGCGGCAAAAGTTTTTGCGCAGGCGCCGATGTGGCTGAATGGGCCGCTGCCGAGGCCCGGGGTGAACTGGAAACCTACGGCTGGACCGACAAAGCTCATCGGTTGATGGTCTCGCTGGCCGCCCTGCCCATTCCCACTATCGCCATGCTTAACGGTAGTGCCGTGGGCGCTGGGCTGGATCTAGCCCTGTGTTGTGATTTCCGTTTTGCAGTGGGCAGCGCCAAATTCAAACCCGGTTACACAACCATGGCTTATTGCCCCGACGCGGGTAGCAGTTGGCATCTGCCACGTTTGATTGGCGAGGAACAGGCCAAGCTGTTCCTGTTTCTGGATAATGCCTGGAATGCAAAGCGCGCGTTAACCGCAGGCATGATTACTGGTCTGGAAACGGCTGAATCCTTGAAAGAAACCGTGACCGCTCTCGCCAATCGCCTGGCGCAGGGCCCCACCGTTGCGTTTAAGCAAACCAAGGCACTGCTGGAGAAAAGTCGCCACAGTACCCTGGCCCAGCAGCTGAGTTATGAGTGTGAGGCTGGGCTTGCATGCGGCCGCAGTGAGGATGCGCAGGAAGCCTTGCGCGCGGCCACCGAAAAACGTTCCCCTAACTTTGTTGGAAGGTAGATAGTCATGAATTTTCAACTAACCCATGAACATGAAATGCTGGTAGACGCCATTCGCAGCTTTGTGGAAAAAGAACTGATTCCCCACGAAGCCAGTGTCGATGCCGCCGACCAGGTGCCGGCGGAGCTGTCTGCCGAGATTCGTCGCAAGGCGCTGGAGGCCGGTTTTTACGCCTTTAACATGCCCGAAGAAGTGGGCGGTGGCGGTCTCGACTATGTGTCCCAGGCCCTGATCGAGCGTGAGCTGTCCAAAGTGACCTGGGCCCTGCAGGTGTTTGTCGCCCGCCCCTCAAAAATCCTGATGGCCTGTAAAGGCAGCCAGGTTGACGATTACCTGTTACCGGCGGTGCGCGGTGAAAAGATTGACTGTTTTGCCCTTACCGAGCCGGATGCCGGCTCAGACGCCGCCAGCATTAAAACCCGTGCCGTGCGCGATGGCAGCGACTTTGTGCTCAAGGGCAGCAAACACTTTATCAGCCACGCCGGCCACGCGGACTTTGCCATTGTTTTTGCCGTCACCGGCTCCCAGGAGGTCAACGGTCGCCGCCGCAACGAGGTGACCGCCTTTTTGGTAGACACCAATGCCGAGGGGCTGACCATCCAGCGCGGCCCGGTGTGCGTCAGCAATCGCGGTTACCACACCTATGAACTGTTCTTTGACGACTGCCGGGTATCGGAAGCCAATGTACTGGGCGAGGTCGGCAAGGGCTGGGACGTGGCCAATGCCTGGCTGACCGCCGGTCGTGTGATGGTCGCCGCCAACTGTGTGGGCCAGGCGCAGCGCGCACTGGACCTGTCCCTCGACTGGTGTGTGGAGCGGCAACAGTTTGGCAAAACCATTGGTAAGAACCAGGGGGTGTCCTTCAAGCTGGCCAATATGGCCACCGAGATTCGCGCTGCCGAGCAGTTGACCCTCTATACCGCCTGGAAGATGGATCAGGGCACCATGACTGACGGTGATGCCGGTATGGCCAAACTCTTTGCCAGCGAGATGTTGGGACGAGTCACCGACGAAGCCGTGCAGATTTTTGGCGGTATGGGCCTGATGAATGAACTGCCGATTGAGCGTATGTGGCGCAACGCCCGCATTGAGCGGATATGGGAGGGCACCTCGGAAATACAGCGGCACATTATCTCCAAGGAGCTTCTGCGCTCACGAGAGGCTTGATCCCGAAAATTGGCAAAATTTGCACATTTGGGGTCCGTCTGGGTCAAGTAGTGTATCAACCCATGCGCTAGTCTGTACAAGCCTGCCGAAAAGCGCTCCAGCCGGGCGCGCAAAATGTTGTTGACTGAGCAGGCTTGTAAGCGTCCCCACAGTGCAGAATAATTACAGCAGGAGAGACAACTTTATGAAACGATATGGCTCGAAAAACCACTATCCCATCTCCCCCATCGCTGCGGCGGTGGTAACCACCGGCCTTACGGCCGTGGCCAATATGGCCCAGGCAGAGAGTTTCCAGATCGAAGAGGTCACCGTGACCGCGACTCGCCGGGCCGAATCCACCATGGATGTGCCTTACAATATTTCTGCCACCACCTCAGAAACCCTTGAGCGTCGCGGCATCACAGACTTTTCCAAACTGGCCCACTCCACGCCCGGTCTGGCCTACATCGATAGCGGTGCCCGCGACGGTGGTATCAACAGCGGCCTGATTATCCGGGGCCTAAATACCTCCGCCTCCGGCTCCTCGGACCTGGTATCCATCGCTTCACCCACCGTGTCCACCTATATTGGCGAAACCCCAGTGTTCTTTAACCTGCACCTGAAAGACATCGAGCGGGTGGAGATCCTGCGCGGCCCGCAGGGTACATTGTACGGTTCTGGCTCCCTCGGCGGCACCATCCGCTATATCCACAAAGAGCCCAGTACCGAAGGGTTTGAACTGGAAACCGGTACCCGTCTGTCATTTACCGACCAGGCCAATGGCTTTAACAGCGACACCCACGTTGCCATCAACCTGCCAATCAATGACAGCCTGGCCGTACGCGCCGTGGCCGGCTACGTGGACAACCAGGGCTTTATCGACGCCAATCGGCTGATGGCACTGGATGAAAATCAGCAACCGGTATTGGTGGACCCCACCGATCCGGTCAACAGTGCTGCCGAGGAGTACAGCAAGGCCGGGATCAACGGTGAAATGATCAAACACGGCCGTATCGCCGCCCTCTGGGATGTTAACGAGAGTGTCAGCGTCCAGCTCGCCTACCAGTATCAAGAGGACAACATTGACGGCCGCCAGGTGAGTAATACCCGCGGTAACGGTGGCGACAAGTACGCCCATACCTTGCGTTCGGAGGAGCCCCTGGAGCGGGATCTGGATCTGTGGAGCCTGGATGTGGAAGCCGATCTCGGTTTTGCCAGTATCACCTCCGCCACCTCCCATTTTGAAAGCGATACCCGCATGACCAGCGACCAGAGCGGTATCTGGCTCAACTCCCCCTGGTGGGTCCCCTACTACGGCGGCAGCCCCCGGGACGTATTTAACGGCAACTACGACTTTAAAACCAGCAGCACCGCCCAGGAGTTCCGCCTGGTTTCCACAACCGATGGTGACATCGACTGGATTGTAGGTGCCTTCTACCTGAAGCAGTCGCTCGATATCCATATGGACGATGTGGGTCTCGGCTATACCCAGTGGGCCGAGGATTCCGGTTGGTACCCCGGCGCCGTGGCATTGCTGGACTCTCTGGGTATGCCCCAGGATCTGCTCTACCGGCAGCTGCAGGCAACCGACTATGAAGATAAGGCCATTTTCGGTGAGCTAACCTACCACATCAGCGACATCTGGCAGGTCACCTTCGGTGCACGCTTTTTCGAGCAGGAATTCGAAAACGCTAACACCATGTTTTCACCGCTGTGTGGCGCGGCCTGTTCAACCGACGGTATCGATCCCCGCGGCGTTTACGGCGGCACCCACAGTGAAAAGATCAGCGATCAGATTTTCAAGCTGAACACTTCATACGATCTGTCTGAAGAGGTGATGGTCTACTTTACCTGGGCAGAGGGTTTCCGCCACGGCGGCGCCAACGGCATTCCTACCGAAGGTGTCTGGCAGGAGCCGGTGGAGCTGGTGCCTTACACCAATGACGTTGCCACCAGCTGGGAAATCGGTGCCAAAGGTCGCCTCTGGGACGGCCGCATGCAGTTCGTTACAACGCTCTACCTGATCGAGTGGGAAGATGTACAGATTGACACCCGCTCTACCAACGATTTTGCCATTGTCACCAACGGTGATACCGCAGAGTCCCAGGGCATTGAATTCGAAGCTACGGTTTACCTGACCGAGAATCTGTCGACCACCTTGGGTTACGCCTACACCGAAGCGGAACTGACCTCCAACTTCACGGTGGGCGGTATTGTTGGCGAAAAGGGCGATGAGTTGCCCGGCGTCCCCAACAATATGGCGACGATTTCCCTGGACTACACCCAAATGCTGGATAGCGGTACCGAAGTGATCTACCACCTCAACGGCTCTTACGTCGATGACGTCGCTACCGATATCGATAGCGAAAGCGACAACTATATGGAAGTTGACGGTTACACGCTGCTCGACGCCTCCGTCTCTATTTCCCTGGACAACTGGAACCTGAGTCTGTTTGTGGACAATCTCAGCAACGAACGTGCGCCTACCGGTAGCCGCGGTCCGAGCTTCGCCACCAACGATCCAGCCGGTCGCGATCTCTTCTCCTATGTGGTGCGTCCCCGCACTGCGGGTATCGGTATCAAGTACACATACTGATAATCCCCTTCACTGCCCCCCGCTCCCCTGCGGTAGGCAGTGCTCTAGCAGCAGTGACGCAATTTGTAGATCCCATGTCTTTCTATGCGCTGTTTTAAAACACCTGCGCACGTAAGATAACTCTCACACCAATGAAACAACGCTTAATTAAAAGCAGCAAGGGTTTGGTCCCTACTGACTACAGCCGTTGCCCGCAACAGGAGAACACCATGGCAAAAGTGACCGTCGCCGCCACCCAGATGGCTTGCAGTTGGAACGTTGAAGAAAATGTTGCCAATGCCGAGAAATTAATCCGCCAGGCAGCGGCCGAGGGTGCCCAGATAATTTTGATTCAGGAACTGTTTGAGGCTCCCTACTTCTGCATCGAACAACACCCCAAGCACTTTGACTTAGCCACCAGCGTGGAGGAGAACACCACCATCAAACGCTTTTCTGAGCTGGCCAAAGAGCTGGAAGTGGTATTGCCCCTCAGCTGGTTTGAGCGCGCCGGCAAAGCGTTTTTCAACTCCCTGGTGGTGATCGATGCCGACGGCACCGTGATGGATGTGTACCGCAAATCCCATATCCCCAACGACCCAGGCTACCAGGAAAAACAGTACTTTTCCCCGGGCGATACCGGCTTTATGGTCTGGGAAACACGCTACGCCAAGATTGGTGTCGGTATCTGCTGGGATCAGTGGTTCCCGGAAACGGCTCGCTGCCTGGCCCTTAAAGGCGCGGAACTGTTGTTCTATCCCACCGCCATCGGCTCCGAACTCAATAACGACCACGACTCCATGGCCCACTGGCAGACTGTTATGCAGGGCCACGCCGCGGCCAACGTCATGCCGGTGATCGCCTCCAACCGCATCGGCAGCGAAAAGGCCACCGCAAGTGACGATCAAATGACCTTCTACGGATCTTCCTTCATCGCCGACCAGTCCGGCCAAAAAGTAAAAGAGGCCAACCGCACCGACGAAGGCATTTTGGTACACACCTTCGACCTGGAAGAAGTGCGTGTGATGCGCGAACGCTGGGGCTTGTTTCGCGACCGCCGCCCCGACCTGTACGGACCGATTGCCACCTATGACGGCAACGCCTAAGCCAAACGCCATTCACACTACCGCTATCCAATACAGGGGCAGGAGCAGAATATGACTTCGACACCGAGAGAACTGGGTTACCATATGCCCGCCGAGTGGGAGCAGCAGAGCGCTGTCTGGCTGCAGTGGCCGCACCGGCTGCCAACCACCACCGTGGGGGGCGAGGACGCCCACTACAGCTATCAGCGTAAACTGGAAACCATCTGGCTGGCCATGAGCTGGGAGATACACCAGCATGAAAAAGTGTGTATCATCGCCAACGACGACAACCACGCCGCTTATATTACCAGCCAGCTGAATTATTACGGCTACAACATGGACAGCATCGATATCCATGTGGCGGCCACCTACGACGTCTGGCACCGGGATTCAGGCCCAATTTTTGTGCGTAATGCCGAAGGAGAACTGGCGGTCACGGGCTGGAACTTCAACGGCTGGGGGACTTATCCAGAGTATATCGAAAACGAACAGCATATCCCGGCCAAAGTGGCCGAGATCCTGGAGTTGCCCTTCTTCAAGGCACCGATCGTCAGTGAAGGCGGCGCCCTGGAAGTCAACGGCAGCGGCAGTTTGATCGCTACCCGTAGCTCCCTCATCAACGATAACCGCAATCCGGGTAAAAGCCAGGCCGAGATTGAAACTGCCCTGAAAGATTACCTGGGCGTTTCCAATATTATCTGGTTATCGGGCGCTCCACCGGAAGTATGCATGGACGAACTGGGCGACGGCACCGACTTTCATATCGATATCGCCGCACGTTTTGTCAATCAAAACACCGTGGTCTATGCCTGGACCGACGATACCAGCGATCCCCGTTACCCCTACCTCAAACAGCACCGCGAGGAGCTGCAACAGGCGCGGGATGAAAACGGTGAATCCTTGAATCTGGTACCACTGGAACTGCCCCGCGGTGGCGTTTATGCCACTAGCGGGCGCTTTAACGAATACGGCAGCAACCACACCGACTCCAGCTACTGCAACTACCTGGTAGCCAACAATCTGGTGCTGGTGCCCATCTTCGGCAATATCAACGACCAGAAAGCGCTGGACACGTTGAAAGAGTTTTTCCCCGAGCGGAAGGTGATTGGTATTCCCGCTCTCTCCATCAACGAGGAAGGCGGTGCGATTCACTGCGTCACGCAGCAGCAACCCGCGACTCGTTGAGAATACCAAACTGACGGTAGTGACCGTCAGTACCTTCCGCTTCTTTTTAGAGGTCTTTTGCCTCTCTCTTCACACCCGGTTCCCCTCTAGGGCCGGGTGTTTTTTTACCTGATTTTGTCAAACGCGATCCGGTTGAGATCTCTTTTTCGAGCCCCTATCAAGACATCAGGGCCTTTTTTTCAATAAACTCTTCCAGTCCCGACAGTCCCCATTCGCGGCCGTTACCGGACTGTTTATAGCCGCCGAAGGGTGCCCGATAGTTAAAGGCGCCACCGTTGATAAATACCTGTCCAGTCTGCAGACGCCGCGCCAGCGCCAAGCCGTCAGTGAGACTGGCTGCCCAGACGCCACCGGACAGCCCAAAGGGCGAATCGTTGGCAATAGCCACCGCGTCATCGAGTGTGTCGTAGACAATCATGCACAGCACGGGTCCGAAGATCTCCTCCCGGGCGATGGTCATCTGGTTGTTCACATCGGCAAAGATGGTGGGGCGAATATAAAAACCCCGTTCAAAGTCCCCCTGCGTCGGTACTCCCCCCGTCACCAGGGTAGCCCCCTCCTCTATCCCCTTTTCGATATAGGTGATCACGGTATTGCGCTGCCGCTCTGAGCACATAGGGCCCAGAAAACTGTCTTCAGCGAGCGGATCGCCTATTGGCAACGACTCCGCCACCTGTTTGGCAATATCGATCGCCTCTTCGTAACGGCTGCGGGGCACCAACATTCGCGTCAGTGCGGTACAGGTCTGGCCGGAGTTGATCATCACGTCCTGGACGCCGTGAATCACAGCAGCCTCCAGATCCGCATCCGGTGTAATAATAAACGCCGATTTGCCTCCCAACTCCTGGCAAACCCGTTTAACGGATTGGGCCGCCATTTCCGCCACCCGGATACCGGCACCGGTGGAACCGGTAAAGGACACCATATCCACCTCCGGGTGCTTGCACAGGGCCTCACCCACAATCACACCTGGTCCGGTTACCAGATTGAACACCCCGGCGGGCAAGCCCACCTGGTCCATAATCTCCGCCAGTAAAAATGCGTGCATCGGCGTCTCTTCACTGGGCTTGACCACCATACAGCATCCGGCAGCCAAGGCTGGTGCGACCTTGCCCACCAGCTGATGCAACGGGTAGTTCCAGGGGTTGATAAAGGCACAAACCCCAATCGGGTCTTTGACAATCAACGCGTTGTCCACCACCTCTTCTTCATCCATATGGGCTGCCATGGCCGCATAGTTCCGCATGCCTTCAATCGGCCCATCCACCTGCACCTCCAGTGCCAGGTGCAGCGGCATGCCCAGCTCTGTCGTAATCAACCGGGCCAGCTCCTCGCGCCGGCTATGCATCGCTTCCGCAATAGCGGTGATATAACGGGCGCGTTCATCTGAAGATGTTTGGGACCAGCTGCAAAACGCTCGGCGGGCGGCCTGCACTGCACGATCCACATCCTCAACCCCACCCTGGATAAATATGCCGGCAGGCGCCTCCGTGGCCGGATTAATCACTTCACGGTATTTTTCCTGATGCGCAGCCGTCCAGGCGCCATCAATATAGAGGCGGTCGTATTGGTGCATAAAGCTGTTCCCCAATAGTTAGCGATTGTTGTTTTCCACAAAACATTCATGCATTTCAATCAAGGTCACGCCCTGATAGGCTAATGCTTCTTGCAACGCTGTCTCCAGTGATGCCAGAGATTCCGGTCGTTGGGTGCGACAACCAAAACCTTCCGCCACCTTGATATAGTCCGGGTTTTTGGGTGAGACACCGATGGGAGGAATATCCAGTGCCAGCATATCGTCTCGAATCTGGCCGAGGCTGTCGTTATTCCACAACAGGATCACAAAGGGACTTTGCAGCTCTTCGGTAGCGGTAGCCAGTTCCTGCACGGTGTAAAGAAAGCCGCCATCACCGGTCAGTACCACGCCCGGGCGATCCGGCGCACCGATCTTGGCCCCGATACCCGCCGGCAAGCCATAACCGAGGGTACCGTAACCCGTGGGGTGCAACCAGCTGCGCACGCGGTTGACATCATAGCTGTAGTTGCCCGTGTAGGCGATTTGCGTCATGTCCGTAGCAATAAAAGCATTGTCCGGCAAACACTGTTGTAGCACATTCAACACCGCAATGTGTTTTTGCTGCAATGCGGTTTGTGTCTTGGCGATAGCCGTTTTTAAAACATCCAGTTCCGCACTGATTTCCCGCTTGTGAAGTGCCGGTGCAACCTTGTCCAGCAAGGCATCTACCGCAGCCTGCGCGTCCGCGACAATAGCCACTTCGGCCGGGTAGAGGTCGTTCATTTTACGCGGATCGATATCCACCCGGATAATCTTGTCCGTTATGGGCAGCTTGTCCCGCCATATATCGGTATCGGCCAGCTCAGTTCCTATAGCCAACACAACATCCGCCGTCGCTACATAATCCCATGCGGACTCCGTGCAAAGTACTGCACCAGCGTGCAATGGGTGTAAAGACGGCAGAATGCCTTTACCGGCGACGGTAGTAAAAACTGCAGCCTGACATTTTTCCGCCAGATCCTCGATGGCTTGCGATGCTTCAATAGCACCACCACCGGCTATGATTATCGGGCGCCGGGCATTGTTGAGCAAAACCGCTGCGGCACTTGTGGCATTTAAGTCCGGCACCGGGCGCCTGGCCGGTAAACGTACATCGTCGGTCCAGTCGCGGCTCACTTCCGCCGCCAGCACATCGAGTGGGATTTCGATGTGTACCGGCCGCGGGCGCTCGCTGTTAAAAACGCTGAAGGCCCTGGCGATCAAGTCCGGAATGTCATCCACCCTGAAAGCGGTGGCACTAAACGCTGTCAGCGGTTCGCTGATGGCGCGCTGGTTTTGGGTTTCGTGCAAACGACCCCAGCCTTTACCCAGGGTATGGGTTTCGTTCACGCTGGTGATGACCAGCATGGGCACAGAATCAGCGTAGGCTTGACCGATGGGCGTCGCGATATTGGTCAGCCCAGGTCCGGTAATGATAAAACACACTCCGGGTTTACCGGTCACGCGCGCGTAGCCGTCCGCCATAAAACCGGCGCCCTGTTCGTGCCGGGTCAATACATGGCGAATGTTGCGGCCGGGAAGACCGCGATAAAGCTCCAGGGTGTGAACACCGGGGATGCCAAAGACGGTATCCACCTGGTAGGCTTCCAACAATTTTACCAGCGCCTGGCCGCAGGTCATTTTGCCGTCCAACTGATCGCTCATAGTTATTTTCTCTTTGCCAATTTTTTACAAAAACGTTGCAATAGATAATGTAAGATAGTCGGTGTAGAAACTGGTCAGGACACAGATACCTTGCTGATCAGTGCATCCACGGCAATCGCGCCCTGTTCCAAAACCATCAGCGGGTTTACATCTAATTCCGCAATGGTGTCAGCCTGTTCTGTCGCATAGTCGGCAATTGCCATAATCGCTTTCACAGTCGCGTCGATATCTCCACCGGGTTTGCCGCGGAAGCCCTGCAGCAACTTGCTGACTTTCAGGTTTTGGAGCGCTTCGCGCACTGCAGCCTCGGTAGTCGGCAACAATAGGCTGGTACTGTCTTTTACCAGTTCCACCAGAATACCGCCGGCACCGATCACCAGTGCCACACCAAAATCGGCTTCGCGCTTGACGCCTACAATCAACTCCGCCACCGGTGGTGTTGACATTTTTTCAACCAGTATGCGATTGGTATCCACATTGGGATGGCCGTGTTTGACGCGCTCCACCATGGTCTGCACAGCACTTTGGACCTCTTCCACACTTTTCAGATTCAGGGCCACAGCACCGGCTTCCGTTTTGTGGGGCAAGTCTGCACTGGCGACTTTAACGACTACGGGGAATCCCAGCGCCTCGGCCGCTGTACCTGCCTCTGCAGGTGTCACCAGTTTTGCCGCCGGAACGGGCAGGCCGTAACTGGCCAACACTTGTTTGCTGTCCCACTCATCCAACGAGATCGGCGACTGCGCCAACGCCGGAACCTTGACCAGAGTTTTCTCCAATTGAGCTTCGGGCCGCAGCAAATTCGTCCGTCGTTGACTATAAGCCACTACCTTGCCGATCGCCTCCAATGCGTCTTCAATACCTTGCAAAGCAGGTACCCCCATGGCCTGCAACTTCTCGCGGGCCATCTCCGGCAACAGCTCGGGAAATACAGACGCTACTGCCCCCGGAATCCCCTTTTTGGCCAATGCCTGAGCAAACACCTCGGCCATCAGGTCACACTCGGCGCGTTCCCCGGTTTCTTCGCCCGGGTAATCCAGAATCAGAAAACCGTAATCGTAGTCACTGTCCAGCATGCCTTCCACACACTGGGTCAAAGCCTCGCGATCCCCCCAAATGGCAGTGGTAAAATCCAGCGGGTTAGCCACATTGGCAAATACCGGCAATACCGCTTCCAGTTTTTCCCGCTGCGCCGCAGTAGGTTGAGGCAAGTCCAACTGGTTCGCCTCACTGTAATCGGCTATCAAACCGGCATCGCCGCCGGAACAGGCCAGTGCGGCCACCCGATCGCCTTTTGGCAAAGCGCCATTGGCGACAATCTTGAGGGTTTCAATAAAGCCGACCGGTCCGCGGACCCTGATCACGCCCAGTCGTTCAAACAGCGTGTTGTAGAGTTCATCGGAACCGGCCAGGGAGCTGGTGTGGCTGAGAGCCAACTCGGCACCAATGCTGGATGTGCCTGTTTTCAATGCTACAATGGGCACGCCCTGCTTAAGTGCCAGAGTCGCAGCGCGAGCGAAAGCCGGCACATCTTTCAGGCCCTCCAGATGTAAGCCAATCGCGGTCACCCGCGGCTCTTTTAACAGGGTTTCGATAATATCGGCCACATTAACGCAGGCCTGGTTACCCACACTGACCATATAGGAGACCGGCAGGGAACGGTCAGTCATGGACAGGTTATAGGCGAAGTTGCCACTCTGGGTAACCACTGCCACGCCCTTCTCCACTAACTGCCCCCCGTGGGCCACCGGCCACAACGCAGCGCCGTGTAGATAATCCAGCAAGCCGTAGCAGTTGGGACCGACGATGGCCATATCGCCGGCGACATCCAACAGCTGTTGCTGCAGCCGGGCGCCCTCTTCATCCATCTCGGCAAAACCGGAAGCGTAACAAACGGCACCGGCCGCGCCCACCTCATTCAGCGCCCGTACAACGTCAATGGTAATTTCCCGGCCGGTGGCGATAAAACTGGCATCCGGAGCCTCGGGCAAATCCTTAACCGAGGCAAAACAGGGCTCGCCGTTAATTTCCGTCTTGATGGGGTTAACTAACCACACCTCCCCCTTAAAGCCCCCCGCGCGACAACGCTTAACCGCGTCAGCCATGGCACTACCGCCAATAAAGGCAATGTGTCGGGGGGCCATCAGACGGCTTAATTTTTCAGTGCAAGCCATGTACTTACCTCCAGTCTCTCAAACTTTAAATTGTTATAAATACGTTTAACGCTCAAATGGACGCAACAGCTCACGGGAGATGATATGGCGTTGAATTTCAGAGGTGCCCTCCCAGATGCGCTCAATGCGGGCATTGCGCCACAGACGTTCAATCGGCAGTTCGTCCATCAAGCCCATGCCGCCAAACAGCTGCACCGCGTCGTCAGTCACCCGCGCCAGGGTTTCACTGGCGAACAGCTTGGCAATGCCCGCATCGCCATCGGTCATGGTGCCCTGGTCCATCTTCCAGGCGGTATGCAGGGTTAACAGATCGGCAGCACGAATTTCGGTCGCCATATTGGCAAGCTTAAAGGACACTCCCTGGTATTTACCGATGGGCTGGCCAAATTGTTTGCGGTCAGCACACCACTCCACCGACAGATCCATGGCGCGTTGCGCCTGGCCGACACAGTTGGCCGCCACCATGACTCGGCCGGCAGTGAGCCAATCGTTGGCAACGGCCCAGCCTTTACCCTCTTCACCCAGTACGTTGGCGGAAGACACACGACAGTCATCAAAGAACAGTTCATAGGTGTGATAACCGCGGTTGCTCACACACTTGGGGCCGCGCTGAATGACCATACCGTCGCTGCCTGTGTCCACCAGAAATGCGGTGACTTCGTTGCGTTTGCGGCCGCGAACTTCTGTCTCGCCGGTCACCGCGAACACGATGGCAAAGTCGGCGTGGCCGGCGTGACTGATAAAGTGTTTGCTGCCTTTTAACAGGAAATCATCACCATCGCGCACGGCCCGGGTTTTGATACTGGCCGCATCGGAGCCGGCATCGGGTTCGGTCAAGGCAAAACAGTCAATTTTTTCACCGCGGATACAGGGCAACAGGTAATCGTCGATCTGGCTGCCGCTACAGGCCATCAGGATTTTAGAGGGCCTGGCCACAAACACATGCAGCGCCCAGCTTACTTTAGCCAGCTCCCGTTCAATCAATGCCTGGGATAGATAGTCGAGGCCACCGCCACCGACCTCTTCTGGCATATTAAAGGCATACAGGCCGGTATCTATCGCTTTCCGGCGAATCTCTGCGGCCAGCTCCGGTGGTACCGCATCGGCGGCATCAACTTCTGACTCATAGGGCAGCAGCTCTTTCTCAACAAATGCCTGAACGGTTGAGATCAGCATTTCGTGTTCGTTTGACAGTTGAAAATCCATAGTCGATTACCTTCCGACAAAGTTGGGTTGACGTTTTTCGATGGATGCCTGCAGCGCCTCCCGGGCGTCTTCAGTGCGACCACAGGCCAGGGCGGCCTGCGATTCCAGATTCAATTGCTCACTCAAACTCAGGTGCGAGCTTTTCTCCAGCAGTGCTTTGGTTTTGCCGTAAGCAAACGTGGGGCCGGCAGCCAGGGTTTGAGCCACCTCGCTCACAGCAGCGGCAAAGCGTTCGGTTTCAAGTACGTCGGTTAGCAGACCGGCTCGATGGGCCTTTTCCGCAGTCCAGGGCTTGTCAAAAAACAAAAACGCCTTGGTGGCATCAACACCCATCAGACGCGGCAATAACCAGCTGCCACCGGCATCTGGCGTGTACGCCATGGAGGTATAACCCGGTAGAAATTTGGCCGCCGGTGTGGCGTAGCGAAAATCACAACACAGTGCCAGGTCCAATCCAGCCCCTACTGCAGCGCCATTTATAGCAGCTATGGTCGGTTTAGGCAGGTTCGCCAATTTAATCATTAACGCGTGGGCCCGCTCGGTCCAGCCATAGGTTTCCAGGCGTCCCTCGGCTTCCATTTGCGCCCACTCTGTGACATCCGCACCAGCGCAAAACCCACGCCCCTCACCCGTGACAACCAGGCAACGAACACGGGAATCACCTTCCACGCCCTCGAGGGCATCATTGAGCACATCCAGCATGTCAACATTCAGTGCATTGCGTTGCTCGGGACGTGACAGTTTTAATTCACAAATCCCATTGGAAATGGTTATGGCTACTGAACTCATAAAGCCCTCTATCGAATATTGTGTTTTTTGCAGGTCGTATCTTTGATAAAAAAGGGTTCAATCCGAGAGACAAATCGAAAGGAACCCGCAAGAAGATGGACACAAAAGTCAGGAGAGGATGCCCTGACTTCTGGCGTTAATACTACACGGCTGAACGCTTTCTTCAATTTTTTCCGCGTTTGCAATTTCTGCCCTGATAACCAAAAAAACCTTCTATATCAATAAGTTAAAAATATGAGTTGAGTTTTTCTAACGCTTTTTTGAGGAAATATCATGCGCAATAGCCTGCCGATATTCAGCTCCACTTTCTTGCGGTAAAAAATAATAAAACCGGTTATGGCACTTCCCCTACAGAGGGCCAAAACCGGTTTATCACAGCCGTTTAACTGTTACTGATACTGGCACATCCTTGTGCGGCGAAGTCTTTCAGAGCAGTTATAGACTGTATTTAAAGCCCAAGCCCAATGTGCGCGGACGCATGATATAGGAGTAAATGTCACGTTGCGTTGCATCCTGCCGCGAGTACTTGGGCCCACGCGTATTGGTCGGCGCCAGCTCATCGGTGATATTGTCGGCAAACAGGCTGATGCTCAGATTTTCACTCACTTCCCAGAAGACCGAGGCATTCAATACACTGTAACTGTCGACGATTGTGAAATTGTTGTTACTGTTATTGATATCGGTGGTGACCTCATCGGTATAGGAGCCATTGAGGTTATACACCAACTCTGCATCCTCAAGCTGCTGGGTGTAAGTCATGGACAGCGTCACCATATGATCCGGCACACCGGGCAACCGGTCACCGTCAAAACCCACAATACCCGAGGTGGTGAAATCACCGGTCAATTTGGCATCGGTATAGGCATAACCAAAAGTGGCAGACAGGTTTTCTGTGAAGTGCAGGGTGGATTCCAGCTCCACGCCTTTGGATTGAGCGGTGTCGCCGTTGGTTAAAATGGTAAAGCCATTCACTGACGCCGTAGTCAGAATCACATCGTCCCAGTCGATCTGGAAAGCTGCAACCGAAAATTGTAAGCGGTTATCAAACGCCGTACCTTTTGCGCCCACTTCAAAACTCAACGCGGTATCATTGGTGTAGGGTACCAGTTCTGCCGGTTCTGCCCAGGGGCCCGCAGTCGGGATTCCGTTGGCACCGCCATTGCGGAACCCCTGCGCCAAGGTGGTGTAAATCATCACCTCCGGAGTCATATCGTAGGAAGTATTAACCTTGAAGATATAATCGTTGATTTTATTTTCCTGGCTGGCACCGTAGATACCGCGATCGTCTGCGCCGTCATCAGAACACCAGGCGCCACACAGGGGAGACCGGTTAACGGTATCATTGCTGAACTCCTGTTCGAAGAAACGAGCCCCCAACGTTAGCTGCCACTGTTCGGTAAGATGGAAGGTCACCTCGCCGAAGATGGCCTTGTCGATATTTTCCACCTTCTGGTTCAAAGAGTAGAAGAGGTCTACCGGCTCGCCCAGCGCAGCCAAGGTGGCTACTTGTGGTGCATAGTAGTGCCCCGTGTCGGTGGCCCACTGGTAAAAACCGCGATGGAAGTCATTGTTTAAGGCTTCCACCTCCTGCTTCAGGTAGAAGGCCCCCAGAATCCAGTCGATGCTACCTTCGGTATTGGATGTCAAGCGGAACTCCTGGGAAAGCGTCTCGACGTCTTTTTCATAATTGCCGATCACAGACTCACGGGGAAAACCGTTGTAATAGAAGTTGGCCCAGTAGTCTTCATTGTAGTAGGCCGCCGTCTGGTCACCCACCAGATCGGAATTGCTTTCAAACTGCGAAGTCGCGGAAGTCAGGGTGGCAAACCCAAGATCCGCTTCCACCTCCAGATTGGTCAGTGACAACTCGCGCTCGGCGCCTTCACGTACACGCTGCAGGTGGGTATGATCACCGCCGTCCGGATGAAGGTCGTTGCTCACCTGGCGGTCGTCGATGCTGTCTTCCTGTTGCTGGTGGCTCACCAGCAAACTGAGGTTTTCGCTGATGTCCCACAGATAACTCAGTCGGGCATGTTGAATCATTTCGCCGTTGGATCCGCTTTTCCTGGTTTCCAGTGGATCACCGTTGATATCGGAGGGATCAACGGATACCGGTTGGTTATCGGCATCGTAGACTCGCAGGCGAGCTGCATCGATAAAACCCTGATTGTCTACATAACCCACCACGGCACGCAGCGCCATGTCATCATTGATCGCGGCATTGATCACGGCAAAGGAATCGGCGTTTATACCGCTGCTCTCACCGGTGTGCGACAGCCGGGAATGCACTTCAACGTAGGATTGCTCGGTGTCCGGTTCTTTGTTGATATAACGAATAGTGCCACCCAGGGAACCGGAGCCGTAAAGGGTACCCTGGGGGCCACGCAGCACTTCTACCCGCTCGATATCTTTAAGGTACACATTGTAGAACAGCGGGGTTTCACCCACATAAACAGATACGGTGGGTGCCGCGACGGTGGCAAAATCGGTAAAACCGGAACTACTGGTATTCAGACCGCGGATAATCAGACCACTGTTAATGCCTGAATCTCGTGAACCAGTATCGGTATAGGCCAAGCCGGGAACAGTGTCAGCCAGCTTGGAAAAATCCGTGATGCCCTGGCGCTCCAGGGTCTCGGATGTGGTAGCAGAGATATTGTAGGGCACATCCATGGTCGACTGGGCCCGTTTGGTAGCCGTAACAACTACCTCTTCTAGCTGGAATGCGTGTACTGCGGCATTTTGCATGCCCGCAAGTAAAACCCCCTGGGCAATATAACTCAACTTTGGCTTCATTCTCGATCTCCCCTCGAATTAATGTAAGTGCGTAAGTGGCAAACCTGGCTTAACTTTCTCTATCAATAAGCTTATAGCCCAATCCACTAAACAGACATTTTTAAAGATCTTTTAACTGGCTGCAGAACGTCTTATCAGCGTTCAGAAAGTGGTTTCGGAGAAAGGATTTGCTCCTTGGTGACGCCTTTAAAATATTACATGAAGGCCTGGCACTGACAACCGGATTCGGCGCATTTCCAAGCTGTACGCCTGTACCAACCGCGATTGAAAAAGTCTTTAAAAACAAACAGATAGTAAATTACGGTCAATTTATCTAACCCCAAACTTAGGTATATTCAAGTATAATCAGGGGCTGCCGCCGTAGGAAGGCCGGGCAAACATATGTATTCTCTAAAACACATTGTGCCTCATACTAATTCCGAAGCTAAAAGCAGATACAAAAGGTAATGCCAGTGAATTCAGCCGATACCATAAACCGCCCTTCCGTTATGTTTGCCTCCACACTCTATATCGGCATCGCCTTTCTGGTTTACAACATGCTCCCGATTATCCTGAAGTCGGCTGCTGACACCCTGGACCTCAGTGAACAGCAAATCGGCTATCTGGGTTCCATCTATATGGCAGGTTCTGCGATTTCCAATATTGCCGCCGTTTTCTGGGTTCGCCGACTTAACTGGCGCATCACCGTTTTTGCGACTTCTCTGATCGCCGGCGTGAGTTATGGTCTGGCGGCAGCGGCGGACTTTACTTCGCTGTTGTTTCTGTTCCTGGTGTTGGGCCTGGCCAATTCCGCCATTGTCTCCTGTGTCTTTACCTGTATGGGGGATATGAAAAACCCCGACCGCGCCTTTGGCTACGGCATTGGCTCCCAGGTAACCCTGGCAGGCATCGGCGCCTTTTTCCTGCCGATATTTATTATTCCCCACTGGCACTTCCAGGGCGTGGTGTTCTTTTTGGCCATTAGCGTCGCCCTCTCCCTGCCTCTGGCCCTGTTGCTACCCAAAACCGGGGTAAAAGGAACTGCGACAAACCGCCAAACAACACCGGCTACAACCCACACCCGTATCTCTCCGGTCAATACTATGCTGTGGGGATTCGCGGGTCTGTTTATCTATTTTGCGGGACAATCCGGCATCTGGGCCTTTTTTGGTCGTATAGGCGGTGAGGGCGGTTTAAGCGATCAACAATTGGGGCTGATTTTCGGCCCCACTCTGATCTTGAGTGCGGTCGGTGGTTTTTTATCTGGCTGGTTTTCCACCCGTTTTGATCGCCGCTGGTTGATTTGCAGCTCAATTTTGTTGGGGATCTTCTCTCTGTTGATTTTGATCACCCCCCAGGGCAGCAATTTCTGGATGTTTTGTCTGGCAGTCTTGCTCTACTGCATTTCCTGGAACTTTGTGATGCCGTTTTTGATGACCATTATTATCGAGGGCGATATCACCGGCCGCTTTGCCCCTTTGGTGCCAGCCTGCCAACTGTTTGGCTCGGTGGTAGGGCCTGCAGCCTCCGGCCACTTGATCAATGACGGCAGCTACCTCTATGTATATCTGTTTGCCATTGCCTCTGTCAGTGTCTGCGCGTTGATCTTTGTGGTGATCGATACCCTCGGCAAATCCACACAACTGGCAGCCTCAGATGTCAAGCTGGAGATGCAATCCAGCTGACTTTGGCCAAATCACCGTCATTGGTTAGTCTTGATATTGACTTATAAGTGAAAATAGCTGACTTATGGAAAGCCGCCATGAAACGCTACCTACCGCCGTTAAACTCGCTGCGCGCCTTTGAGGCCGCCGCACGCCACTGCAGCTTTCGCCACGCGGCCGAGGAGCTGAATGTCAGCCACTCGGCCATCAGTCACCAGATCAAACTGCTGGAGTCCCAGCTGGGTATCGAGTTGTTCCACCGCAGCGTGCGCTCGGTCGAACTGACCGAAGCCGGCCAGGTGTACTACCCCGTTTTGCGCGATGCCTTTGACCGCATCGCTGACGGCACCGAGCGGGTGCGCGCCAATGTGCGCAGCACGGTGCTTACCGTCCAGGTTTAGGTTACCTTCGCAGTGGGCTGGTTGATTCCCCGTCTGATTGATTTTCAGAAAAAACACCCTGAGATTCAGGTCCATATCAATTCCTCCCATGTCGATGCCGACTTTCAACGCAGCGAGGTGGACGTCTGTGTCCTGATGGGCTACAAGGTACAACCTGAGGTGCACTACGAGTATCTATTTACCTCGGAGATTTTCCCGGTCTGCAGTCCCAAACTGTTGGAGGAAGGCCCAAAACTGAAAAAACCCAAAGACCTCGTTCACCACAACTTGCTGTATATTAACCATGCGGAACAAGACTGGCCTAACTGGTTTACCGCCGCCGGCGAGGAGGAAGCGATAGAACTTGCCAGCAAAGGCATCCGCTTTGACAGCTACTCTCTGGGACTGGATGCGGCTATGGATGGCGCCGGCGTGGCCCTCGCCCTTTCGCCGTTTGGCATGTCGGACATACGCGCCGGGCGTTTGATCAACCCCTTCGATATCAAAGCACCCGCCTACGGTGACTGGTACCTGGCCTACCGGGAAAACCGCCGCAACAGCGCCAAAGTTAACGCTTTCCAGAAGTGGCTGCTGGAGCAGGTGGGAGCCGACCCGGATATGATGATCAAACAAGCCCACCCAAAAGGGTGAAAAATATTTACCGCCTCAGGTGATATTTTTAGACCAATGAATGAATGATTCTCGATTGACCCTATAGCGTAAAGCCCTAAAATCAGTGGGGATTCAGAAAATGCTTCGCCCTTTTAAGTCAATCAGTGCAATATAGAGCTGCGATCTGTAAAGCGTGAATGTAAAGAGCTGGCCCTGAAGACCTGCGCCCCAATAAATCTCTATAAGACCAGGGGCAAAACTCACTTTATCATTTTGAGGAAGTTAACAATGTTAGCATCTCCACTGTCTTTTCCGGTCGACCAACCCACGGAGTACAGCACCATCGCCAATGAACCGGTGTATGATCCAGCTATCCACCTTGCGCTGGAAAAACCCGCCAATGTCGAGTCCCTGGCAGACTTCGGTTACGAGCAAAGTGAAATTGACATTTGCCCCAGCCCCGTCGCCGTCGCAGGCCCTTTCCGCGTATTATCGGAGGCGGGCACCAAAGCCGTCACCCAGGTGTTGGAACAGCTGCGCGACACCGCCGAATCCGACAGCGGCAACCGCGCACCCAACTATATTGCCGGCGGGGTCTACAAGTCCAAGTTCTTGCGCGACCTGTGCCAGTGCCCAGTGCTGATCAAGATGTTGTCTGAAGTGGCCGGGACACCGCTGGCCGTGCACTCCATCCCACACCAGCAGTTGTACGTCAACTTTGCACCGGAAGATGTCAGCCAAGCCGTGGATAACTGGCATATCGACTCTATCGACTTTGACTGCGTTATTCTGCTGGAAGAGCCCAGCAGTTTTGAAGGGGGTCACTTTCAGTACTTCCGTGGTACGGACAAAGAAGCGGCCAAGCTGTTCGACACGTCACCGGAGCAACTGCCCAAAGGCTTCCCCATTGAACTGCCGCAAGATAGGGTAGCCACGGTACAAAAGCAAAACCCCGGTGATGCTGTATTTCAACAGGGAAGCCGTGTTGTCCATCGCGCTGAAAAGCTGCACAAAACCGCCGATCGCACTACCCTGGTTATCAGCTACGTCAATGCCGACGTCAGATACAAGGATATGAACAATATCCAGGAAATGCTGAAGTGGCACCACCCGGGTACTGCACCGGAACTGGCCCGCCACTGTGCCTGGCGCTCTCAGGCGCGTTTGACGGAACTGATGAAAAATCTCTCCATTAGAACCCCGGAAGCGGACGTCTTGGAACAGCTGAAGTTTGCCGTACAGGATGTAAACCATTTGATCGGTCTGCTGGAACAGCGTGAAAGTTGATCGGAGCGTGCTTTAGAGAAGCCCGAAAAGTTCACCAGTACGCGACCAAAAGCAGGTTTGGCACTACGAGAGTCGTATAAATGGTAACTTTAGCTTGGTGACACTTTGTTACCGGATACGCTTAAGGTGCCTGAAGACTCAGGCACCTCTTATTTATTTTGCAACTCGAACATTCCCTGTCTGCCTTACTCACCCCAAGAGAACACAAAGTACAGCATAGTGTAGATCTAGAGACGGCACTTTCTGAAAAGCCGATCAAACGGCTAAGCCAGCTCCACCATCATAAAATCATCCTTGCCCACGGCACAATCCGGGCAGAGCCAGTCATCCGGAATATCCTCCCAGGCGGTGCCCGGTGGGATTCCCTCATCCGGCAGCCCGGCTTCCTCATCATAAACCCAGCCGCAGATAATACATTCCCACCTTTTCATAACAACTACCTTTTGCCAGTTTGTGCTTTATACCTTAACAGTGAACCCCATCGAATTAAGGCATCATTCGATAGGTTCCAAAAGAATTCTTTCCCGCTTGAAGGAAACGGCAGAGGCTGGATACCCACCTGACTCGCCCTCTGTCCCGGCGCCAAACATTCGCGCATAGCGATGCCCGGAATGGACTGCGTCCACCACCGCACCCGGTGCATCACAGTCGCCAATGCAGCTCAGAGATTCAAACTTGTCACAATGGCCGTTCTCGCCTAACTGTTGGAACAACGCATCTTCCGGCGCGCGCGAAGTCACCAGCACCAAGGTATCGAAGGCCAGTGTTTCTGTGGCACCGGTATAGGTGCAGGCAATGTCCAAGGCATTTTTATCCACCGACACCAGGCTGCGGGTGGTGACAACCTTAACACCCGACCGCATCAATTTGGTTTGAATAAATAACTGCTCATCGGTCATCTCCGTCCACGAAGATACACTGGTTGAGGGCGTTACCAGAGTTACCGGGTGCCCCTCACTAATAAACTTCTCCGCCAAACAACCACCCATATAGTAATGATCATCATCGTAGATCACGACATGTCCCTGTACCTGTTCCCCATCCATCACATCATTGGGTGTGAGAACCGACGCTTCGCCATGTATCTCAACCGGCTTTTTATTGTTAAAACCGACACCGTCCCTACGCCAGCGGGAGCCTGTAGCCAAAACCACATGATCGAAGCCAAATTCGAGTATGTCCTCGGCGGTCAATCGGCTGTCATAGTAGATTTCCACATTGGGCATTCGCTTCAGCAATGTCGCCCGGTAGTCCACCACCCGGATCCAGCTGCTTAAGCCCGGCAGTTTTGATTCCTTTAGCAATCGTCCACCCAGATCTTCGCCCGCTTCAGCGATAGTCACACTGTGCCCTTTTCGCGCCAGGGTTAAAGCACATTCGAGCCCGGAAGGGCCTGCACCGACCACAAGCACGTTATCCGGGTTGGTGGTTTCATCATATTTTTCGGGGTGCCACTAACGACGCCATTCCTCTCCGATGGTCGGGTTTTGGGTACAACGCAACGGCAGCGCTTCATTGTTCGCCGAACGGCAGATATTGCAACCGATACACTCGCGAATCTCGTCCTCGCGTCCCTCGCGAATCTTGTTGGGCAAAAAAGGATCGGCAATGGTGGGCCGGGCGGCGCCGATAATATCGATCACACCGCGACGAATCTGACTGGCCATGGTATCCGGCGAAGTAAATCGCCCAACGCCCACCACCGGTTTAGTGGTGGTTTTTTTCACAAAATCGGTAAAAGGCTCCTGGTAGCCTTCGTTGGCAAAACGGGCGCTACAGGAGTCGTTACCGTTGTGGGAACCGGCAAAGTTGATATCCCAAAGGTCCGGCAGCTCCGCCAGCATCTCAATCACTTCGCGGTCTTCATACCCCCCGTCCGTGTGAATCACACTGTTGGCAGCCCCGTGCACTCCCAGACGAATCGCCACAGCACAAGTATCCCCTACAGCCTCTTTGGTATCTTCAATCATCTCTCGCAACAGACGCACTCGATTAGTCAGGGAGCCGCCATATTCATCGCTACGCTGGTTGTATTTTTTCGACAAAAACTGCACCGGCAGGAAGTCGTGACCGGCGTAGACATAGATAATATCGTAACCGGCACTTTTCGCCCGCATGGCGCGTTCACCTGCCAGCGTCGCAGGTCACGGATATCTTTTTTGGTCATGGCCCGAGACACACTCGCGGTGTGCATATAACCCGTCATCTGTCCGGAGGGTGACATAGTCGGGATACGGCTAAAGCGGTTATTGGATTTCAACCCCCCATGCCAAAGCTCGATGGCCGCCAGCGCATCGTGTTTGTGGATAGCATCGGCGGTTTGGGCCAATGCCCGCACATCACTTTCATCCCACAGGGATTGGTAAGCACAGGGACCGTCGTCGGAGCTCTCGTGTATTGAACAATACTCTACGGACACAACGCCCCAGCCGCCTTCGGCTTTCATTTCCCTGTAAGCGGCCGAGCTGTTGGGCATATTGTAGCCCATACCATTGGCATGTGGCGTTTGGTAAAAGCGGTTCTTGGCTCGCACCGGCCCAATCTGGATCGGCTTAAAAAGAATATCGTAATTACTGCTGTACATGGTTGGATTCCTGCACTGAAGGGCGTTCTACCTGTAGTATTTGACGAGTCAAGTCGGCGTGTGACTCTGTTGGCGGACAAAAAAATCTCCCGCACGAGGCGGGAGATGGGACGCTTTTACAGTTCCTCGACCAGTGTTTCAATACGATCGCTCACATAACGACGAATATCCAGGTTCCAGTCTTCCATGGGCGAGAAGATGCCGATATTATGCACCCGCGCATTCATGCCCTGTTGCACACGCTCACAGATACCCCAATCCTGACGATTCACCAAGTGCCAAAAGTCCACGGCATCAGAAGGGTCAAATTGCGGTTTTTCCATCTCATAGGGTTCAAACAGGAAGTAGCAATCAATAATCGTGTGACCCGCATTGATGGGGTGCAACACAAATGCAACCACATGCTCACGGGCAATGGACAGGAAAATATTGGGGTACAGCAATTCACCCTTGTGACGCGTTTGCTCGTCTTCGTTCAATCCAGGGAAAGAACGGCGCGGAGAGGTGCCGGTCGCGGTAAAGGTATCCGCCCCCTCACGGTGGGGAATGCCCCGGTCCCAATCCAAATCGGTGGCACCGTTTTCACGGAACGCGGGCACAACTTTACACAACTCCGGATGCACCGGGCCACAGTGATAACACTCATTGTAGTTCTCGCAGATCACCTTCCAGTTGGCATCCACCTCGTAGCGGATATGCTTGCCCGTACGCAGTTCGGCTAAGGGGTAGCGAATAAAACGGTTGGCCACCTCCTCAATATATTCTGCAAAATCAGGCGCCGCTTCGGGAGTCAGGTTCAAAAAGATAAAACCACCCCAGGTTTCCACGCCCACCGGGTGCAGGCCAAACTCCTCAATGTTAAAGCCCATCTCGTCTGTCATATGGGGCGCACGCAACAGATTGCCATCGTAATCGTAGCTCCAGGCGTGATAGGGACAAACGATTTTACCGTTAGGCAATACACCGCCTTTGACCGGCACGCGGTGTTCGGAGTTTTCCGCTTGTTTTTGCTCTGCTGTAGGACAAATACGGGCGCCGCGATGGCGGCAGACATTGTAAAAAGCCCGCAACTCACTCTCAGTATTGCGGACCACAATAATGCTCTCTCCCATTACGTCCAGCACTTTGTGGGACCCAGCCTGCGGGTATTCCTCTTCGCGACCCACACAAACCCACTCTTTGTGGAAAATATTCTCGTGTTCGAGCTTAAAAATATTTTCATCCAGATACCAGGAAGACGGCAAGGTAGCGTCCACCCCTTTTGGCAATCCGTTATCAGCTTTGGCTTTGCTATTTTTGGTCATAGGTATTTCTCCATCAGCACCTTTCACAGGTTGGTTTTCAACTCTCTCGACAAATTTTTCAATTGTTTTTTGTCTGCCCGACGATTGCAGCGCTGCAAAATATCATACAGGAAAAGAGTTGCCTCACAATCGACACCCAAGTGTGCTGCCCCGACTCCAAAAACCATAAAATCTCTTACATTTCAACAGGTTAAAAAATCCAACTGAGAAAAACTAACCGTCAATTGAGGTATTCTCAAGCTTGGATTCTATGTCGAGGAGTGAAAAATTTTATACCTTATTTTTATTCGCCTTAGGGTAAGAAATTTTCGATTGAACAGATTATCCCCCTGCCGGATACTCAGCCCGCACAAACACAGGTTAGATGATGCAAAACGTAAAACTTTTTAGAAAAGCTGACCAGAACTTTGAGCTGGACGAATATCACTCAGCTATTAACCCGCTGGTGAATGCCGGCAACAGCAAGACGTTGGGGGCAGGCATTGGAAAATTTGGTGCCGGCTGTGAAATGGAGTGGACGGTAAGCTACGACGAGATCCTGTTTATCCACAGCGGCAATTTCACACTGGTCGCGAGCAACCAGGTTTTCCACGCGAGCGCAGGAGACACACTATGGATACCGAGAGGTACGCCGTTAATCTACAAAGCCGAAGAAGAGGTGATATTCTTTTACGCGGTTTACCCGGTTGATCAATCCCCGTCGACTAACACCCACAAGCCATACCCGGAAGCGGCGCCAGAACGGCTATAGAAGAGAAAACAGATTAATCGGTTACTGCCTACAAAAATGCACGCACCGCATTTTTGTAATCCCGGGGTGTTAGTGTGCCTTTCTAACACCCTTTTTTTTTCAGACTATATAGATAGCACAGAGTTTACGCCTCCTGTTCTACCGGCCTGGCAAAATAATCCCGGGTCAATTTAAACACCACCGGGCTCAACAACACCAGTGCTACCAGGTTGGGCAAGGCCATCATGGCGTTGAGGGTATCGGCCACCAGCCAGACAAAGTCCAGGCTGACCCCAGCCCCTACCGGGATGGCCGCAATCCACAGAATGCGGTAGGGGGTAATCGCCTTAACACCAAACAGGTATTCCACACAGCGCTCACCGTAAAAAGACCAGCCGATTACGGTGGTAAAGGCAAAAAGCGCCAGACCGATCGCCACCAGGTAGTTGCCCACGCCGGGCAAACCGCTGGCGAAGGCAGCGGAAGTCAGGGCCGCGCCGGACTCGCCGGAAGTCCAGACACCGCTGGTAATAATCACCAAGCCGGTGATGGTACAAATGACAATGGTATCGAGGAAGGTACCCAACATGGCCACCAGCCCCTGGCGAATCGGGTCTTTGGTCTGGGCCGCCGCATGGGCAATAGGCGCCGAGCCCAGCCCCGCTTCATTGGAGAAGACGCCCCGGGCCACGCCAAAACGGATCGCCGCCCAAACTGCCGCGCCGGCGAATCCTCCCTCGGCAGCAGCCGGGGTAAAGGCGTGCTCAATCACCAGCGCAAAGGCTGCAGGAATCGCGCTGCCATTGATCAGCAACACCAGCAAACCCGCGGCGATATAAGCCAGGGCCATAAAGGGTACCAATGCCCCCGCTACCTGACCGATACGTTTAATCCCACCCACCAGGACCAAACCCACCAGTACCATTAATATCAAGCCGGTCACCCAGACATTGAGACCAAAGTTCGCTTGCAGCACAGCCGCCACCGAATTGGATTGTACGGTGTTGCCTATGCCAAAGCCGGCGATAGCGCCAAACACGGCAAACACAGTGCCCAGCCAGGCCCATTTTTTCCCCAGGCCGTTTTTGATGTAATACATGGGGCCGCCGACATGGTTGCCCTTTTCATCCACTTCCCGGTACTTCACCGCCAGCACCGCTTCGGCAAATTTGGTGGCCAAACCCACCAGGGCGGTACACCACATCCAGAAGAGCGCGCCTGGCCCCCCCAGAAAGACCGCCGTGGCCACGCCGGCGATATTGCCCGTGCCCACGGTCGCGGACATGGCGGTCATCAGGGCCTGAAAGGGGGAGATTTCACCGTTTTTGGCCTCGCCAGCAACAACCCTGCGGCCACTCCACAGCAAGCGAAAACCCGCGCCCAGTTTGAGGATCGGCATTAGTCTCAGGCCCAGCATCAGGAACAGGCCCACCCCCAAAATCAGGCCCAGCATCCAGGGGCCCCAGACGATGGTGTTGATTTGGGTAATCAGTGTAGTTAGTGCTTCCATGTGGCTCCCTTAATGATTCTTTTGTCTTTATTTATTAAATTTCCAATAGGAAACTGAGTTTATTTTTAGCGTCATTATAACGGGATCAAATGGAGAGACTCAATCTGCGATACAGCCTCATTGAAAGCTTGCCGGAAAGTTACACGTACCTGAAGACTTTGATGAACCACTGCCCGAAGAGGTATTGGCGGACGGAAAGCTGGCGCACTACAGCGAATTAGTGTGGAAAATTGGTTAAACCAGGCATGACAAGTGCCATGATCAACTATCATAGCACTATTGAGAAAAGCCTTTAGCTCCGCTTTGAGAAAAGCCTTTAGCTCCGCCCAATAAAATCATTAACCCGGAAAGATAGGTCGACGTTTTTCCAGGAACGCCGCTATCCCTTCCTGACCGTTGGGTCCCTTGCCATTGTTGGCGATGCCCTCGGCTTCCAGCACCATCTGGGATTCCAGGGACTCGGTGTAGCTGGACAGCACCAGGGATTTCACCGTGCCATAGGAGCCAGTGGGTCCCTGGGCCAGGCGCTTGGCCTGGGTTTGGGCTTCTTCCAACAGGGTTTCTGCGGGCACCACCTGGTTGACCATGCCCCAGCTCAAAGCCTCTTCGGCGCCAACTTTGCGGTTGGTGATCATCATGTCCTTGGCGCGCTTGAAACCGATCGCTTTGGGCAACCAGTAGGTGGCACCGCCATCCGGGCTCAAACCGGCCGCAGTGTAGGCGGACGTGAAGCTGGCTTTGTCGGAGGCGATGGTCAGATCACCGATCAGGGCCAGGCTCAGACCCACGCCTGCCGCAGCACCATTCACAGCCATAATCACTGGTTTAGGCATACGCAAGAGCGTGCTGTAGGCGGCGTGGATAGGATCGGTCAGGCTTTTCAGGGCCGCATCCACCTTATGCCCGGCATCCGCCATCATGGACAGATCTCCGCCCGCACAGAACAGCTTGCCATTGCCGGTAATCACCACCGCCCGTACATTATCGTCAAACTGGCACAGATCAACCGCCCGGCAAAACTCGTCTGACAAAGCTTTGTTAAAGGCGTTACCCGCATCCGGGCGGTTCAAAGTGATGGTGGCTACAGCGCCTTCCACCACGTATTCCAGGTTTTTGAAATCGGTCATAGCTAGCCCCAAAAACAATCGTTTTAAACAGCCATACATATTAGCACGACTGTACCGCTTTCACGATCTTAACGGGGCGGCATCCGCAGCGCGCCGTCCAAACGGATAACCTCACCGTTCAAGTAGGCATTTTCCGCAAAATGCACCACCAAATCGCCAAACTCCTCCGGCTCACCCAGGCGTTTGGGGAACTGCACGTCCACAATCAGGCCATCCTGCACATTCTGGGGCAGGCCTTTCAGCATGGGGGTTCCCATAATGCCAGGGGCGATGGCGTTCACGCGGATGCCCAGCTTGGCCAGGTCGCGGGCCATGGGCAGGGTCATCCCCACAATGCCGCCCTTACTGGCGGAGTAGGCACACTGGCCCAGCTGGCCTTCATAGGCCGCCACAGAAGCGGTATTCACAATCAGGCCTCGCTCGCCGTTGTCGTTCAGCGGCTCGTTTTTGGCCATCTGCTCAGCGGCCAGGCGGGCCACGTTAAAGGAGCCGATCAGGTTGATGGTGACAGTTTTGCTGAACTCACCCAGGGGCAGCGCATTGTTGTCACGGTCCAGAATCTTGCCGCCGGTGGCGATACCGGCACAGTTGACGCAGATATGGACAGCCCCAAACGTCTCGATGGTTTTAGCAATACCGGCCGCCACGGACTCTTCATCGGTCACATTCACCAGAGCGTAGCTGGCGTTCTCGGCTCCCAGCTCGTTAACGGCTTGTTGGGCCGCGTCTTCGTTGAGGTCAAAAATCATGACCTTGGCGCCCTTGGCGACCAATTGTCCAGCAGTAGCACGGCCCAAGCCGGAAGCGGCACCGGTAACCACGGCAACTTTATTAGTAATATCCATCGTAAACTCCGTCTGTGTGTTTAACTTTTCTTAAAACCGGGGCAAAACCGGGGGACAGACCACGTTTTTTCACAAAAAAACGTGGTCTGTCCCCGGTTTTACCCCGGTTTTGTTTTTACTGCACCTGGCTCAGCAGGTCGCGGGCAATAATCAGGCGCTGTACTTCGCTGGTACCCTCGTAGATAGCGGTGATCCGCACATCGCGGGCCATGCGCTCCAGCGGGAACTCCTTGGTGTAGCCGTAGCCGCCGGTCAGCTGCAGCGCACTGTAACAGGCGTCGTTGGCCTTTTCGGTGGCAAACAGCTTGGCCATGGAGGCCGCCGGCCCAAACGGTAAACCCTGTTCTTTCTGGTAGGCGGCACTCATCAACAACAACCGGGCTGCTTCCAACTCGGTGTAACGGTCCGCCATCATCCACTGCAGGCCCTGGAAGTTGGAAATGGGTTGGCCGAACTGCTGGCGCTCGGTGGTGTACCGGCGCGCGTAATCCATAGCCGCCTGACCAATACCCAGTGCCAGGGAGCCGACGCCGATACGGCCACCGGCCAGTTCGCCCACCGCGATGCGGAAGCCGTCGTTTTCCTTGCCCATCAGCGCTGATACCGGCACCCGGCAGTTGTCAAAGCGCACTTCGTTGGTGGCAGAGGCTTTCTGCCCCATTTTCTCCTCAGCTTTGCCGATGATCAGGCCGGGGGTGCCCGCCTCCACCAGGAAGCAGGAGATACCCTTGCCTTTGGGAGCCGAGGGATCGGTCACCGCCCAGACCACGAACACACCGGCGTATTCGCCGCTGGTGATAAACAGTTTCTCACCGTTGAGGATATAGTCGTCGCCGTCACGTACCGCACTGGTTTTCATGCCCGCCGGGTCGGAACCGGCGCCGGATTCAGTCAGGCAGAAACCACCGGCCGGGTATTCTCCGCTGCAGATTTTGGGCAGGTACTTCTGCTTTTGCTCTTCATTGCCCACCGCCTGGATCACTTCCGCCACCATATTGGTCACAGATGTGGTGACCGCGGTGGAGGCACAGCCGCGGGCGATCTCGGTGATAGCCAGGCTAAAGGCCACCACGCCCGCCTCAGTACCACCGTACTCGGCTTTGACGTTCAAGCCCATAAAACCCAGTTCTGCCAGCTTTTTCAGATTGGCCAGCAACAACGCGCGACCGCCGTCTTTGTCCAGCTGCGCCGCTACTGGCGCCAGCTCGGAATCGGCAAAGGAGCGGGCGGTGTCCTGAATCATCTGTTGTTCTTCGCTCAGGGAAAGATCCATGATGTGCCTCTTGCTAAGGATAAAAATGGGCTGAGGAGTAATTTGCTCAATAAAACGTTCATTTTTACTCTAGCACCCCATACCAACAATGATCTGATGCAACGATCCGCTTGACAAAAACGCTCACTGGAGCCCATTATGGCGTTAAGTCAGGATTCCCTTTATTTTCATAGACTTATCATTTATCAGCAGGCTAATTGGCAGTTTTTGGCCGGGCAGACCATGGCAACAGTAGGCGTTCACTACATCAAATCGACCATATTAGGCGCCGTCTCAAAGGGTGTGAATGGCCATATGCTGATGCAGAAGGCCCGCATCCCGGAACAGGTACTGAACACCCCCAACGCCCGGGTGCATGTGGACCAGATGAACCACCTGGTGCGCCTGGTGTGGCGGGAGCTGAACGACGAGTTTATGGGCTTTACGGAGTTCCCCAGCAAGTTCGGCACCTTTGCCTTGATGACCGAGTGGGTATCCCGGGGCCAGACCCTCAAAGACCTGTTCAACCTGGGCATCCGCTTCTATAACCAGATCACTGACGAAATTCAGATGGAGCTCACCTACCATGGCGAGCTGGTGCATTTCACCACCTTTATGCGCCGCCCAGAGCTGGATTTTGAGCACTTTTTGCTGGAGTTTTGGGAGGTGTACTGGCACCGCTTTGCCAGTTGGTCCATCGGCAAGCCCATCAAACTGTTGGCCTCCCACCTCAACTATGAACCGGTAGACCCGCAGGAATACAAGGTGCTCTTCCACTGCCCCGCCCATACCGGTCACGAAAAGAACTCACTGGTGTTTCATCGCAGCTACCTGGATGCCCCCCTGGTCAAAGGCGAAAGTGAACGCATGCAGATGTTGCGGCGCCTGCCGCTGGACTTTTTAACCATCCCCGGGGAAGACACCAGCCTGTCGGCACGGATCGAGCAGCTGTTGCAGAGCCAGACCGGCGAGGAGCTGGTGCTACCGAACTCCAAAGAGGTGGCCTCCCTATTCCACATTAGCGAACAGACACTGCGGCGCAAACTCAGTGCCGAGGGCACCAGCTACCAGCAGATTAAAGATGAAGTCCGCCGCGACCTGGCCATTGAACTGCTCGCCAAGCACCACCGCTCCATTAATGAGATTGCCAGGATCCTGGGGTTCAGTGAACCGCGAGCCTTTACCCGTGCTTTTAAACACTGGACCGGGGTGGCCCCGCGCATGTACCGGGCCGAGCGCAACGAGCGAGTGGCCAAATAGATCCTAGCTCACCAACCCTTCAAGGTCTGCCGTGGCAATAAAATCGGGATTGAGCAGGGACGCCTTTTGGTTGTAACGCAGGGGCTGTCTGGTGTGGAAATCGATCACCGCCCCACCGGCTGCTTCCAGGATCGCCTGACCGGCCGCCGTATCCCATTCCCCGGTGGGTCCCATACGCGGGTACTGGTGAGCCCTGCCTTCGGCCAATACGCCAAATTTCAGTGAGCTGCCGACGGGGACTAAATCAAAAGGCTGATAATCCTTCAGGTAATCATCCACCGCTGTTGAGTGGTGATGCCTACTGCCAAGCATTAGCCAGGTCTGCCCCGCTTCCCGGGGTTTTACCTGAAGAGGCTGCCGCTGCCCCTGCTCCACTTTTTCGGCCCGGGACAGTTGTGGGCTATGGATACCGCTATAGAGCAGCTCCTGTACGGGTGCGTAAATTACACCCAGCACCGGAACACCTCGGTCTATCAGCGCGATATTGACGGTAAATTCGCCGTTGCGTTCGATAAACTCTTTGGTGCCATCCAGCGGATCCACCAACCAGTAGGTTTGCCACTGCCTGCGGGTGTGCCAGTCGACAGTGTCGGACTCTTCCGACAGAATCGGCAGGTCGGGGGATAGGCGGACCAGCTGCTCATCGATCAGGTGGTGGCTAGCCAAGTCCGCCGCCGTCAGGGGGCTCTCGTCCCCCTTCAGGCTGACGTTGAAGTCGTCTCGGGCGTAGACATCCATGATGACCTCGCCGGCCTCAACCGCCGTCTGTTCAATTGCCGCCAGATACTGCTTCAGTGGTAATTGCGGTTGTTGTGTCAATGGAGGGGCCTCGCGCTAAAAACTAGCGAGAGTACATCGCCTCCAGGCTTTTGGCAAAGTCGTTGAACATATCCGCCGGCAAATCGTTAATGCCTGCCGCCGCAGCACGGCCTCCCCCGGTGGGGAACTGGCGACACAGGTCCACGGCGCCGGTTTTATTGTTGAGGGGCGCCCGCACACTGACCAGGTAGTTGCCGTTGGCCTTTGCCGTCAACACAGCGTGGGCACGGTCCGGGTTTTGGTTCGCCAGGTCGTTGCTGTACACACCACTTACCCGGCGAGCCCACTTCTCATTGGGCAGCACAAAGATCGCACTGTTGTCGGTAGCCACTTCCGGTTGCAGCGATTGGGCCGCACCCATATCTTCCCGATAGCCGGTTTCCAGTCGCTGGAAGTCTTCGTTGCCATCCCGAATAAAATCCAGCGGATTGGCATAGGCTACCAGCTTTTGGAACAGCTCGGCGGGTTTGAAGTGCAGGTCCTGCAGATCGGAACCGTAACCGTTGTAGTTGATATAGATACCCAGGTTTTCCAACAGCTCCACTTCGGCTGCGGAGATATCCAGGGTTTGCGCCAGGGCCTGGGCGCTTTTTTTCAGGTTATCGCCAAAGGCGCCCACCACCGCCCAGGCACAAAAGGCACCTTTCAGGTGTTTGTTCACCAGGATACTGGTACAGGTATCCGGCGCCTCATTGATAATGCTGGTGAGGTTAGGGCTGTCGGGAATTTCCCCGGGAAAGTGGTGGTCCACATAAAACACCGAGGCGCCCGCGGCCAGAATGCGCTCCAGGTCAGCGTGGTTTTTATCCATGGAGATATCCAGGGTTGTTACCCGGCCGCCGGCCTTGGCGTCTACCTGCTTCAACAGGGAGATATCCCGCTTGACCCCGGTCACCAGTGTGGCTTCTCGGGGCTCTGCATTTCGCAGCTGTACCAGTGCACAGATGCCATCGGCATCGCCGTTAAATACATCAAAATCTGTCATAGGTTTAATTCCTTAGCCATCGTCGCCATCGGCGGGGCCCACCCCGAAGCCGGCCCCACGGAGCGTCTTGGGTCCGAAGTGCTTTGGGTGTCCTGCCTCTCGCGACACACCGTTCTCCTGCACATAAAAAAGCCGCTTAAAGCTCGGAAGATTTAAGCGGCTTTTTCAGTGTCGTCACCCAGTGAGTTTTACAGGGCTTCGTTCAACGCTTTGTACAGGGTAATCAACTGGTTCTCGGGGATATTGTCCAGTTGATCGGCAACAGCCAGCAGCCTCTCTTTGATCTCGGCTTTCAGCTCGTCACTAGACACATTGGTGTCAAAGCCGGCCAGATCCAGATCACTGACAATCATGCCCGCGCCCACGGTGCCGTTGGTGATACGGTCGATAATGATAAAGGCACCGGTGATACGGTTGTCATCGTACTTGTCAAAGATCACCGGCATATCGAAGCTGAGGTCACACAGGGCGATCTCGTTCAGCGCAAGGTTCTCGGCAGCACTGGTCTCCATAGTGTTGACATCGATCTTGTGTTCGATGGCGACCACGTTACCCAGGGCTTTTTTACTGACAAACTTGATGGCGTACTGCTTGTGCAGCTTCATGGGTTCATCGGCCATCCAGATCACATGGGCCTTAACCCCCTGGCTGATGTGGGGCAGATCACCCTTCTTCACCAGCATATCGCCACGGCTGACATCGATTTCGTCTTCCAGGGTCAGGGTTACGGCCTGTGCAGCGGTCGCTTCCTCCAGGTCACCGTCAAAGGTGGAGATGGTTTTCACCTTGCTGGTTTTACCGGACGGCAGGGAGACCACTTCGTCGCCGGGCTTGACGGTACCGGAGGCGATGGTGCCGGCAAAGCCGCGGAAGTCCAGGTTGGGACGAATCACGTACTGCACCGGGAGACGGAAATTCTCCAGGTCGCGGTCCTTGGCAATTTCGATGGTTTCCAGGGTTTCCATCAAAGTCTGGCCAGTGTACCAAGGCGTTTTCTCGGATTTGTTAACCACGTTGTCGCCACGCAGAGCAGAGATCGGGGCAAAACGGATATCCGGGATCTTGAGCCGCTTGGCAAAGTCCTGGTATTCAGCCATGATTTCGTTGTAGCGCTGTTCGCTAAAGTCCACCAGGTCCATCTTGTTGATGGCGACCACCACGTGTTTGATACCCAGCAGAGACACGATAAAGCTGTGGCGTTTGGTCTGTGTCATCACACCGTGACGGGCGTCGATCATGACAATCGCCAGTTCACAGTTTGAGGCGCCGGTAGCCATGTTGCGGGTGTACTGCTCGTGCCCCGGAGTGTCGGCAATAATGAACTTGCGCTTGTCAGTGGAGAAGTAGCGGTAGGCCACGTCGATGGTGATGCCCTGCTCGCGCTCGCTCTGCAGGCCGTCCACCAGCAGCGCCAGGTCAAACTCTTCGTCGGTGGTGTTAAAACGCTTGGAGTCGTTTTTAATGGCCGACAGGTGATCTTCAAAGATCATTTTGGAGTCGTGCAGCAGACGACCGATCAGGGTACTTTTTCCGTCATCCACACTGCCGCAGGTCAAAAAGCGCAGCAGTTCCTTGTTTTCGTGTTGTTCCAGGTAACCGAGAATATCTTTTTCAACAAGAGAGCTGGATTCAATCATGAGTATCTCATTCTTTTTACAGGTTGGGACCACAGCCCCAACAAATTAAATGCTTTACGTGAAAATGGCGTTGCGTTCGCTTAGAAGTAACCTTCCATTTTCTTCTTCTCCATGGAGCCGGCCGAGTCGCTGTCGATCACTCGCCCCTGGCGCTCGGAGGTTTTGGTCAGCAGCATCTCCTGGATAATTTCCGGTAAAGTGGCCGCGTCAGACTCCACCGCACCGGTCAGCGGGTAGCAACCCAGGGTGCGGAAACGCACTTTTTTCATTTCCGGCACTTCGCCCTCTTCCAGCGGCATACGGTCGTCATCCACCATGATCAGCACGCCGTCGCGCTCGACGACGGGACGCTCTTTGGCGAAGTAGAGCGAGGGGATCTGGATATTTTCTTTAAAGATATACTGCCAGATATCCAGTTCGGTCCAGTTGGACAGGGGGAACACGCGAATACTTTCACCCTGATCCACGGCGCTGTTGTAGATATTCCACAGCTCTGGACGCTGGTTTTTCGGGTCCCAGCGGTGGTTCTTATCCCGGAAAGAGTAAACCCGCTCTTTAGCGCGAGACTTTTCTTCATCGCGGCGGGCACCGCCAAAAGCAGCATCAAACTTGTAGTGATCCAGCGCTTGCTTCAGACCCTGGGTTTTCATAATGTCGGTGTGTTTGGCGCTGCCGTGGGTAAAGGGGTTGATATCCATGGCCTGGCCTTCCGGGTTGATGTGCACCAGCAGGTCAAAACCGTACTCCTTGGCCATGCGGTCGCGGAACTCGATCATCTCCTGGAACTTCCAGGTGGTGTCCACGTGCATCAGCGGGAACGGAATTTTGCCCGGGTAGAAGGCTTTGCGTGCCAGATGCAGCAGTACCGAGGAGTCTTTGCCTACAGAATAGAGCATTACGGGGTTATCAAACTCCGCGGCCACCTCGCGGAAAATCTGGATGCTTTCCGCTTCCAGTAGCTTTAAGTGTGTCAGAGTCTTTTGGTCCATAGTTCTACCTAATCAATAATTGTCGCTAAATCCAAATAAACTGTCGCAAAGCCAACCGTCAGGCTAACAACCCCATAGTTCTTAACTGGTCAATCACCAGCTCTACCGCATCCGCCATACTGTGCTGGGAGGTATCCACGCGAAGGGCGGGATTTTCCGGTATTTCGTAGGGATCATCAATACCGGTAAAGCCTTTGATTTTACCTTCGCGGGCCATGGCGTAGAGACCTTTGCGATCCCGCGCCTCACACACCTCAATCGGGGTGGACACATGGATCTCCACAAACACGCCCTCGTTTTCGATCATCTGGCGCACGGTTTCGCGGGTGGCGGTGTAAGGGGCAATCGGCGCACAGACGGCGATGCCGCCGTTCTTGGTGATTTCACTCGCCACGTAACCGATGCGCTGGATATTCAGGTCCCGGTGTTCCTTAGAGAAGGTCAGCTCGCTGGAAAGGTTTTTACGCACCACATCGCCGTCCAGCAGCGATACCTGGCGCCCGCCCAGCTCGCGCAATTTTACCATAACCCCGTTGGCCAGGGTGGACTTGCCGGAACCGGAAAGGCCGGTAAAAAACAGGGTGAATCCCTGCTTGGAGCGCGGCGGCAGGGTGCGGTTCAGCTCTTCCACCACTTCCGGGAAGGCAAACCAACTGGGTATCTCTTTGCCCTCGCACAATAGTTGCTTGAGCTCAGCCCCAGACAGGTATAACCCCGCTTCGCCCGACAACAACTCATGCTCTTCGCAGAACTCGCCGCGGTCTTCCACATAGCGCAGGAACGGTGCTTTCAGGATTTTGATGTTCAGTTCGTTCTGTAAGGAGCCCACCAGCTCCTGGGCATCGAGGGGGCCGTAAAACAGGCCGCCGCGGTTGTTGCGTCCGGGGCCGGCGTGGTCGCGACCGACAATAAAGTGGGTGAAACCGTAATTCTGACGGATAATCGCGTGCCACAAGGCCTCACGGGGGCCAGCCATGCGCATGGCCAGGGGCAGCAGGCTGATGTCGGCGGTGCCGGCCGGAAACTTGTCGATCACCTTCTCATAGCAGCGCACTCGGCAGAAATGGTCAATATCGCCGGGTTTGGTAATACCCACGGCGGTGTGGATCACCATATTGGCCTGGGCCCGCGCCATCATGCGCTTAAGCATAATCACATGGGCTTTGTGGATCGGGTTACGGGTCTGGAAGGCAATCACATTGCTCCAGCCCTGTTCCGCAAAGTGAGCCCGCAAAGCGCGCGGGTCGCGACGGTGCTGCTTAAAGTCGTAGTGCAGCGGCGGGGTCACCCCGGTCAGGCGACCGCCCACATAGATAGGGTTGCGGATATTCAACAGGGTCTGTACACCCGGATGACTGGTGTCGGTGGTACCAAACACCTGCTGGGCTTCCTGTTTTTTATCCGGGTTCCAGATATCGGAAATCGTCAGGTTGGCGATCACCACCCCTTCGGGATCTCGCAGGGTGATCTCTTCCCCCACGGCAATCTCTTCCGCGAACGCCTCGGTCACATCAAGGGTAATGGGCATCGGCCACAGGGTGCCATCGGCCAGCCGCATATTCTCCACTACCGCGTCATAATCGGTCTGACTCAGGTAACCGGTCAGCGGAGAAAAGGCCCCGTTTAACAGGAGCTCGATATCAAACATTTGCCGAGAGGTCAGGTCCCAGGAACGGTTGGACTTGGCCTTCTCTTTCTCGGCTTGCAGCTGATCACCTTCGACATAAAGGTTGATCAGTTCTCCCCCGTGGGCGGAAGTGTAATCCATATCACGTCTCCATGACGGTTAGTTATCACTATATGTACTGCTCATCACGATGAGATATATTTTAGCGTCACTTGTATCTTCGCGAAATCAGGATATTATGGATTTAAATATCGATTTTATAGGATCATGAGCTCCGGCGAACCGGTCTCACCCACAAGCCACCAATCCCAGGACATTGCTATGCGCTATACCCTGCGACACCTGGAAGTGTTCCTGGCCGTCGCCAAGGAACAGAGCATCAGCCGCGCCGCCCAGGCCCTGTCCCTGTCCCAATCCGCTACCAGCGCCGCCCTGCAGGAGTTTGAGAACCGCTACAACATGCAGCTGTTTGACCGCAGCGCCAAGCGACTGCGCCTCAACAGCTTTGGCAACACCATCCGCACCAAGGCCGAAGGGTTGATGGCCCACGCCCGGGAGTTTGACCGGGAGCTGCAAAAACACGAAGAGCTGGGCCACCTCAAGGTGGGCACCAGTTACATCATCGGCAACTACCTGGCGTTCAAGTACCTGGCCGCCTACATGCAACAGCACCCGGAGGCCGAGGTGGATATGACCGTGAGCAGCACGCCCGACATCGTCGCCCAAGTGCTGAATTTTAACGTCGACGTGGGCCTGATCGAGGCGGAACTGCACCACAACGACTTGCAGCTGCAGCCCTGGCGGGAAGACCGCATGTGTGCCTTCTGCAGCCCCGACCACCCCTTTGCCCGGAAGCAACAGTTGACCGATAACGATATTCTCTCGTGCAGCTGGATCTTGAGGGAACCCACTTCCGGCCACCGCCAGAACTTTGACCGCGCCATGCAGGGCCTGCTGCCAGACCTCAATATCGGCCTGGAGCTGAGCCACAACGAGGCGATCAAGAATGCGGTTAAAGCCGGACTAGGGGTGGGCTGTCTATCGGAGATTGCGGTAGCCGACGAAGTCGAGCAAGGTACACTTGTACCGCTGACAATGGAGGGGCGCAATTTGCACCGGTATTTTTACATCGTGACGCACAAACAGGCGCCGGCCAGCCAGGCGGTGCAGTGGTGGGTTGAGCTGTGTAAGGGGTTTGAGATATAGCCATCCCATTATGACCGTCCGTCGAGTGGACTTTTCGATACTTGGCTTTTTTTGTAGACTTGTACGGCAATACCGTACAGCTGGTAAGAATTATGGATACAGTGAGCGTTAACAAGTTTCGAGATAACTTAAAAAGCCTGGTCGAACATGTCGCTAACAGCCATGAACCTCTTAAAGTCACCCGTCGATCAGGGGATGATTTTGTGGTCATCAGCGCTGAGGACTGGGAGCGTGAGCAGGAAAGTCTCTACGTCATGCAAAACAGCGACCTGATGCAGCAAATATCAGAGTCCCTGGCAACCTATGGACAAAACAAAGGATATAAACCCACGGACGAGCAAATGGATGAGATCACTGGTATTTGAGGGCAATACCTGGAAAGCGTATGAAAGAATGCGCGAAAAGGACAAAGAGTTGCATAAGGCACTGTGCGAACTTCTAAAAGAGCTAATCCGCACGGAAAACCCTGCAATCGGTCTCGGAAAGCCCGAGCCACTCAAGCATAACCTGTCTGGTCTCTGGTCCAGGCGCATTTCGCAGAAAGATCGCCTGATCTATAAATTTGATGGTACCGCCATCTACATTTTCGCCATTGGAGGGCATTATGACCAATCTTGAACGGGACCGCTCAACAACTATCACCTCTGAAAGTCGACGTTAAAATATCATCTACTTCATAAAAATTATCGAATATCTCTACCTTCCCTCGTAATCGCCCGGGTAAACGTGTCTGACTCTGTATCAAATTACCCCACTGGCAACTCCCGAATCAACTTCGACTGCCGTAGCGAGAACATGGTACTCACCGATCGAATACCAGGCACCTGCAACAAAGTACCACTCAAAAAATGCTCGTAGGACGCCATATCCTTTTCCACGATCTTTAACAGGTAGTCACACTGCCCGCTCACGGAGTGACACTCCAGAATCTCCGGGCAAGACTGCACCGCCTCGTTAAAAGAGGCCAGGGTATCGGCGTGGTGGTTGTCGAGGGAGACCTCGGCGAAGGCAAACACCTGCAACCCCAGCTTTTGCGGTGCCAATTGGGCGATATAGTCCTTGATATAGCCCTCCTCCTCCAGACGTTTCACCCGCCGCCAGCAGGGGGCCGCGGACAAACCCACCTTTTCCGCCAGGTCCCGGTTGGAGAGGCGACCGTCCCGCTGCAGGGCCTGCAAAATGGCGCGATCATAGCGATCCAGACTCACAGCAATATCCTTTCTATCTAAAATATGTCAAAGAAATATTATTGCCAATATACGACGATATCGCCGGAAAACGCAAATTAATTTCCCGGTTAGGGCGATAAACTGCACATATCTTGCGGAACCTTTTTCACGCCGCCGAACTTGTTTCAAAAAGTGTAAAAATTTCATAAAACCAATAAGTTGGGAGAAATCGATGGCAACCACGGTCACCACACTCAAGCAGCAGGCGAAACAGCAGTATCAGAAACCCCGAACCCTCTCCAGCTCAGTGGATTGGCACCGGGTCGCCCACCTGTTGCTGTTATCGCGGGCCATGGACACCATTGAAGAACGGGACCTGGTACCGGCCAAGCTGGTGTTTAACCAGTTCTCCGCCCGCGGCCACGACCTGGCCCAGATTCTCCTGGGCCTGCAGATGACCCACCCCCACGACGCCGCTACCGGCTACTACCGCTCCCGCCCCTTTGTCTTGTCCCTGGGCCTGGATACCGAAGATGCCGTGGCCGCGCCCATGGCCAAGGCCGGCAGTTACAGCGACGGCCGTGACATCGGCGTGGTGTGCAACTTTCCCAATGTGGAACGCCCCTCAATGAAAGCCAAAGGCGCCATGCTGTTCCCCATGTGTGGCGGTGTAGGTGCGCAATACAGCCCCATCTCCGGCTGGGCTCAGTCCATTGCCTACCACCGCGACCAGCTGCTGGACAGCAGCTACCAGGGCGCTATCGGCCTCTCCATGGGTGGCGACAGCTCCATGTCCACCAGCGGCTTCTGGGCGGCCTTGAATATCTCCACCACCAACAAGCTGCCACACCTGTTCTATATCGAGGACAATGGCTACGGTATCTCTGTGCCACAAACTGTACAAACCCCGGGCGGCGACCAAGTGGCCAACCTGGCGGCCTACAAAAACCTGAAGATTATCGACGGCGACGGCACCGATCCCATCAACACTCCGCAACTGATTGAAGAAGCCGTTAACCATGTACGCTCCGGCGAAGGCCCCTGCCTGCTGCGCCTGAAAGTGCCGCGCCTGTGTGGCCACACCTTCCAGGATACCCAGACCTACAAACCGGAACAGATGATCGCCGAGGAACAGGCCCGCGATCCCCTGCCCAAGCTGCGCACCCAATTGCTGCACGACGGCGTGTTTAGCGAGGACGAGTGGCAGCAACTGGAACAGGACACCTATAACGAGGTCCTGGAGGCGGTGGAAAAAGCCAAACAACGGCCGGAACCGGATACCAGCAAACTTACCAAGTATGTCTACGCAGAAGCAGGAGAAGTGCAGCTGCGCGGTGGCCTGGCGGCCGACGGCCACCAGTTCCCCCGGGGCAACACCGATCCCAACCCCAGCGGCCCGCGCATGAATATGCTCAAAGCCATTCGCGAGACCCTGGACTATGAGCTGAAAACCAACCCCAAAGTGTTGGTGTTTGGTGAAGACGTGGGCCCGAAAGGCGGCGTGCATGCCGCCACCCTGGGGCTGAACGGGAAATACGGCAACCAGCGGGTATTTGACACCAGCCTCTCGGAAGAGGGGATTATCGGCCGCTCCGTAGGTATGGCGCTGTCCGGTTTGATGCCAGTACCCGAGATCCAGTTCCGCAAATACGCCGAACCCGCCGCCGAGCAGCTGTCCGACACCGGCATTATGCGCTGGCGCACCAACAACCAGTTTGCCGCCCCCATGGTGGTGCGTATCCCCGGCGGTTTTGCCCGCCGTGGTGACCCCTGGCACTCCATGAGCGACGAAGTTGAGTGGGCTCACAAGGTGGGCTGGCAGGTGGCCATGCCTTCCAACGCCGAAGATGCGGTGGGCCTGTTGCGTTATGCCCTCAGGGATAACAACCCGACCATTTTCTTTGAACACCGTAACCTGCTGGACAACAGTTGGTCCCGTCGCCCCTACCCCGGCGACGACTTTGTAATCCCGTTTGGTCAGGCAAAAACCCTGATGGCCGGCAACAAGCTGACCGTAGTCTGTTGGGGTGCCATGGTTGAGCGCTGTGAAAAAGCAGCACTGCAGTTGATGAAAGAGTGCGTGGCCGCGGACAACAGCATTGAGGTGATCGACCTGCGTACCCTGGCCCCCTGGGACAAGGACACGGTTTTGGCCTCCGTGAAAAAAACTGGTCGCTGCCTGATTGTGCACGAAGACAACCAGACCGCCGGCTTCGGGGCCGAGATCGCCGCAGTCCTGTCCGACGAAGCGTTTTTTGACCTGGACGCTCCGATCCAGCGCTTGACCATGCCGGACGTGCCCAGCCCCCACAATATCCATCTGCTGGAAGCCGCCGTGCCCTCCCAGGCGCGGATTGCGGAAGCGATGCAAAACCAACTGACCCTATAACCAGGCCACTCCCTATAAGCGCATAATGAGAGAGCGAGTTTAACAATATGCAAGCGACCATTGATATCACCCTGCCCGCCGACCAACTGGAGGGCACTGCGGCCAAAGTCTCTCACTGGCTGATCGAAAACGGCGCTACCGTGGAAGAGGGCGAACCGATTCTGGAACTGGAAACCGACAAGGTCACGATGGAAGTGTGCGCGCCCGCCAGCGGCCGACTGACGGAAATCAGAAAATTTCCCGGCGACGATGTGGAGCCAGAAACAGTGTTGGGCAAGTTAACGGCCCTGGATGCCATCGACAACACCGCCGAGGATACCGCCCCGGCCTTGAACATAACCGGTGCGATTGATCCGTTTCACCCCGCGGCCCAACCTTCTGCCGTCGAAACAACCGCTGTAGAGGAAACCCCGGTTGAAGAAGAGAGTGCCCGCCACCTGATAGGCCCGGCGGTACGCCGCCTGTTGCGGGAAAACAATTTGGATATTGCCCGGGTCCAGGGCACCGGTCGTCACGGCCGCGTTACCCGCGACGATGTCCTGGCCTACCTGAAGAATCCCCCGACAGTGCAAACGCCGGCGCAACCCGCCCCGGCAATCACCCCTTCACAACAGCCCCCCAGTACGCTGGAAAGCAAAGAAATCCCCCATACGCCCATGCGCAAGGCGATTGCCAAACACATGGTGGAAAGCCTGTTGCACACCTCGCCCCACGTCACCAGCGTGTTCGAAATGGATATGTCCAACATTATCGAACACCGCCGCTGGCACAAAAAGGAGTTTGCCGAGGAAGGGGTGAACCTGACCTTTACCGCCTACTTCCTGGCGGCCACTGTCAAAGCAATGCAAGCGGTACCGCAAATGAACGCCCGCTACCACGAACACGCCCTGGAGCTGTTTGAAGATATCAATATCGGTGTGGGCACCGCACTGGGTGACGACGGCCTGGTGGTGCCAGTGGTGGAACAGGTACAACATAAAAACTTGTTTAAGATCGCACAGGCTTTGCAAGTACAGACGGAAAAAGCCCGCGCCGGCAAACTGACGCCGGCGGATATGAAAAACGGCACCTTTACCATCTCCAACCACGGTGTCAGCGGCAGCCTGTTTGCGGCCCCGATCATTATCAACCAGCCCCAGGTGGCCATTTTGGGCATCGGCAAGCTGGAAAAGCGTGTGGTGGTGCGCGAAGTGGACGGTAAAGATGTGATGGAAATCAAACCCATGTGTTACGTCTCCCTAAGCATTGACCACCGCGCCGTCGACGCCTTCCAAACCAACCGCTTTTTAAGTGTGTTTGTGGAAACCATCGAGAACTGGGGACACTAACAATGAACCACCCCATGCGACTGCAGGAACCGGATCGCTCCATTCTAACCGCGCACCTGCACCCGTTGCCCGCTGACCCACTGCTGGGTTTGAGCGCCCTCTATCGGGAAGATCCCAATCCGCAGAAGGTGGACCTGGGTGTGGGTGTATACAAGGATGAATACGGCCTGGCGCCGGTAATGCAGGCGGTAAAACAGGCGGAGCAAGTGTGGTTGCAAACCGAAGCCAGCAAAGCCTATATCGCCCCCCGCGGAGATGAAGAGTTTCTGGCCCATATTGAAACCCTGTTGCTGGGGCATTCACACCCCGTGCTGCGCGACAAACGCAGCGGTTCCATCCAGACGCCGGGCGGCAGCGGCGCCCTGCGCATTGCTGCCGACTTTATTCTGCGCTGTAATCCCAACGCGACGCTGTGGCTGCCCAACCCCACCTGGGTCAACCACGACCCGCTGCTGGAGCGCACCGGCCTGCAACTGAAGCGGTACCCCTACTACGACATGCAGCGCCAGCAACTGGACTTTGACGCCATGATGGCCTGCCTCAAGCAGGTGCCCCAGGGCGATGTGGTGCTATTGCACGGCTGCTGCCACAACCCTACCGGTGCCGACCTGACACCGGGTCAGTGGCGAGCAGTGTCGGAGCTCGCCCTGCAGCGCGGATTTACCCCGTTTGTGGATATCGCCTACCAGGGTTTTGCTGAAAGCCTGGACTTCGACGCTTTCGGGTTGCGCCTGCTGGCCGAGCAACATCCCGTAGTGATTATCACCGCGTCCTGCTCCAAGAATTTTGCCATCTACCGCGAACGTATTGGCTCCTTCCACGTCGTCGCCCCCAGTGCCCCAGAGGCAGATATCTGCCTGTCACAGGCGCTGGATATTGTACGCGGTTACTACTTTGTGCCGCCCACTCACGGTGGCTTTGTGGTCAAAACCATTCTCAGTCATGCCGAGCTAAAAGCGCTTTGGCAGACAGAGCTGGATCACACCCGTCAGCGCATTATCGATATGCGGCACCTGTTTACCCGGGAAGCGCAAAAAGCCGGACTGGGCGAGCGCTTTGCCCACATCGGCCGGCAAAACGGTATGTTTTCTTTTTTGGGCTTGGACGAACAGCAAGTGGAGCAATTGCGCCAAAACCACAGTGTGTATATGGCAAGTAATAGCCGGATTAATCTGTCGGGTATCAATCCGGAGAATGTGGGGTATCTGATGGCGGCACTACAGCAGATTAGCTAGTGCCCATCCGGTTATGGCACACTTCAGTCCCTTACAAATAGACCTACAACCGACAATCTCGAATCTGACGATCGATTGGTTCCCAATCGATCCTGTCCAAATTAATCATCTCCACCCGAGAGTCTTCAGCCGATTCAATCTGTTCCTGCGAAACCGTCGTCCGCATTTTATTGATAATCAGCCAGCCCTCTGGGGTGGCAAAAACCCCCTTGATTCGCGGTACTGTCAGCCCCTCAAACAGAAAAACCAACTTTTCCCGATCGAAGCGCCAATCGGAGGAGAACTGCCAGCCACAGCTCTCACCAAACTCAGCACTGTTTTCAACCCGCGCCACCCCTTCACTATCTAACGCGAACGAGTTCTGTTTTTCAGAAGTGGCCTCTCCAGCGTGATGATGTTGATGCCCAACCGAACTCCCTGGTGTAGACCGGGGCAGATCCAGCCATCGCCAATCCAATCGCCCACCTTCGACCAACCCTACCCTCGCTTTAGCAGGAGAAAGTTCACCGGCAAAGTGCTCGAACCGCTGGACATGAGCAGGGTCGGCAATATCCACCTTTGTCGCCACCAACACATCCGCCATAGCAATCTGATCGTGAAACGCCGGCAGTTCCATAAACTGTGGATCACTCAGACACCACGGGTCTACCAGACAAACCACCGCCCGCATATCCAGCACTTCCTTATAAGCAACACCGGAAAACTGCTGCAACACCTGCTTCGGGTGCGCCAACCCGGTCGGCTCAATCAAGATGCGGTCCGGGTTCTGTTCGCGAATCAAGTTGTTGAGCGCCACCCGTGACGGCACCCCCACCGCACAGCACATACAGCCTCCGGGTACTTCTTTAACGGCAATGCCGTCCGCGTTCAACAAAGCACCATCGATACCCACCTCGCCAAACTCATTCACCAACACCGCCCACTTCTCCTCCGCCGGTTTGGTTTGCAACAGATGCCGGATGGCCGTGGTTTTGCCTACCCCCAGAAACCCGGTGATGATATTGGTGGGGATGGCACGGTAGGATCTTTTCATAGCAGACTTCTCACAGATTCAGAACGGTTGCGGGTGACAAGTAAGGTCAAATAACAGGGTAAAACAAACAATCGGTGCAATCAGAGATAATCCACGGAGTTGAAACGCTCCACCAGGAATTCCACAAACATGCGCACTTTAGGGGACAGGTGTCGATTACTGGGGTAAACCGCCCACACCGCTGTATCCGTGGGCTGATACTCCGTTAATATGTTTTCCAGGCTGCCGCGCTGGAAGTCGTCTTGCAAATAAAATTCCGGCAATTGCACCAACCCCAACCCCTGGCGGGCCGCTTCCAATAAGGCATAACCGTTGTTACTGCGCCAGTTGCCCTCCACTCGAATATCCGTGTGGTGGCCGCCCCGTTCCCGAAAGCGCCAGGTGGGAACAGAGCCGGCCAGACAGTTGTGGCGCTTGAGGGCGCGAATAGAGTCCGGTTTGCCGTAGCGGGAAAAGTAGTCGCGGCTACCACAGATATGCAACCTGCGCCCCGCGATACGGCGGGCAATCAGGGAGGAGTCTTTTAAAACGCCGGCACGAATCGCCAGGTCGTAGCCCTCTGCCACCAGATCCACCGTACGGTTGGTGAAATCCAGATCCACACTCAGCTGCGGGTGGGCCTGCATAAAGGCCACCGCCGCCGGGGCGATATAGCTCTCGCCAAAACCGGCGGGTACGGTCATGCGCAATGTACCCCGCGGGGTGGCCTGTAGCTCCATGACCGCCTGGTCCGCCTCTTCCATACTGGCCACGACCTCCCGGCAGCGCTGATAGTACGCTTCCCCCATTTCCGTCAGGGCCAGCTTGCGGGTCGTGCGATTGAGCAATTGTACGCCCAGGCGGTTCTCCAATTGTGTTATAGAACGGCTGACGTGGGATTTGGACACATTGAGCCGCCGGGCAGCCGCGGAAAAGCTGCCCGCTTCGACCACTTCGGTCAACATTTCCACGCCGTCCCACCGACTCATATCAATGTACTTCGTCTCTTGATTAGCCTGTTTTGTCGGGTTCAAACCCGACCTATAAGATCTGTCCCGGTGTTAGGGAGGATACCCCATTTATTGTCTCCATGCTGCAACAATGTGTTTATTAATATGGCTGTTATCATTAATCTGGCAACAAAGTATAGTTACCACCATCTTTTAAGGAGATTCAGCTAGGCTTACACCTGTTGTATCTCGGATATTTCTATAACCGCGGAGACCCCACTGATGAAAACGCGCGCTGCTGTTGCCCTGCAAGCCGGTAAACCCCTGGAAATTGCTGAAGTAGACCTCCAGGGCCCCAAGGCCGGGGAGGTGATGATAGAAATCAAAGCCACCGGCATCTGTCACACCGATGCTTTCACCCTCTCCGGCGATGACCCGGAAGGCGCCTTCCCGGCAATCCTGGGCCATGAAGGGGCTGGCATCGTGGTAGAAGTCGGCCCCGGTGTCACCTCCCTCAAACCCGGCGACACCGTGATCCCTCTGTACACGCCTGAGTGTCGCGAGTGCGAGTTCTGCCTGCACCCCAAAACCAACCTCTGCCAGTCGATTCGTGCAACCCAGGGCCAGGGCCTGATGCCTGACGGCACCAGCCGTTTCTCTCTGGATGGCAAACCTATCCTGCACTATATGGGTTGCTCCACCTTCTCCAACTACACGGTCTTACCGGAAATCGCGGTGGCCAAAATCCGGGAAGACGCCCCCTTTGACAAGGTGTGCTATATCGGCTGCGGGGTTACCACCGGCGTCGGCGCTGTTGTCTTCGAAGCCAAAGTGGAGATCGGCTCCAACGTCGTGGTCTTTGGACTGGGTGGCATTGGCCTCAATGTGATCCAGGGTGCCCGCCTGGCCGGCGCCGACAGGATTATCGGCATCGACCTCAATCCCGCCAAAGTGGAGCTGGCCAAGAAGTTCGGTATGACCGACTTTATCAACCCCAAAGACGTGGACAATGTGGTTGAGGCCATTATCGATCTGACCCATGGGGGTGCAGATTACAGCTTTGAGTGTATCGGCAACGTCAACACCATGCGCCAGGCCTTGGAGTGCTGTCACAAGGGCTGGGGGGAATCCTACATTATTGGTGTCGCCGGCGCCGGCCAGGAGATCTCAACCCGGCCGTTCCAGCTGGTTACCGGCCGCTCCTGGAAAGGTACCGCCTTTGGGGGCGCCCGCGGTCGCACCGACGTGCCCAAGATTGTCGACTGGTACATGGAAGGCAAGATTAACATCGACGACCTGATCACTCACACCATGCCGCTGGAAGACATTAACAAAGCCTTTGACCTGATGCACACCGGCGAGAGTATTCGCTCTGTGGTCCTGTATTAATCACCCAAATGTTTTGATTTGTCTATCTACTGAGAGCAGCCATGAACCTCCAACAAATCGCCAATAACAAGTGCTTTGGCGGCGAACAGCAACAGTACACCCACGACTCGACTGTACTGGGCTGCAATATGCGCTTTTCCATCTTCCTGCCCTCCAAAGCCAGCGGGGAAAGAGTGCCAGTGCTCTACTGGCTGTCTGGTCTGACCTGCACCGATGAAAACTTTGTGCAAAAGGCTGGCGCCCAAATGTACGCCGAAAAGGCAGGAATCGCCATAGTGGCACCGGATACCAGTCCCCGAGGCGATGAGGTACCCGACGACGCCGAAGGCGCCTACGATTTTGGTCTGGGCGCTGGCTTCTACGTCGACGCTACCGAAGCGCCTTGGTCGACCCACTACAAAATGTACAGCTATATCACCACAGAACTGCCGGCGCTGGTTGCCGAGCACTTCCCTGTTGATACCAGCCGTACCAGCATCAGTGGTCACTCTATGGGCGGCCACGGCGCCCTCACCATTGCCCTGAAAAACCCGGGCAGGTTCAAGTCGGTCTCGGCCTTTTCCCCTATCTCCTCACCCTTGCGTTGCCCTTGGGGACAAAAAGCGCTCAATTTGTACCTCGGTGAAGATCGAGATACCTGGCGCCAGTACGACACCACGGAGCTGATCGGTCACGCGGAAGAGAAATTGCCGATGCTGGTAGATCAAGGCACCGACGACCAGTTCTTGCAGGAACAATTGCAACCGGAGCTATTGATCGAGGCCTGCGATGCCGCCAATTACCCGCTGCAACTGCGCATGCAAGACGGTTACGACCACAGCTACTTCTTTATCGCCACATTTATGGAAGACCACATCAACTTCCACGCCAAGGCTTTAGAAGCTTAAAAAAACAAAAGCCCCGCAGATTGGCAGCGACATCGGCGGGGTTTTTTTCAATTTAATTATTGAACTATCCAGTATTACCCAGTCTGTCATTGCCTAAACAACGACTACTTGCGCGCGAATGGAATTCACCCCTTGACCTGCAGGCTGTAAAAACCCTTTCTATACTTAGAAGCGTGTCCCATCCGTAAGGCGCCGATGTATGGCACCCCGCAAGCGAAACAAGTTGTTGCGAGCAGTTTCAGTCTGCCTGTTGTTGAGCGGTTGCGCCACTATCGCCAAACTGAGTTTCGACGACCAGTTTGGTCCCCCCGCTGTGGTTGACCGCCAGGTCGAGGCCGATTCCTCCTGGGGCAAGCGTTACCGGCAACAGGTAAAACCCATACTCGACCAACGCTGCGCTGTCTGCCACGGATGTTATGACGCCCCCTGTCAATTGCAATTCACTTCCCCGGAAGGCATCGATCGCGGTGCCAGCCAGGCGATCGTCTACGATGGCACCCGATTGACGGAGGTGGCACCAACACGTCTTTTTATCGACGCCCCCGATACCCACGCCTGGCGTCAAAAAGGGTTTTACCCGATACTCAATGAGCGGCGACAGACTGAATTCGCCAATACCGAGGCCAGTGTATTTTACCGGCTATTGGACCTGAAACTGCAACACCCGCTACCAGTGGGCAACTTGCTTCCAGAGACATTTACCCTGGGAACCAACCGCCAGCAGGAGTGCACCAACATCGAAAACTTCGCGCAGTTTGCACAACAAAACCCCCTGTGGGGCATGCCCTACGCCCTGCCGGGATTAAATCCGCGGGAGTTCGCCGTTCTGCGCAATTGGCTTGCCGCCGGTGCGCCCTATCCCAAGGAGCCTCCTCTACCCGTAAGTTTCCAACTCGAGGTGGAGGACTGGGAACAGTTTTTTAACCGGGACAGTCTCAAGGGCCGCCTTGTCGCCCGCTATCTGTATGAACACCTGTTCCTGGGGCACCTGTACTTTGAGCCCCTGGGCAGCGAGTACTTTTTCACCCTGGTGCGTTCCTCCACACCACCGGGCCAGCCCATTGAGCTAATCGCAACCCGACGTCCCTATGACAACCCCGGTGTGGAACGAGTGTATTACCGCTTGCAACCAGTCAGATCCACCCTGCTCGCCAAAACCCATATGCCATACGCGTTAAACACTCAGCGGATGCGCAATTGGGAAAGCTGGTTTTTTGACGACGGTTATGAGGTTAATCTTTTGCCCGGCTATGACGCGGAGACCGCGAGCAACCCCTTTAAAGCCTTTGCCCAGATTCCGGTGCAAACACGGTATCGTTTTTTAATCGACGAGGCACATTTTACCATCAGTGGTTTTATCAAAGGACCGGTGTGTCGAGGCCAGGTAGCGCTCAATGTGATTCAGGATCGATTCTGGGTGTTCTTTCTGGAGCCGGATCACCTGGAAAACGAAATCGCCGACAAATTCCTCGCCGAGCAAAGTGACCACCTGCGCCTGCCCTCTGAAGCGGAAAGCACGCTTCGCCCGGGACTCTGGTTGAAATACTCCGGCCTTCAGCGCGCTTATCTGGAGGCCAAATACAAAGCATTGAGCGGGGTGCTCGAAAACCAGGTGCCCCTCAATCTTAACGTGGTGTGGGATGGCGACGGCAAAAATGACAATGCCGCACTCACCGTATTTCGTCATTTTGACAGCGCCACCGTCGTTAAGGGGTTGGTGGGCGAGCAGCCGCAAACCGCCTGGCTGATCGGTTATTCCGTGCTGGAACGCATCCACTATCTGTTGGTCGCCGGCTTCGACGTCTACGGCAATATCGGCCACCAGTTACTGTCGAGGCTGTATATGGACTTTTTGCGCATGGAGAGTGAGTTCAACTTCCTGTCGCTGTTGCCAGCCGAAACCCGGGAACGGGAGTGGGGCCAATGGTATGAAGGCGTCACAGGTGATGTTCGGGATTACGTCCGAGACAGCAGTCAGTTGCTCTATCGCCAAAGCGATATTGTCTACCGCAGTGATGATCCCAAGCAGGAACTCTTTCAACGCCTGCAGGCAAGGTTTAAACCCGCTCTTAGTCGCAAGTTTTTATTATCCGCACCGGAGGCCCCCCCCCAGCACCTGGTCTGGTTGCAGCAACTGGCCCGGATTACGGGTGTGCAGGCGTCACTGTTGCCCCAAGTGGTCATTATCAGTGTGGAAGATGACAGCGGGCAACTGCACTTCTATACCCTGCTGCACGACAATGCCCACAGCAATATCTCCAGTTTACTGCGGGAAGAATCCAATCGCCGGCCCGAGCGGGATAGAGTCACCGTGGTGCGGGGAATTCTGGGGGCATATCCCAGCGCTTTTTGGCACCTGCACGAACAGAGCCTGCCCAACCTGGCAAACGCCGTCAGCCTCTTGTCGTCAGAGTCAGATTACCAGAGTCTGATGAACAACTTTGGTATCCGCCGCACCAATCCCCTGTTCTGGTCCTTTAGTGACAGACTGCACGACTTCTATCAGCAAACCCAACCTGTCGACTTCGGATTATTGGATTTTAACCGCCTGGAAAACCGCTGATTAGTCTGATTCCACAGCCATCGGCAAAGTTTCGATGCGCGACTCAGCAATATTGGACGGCGCTTCGGTGCTGATATCCTCCTCGGACAACTCCTTTGGGGTCACCGTTTCACTGACCACTGGCTTAACAGGAGCAGCTGCCGTCACCTCCTCCGGCTCACTGATCTGCTCTGCCGGGGCCTGGATACCGATGTGATAGACGGCAAACCCGGGTTGTACCACCTGGTTCAGGGCCATCCCCAAAATACGGCCGTGGAACTCAGAACGAATTTCGGTACGCACATTGGTAATAGGGTTGGTGATCGTCCCCAGCAGATCGCCTTCCTTAACGCTGTCACCCAGGGAGACTGTGCTGAAGACGATACCGCCTTCCGGTGCTCGCTGCCAGCTGGAGTTGTAATACACCGGTTCCGGGTCGCCCCAGAGGCTGAATTTACTGACCATCCCCAGCTGATTAAGTAACGTGTGGATGCCCTTCACGCTGTGCTGTACATCCGCCTCACTGAGAACCATCGGAGCCCCCGCCTCCAGCGTCACTGCCGGAATACCGGCGGACACTGCGGCCCGGCGCAGTGTGCCCTCCGCGCCCTCACTGTGTAACACCACTGTGGAACCAAAACCCTTGGTTAACTTGACCACTTTGGGATGGCGTAAATCGGCCCGCAGTTGCGGCAGGTTGGTGCGGTAAAACGAGCCGGTGTGCAGGTCCACTAAGGCGTTGCAGTGAGCAATAATTTCATGAAAGAAGGAGTGTGCGATCCGGGAAGCGGAACTGCCTTTGGGATCACCGGGAAAAAAACGGTTCAGGTCGCGACGGTCACTCAGGTAGCGGGAGCCGCGACGAAAGCCCTGCAGGTTCACAATCGGCACTCCGATAACCGCGCCTTTGAGATTTTTGGCGTCCAGGTTATACAACACCTGGCGTACCACTTCGATCCCGGTTAATTCATCCCCGTGTAGCGCCGCAGTCAGGCACAGTGTGGGGCCCGGCTCTGCCCCGTTGACAACCAGTATCGGGGTAGCGCTGTAAATTCCGTCAAAAGACTGGCTGGGTGCCCAGGCCAAGCGGGTCGAGGTCGCCGGCGGTACTTCTGTGCCCAGCAACACAAACGTCGGCACTGATTCCTCGGCCTCTGCCACTACCGGTTGCGCCGGAACTGTACTGTCGGGCTGCAGCACGGTGGGTTCCTGACCAAAGTGCTCGTCTTGATCAGAGGCTGGCTCCGAGACAGCAGGCGCGTCTTCCGAGGGTAACGGGATCAGCGTTGCCGGCAGGTCCAGGCTTTGTTTGAAAGCTTCTGCGCGTTTTGCAGATTCGTTAACGTCAGTCTCTGGTTTATCAGTGCTGCCGGACGGCATTGATGAGGGGGTGGCTTGCTCGCCGGTGTTTTTTTCCAGGGGTGCTTCCGGTGCCCTAATGCCTGGTGCGGGCAGGGTTTTCAGACTTTCAACGACAATATCCTCATCGGTGATCGGTTCTTCCAAATCCACATTTTCTGCTACAGGGCGCTCGCTTGGCCTGGTCACCACGGCCTCAATGTCGGCGGATAGGCTGACGGGCCAAACTACAGCGCAAACCAACCCCCACAAGCTCAATCGCGGTAAACGCAGACTACAACGCCTTGGGTACATCAGACTCTCCCACGGATGGCACGAATTACCTTACATTGAGTATAGCCGGAGATTCCTGACCATTACCCGGCAGTTGCCATCGGGGAGAAACTGAATATGAATCCTGCGTCGGTTGGCGATGCTAGTGGGGTCTGACTGTCGCTTCCGGCTTTTCCGGCGTATCGGCTTTGGGCATAAACACACCGGTCACCTCTGCGCTGGATTCCGCCACCTTGCTCACAGCCCCCTGCAATACCTCGCTGGTCTGTTCGCTATTTAGGGCAAACACCGAGTAGGTTTCGCGAGCCGCCTCTGTCAAGCGGCCCTGCAAATTTTGCATATACTGGCGTTGAGCTTCGGCGATAGTCGCCAGATCCCGCTTGCCACTGAGGCCTTGCAGGTAATCGACGCCATCATCCAGGACACCGACAAACAGCTCTGTCTGCACCTGAGCCAGCTTCTCCAGTACTCTGACATTGCTGGCAAGCAGCTGATTAAACGGCGTTAAATAACCTTGAAACTGTTCAGCATATTGATTGAACATGGATTTTCACTCCCTTCAGGATTTAACAAAAGGATTATTGAGGTTTAGCAAAGGGGCTATCGGGGTGTGTAGCGATAAAGTGCTGCAGCACCAATTGCAACTTTTCTACCCGCGCCTGGTCGCCAAGTTCCCTGGCGGTTTCTATATCATCCAAAATCATGCGGCTAATCATGGGGACCCCTTGGGGGCTGTGCACCAAATACTCGGACAATTCCAGGGCGATCATTTCCGGCAGGTGTTCATGTTGGGCGATGGCACGTATCTCTTCCGCATTGCAAGCACACAGACCGAGACAATCTTGATAGGTTAGCATGGTACAAATCCTATTGACCGAAGAACATGCTTTAACACTAGCCAGCAATCGGCTAAAGCTACGTCATGAATAATAGACGATGGAATCTCAAGGGTTAGCGAAGATCTATAATTTTATGTTTCTACTGGTCACTCTCTAAACACCCCGGAGCATAATTTCCCCATTCCCGGTTATGCATGCCAAGGTGCCTGTTGGTTGCCGCGAACCGCCACATAACTGCCGGGGGCCTCTTCAATGATCGGCAACGCCCCGTCACCCGGAATCCGGGCCGGCACCTGGACGCCATTGCGCTTGCGCATCCAGCGCTGCCAATCGTTCCACCAGGAGCCCGGCTGATGCTTAGCCTGTTTTAACCATTCGTCAGCGCTTCCCCGGGGCGCACCACCCGTCCAGTAGCTATACTTGTTGGCACTGGGGGGGTTGATGATACCGGCGATATGGCCGGAACCTCCCAACACAAATTTGACAGGGCCACCAAACAGCTGGGCGCCACTGAAGGTCGAAACCCAGGGTGCGATATGATCATCTATTGTAGAGACAAAATAGCTGGGAGTGGTGACCTGGCGCAAATCGATGGGTACACCGGAAAGGGTAATCCCCCCCGGCTCCCTCAGACGATTGGCCTGGTACATATTGCGCAGGTAAAAACTGTGCATGGCCGCCGGCATGCGCGTGTTGTCAGCATTCCAAAACAGCAGGTCAAAGGCTACCGGGTCTTTGCCCAACAGGTAGTTGTTGGTAAAAAAGGGCCACACCAGGTCGTTGGCGCGCAACATGCTAAAGGTCATGGCCATGTTGGCACCGTCGAGATAACCTTTTTCCAGCATGCGCTTTTCCAGAGAGGCGAGCTGCTCTTCGTCGATAAACACCCCCAAATCGCCCACTTCGTCAAAGTCGATCAGCGTGGTGAAATAGGAGCTGCTGGCGAAGCGATTCTGCTTTAGGGCAGCAAAGTAGCCGTTGGCACAGGACAGGAGTGTACCGCCCAGGCAATAGCCGATGGCATCCACCTGGGGCTCCCCCGTTGCTTGTTCGACGGCATCAATGGCCGCCACCACCCCCTGCTGCAGATAATCGTCAAAGCCCTTGTCAGCGTGGGTCTCATCGGGGTTGACCCAGGAAATCACGAACAGGGTATACCCCTGATCCACAGCCCAGCGAATAAAGGAATTTTCCTGCCGCAGATCGAGAATATAGTATTTGTTGATCCAGGGCGGCACGATTAACAGGGGGCGCTTGCAAACCTCTGTGGTAGTGGGTTCAAACTGCAGCAGTTGCATCATCTCATTCTGGTACACCACCTTGCCCGGTGTGGAGGCAATATTCTGCCCCAACTGGAAGGGGCGCGGATCGGTCATACTGATCGCCAGCTGGCCCTTGCCCCGCAGCAAGTCGTATAACAGTGACGCCAACCCGTGCAACAGATTGAGGCCACCGGTGTTGAGGGTCTCGGCAACCACTTGGGGATTGGCTATGGCAGAGTTGCTGGGCGCCAGGGCATCCACAGCCTGCTGTGCGTGAAACCGCAGCTTTTGGCCCATCTCCCCGTCCCCGTCCGTGAGCTCCTCAGTGCAGTTGATGATACTTTCTGCCGCCAACAGGTAAGCCTGACTCAGTAGATCAAAATACAACACATTGTGCCAGTCTTCGGCACTAAAGCGCCGATCACCGTTACGAGACTCGGTCACCGGTTCCGGTTTCATCCCCAACAGGCGCTCGCCTGCGTAACGCTGCAACTGCCAGCACCGGTTAAAGAGGTCAATCTGGTGAGTGTAAAGGGCGGGTAAACTTTGGGCTGCTCGCTGCCAGGCGTAGGCATAGGTGCTCCCCAACCCCAGAGGATCCGTTAACAGGTCTTCCCGAAATTCGGGGTCTGTGGTGTAGGAAATCATCAGTTGTGCCGAACGACGGACAATCAGGTCCATCTTTGTCGCCACGGCCATCAAATAGCTATCGCTCATCACACCTTCTCAAGCAATAGGAACTTTAGCTGGTGCATTCCTATAAATGTAGCACAGGGTTTCGGAATTTCCCGTATTGAAGGATACCTTTACACTTCTCAGCCAGGTTATAAATCCCAGCCATGATCAGTGTACTGCTTAGACAATTTTTTCATTAGCACATTTACCAACTATGAAGAATTTTTCCCATCAGTCCTGTTTAACGGCGTTCTGCGGCTCCCGGTGACAATTCGCAAAAACCGGTCACAGTTTTTAAGGACAATAATGTTGCCCTGTTAAAGAAAAATTTCAATACCCTGCTATGCTCAATTGACAGCTTTCGCGAGCCCCTATGGACGGGAGCGCCAGCTGGGGGGTGACAATCACATTTGGGTTTAAAGCTGCACCAAAAAAAGGCGTTTGCACCAAAGGTGATCACAGCAAATTACAAACTTCTGATCAAATTCAAAAAGGTATAACTATGAGTCGAGTAGCATTGGTTACTGGTGGTACCCGTGGTATTGGCGAAGCATTAAGTGTTGCCTTAAAGAACAGGGGAGTTCAGGTTATTGCCAGTTATGGCCAGAACCAGGAAGCCGCTGAAGCTTTTACCCGTTACACCGGGATCCCTGCCATCAAGTTTGACGCCGCAGACTATGACCAGACCCACGATACCGTTGAGATGCTGGAAAGGGATTATGGCGCTATCGATATCCTCATCAATAATGCCGGTATTACCCGGGACAAACCACTGCATAAAATGCCACGGGAACACTGGCAAGCAGTCATGGACACCAACCTGAGCGCCTGTTACAACACCTGCCACGCGGTGCTGGGCGGTATGCGCGAACGCCGTTTCGGCCGCATTATCAATATCAGTTCCATTAACGGTATCGCCGGCCAGTTCGGGCAGACCAACTACGCCGCCACCAAGGCCGGCATGATTGGCTTTACCAAATCCCTGGCCCAGGAAACCGCCGCCTTGGGTATCACCGCCAATGTGATCGCCCCCGGATATGTGGATACAGAGATGGTACGCGCCGTTGATCCGGCTATTTTGGAAAAAATTGTCCAGCGTATTCCCGTCGGTCGACTGGGAACGCCGGAGGACATTGCCAGAGCTGTGCTGTTTTTAGCCGATGATAGTGCCAGCTTTATTACCGGTAGCACCCTATCGGTAAACGGTGGGCAGTATATGCAATGAGTGGTTCGCTGGGGGCGAAGGTCGCCTATTGTTGACCATAGCCCCCAAACTTGGCCACCACTCTGGCCATCTCCACATCGTCCAGCAGAACCGGTTCCCCTAACTGACAGGCATCGATATAGATCCCGCACAGGGCCTCAATTTCCTGCAAGACATTAAAGGCTTCATCCATATCCCTGCCCGCGGTCAGAATGCCGTGATTGGCCAGCAGGCAGGCTTTGCGGTCCGCCATCGCCACCACCGCATTGTCCGCCAACTCAGGTGTACCAAAAGTCGCGTAAGGGGCACAACGCACCGAGTTGCCACCCGCCATGGCAATCATATAGTGGAAAGGTGGCAATTCCCGTCCCAGCACTGCCAAGGCGGTGGCGTTAGGGCTGTGAGCGTGCAAAACAGCGTGCAGTTCCGGCCGTGCTTTTAGCAGGGCGGCGTGAAAAGCCCACTCGCTGGAGGGGCGGCGCTGCCCCTGCTCCACCTCACCATAGAGATCCATATAGACAATGTCCTGGGGCGCTAGGTCCTCGTAGGCCATGCCAGTTGGGGTAATTAACAGCCCTTGCTCCCAACGCACCGAAGCGTTGCCACTACTGCCGTGGTTAAGACCACGCTCATTCAATCGCCTGCAGACATCGATCAGGCGTTGGCGGGCAGCGGTCTCTCCGACACTGAAGGCGGTATTAACCATGGCGATTGTCCTCCGGGTACAGTGCTAACAAGCCCTCTGGTGTTGCCGGGCACAGGCCACGTTCGGTGATTAAACCGGTCACCAGCCGCGCCGGCGTGATATCGAAGCCGGGGTTGCCCGCCGGACTCTGGTCCGGCGTCACCTGCACTGTCACCAGCTCGCCCGATGGCGATTTACCGGTCAGGTGAGTAATTTCCCGCCCGTCACGCTCCTCAATGGGAATATCCGTCCCGGATGACAAACGCCAGTCGATCGTCGGGCCGGGCAGAGCCACATAAAACGGCACTCGATTGTCCCAAGCCGCCAAGGCCTTGAGGTAGGTACCAATTTTGTTACACACATCGCCATTAGCCGCGGTTCGATCCGTGCCTACAATGACCATATCTACCTGGCCGTCTTGCATCAGATAGCCTCCGGCGTTGTCGGCAATGACCGTATGGGGCACGCCGTGTTGCTGCAGCTCCCAGGCCGTCAATGCGGCGCCCTGATTGCGGGGCCGGGTTTCATCCACCCACACATGGATAGGGATACCCGCATCGTGGGCAGCATACACAGGCGCAAGTGCAGTACCGTAATCCACCGTTGCCAGCCAGCCGGCGTTACAGTGGGTGAGGATATTGAGGCGGGAGGTGGTGGAATCTGCCCATCGCTGTTTGATCAGCGCCAGACCGTGTTGACCAATAGATCGATTTAGCGCCACGTCCTCTTCCGCCAGTTGCGAAGCAAGCTGGTAAGCGGCCGCCATTCGTCCCGCAGGGGGCAGTGGCTGCAAGTGGGACACCATCTTGTCCAGCGCCCACCGCAGGTTGACCGCGGTGGGGCGGGTATTCAGAAGCAGCTCCCGGGCCTGCTGCAGCTCGCGGTCGGAACTCCCTCTGCGCAGTGCCAGTGCCAGCCCGTAGGCCGCTGTCACCCCAATCAGCGGGGCGCCGCGAACCTGCATGGATTGGATGGCGTGGGCCGCCTCTTCCAACGTCTCCAGGGTCACTACCCGAAAGCGGTGCGGCAACAGGGTTTGGTCAATAATCTGGACGCGCCAACCGTCTTCTGCCAACCACAGGGTGCGGTAGTGTTCATTATCTATTCGCATAGCGGCTCCCTCTTGCCATAACAGCGCCTGTTGTCGTCAAAAAAGCGCCTAGTGTATTGGCAAGCCCGGGGTCAACTCAACCGGCGTCCAGATAGCAGCCCATGCGAAGGGATAATCAGATCAGTGGTGCAGGCGCTCTTCCTGTTGCTGTTCCCGCTGTATCAGGCCCGCTATGTTGGACAACTGTTCGGCCAACAGTTCGAGTATGTCGTCCAGCGCCAGAATGCCCACCAAGGCGCCGTCTTCAGCCACCACCGGCACCCGCCGGAAGCCCTTGTGCCGCATCTCTTCGATAGTTTCCGGGATTCCATCCTCTTCCCGCGCGGTCAACAGCTCCTGGGCCATGACATCACCCACGGTCACCGCATCCAGGGTCAACTCATTGGCAAGCACCTCAATCACCACATCCCGGTCTGTCAGAATCCCCACAGGGACAGTGACATTGTTGCGAGACTCAATCACTACCACATCGCCCACATGGTAGCGACGCATCAGACTGACCGCTTCTTGGATGGAGCACTCGGGGCTGGTGGTGACAACTGAACGATTGCACAGATTTCCAATATTCATGGCAGTTCCTCAATAGGGTTGACTATTGGTCCAGGCGGTATTCCTGGTCGAACGATTCCGCGAACTTACCGATCCATTCTTCGGCGGCTTCATCGGTGCTGAGGTGGCGCCCCTCATTGCCCTGCACGGCCTGTTTATAGCGCTCTATACGGCAGATCTGCTCCACCATTCGCGCGCGAAACGCCTCGTCCTGGTTACTGAAACTAACGCCGATCTCGTAGCAGCCACCGGCCGTTGGATTACACCAGCACACCACCCCCTGTCCCTTATAGATCGGGTTCTCCAGGGGGATACTGATATCGATTGAGGTACCCTTGGGTATATAGGTGGCCGCTTCACAACACAAACCACCCACCGACAGGTTTATCAATGGCGTGGTGCGGCGATTGGTCTCTGCAATCCGTACAGCAATCGGGATATCCGTAGAGTGACGAAAAAACTTCCTCATGGGCGCTACAATCCGGGAGATTACCTCTGTTCCCTGCACCTTTTGAGTATAGTTAAGGAATTAAAACCTCAGGCTTTTCTGTGGAATTTATCATCAGTCTGCCAACTGGCTCTCAAATTGAGGTTGTAGATAACACAAAAACTGGCACAATTTACCTCTTTGGAATAGAGACCATGATGCGAACACCACTGATCACACGCAAGGGCTACGAAGATCTGGAAAAGGAGCTGGACCACCTGTGGCGGGTGGAGCGCCCCGAAGTCACCAAAAAAGTCGCCTGGGCCGCCAGCCTTGGGGACCGGAGCGAAAATGCCGATTACCAGTACAACAAGAAGCGCTTGCGCGAAATAGATCGCCGGGTCCGCTATCTGCGCAAGAGCCTGGACAAACTCAAGATTGTGGATCACCGTCCGGAACAGGAAGGCAAGGTATTCTTTGGGGCCTGGGTGGAGATCGAAAACGATCAGGGAGAAACCATGAACTTTCGCATCGTGGGATACGACGAGATTTTTGGTCGCAAAGACTATATCTCGGTGGACTCCCCCATGGCCCGAGCCTTGTTGAAAAAAGAGGTGGACGACGAAGCGGTGGTCAAAACTGAAGCCGGCGTCTTCACCTGGTATATCAACTCCATCGAGTATGACAAGCACTAGGCAATCCCTTGTCCGACACAACCTTCCCCTCTCAGAAAAAATCCGCTTTTCTTCCGGCAAGGGCAGTCAGCTGGCCTATACTGTAAATGATCCTGACACACAGGCGCGGTACGCGTGTTCAACGCAACTACCCGCAATTAACTGAAGTGGAACATTACAATCGGGAAGACGGATTTTGGCACCTACTGGATTGGGACAGGTTTTAGCGACCAGTACTGCCACCGAGGCCAGTGATAGCCCCGAAACCAGTCAGCGCTTTTTCAGCCTGCGGTGGAAGTTTTCACTGACCGTCTTGGTGTTGATGGGAGCTGCTCTCGGCCTGCTTTCCTGGCGATTTAATAACCAGCTGGAACAGCAGCTGGCCCATCAGCTGCAAGCGCGACATCAGCAACATCTTATGCTTTTGGCGGGATTGCTGGACAAATCAGCGCAACATCTGCGCAATACCACCTCGGCCGCCATCGAAACCCTTAAAGGGCCTTTAGCCAGTTATCGCCAACCGCTGGAATCTCAGTGGCAACACCTGAACCGGCGGGACCAGATCCAAACCCTGAACCTCTATGACCGACTCGGCAGCGCGCAGCTGGAACTGGGCTTGCCACTGCCCAAAGAGCTGGGGCGCCGCTGGACCTCCCTGGCGAGCAGCAGCGGCGATTCCCTCGATCTACTCGCCTGTCCTTCTGACTGTTTTTTGTACAATTCGCGAATACTAAAACGGGCCGGTAACAAAATAGGCGCCTTGATCGCCGGTACAAACCTCAACGACACCATCGAAAGCTTCCAGATGATTACTCTCGGGGACCTGGCGATTGTGGATACCAGCCGCGATCCTCTGAGTTCTCCCCAATTACCCTCCTGGCAAGCCAGAATCCTGACATTGACTAATCGTATGACCAATCAGCCACTGCTCACACACCTGAGTGAGCGCTATCCCGCAATGGCGGACTTGCCCCCCTTAGTGACTCTGGAGTACGGGACCGATACCTACGCCGTGGCACTGGTGCCACTCAGTGAGTTGAGCAGCCAGCTGGAGGTACAGCAAGCGCGGTTGCACCTTGCCATTATCGACAAGGTGACTGATACACGGCAGATCATAAAAGAGGAGCTGTGGCGCAACATCGCCCTCGCCTGCGGCAGTTTGTTGGTGGTGGCCCTATGCTTGATAGATCTGATGTGGCGGTATGTAAATCGTCTCAAACATCAGGCCCAACTGTTGCCTTTACTGGGTCAAAAACAGTACCAACAGGTACGCGAAGAGCTTAGTCACTCCAGGGCACAACGTTACTTCCGGGACGAGTTGGACACCCTGGACGAGGCCGCCACCACCCTGTCCTTTCAGCTGGAGTCCCTGGAAAAAGCGGTCGAGTTGCGCACTCACGAGATGGAACGCCTGTCCCTGTTTGACCCGCTGACCAGCCTGGCCAACCGCAACCTGTTCCAATACGAAGCCCAACAAGCCGTCAATAATTATCAACAGGGCAACCTGAAAGGCGCCCCAATACCCAAGGTGGGCATAATCCTGCTGGACCTGGACAAATTCAAGCGTATCAATGACTCCCTCGGGCACCAGTTGGGTGACCGTTTGCTGGGCAAGATCGCCGAGCGCCTGAAAAACGCCACTCGCTCACTGGGTTTAGTGGCCCGCCTGGGAGGGGATGAGTTTGCCATCCTGGTTCGCAATATCAAAAACGCCAAACAGCTGGAACTGCTGAGCCGGAAAATCAATCAGCTGATCGGCAAACCGGTGCAGATCGATAGCAACAAGATGGTGGTCAGCTGTAGTATCGGTGCCTCCATCATAGCCGGGAAACAGGCAGCCAGTGACCTGATAAGGCACGCGGAAATCGCCATGTACAAGGCCAAGGATTCCGGCGGGAACGGCTATCAGCTGTTTGATGCCGCCATGGCCACCGAGGCCCACCGCAACCTGTCGCTGGAAGCCGAAATCCGCCGCGGCTTTGAGCACAATGAATTCACCCTCTACCTGCAGCCGAAAGTCAATATGGACAGCGGGGTGGAAGGGTTTGAGTCACTAATCCGCTGGGACCACCCGGACCGCGGCACACTGCCGCCCAACGACTTTATTCCCGCCATGGAGGATATGGGTTTTATCAGCAAGCTGGACAACTGGGTCCTGGAAGCCAGTTGCCGTCAACTGCACGTCTGGAAAGAGCTCTTCCCCAAGATCAGCATTGCGGTCAATATCTCCTCCACCCACTTTACCGACCGCAACTTTATCGCGTTTCTGCAAAGCTGCCTGCAGAAATACCCCATCGACCCCAAGCGGCTGGAGCTGGAAATCACCGAGACCCTGTTGATGGAAAATATGCACGTGGGGCTGGAGGTGATCAGCCAGATCAAAAACCTGGGAGTGCATATCGCCATCGACGACTTTGGAACCGGTTACTCCTCCCTCAGTTATCTGAAAAACCTGCCTGTGGATACCCTGAAAATCGATCGGGAGTTTATCCGCGATATTCCAGAGAGCGAGAGCGATATGCAGATCTCCTCAATCATTATCTTCCTGGCCAAACAGCTGGGATTCAAGGTGGTGGCCGAGGGAGTGGAGACCTCGGAGCAGCTGGTATTCCTCAAAGCCAACCAGTGCGACCTGGCCCAGGGGTTCTATTTCAGCAAACCGATTCCCGCCCACAAAGCGATTGTGATGCTGGAATCGCAGCGGTTGAGTAATTGAGGATGCCTGGTCTCAGATGATGGCCGGCGGAATATTCTTATTCACCCGGAACAGGTTGCCCGGATCCCAGGTCGCCTTCACCGCCTGTAGCTGGGCGTAGTTCTCTCCATAGGCCGCCAGGATGCGATCACCCCCTTCCTCTTCGGTGAGAAAGTTCATATAGGTGCCACCGGTGGAGAAGGGGCGAACCGCCTGCCAGGCGTTTCTGGCCCACTGGATATTGGCATCGTCATCGGCGGGATCTTCCCAGGAAGCGGCAATATTGATCACCAGTCGCGCGTCGTGATTGCCCGCCGCGCAGTGATCATTGGTTAGCTCATTGTGCTCCCCACTCAGGGGGAAGAGCAGCACGGATGAGTGTGGGGAGACCACTTTTTCCGCTTGCGCCAATACACAGTTCAACAAATCAGAGGAACACGCTGGCAAGTATTCCGATTTCCAGTAGTAACGCCGTCCCGGGGGCTGGGTCGCGTCGAGCAGGGTTTGCTGACTGAGATAGGTACGGCGTTGCAGGGTATCCCCCACCGGCTTTCCAAAGGCTTTGAGGGCATTAATACGTTTTTCCCCACCGCGCTCCCCGCCGGTATCGCACACAAACAGCGCAACAATGGGGTGGCCGTGAATCTCTTTTGCCAACCAGGGGGCTGGCGGTGCACGGCGCAGAGCCGCGACGCAGGTATGCTCCGGTGGCGCCTCCTGCACAATCTCCTGGAACAGTTCCAGCACCTTATCGGCCTGATACTGGGGCCAGGCGATAGCGCCGCCCCAGATCTCCGGTCCAATGGGGTGTAACCGGTGTTGGAAGTGGGTCACCACCCCCAGGTTGCCGCCGCCACCGCGAAGGCCCCAAAAGAGGTCAGCGTTGCAATCTTCACTGGCCTGTACCACCTGCCCGTCGGCGGTCACCACCTCCAGCGACTCGAGGTTATCGCAGCTCCAGCCGTAGCGACGCGTGAGATAACCAAAGCCGCCGCCCAGCGTCAGACCGGCAGCACCGGTGGTAGAGACAAAACCCATTACCGCCGCCAGACCGTGTACCTGAGTTTCGCGATCGATATCCGCCAACAGACAACCCGCCTGGGCCGTGGCGATACGCCGATGGGGATCTACATACACATCACACATCAACGACAGGTCCAGGGTGAGGCCACCGTCACACAGGGCGAGGCCGGAGATATTGTGGCCACCGCTTTTCACCGACAGGGCCAGGTTTTCCTCGCGGGCAAAATTCACGCAGTGAATGACATCGGCCACGCCCTGGCAGCGGGCGATCATGGCGGGACGGCGTTCGATCATGCCGTTCCAGAGCGCACAGCCCTCGTCATAGGCTGGCATGCCAGGGAATAACAGTGGGCCGTGAAGGTCCGATTGGAAACAGTTCAGCCGGCTGCTGGGGAGCTCCACCGACTGGTTGTCGAGGGTTTTGACAATGGTAAAAGGCATGACACCGCACTCCGTCTATAGCCCTTCCCTTGACTGTAGCACAGAGGCAGACACCAGCTCCGGTGAGAAAAATGCGCTTTAGTGCGCAGAGTCCATGGCGTTGCAATAATGGGTCCAGTCACCCAGAAAATCGGTGTACATCGCCTGGGCCAGATCGCCAAGTTCAGAACCGTTATCGTAATACATCACCAGCTCTATATTGTCCAAGGTATCCTTGGTCCGCAGAGCCTGCTCATCCATATGACCGATATCCCGCAACACCTGAGCTTCGTTTTCCCAGGTAAACTCCATGCCACGCTTTTTCATGCGCGTTTCCAACTCCTCCCGCAAACTGGTCAATAACTGCATACACTCCTGGAAGTTGCCTGCCTCCAGCAGCTGTTCCGCGGTTTTCAGGTTTTGACCGATCATAAGCCACCCGTGTGCTTTTAATAGTTAACTGTTCTAAGTTTAGACGCGGGTAATATGACTGGCGAGTTTGGAAAGGGGTTTGCCGGCCTTTCGGCCGGCAAATGTCAGGAGAGATAAGTGAAGTAAAGGTTATTCACTAATACCCAATACCAGGACCAGAAACACGGCCACCGGCACGATATAGCGGATCAAAAAGTACCACAGGGCGAACAGGCGCGGGTTGGCCATGGCCAGTTCGTCACGGGTGGTCTCCCGGTGCATCACCCAGCCGGCAAACAGGGCAATCAGCAAACCACCCACCGGCAACAGGACCTGATCGATCAAAAAGGTCAGCAGCTCGTTAATGTTCATCCCCGCAAACAGCGGCAGCCAACCCAGGGGTTCAAAGTCTTTCAAGTGGTTAAAAGACAGGGCGGTAAACGAGCACAACACCAGGGAGATACCGACAATCATGAGACCGGCACGACGGCGATCGATTCCCTTGTGCTCCTCCGCCCAGCTGACCAGCGGTTCCAGCAGGCCCACATTGGAGGTAATGGCAGCCACCGACAGCAGCAGAAAAAACAGCGTACTGAAGAAGTACCCGCCCGGCATTTGGGCAAAGGCCACCGGCAGGGTTTCAAAAATCAAGCCCGGGCCCGCCTGGGGATCGAGGCCATTGGCGAACACCAGCGGGAAGATTGCGAGCCCCGCCAACAGAGCGACCAGGGTGTCGGCACACACCACAATGGACACCGACTTGGCGATGCTGGTACTTTTGGGCAGATAGGCACCAAAGGTCATCATGCCCGCCATGGCCACACTCACGGAGAAAAATGCCTGGCCGATAGCGATCAATACCGCCTGGGGCGAGAGCTTGCTGAAGTCGGGGCTGAACAGAAACGCCAGACCGCGGTCAAAGGCACCGGCCACGGCGGCGTAGCCCACCATCGCCAGCAACAACACAAACAGCAGCGGCATCAAAAAGGTCACCGCCCTCTCAATGCCGTTTTGAATGCCCGAAGCGACAATGCCACCGGTCAGCATCAACACCACCACACACCAAAAGAAGAGCCCGCCAGGATCTGCCACCACGTCGGCAAACAGCTCACCGGAGGCCTGCCCCGTCGTTAGAGTGGTCACAGTGCCGGAGACGGAAAAGAACAAATACTGCAGGACCCAGCCAGCGACAACACTGTAAATCAGCATCATCAAAAAGGCGGTGGTCATGGTCATGGCACCGACCCAGTGCCAATGTTTACTGGCGCCGGCTTCGTGGGCGACATGGGCCATGGATTCGTTGGGGCTTAAACGCCCGCGGCGGCCGATCAGCACCTCGGCCATCAGAATCGGCGCACCAATGGCAAAGACGCACAGTAGGTACACCAGTACAAAGGCGCCGCCGCCGTTTTCACCGGCGACGTAGGGGAATTTCCAGATATTGCCGAGGCCTACGGCGAAACCCACCGAGGCCATAATAAACGCGAAGCGGGACGACCAGCCCTGGTGGGTCGCCGTGGACGGGGTTTCTGTTACACCAGACGTGGCTGTGCCTGCACTGGGAATTTGCATAGATTCTCCTCCACCCGGATATTTTTTTATTCATAAAAAGACGGGGCACTGAGGTGCCCCGCAAGAGATGCACGTTTTAGAACGAGTAGTTAAACCGTGCGTACATGAAGCGTCCGTTGATGCCAAAGGGAGAGGCTTCCCAGGGGTAGGCGAAGCTGCCACCGGTGATCAGGCCGGGTACTGTCAGTGGGGTGCCGTCGGCAGCGACATTCAGCTCATCGGGGTATTCGTCAAACAGGTTGTCGACACCCACGGTAAAGCGCATACCGTTGTCAAAGGCGTAGCTGACGTCCAAATCGGTGATCCACACACCGCCAACCGAGCGGGCGTTGTCCACAAAGTCGTCGTTGCCGTCGCCGTCCACATCGATGGGCACATCACCAGTCAGACTTTCGGTAAAGTAGGAGGTTTTAATCTTGCCGTAGCGGTTAAAGCGCAAGTTGGCATCCCAGTTGTCCTTGTTCCAGGCAAAGGAAAGGCTGAAACGCTGACGCGGCTGGCCGGTTTCGGTCAAATCCACCTGAGCGTTGTCAAAGATCATGGACTCGGCAATACCGGTCGGCGCGTTAATCGCTTCCACTTCAGTCTTGTTGTAGTGAATCACGCTGGTTACGACCACACTGCCCCAGTCGGCCAGATCGATATCGTAATCCGCTACCAGGTCGATACCGGTGGTTTTGGTGTCGATGGCATTGGTGAAGAACTGGGTCTGGGCATAACCCAGTGGCTCCAGAGCTTCACGGATAGGACAGCTACCAGCCACGGTGCAGTCGCCACCTTCCGGTACGATGTTGCCGGACAGGACGATACGGTCATCGATTTCGATATAGTAGGCATCCACCGTCAGGGTCAACGCGTCCCAGCCCCAAACAAAGCCCAAACTGGTGTTAAAGGAGGTTTCCTCCGTCAACTCATCCACACCCAGAGCCAGGGCCACGTCGCTGCCTTCCGGCGCGTGCAGGGTTTGTGCTAGACCGTTGGGGCCCAGGTTGGTAAACAGGGAAGTAAAGGCGCGCTGGTTCAGACCCGGTGCGCGGAAACCGGTGGAAACGGCGCCGCGCAGGGCAAAGTCATCCACCACATCCCAACGGAAAGAGAACTTACCGGTGGTGTTGGGGCCTACATCACTGTAATCCTCGTAGCGCAGCGCCGCACCCACCAACAAACTGTCGGTCAGGTTGGTTTCTGCATCCAGGTAGAGAGCGTAGTTATCCCGCGATTCACTGGTGGTCACCTCGGGACGGAAACCGGGGTAAGCCTGCATACCAGCGGGGGCGATTTCGGTGGGTGCATCCGGTGCGTAGATAATCTGGCTGAAGTCGTCGTCCCAGCCGTAAGCGTAGGAGACGAAGTCACCTTCGTTGATTTCGTAGTCCTCGTCGCGGTACTCAAAACCGGCGGCGACATAGAGGGTGCTGGGCAGCCCGATTTCTACTTCGCCGGTCAGGTCCATGTTAAAGGTTTTCTGCTCAAAGATAATAGCGCCGTTGTTCGCAGAAGTGGGGCTGTCTGCACCCAGGGAAACGTTAACGGACTGCTTGGTGCCATTTTCAAATTCGTTCTTGCCGTAGGTAAAGCTGGTATCCAGGTCCCAACTGCCGAGCAGTTCGGTTTTATAGCCTACGCTCAGGCTGTTGTCTTCCACGCGGGTGGTCTGCAGCGGCAGGAAACCGTCCGGGAAAATAGCGTTAACGCTGCGGGAGGTGTCGGCAAAACGGTAGAAACCGCCAGATACCCCTCCCGCGCTTGGAGATACCGCCAAAGGCGTAGAGTTCCCCGTCGCCCACCGGCAGCATGGCGTTAAAGTGCAGGTATTCGTTTTCGGAATCCGCATCGCCAATACGCATGGACACGCGGTTGTCTTCAAAGCGGTTGTCGCCGTTAGCGCGGTTGGTGGCGTCGCGGTCGCGGATTTCGGCTGTCAGGTTCAGATAACCGCCGTCGCCAATTTCAAAACCGGTGTTGGCGCTCAGGGTTACGGTATCGCCGTCATTTTCAGAAGTCGTACCCCAGTATATACCCAGGTCGGTTTCTTCCGTCTGGGATTTGAGAATAATGTTGATCACACCGGCGATGGCGTCGGAGCCATACTGGGCGGCGGCGCCGTCACGCAACACTTCGATGCGCTCGATAGCGCTGGTGGGAATAGCGTTGATATCGGTACCGGAAGAACCGCGACCGACAGTCTGCTGGATATTGATCTGGGCCTGGGAGTGACGGCGCTTGCCGTTTACCAGTACCAATACCTGGTCGGGGCCGAGGCCTCGCAGGGTGGCCGGACGCACAATATCAGTGCCGTCACTGACAGTGGTTCGGGAAAAGTTAAAGGACGGAGCCAGCTTTTGCAGCAATGCGCCAGTCTCAGTGACACCACTTTTGGAAATGGCATCGGCGTTGATCACGTCTACCGGTACCGGCGTTTCTGTGGCGGTACGGCCGGCGACACGGGTCCCCACAGTCACCACCTCTTCCAGCTCCATCATCTGGTTGGGGTTCTGTTCGCTGGCGTAGGCTGACATGGCAGTGCCAAGACCGGCCATTACCGGGGCTGCGATAGCGATTTTAATGGCGCGACTCAGGGGTTGCAGTTTGGTGGATAGCAATTTCATACTGGCTCCTCTCAATTATTGAAGTATTCCCGCTCTTTCATGTGGCGGTTGTAGTTCGCATGCCAGAATAATTACGGATGAAACCTAAAAACCCCCCATCATCAATCCTAAAAAAATTAACAAAGCAAAATTGTCCGCCATAAATACCACTTCGTGGGTATTTTTAGGATAAAACGGTCATGAAATTGGGGAGAAAAGAAGACAATTATTGCCGGTGTTAAAAGTTGTACTGCAGCCGGCTGTAGTAGTAGGCGCCTTTCACGCCAAAGGGGGTGGACTCCCAGGGATACACAAAACTGCCACCGGTAAAAAAGGCCGGTACACTGCTGGGCGACAGTTTATCCGGTTGTTGGTCAAACAGGTTACTGGCCCCCAGCGACAGCTGCAAACCGCGCCCAAAACGGTAACTGAGGTCCAGGTCCGTGATCCAGGCGGCATCGCTACGGATAGCGGTTTCGTCGCTCCCCGGCACATCGATACCCAGCGCCGCCTCGGTAAAAAAGGAGGTTTTGACCTTGCCGTAGCGATTTAACTGCAGGTGCGCCCGCCAGGGACCGCGCTGCCAATCCAGCCCCAGTGTATAACGCTGCCGCGGCTGGCCGGTTTCCAGCAGGTCCACCTGGGCCGGAGAAAACAACACCTGGGGAGCAATGGTGGACGGGGCCTCAATGAGCGTTACCTCGGTTTTATTAAGGTGCACCGCTGCGTTGATCTGAAGCTGTCCCCCACCGGACAGATCGATATCGCGGCTAATGACCAAATCCGCGCCTTGGGTACGGGTATCAATGGCGTTGGTAAAAAACTGCACCGCGCCAATATTGCGGTTCAGTGCCGCCAGCACCTCTGCCAACGGGCAGTTGCCCGGCCCCTCACACTCAACACTCTCTGTGGGTATCACATCGGTCATCACAATACGGTCGTCAATATCGATGCGATACCAATCCAGAGACACGGTGGCGTGGCTTCCCGGCTGCCACACCAACCCCAGACTGCCGTGGCGGGAGCGCTCCTCCTGCAAGTCATCCACCCCCAGGGCGAGCACCGCATCGGACCCCTCCGCCGCGTGCAGCGTATCGCGCAACATCTCTGGACCGACATTGGTCAACACATGGGTAAAGGCCCGCTGGTTTAATCCCGGTGCGCGAAAGCCGGAGGACAAGGCACCGCGCAATGCCAGGGTATCGGTCCACTGGTAGCGAAACGACAGCTTGCCCGTGGTGCTGTTGCCCGCATCGTCATAACGTTCAAAACGCCCGGCAGCCCCCAGGGTCCAGCGATGATTGAGCTGGGTTTCCAAATCCAAATAGAGGGCCAAACTGTCTCGCGAGGCATTGACCGATTCCCGGAAACCGGGATAGGCCTGCATACCCGCCTGAGCTTGATCGCGGGCACTGCCGTCGGCGCATACCTGGGGACCGGGTTGCAACGGACAGGGATCCACTGGGCTGGGGATAAACACACTGAAGTCGTCGCTGGGGCCGTAGGCATAGGCAACAAAATCACCCTCTTTGATGCGGTAGCGCTCGTCCCGGTACTCCACACCGGCAGCGACATACAGGGCGAGGGCCCAGGGCGGGGCCAGCTGGCCATTAAAATCGAGGTTTGCTGTCACCTGCTGAAATTCCAGGTAACCGTTGTTGGCGCGGGTGGGGCTCGCCTCCCCCAGGGACACATTGACCGAAAGATCACTGCCTTGGGTAAAACGGTTACGGCCGTAGGTCAGACTGGCATCCACAGCCCAGGGATCGGTCAAGGGAGCGCGATACCCCAGGATCAAGGCATCGTCATCCACATCGGCGACCTGCAGCGGCAAAAAACCGCTGGGAAACAGCGCGGGTACATAGCGGCCACTGACAGGTGGCTGCCCGGGTTCCGCACCAGCGCCGCGGTAAAATCCCGCCGAACGCCCTTCCCGTCGCGTCAGGCCACCGAACAGATAGAGTTCCGGTTGCCCCCGCCCCGCGGTCTCCTGTTCCAGGGGCAGTGCACTATTCCAGAACAGGCTGTAGGCGTCACTTTCCGCGTCTCCGATTTTCATACTCACCTGAGGAGGATCAAAGCGTTGATCACGACCAGCGCGGTTACTGCTGTTGCGTTGCTGGGAACTGACGGTGACGTTGAGGTAGCCACCTGCTGGCAATCCCCAGCTGTGGTGCAAACTCAGATCGCCGGTTTCGCCGTCGCCCGCTTTGTTGCCCCCGTATCCCACCAGCATTTCCGACGCCGCCGACCGGTCTTTAAGCACAATATTGATCACGCCGGCGATAGCGTCTGAGCCGTACTGAGCAGCGGCGCCGTCGCGCAACACTTCCACCCGCTCAACGGCGGCCAGCGGAATGGCATTGATATCGGTGCCCGCGGATCCCCGCCCTACGGTTTGCTGAATATTCAACTGTGCCTGGTGATGGCGACGCTTGCCGTTGATCAGCACCAACATCTGATCCGGACTTAAACCCCGCAGGGTGGCTGGACGCACAAAGTCCGTGCCGTCACTGACGGTGGTACGGGAAAAGTTAAAGGAGGGCGCCAACAGCTGCAGCCGCTCCCCCAATTCGGCGGCGCCGATATGCTGAATCATTTCGCCGGGCAGTATATCTACCGGCACCGTGGTCTCTGTGACCGTTCGGCCTTTGACGCGGGTGCCGATGCTGACCACCTCCTCCAGCAGTTGGCTGTGGCTCTGTTCGGTATCAGGTCGGGTGGTTTTGGTAACGGGTGCGGGTGGTGGAGCGCGGCGGGTTTTTGGTTGCCCACTGCGGACAATCGCAAAAGCTCCTCCCGGTAACTGGCGATAACTCAGGCCCGTATTTTCCAACAGTCGCTTTAACGCATCGGCAACACTATAACTACCCTGCAGTTCTGTACTGCGAAGTCCTTCCAGGTCGCGCTGGGCATAGATTAACGAATCGATGCCGGCCTGGCCGGCAAAGGTTGTCAGTGCCTGGCTCAGGGGCTGGGCGGGGATGGAAAAGGTGTAGCTGTCGGCGCGAATAACCGGTGCCATCACCAGTAACAGCAGCGCGAACAGACATGCCTGTATCGGCCGGCTCCGGCGGCACAGGCGAATTGTGGGTACTCCAGTGGTTGCAGACACCGGGAAAGGCAATCTCACAAGGTCTCGCTATCGCCTTTATACAACAGGGTTAAAAAGGGCGTCACACTGACCGTTTGCACCGGGAAGGTCGCTTCCAGCGCTTGCAGCGCGGCTTGTGTATCTCCCGCTTTAAACACACCGCCCACCCGAAGGTCTTTTAAACCCGGATCGACTATCATCAGCCGGCTGCTGCTGTAGCGGTTTAACTGTTCCACAAACGCCGACAGGGTGACATTGTCAAAATAGAGTTTGTCCCGACGCCAGGCCAGGTGCCGGTCGATCTCCTGGGCCTCGCGATCGGTGACCAGCCCCAACTGCTCTTTATAGATCAATGACTGATTCACCGTCACCCGCTTACTGGCCCCAGTGTCAGTGTCGCTGTCCGCCGCCGGATCAGCAGTGGCGGTCACCTCCACCGTGCCCTCGGTAACGGTCACCGCCACCTGTCCATCGGTTTTGTAAACATTAAACGCTGTACCCACAGCGCGCACCTTGCCACCGCCGGCATACACCACAAACGGGCGGTTTTTATCGTGGGCCACGTCAAAATAGGCCTCACCGGCGCGCAGCACAATGCGCCGTTCACCCGCAGCGTACTCTACCGCCACATAACTGTCGGTATTGAGCATCAGGGTCGAGCCGTCAGCCAGTTGCTGTGTGAGTCGCTCGCCTTTGCCAGTGCGGTAATGGCCGTCCGGGAGGGGCATGAGGGCGGTAACCGCAAAGGCCAGCATCAGTACCAGTACCGCGGCCGCGGACCAGTGACGGGTTTCCCAGCCCCAGAGTTTGGGGCGAGCAACGGGTTGAATCTGTGAGGGTTGTCGCTCATCCTCAGGCTCCAGACCCAATTGATCGTCAAGGAATTCGACACCTTCGGGCACCGGGATATCGACTAGCGCCTGCTCCACCTCGACGGCCAGGTCGTCTGGCAAGTGTTGGCTGCCCGAGCTTGCCCAATCGTCCAGCAGGCCCCAGGTCTGACGGGCTTGGTCAAACGCCTCCCGGTGATCTGCGCTTTGCGTCAACCACTGTTGCAGGTGCTGATGATCGTCGGCGGTAAAGGTCTCGCCGTCCATTTTGATCACCCAGAGCCTGGCCTGCTCTTCGGGACTCTCTGTCTGTTTTGTTAAATCCACCATCACTGGTTCTCAAATGCGACTACGCCGTTATTAAAACTGCTCTTTTAAATACGCCTGGCAACGGGCCAGCCCCGAAACCAGGTGTTTCTCTATAGTACTTACGGACAAACCCAGCTTTTCCGCTATCTCTTTGTGCGAAAAGTGATAAAACTTCCTTAAAATGAACACTTTGCGACATTGGGGTGGCAAATGGCGAATCGCCTCGCACAGTGCATCATACTCCCGCTGGGCGCTCACCTGGCGCTCTACCGACGAAACCGGGTCCATCAACTGATCCAGATCAGTCTCTGAATCCACTTCGCTGACCTTGCGGTGGCGAATTCGGTCGATCATCAGGTTGCGGGCAATGGTAAAAAGGAAATTCTTGGGCTGCGCCAGATCCACCGAGTCGCGGTGTTTTTGAAAGCGCACAAAGGTCTCCTGGGCCAGGTCCTCGGCGTCCTCGGTGGAACGCAGATTAACCTGCAGGAAGCGTTTGATTTGGCTGTGGTATTGCTCGTAGATGCGGCCGATCTCCGCACCCCGATCCAAGCTCTTCATTAGGGGCCTGATTGCTCCAGGTCTTGTTACTGTAGTGGTTGTTATGCTCTCCGTACGGCTGCCATTCTAATCCCAAACACGCGCTGGCTGCTAGTGTGGCAGCCAGCGTGCTCTTAAGCCGCCGCTATCGCCTGTACCGGATCAGTCTTGTGGGAAGCTGAAGGCAGGCGGTATTGCTGTAACCTCTGCTGCCACAGCTTCCGCATACTGGCCACATTGCGGGCCTTCACATGCCCATAGCCCCTCACCTGTTCCGGCAGACTCAGCAGCGACAGGGCCAGATCCTGGCTATCGCGAGTGACATTGGTCATAACTTCTCCAATCAGCGCCTGGTACTCTACGATCAACTGCCGTTCCATCCGCCGCTCCTCGGTGAAGCCAAACAGATCCAGGGCCGTACCACGCAAGCGTTTGCCTTTGGCCAACAGCTTGAACATCGGCCGCATCCAACTGCCAAAGGTCATTTTACGGGGCAGACCGGTGACCTTGTCCCGCCTCGCCAGCAGAGGCGGCGCCAAGTGGTACTGCAGTTGATAATCGCCGCTAAACTGGGCTTGCAGCTGTTGTTCAAACTCCGGGCTACTATAGAGGCGACCGATTTCATATTCGTCTTTGTAGGCCATCAATTTATACAGATACTTGGCCACGGCGGCACTCAGCTCCCCTTCCGCCCCCAGGCGCGCCTTTTCCTGCTGGCGCACGTCGTTCACCAGGGCGTGATAGCGCTCTGCATAGGCGGCATCCTGGTACGCTGTCAGTTCGCGGGCAAATCCGTCGATTTTTTGATCCAGGGTATTCAGAACAACCACCTGGGGATCGGCTTGCTGGTCGGCGATTAACGCCTTCACTTGTGCCATATCCGCCGCTGCCAAACGCCCCCAGCGGAACGCCCGCAGGTTAAAGTCCACAGCCACCCCGTTAAGCTCAATCGCCCGTTGGATTGCAGCTTCACTCAGGGGTACAAACCCTTTCTGCCAGGCGTAACCCACCATAAAGAGGTTAGTGGCAATGGCATCCCCGAACAGCGCCTCGGCGATATGGGTGGCATCCACATAATCCACCGCCTCGACACTGGTGGCGGCCACAAACTCATCTTTGGTGGCATCCGCCGGGAAATACAGGTCGTTGTTGCGGGTAAATTCCGCCACCGGCACCTCGGCGGTATTGATAATCGAACGGCTAACCCCCTGGCGCAATTTGGGTACACTACCGGTGGCGGCCACCATATCGCAGCCCAGTAACAGGTTGGCGCCGCCGTCCAGAATCCGTGCCACGTGAATATCGTCAGGCGTGGGCGCCAGTTTGATATGGGCCACCACAGCGCCGTTTTTCTGGGACAGACCGGTAAAGTCCAGGGTGGACGCCCCTTTGCCTTCCAGATGAGCCGCCATGGAGAGCAAGGCGCCAATGGTCAACACACCGGTACCGCCGATACCCGCTACCAGCACAGCGTAGTTGTCGGTCAATTCCGGCACCGCCACCGGCGGCAGATTTTCGAAGACGCTAGTTTCCAGCTGCTCTACCCGCGCCAGTTCCGGCTTGCGGATTTCCCCCCCCACTACCGACACAAAACTGGGACAGAAACCGTCCACACAGGCGTAATCCTTGTTACAGGCCGATTGGTTGATCTGGCGTTTGCGACCAAAGAGGGTTTCCTTGGGTTCGATAGAGATACAGTTTGACTGCACCGAGCAGTCGCCACAGCCCTCGCACACCCGGTCGTTGATAAACAGGCGCCGCGCCGGATCAGGCATCAGGCCTTTTTTACGGCGGCGGCGTTTTTCCGCGGCACAAGTCTGCTCGTAGATAATGGCGGTTACCCCTTCGATATCGCGAAACTCCCGCTGTACCGCCTCCAGTTCTTCCCGCCGGTGGCGGCTGACCGCGGCCGGCATACTGGTATCACGGCCAAACTTGTCGATATCGTCACTGACCAGGGCAACGCGTTTCACCCCTTCGGCCAGAATCTGCTGGGCAATCAAACCGGGAGTGGGCTCACCTTCCGCAGGCTGGCCACCGGTCATGGCCACCGCGTCGTTGTAGAGAATCTTGTAGGTAATATTGACGTCGCTGGCCACCGCCTGGCGAATCGCCATCAACCCCGAGTGCTGATAGGTTCCGTCACCCAGGTTTTGGAACATATGCTTGGTGTTGGAAAAACGGTGCAGCCCCACCCAGTGGATTCCCTCCCCGCCCATCTGGGTAAAAGTCTGGGTTTTGCGATTCATGCTCAACGCCATAATGTGGCAACCGATGCCGGCCCCGGCAATACTGCCGTCGGGCACCTTGGTAGAGGTATTGTGGGGGCAACCGGAACAGAAATAGGGCTCGCGGGCCAATAAGCTCTTGCTTTGCGTGGCACAGGGTGGAGCAAATCGGGCAATCTGCTCACCGACCACCTGGCCGATGGGCGTTCCCTCCAACCAGCGGCCCAGGGCCCGGGCGACAATTTCGGGGGTAAAGGCCCATACCTCCGGCAACAGTACCTCGCCGTGTTCATCGCATTTGCCCAGGATCTGCGGACGGCGGGCGGCGGGCCAGTTGTAGAGCTGTTCCTTGATCTGTTTTTCCAGCTGCGGGCGCTTTTCTTCCACCACCAACAGGGAGTTCATCCCTTCGGCAAACTCGCGGATACCCCGCGGTTCCAGGGGCCAGCTCATGCCCACTTTATAGAGACTGATACCGGCGTCTTGTAACTGCTGTTCGCTCAGCCCCAAAATGCGGAACGCCTCTAACAGATCACCATGGGCTTTGCCCACGGTCACAATCCCAAAGCGTTTTTGCGGCGCCTGGAAAATCACCTTGTCGATCTTGTTGGCGTAAACAAACGCGTGGGCGGCCGGGGCCCGTTCCTCAATCATGCGGCGCTCGTACTCCATCCGTTCTGCGGGCCACTTGAGGTTAACGTCATAGTTAAGACCGTGGGGAGGCATCACAAAATCCTCCGGCATCACAAACCGGGGCAAGTCGGGAATCTGGATGGAAGCCCCGCTTTCCACGGTTTCGGTAATGGTCTTGAATGCCACCCAGAGGCCACAGTAGCGGGACAGCGCAATGCCCGCCAAACCCATAGTCAGATACTCTTCCACCGTCGAGGGAAACAGGATCGGCATGATCGCCGCTTCAAACACCTGGTCGGTTTGGTGCGGGAACATGGAGGACTCCGCCGTGTGGTCATCACCCGCCAACGCCAACACACCGCCGTGTTTTGCTGTGCCCTGGACATTGGCCTGGCGGAACACATCTGCCGTGCGATCGACACCGTGGCCTTTGCCGTACCAGATAGAAAAAACCCCATCTTTATTAGCTTGATCGCGGTAGTAGTCGATCAGCTGGGTGCCCCAAACCGCGGTAGCGCCCAGGTCTTCATTTACTCCCGGCTCAAAGTGCACCTCGTGTCGGGCCAGAAACTTCTTACTGCGCCACAGCTCCTGGTCGTAAGCCCCCAAGGGGGATCCTCGGTAACCGGAGATAAAACCGGCGGTATTCAGACCATCGCGCAAATCCAGCTGCCGCTGCATCAGGGGAAGGCGAACCAGTGCCTGGATACCGGTCATAAAGGCACGCCCCTCGGTCAGAGCGTAACGGTCGGAAAGCTGGTAGTCCTTATCGAATATCATGCGGCAGTTTCTCCCCTGGCTGTTTGGAATTCAGTGGAGAAAAAAGTAGCACGGGTAGGACTAGGCAATCATACCAAAATCTGCACAGATCCCGTCATGATTGGCACAAATAATCAATAATTGGATATCTATTGGAGAATAATGTTAAATAGATGGTGATCTCTGGAATCGGGCTGTAAAACGCTTACTATGGAGCCCAACCACTGACTCCCGCCAACTGGCAGGGGCGCCCGATTAGTGGGCATCCATAAACTCGGCTTTGAAACCTAAATAGATCTTGTAGGTCGGGTGGACACTAATTAATTCTTTGGCAGCAAGTCCCGTGGACGAACACACAATGAACAACCATAGCCTCGACAAAATCGACCGCAAAATCCTCGATGCCCTGCAAGCAGATGGCAGCATTTCTAACCTGGAGCTGGCGGAGAGGGTGTGCCTATCCCCCTCCCCCTGCTCGCGGCGGGTCAAAATGCTGGAAGAAGCGGGCTATATCCGCGGCAAGGTCACCCTGCTGGACCCGGAGAAAATCGGTCTGCCGGTGAATGTGTTTATCCAGGTGACCCTGCACCAACAGGTAAAAAAAGACCTGGACGCTTTCGAACAGACGGTGACCCAATGGCCGGAAGTGATGGAGTGCTACCTGATGACCGGGGACTTTGACTACCTGATTCGTCTGGTGGTGCCAGACCTGACCGCCTACCAGCAGTTTTTGGATCACCGCCTGACATTGCTGGAAGGCATCGACAATATTCGCAGCAGTTTTTCCCTGAAGCAGGTGCGTTATAAAACGGAACTGCCCCTCGACCACCTGAACAACCAATAACAACGATAAAAGCGTATTAAAAAAGGACGCCGCTATGGCCAACCAAGATTCCTGGGTCTACCGCAGCCTGTTACGCATTGAACACGCAGGCAACCGCCTGCCTCACCCCACTTTGCTGTTTTTGTACCTGTGCGGGCTGGTATTGTTGCTGTCTGCCATTTTTGCAAGTCTTCAAGTGAGTGCAGTACACCCGGTCAATGGCAACACTATTGAGGCTCTGAACCTGCTAAGCCGCGACGGCCTGCACCAAATGCTGTCCAAGGCCGTGACCAACTTTACCCACTTCGCCCCGGTGGGCACGGTGCTGGTCGCCATTATGGGTATTGGCGTAGCGGAGCACAGCGGCCTGATGGCGGCCGCCCTCAAGGCTTCTGTGTTAAAAGCTCCCCGCCGTTTGTTGAGTTTTATGGTGGTGTTGCTGGGCGTGTTGTCCAGCTTGGCGGCGGATACAGGCTATGTGGTACTGATTCCACTGGCGGCGATTATTTTTCAGGCCGCAGGCCGCCATCCTGTGTTGGGGATTGCCGCTGCGTTTGCCGGGGTTTCCGGCGGTTTCAGCGCCAATCTGTTAATCGGCCCCATTGACGCGCTGTTGGCCGGGATCTCTACGGAAGCGGCGCGTCTGGTGGCGACAGATTATGAAGTTAGCGCCGCCGGTAACTACTACTTTATAGTGGTTTCCACACTGGTTATCAGCGTCATTGGCACCTGGGTTACTGAAACAATCCTGGCACCGCGTTTTGACGCGGAAACGTTGGCAAGCCAAACAAGCGAAAGCGAACAACAAGCCTGGTCACACTCGCTCACCTCTGCAGACAAAGCGGGCTTGAAAGCGGTGCTGGTGTTTACGGCAGTATTTATCGGTTTACTGCTCTGGGGGTTATTACCGGAAACCGGCTTCCTGCGGGGCGACGATGGCAGCGTGCTCAAATCGCCGTTTATCAAAGGTATCGTGCTGTTAATCGCACTCTATGGCGCGTTGGCCGGGTGGCTATTTGGCAAGGTCTCCGGCAGCTACCAAAGTTCGCGGGATTTTGTCGAAGGCATGGAAAACAGTATGGCCACCATGGCCTCCTACCTGGTGTTGATGTTTTTTGCCGCCCAGTTTGTCAACTACTTTGCCTGGAGTCAGCTGGGTATTATCGCCGCCATTAACGGCGCGGAGTTGCTACAGGCCCTCAAATTGAATTCAGCGTTATTGCTGGTGGGCTTTGTCGTACTGGCCGCCGCGCTTAATCTGCTGATCGGCAGCGCCTCGGCCAAATGGGCACTAATCGCCCCGGTGTTTGTGCCCATGTTTTTCCTGATAGGCATCTCCCCGGAAGCTGCTCAAGTGGCCTACCGCATCGGTGACAGCTCCACCAATATCATTACCCCGCTGATGCCCTACTTCGGCGTGGTAGTGGCGTTTGTGCAAAAATATAACAAAGAGGCGGGAATCGGTACGATTATCGCAACGATGTTGCCCTATTCCGTGGCCTTTCTGGTTCTGTGGTCGGCCTTGCTTGTGATATGGATTTTAAGTGGATTGCCGCTGGGACCGGGGGCCGGGATTTTCGTGAATTGAGGCCGTTTTGCACTCCTTTGACGACGCTATTCGTTCGCGTGGTCCTGAACCGCTTTCCGCGCCTCCGTCGGGGAAAGCCCCAACAAACGCAAAATATGCTCGCAGGTCATAGCCGTCATCTGCTCATCGACGCCCGCCGTCATCTGACTCCGGATGGAGGCCACGATCAGGGCACAAATCTGATCCAACAAGAACTGCGACAGAGTGACATCAAACTTCCCCTGCACAATACCCAATTCTATATCGGTCCGAAGGTGGCTCTGGACACCTTGACGGAGTTCGGGCAATTGCTCGATCCCGTCGATAAGGACAGGTGCCCACTCGCTATGTTGGCAGGCGCGTACAAGAAAATGCGTGGTGCCGGTTACGATGCGTTCAACCGCATCCTCAATTTCCGTCATCTCCTGGCGGTTTTCTGCCGCAATCTCCTCCGCCACCGCAAAAACTGTTGCTGTTAACAGCGCCTCCTTGTCGTCGAAATGGTTGTAAAAGGTACCGATTGCCAAACCGGCGACATCAGTGATGTCCTTGATATTGACATTCTGAAGCCCCTTTTCCGCAATCATGGAAACGGCGCCATCGATAAGGGCAGATCGGGTTCGCTCACGTTTGCCCAAACGAAGGGATTTCTCCTGAAAATGGCGCTGCATTGTCGATATTTCCTCAGTTTAACTCCGTCAACGCGAGCATTTTATCGATTTCTTACGCTCGAAAAAAGCAAAAATGAATAAAACAGCTATTTTTGACAATTAATTCATTTATGAAACTGGTTGACAAAAACAAGCTGCAGGTGCAATCTAACCATTAAATGAACATTTTTTCATTTTTGAGCTTTTGTTCACTGCTCAGCGGTTATCCCGTAAAGCGGCCATACTTCTAGGCAGATCAGGGGATAGCGAGAAGATTATGAGGTTGGTTTTTTAATGAAATTTCCGCAAGACAGTACTCAAAGTGGCCTTTTGACCAGGATGTTTAGACCCAATAGACGGATATTTGCCGGCATTGCCGTCTGCCTTGCCACAGCCTTTTTCTTTTCTGTGGTCCCTCTGCGCTCCGACACAGCCACTGTTTCGATCGAACCAACACTGTCTGGCTCCCACATCCCTACCCCAGCCCCCTCTACAGCCGGGCCTCGACCCAATATTGTGCTTATCCTGGCCGACGACCTGGGTTGGCGAGATGTGGGCTATCACCAGAGCAACATTAAAACGCCTCGTATTGATGAACTTGCGGCCGGTGGTCTTGAACTCGACCGCTTCTATGTTCAACCCACTTGCAGCCCGACCCGCGCCGCCCTGTTGACCGGGCAGTCGTCGTTACGCCATGGCATATTTGAGCCCATTTCAAAATACACGGAACAAGGCCTGCCCCTGGATTTGCACACCTTGCCCCAGTACTTTCAGGAGGCGGGATATCAGACCTTTATGTCGGGCAAATGGCACCTCGGCCACAGCACACGGGCACAACACCCCAATGCCCGCGGTTTTGATCACTTTTATGGTTTTCTGAGAGGCGGCATTGGTTACTGGGATCATGTCCACGGTGGCGGCGTTGATTGGCAACGCAATGGCACAACAGTGCGAGAAGAGGGTTATTCCACCCACCTGCTAGCCAAGGAGTCTGTCAAACTGATCGAGCAGCGAGATCCCAGCCGCCCCTTTTTTCTCTACGCAAGTTTCAATGCTCCCCATATGCCTAACGAAGCTCCAGCGGCCTCTGTTGAGGAATACAGTCACCTGACTGACAACAATCGCAGGGTTCACGCCGCCATGGTAACAGAGCTGGATCGGGCTATCGGCCAAATTGTAGATACCTTGTCACAACAGGGCTTGATGGATAACACTCTGATCTGGTTTATGAGTGATAACGGTGGTCTCAACGAATCGGCCATGCCAGACAATCACGTAAAAGTCATCAAAACCTTGAGCGACTGGTTCACACCACCACTGCCCATCAAGATTCTGGAATTTGCCCGTACCAATATGTTGGACAGCGCCAGTGATAACACCCCCCTGCGCAAAGGCAAAACCTCGGTGTACGAAGGTGGCGTGCGCGTACCCGCCCTGCTCTACTGGCAGGGCCAGTTAAGCCCCAAAACCATCGACGCACGTATCTCGGTACAGGATGTACTACCCACCCTGGCCGAGGCCGCAGGACTTGCATTGCGTCCCAACCAAACCGTCGATGGCGTTAGCCAGTGGCCACTCCTTAAACACAATCAACCAACGCCATCGTCAGACTGGATGGTGCATGGCCGTGACGGGGAAGCCTACCTGCAGGATAACTGGAAACTGATACTGCCCAAAGGCGGTGAACCGGAGCTTTTTGACCTGGAGCAAGATCCCACAGAAACCAACAATGTCGCAACTGCGAATCCAATGCTGGTCTCTTCCCTGCGCCAGAAGATCGAGACATTTCCCAGAGGCGAAAACATAGCAGGCTCCCTGTTAAGAGTGTTATTGGACCCAGACCTCTTTGGTGGTGAAGAAGACCGCGAACCCTGGGCTGAACAGATAAAGTAAGGTGTTATTCCAGAGTAAACCACTCGAAAACATCTACACCCCCGGAATTGAACATGCAGCCAAAGTGGCATGCATAAAACGAGCTGATTAGATGAAAGCAAAGAAATATTTGGGTGTACGCGCCGGCGATCTCGACGGAAAACCCTATGCAAAGTACTGGAATCCCCAAATGAAGGCGCTACAACCGCAGAATGAGCGAGCCTTGCTACACGGCATGTACGCCCCGGAACTGGGTTTTCCCATTGAAGAGGCGAACCGGTTGTTAGAGCCGGGCTACCTGCCCTTGGAAAGCGGTTACACCCAATTGGCTAACGGCCAGCTCTTTATCGCCACACACACCTTTATGCCGGGAGTTACCGGTGAAATGATCGACTGGTGGTTCGGTTGGCATTATATGGAAGATGAACGCTATAAAATCTGGCACCCCGGTTCCCATGTGGGCAATGGCGCCGCCAAGATGATCGGTGACGACCCTCAGTATTCCGATCGTGAAAAATACATCGGCAATACCCACTACTCAACGGAATATCTGGGTGGGTCACGACAGAAAATCAACATCCACTATATCGAACCGGAAACCTACCTCGACACTTCGCGTTTTGAGGCAGCCGCTGTCAGTACCGCACCGACCGCCACCATTACCTTAAGAGGCACGCCGCTGCAGGTCTCCAAGATTATCCACCTGGTTCGAGATACGGCAGAGGGCTGCGAGATGCGGGTCCGGCTTTGGATCGGACCCGCCGGGTTACGACGCCTGGCAAAAAGCAATCCGATCAATCGTATTGTCGGCTCAAAATGGATCACCCGAGCGTTGCTGAATGAAAAAATGGCCCGACAAGCCTTTGTATCCAGTGCCATGGAAATGAATCACCTGGCCGGCTTTCTGCCCCAGCTTTATGCCGACTATCACTGACTAGTGCCTATCCTGAAACCCAACACCAAGGTTACAGGTGTTTTAACCATAACAAAGCAGAGAGAGTAAAAACATGATCAGAAACGCAAAGAAAATACCGGGCAAAGCCCCACTGATAATCAGTGCCTTATGCGCCGCCTCCCCGCTGGCCAATGCCGTTGAACTGGAGGAAATAATTGTTACCGCACAAAAACGCGTCCAGTCACTACAAGATGTCCCCATCGCCGTGGCCGCCATTGACGGCAATACCTTAAAAGACAACAAGATCAATAACCTTGAGGACATCGCGACCCTGGTGCCCAATCTCAGCTTCAGTGGCAGCCCGGGCACCAATACCGTTCGTATTCGCGGACTTGGCACAGGTGCCGCCAACGGGGCCTTTGAACAATCTGTGGGTATGTATGTCGATGGTATTTATGCAGGCCGTGGCTACCAATTCAGTCTGCCCTATATGGATATCGAGCGAGTGGAGGTTTTAAAAGGTCCACAAGGTGTTCTGTTTGGCAAGAACAGTATTGCCGGTGCGGTCAGTATCACCAGCGCAAAGCCCACCAGCAAATTTGAAGGAGAGGTAGGCCTCGCCTACGAAACCGAACACCAGGGTTATAGCGTGGATGCCGTTGTCTCCGGACCGATAACCCCTTCGTTGTCAGGACGCCTGGCGGCCAAATTCCGCGAAGATGGCGGTTGGATTGACAACACACTGCTGAACGACGATGAGCTACCAGTGGTGGAAACCAGCGGTTACCGTGCCAGCCTCTCTTGGGAGGCCACCGACGCGGTTACCGTCTACCTCAAATATGACCATAGCGAAAACAGCAAAACCGGCAGCGAGTTTGGCATCAGCCATATTGTCCCGGGCAGCACGAATAACAACAGAGCGGGCTCTCCCACTTGGGTGTCCCTGTACGAAGCCGTGGATCCGGCCGTTGGTTTGATCACGGACCACAAACAATCCAAAGGTCAGAGCCTCACCTCTCACCCCAACGGCGACTTCAAAGAGGTTGAATCCGACGCCGTGACTCTGGAGGTTAAGTGGGAACTGGGTGAACATACCCTGACACTGCTGAGCGGTTACTCGGAATACGATATGAGCACCTTTGCCGACAGCAGTTACACCCCGGTAACCACCGTTAATCAGCGCTCGCGCGAAGGGTTCGAGCAATTCACCCAGGAGATTCGCCTGACTTCACCTGTAGGAGAAACCCTGGAATACATCATCGGTGCCTACTATATGGACCGCTCGCTGGAATACCCGGCCACTGCTATCGATTCCAGCCTGTCCGGTATTTTGGGGGCGACAATAACCGTACCCAATGCAGGTCCGGGCCCGGCTTTTATTACCCTGCCGACCGCCTTACTGAACAACACTACCGAGAAATACTACCAGGAAGATACCGATTCGCTGGCCGTTTTTGGTCAGGTGACCTGGAATATTACCCCCGATCTTCGTACCAGCCTCGGATTGCGTTACTCCGAAGAAACTAAAGAAGCCAGGGCCAGTATGGATTTATTTGAACTCGGCACAGCAACGGCCCTTAACCCCACCGGCGCCCTGATTGTTAACAACTTCTATGGAGTATCGCCACACAGCTATCAGCGCGACAGAGATGAAGAAAACCTCGACCCCAGCCTCAATGTACAATGGGATATAAACGAAGAACTTATGCTCTATGCCGCCGTCACCCGGGCGACCAAAGCCGGTGGTTTTAACGCCTCCGACCGCACAGGCAGCGCAGATATCATTGAATACGAGGAAGAACAAGCGACCGGTCTCGAAATCGGCGCCAAAGCACAACTGATGTCCAACCGACTGAGGTTCAATACTGCCCTTTTCCAGACCCGCTTTGACGACCTGCAGGTCAGCAACTTTGACGCCAATACCAGCGCAATTTTTGTGGCCAATGCGGCAGAAGCGACAACCCAGGGCATTGAGTTGGATGCCGTGTTTGCGCTCAGCGACACCATCACCCTGGGCGGCGCTTTGGCCTACCTGGACAGCAGCTTTGATGACTTTCCGGGAGCCCCTTGCGCACCATCCGTTTACCGCCAGGCAGACTGTGTGGGTCAAGGTCGCAACGCCAAGGGCGAAGATCTGATTCACTCGCCGGATTGGACAGGCAATGTCTACATTAACTACCAACAGTCCCTGTTCGACGATTTACAGCTGCGCCTGCGCCTGGAAACGGTCTATTCGGATGACTTTGCCTACAACCTCAACTATGCAGAACCGCTTCGACAAGACTCGTACCTCAAGTGGAATGCCCGTGTCTCTCTGTCCAGTGCAGACAAGAGCTGGGAAATTGCATTGATTGGTAAAAATCTGACAAACGAAAAGACGGCCAGCTTTGGTGGTGCAGTTCCGCTCTCTCCCGGGGTATTCTTTTCCAATATCGATGCCCCGAGACAGATTTTTCTCGATGCCAGATATCGCTTTTAAACTGTAGTCACGGTTGCACAGCTTAGGCTGGCAGGGGCTATAGAGCCCTTGCCAGCTGGTCACCATACAAGTCCAAGAGTTGCCGAACGGGAAACTCCCCGACATACCCCAATTCCAACTGCAGATAGCGACGGATATTGGCCTCCACCTGAGCATTGGGCGACTGATCCCCCGCCAGGGCATAGGCGACCCAGTGTTCAAAACGCTGTGCCGGGTCATAGGCCTGCTCGGCGGCCATCAGCAGCGAGTGCCGGTGCCGCTCCACCAACGCGACCAATGCGTCCCTGGCGAGATTCGCGGCCTGCAGATTGACCTGCCCCTGCAATTCACTGTTAAAGTCCAACACCGCCGCTTTTGCCGGCAGATTGATTGTCGGATGAGCCGCGTGTTCCACATCGCTGGCGCTGGCCGCAACACGTGTAGATTTGTGCACCCCGGCAATAGTGATGGAGAGGTCTGCGCTGACCGTCTGAGTGAGAATCCCTATCTCATACTCATAGTCGGAGTAGACATCCTGCTCGACCGTGGGTGGCAGCAGTGATAGCTGCTCGTATAGATCAGCGAGCTGGTGCTCAGCGGCATGATAGCGGTGTTCGGTCTTTTCCAGTTTGTGTTGGTTTTTACTGACCTTGCGATTCCAATGGGCCAATTGCTCCTGCTGCGCCTTGAGATCGCTCTTTAGGGATTTAAACCTTTCGCTGCCCGGCTCCAACACTTCCAGCTCCGCCGTTATTTTATCAACGACCTGTCGGACGTGATCCCGTTTACGCGTTACAGCCCGCAGATGGTTGCGCTGATGCCGAAGTTCCCGGCGAAAGCGGCGAACATCCGACCTCTCTTGATGGATTGCCTCCTGCAGATGCAGATAATCCGGATTCGCCACCGTCTCAACGCCACTCAAGTAGGATTGGCTGCGAATCTCGTCCTTATAATTAATCTTGCTGTTGTAGTCACCGAGTTCAAAGTTAGCGACCTCCATGACTGCAGCCCTTCGGGTGCTTGTAACACTATCGAGTCCAGGGATATCAGCCCCAAAGTTCGCACCAAAGATCGAAGGATCATAATTTAATACCAAGCGGTGACGATGTCGCCGAACGAGTTCGGCGGTGAGTTGCTGATAACGCCCCAGTGCCCGCTCATCCTGTCGCCACTGCAGCAACTTGCCATACAGAATCAGCGCCCGACCCGGGTGTTGGCTGGAGTATGCCAGCTCCGCCGCTTGCTCAACCCCGTCTAACCAATCGTCCAAATAATCGCGGGTCAGCTGATACCCAGCCTGAGTGTCGGCATTATCCGGTTTTATCGCCAGGGCTTTTTCAAACTCCCGAGCGGCCAGCTCATAGCGTCCTTGGCTGAAGTAGTCGTTGGCATTATCGGTATGACGCTGGTGGGCACAGCCGCTTACGGTGGCAATCAGTACACAGATCAGAATCAGTTTTGGAAGATGCAACCGCATTCAATTTGCCCCTAATCAGCATTTTGCTTTCTTGCAGCTGCAGTTTAGGAGAGGTTTTGTGAATCCAGGCTGAACTGGCATGAGCATAATCTCGTGCAAAGGCCCCACGCCCATAGCACAACGAAGACTACCTGTTGATGATCGCCCGCCACGGCACGGCCATGCATATGGAGGCACTGGTGCGCAACTACCGGCGCGTGGGCCGCAACCAGGTACTTCGGCAGCAAGAACAGCGCAGCCCGGCGCGCCGATGCCCTGGGCATCCTGCCGGGGATCGGTACGAAATTGAGCGACTATGGCCTCGAACGCGCAATTCTCATTGACATACCGGTGTATCTATATACAATGTGGCCAGCCTGAACGTAGGCTTTATTTTATGCATGCCATTTCGAAGACCCTTCTGATACCTGTTCTTTAGTGCCTCGTCCTGTTCTTCATAAGTAATAACACTACATTCAAGCGCAAGAGCCTTGACAAGGCTTCAATTACTCATGAAAAACTAGGAAATTATTATGTCTACAGTAACCGGCACCGTTAAATGGTTTAATGAATCAAAAGGTTTTGGCTTTATTGAACAGCAATCCGGTCCAGACGTCTTTGCTCACTTCCGTTCCATCAAAGGCGCTGGGTTTAAAACCCTGGTAGAAGGCCAGAAGGTAGAATTCAAAGTCACTCAAGGCCAGAAAGGCCCGCAGGCTGAGGATATTGTTGTCCTCTAATTAGGTCGCGCTATTTATCCAAATAGCAGAGCATGTCTTCTCTGCCCGTATGCAAGTATTGGGTAGCGAAGACATTCACTCGCCGATGCCGCTATTTTTTAGCCTCTTTGCTCTTATTGCCAAGCGAAATCTGTTTATTCGGTGCCATGCTTTTCTGGCCACTGACACCGGAAGCAATTGTCTGAATTTTTCCACCTGATTGTAGAAAAGCCGCAGTCTGCTCTTCAATGGAGAGGGATGTTTCGACGGCTGCTGCTGCCTTTTTTTTGGCTGCAGCGGTTAGGGGCTTGGAAGCCATAATAGAGCCTTGATAAGAGAATTGGCTAATAAATATACCACATCTGTCCTGCGAAGGCTATTCAGTGATCATTTAACGAAACATGGAATGGTGTTAATGGCCAATTAAAACGACCCGGTAGCGGAGAGATTCTGGTCACCGGATAAGATCCTTAACATCCATCCAGCGCATAGCGCAATTTAGGATCTGCGGCTTTGACCGCTTTCAAACGTTGTGTCCCCCGCGAGATAGTCGGGTGCGAGTGCTCGAGAATCGCCTTGCGATAACTCGGGCGCGCCTGCAGAGCCTGCCAGTAATTGCTACACGCAGGCCTTTGCTCTCCGTCGAGAAAAACAGCCAGGCTGTCGACCTGAACCAAGCGCTCAAAGATCACCAGCCAACTGACATCGGCCAGGGTAAACTGCTCGCCGAGAATCCAGAGGCCTCCACTGTTGTTTAAATGGTTTTCCAAAGCGTCGAGGTGCATAGCCATCTGTTGACGACTGCGTTGATAAAGCCCCATGAGGGGCTTGAGGGAGGGGAAGCGCTTCAGCCCCAACAATTTCAGGGCGATAAACAATAGCGGTCGGCGCTTATCGAAGTGAAACAGCAATCCCTCGCCAATCTTCCACAGGGGAACATCCTTGATCATAGAGGCAAACAGCGGAAGAGTGAGACCCGGCACTGCATTGCCGGCGCTCTGTTCCCCCTGGCTGATAGGATCCTCGGTCAGGGAAGAGCGCTCGATCCAGTACTCCATTTGCCGCTTCAATTCCTGATCCTCGGGAATTAATTGTCCCCTTTCCTTCGAAGCTTGTGCTGCAGCGTAACGAATCTGCTCGTGGGATTCATAGATCGGATGCCCCCGGTGCAGCAGCACTGGCACTGTGCCGGCCGGATTAACGTTCAACAGACGGCGGCGAATATTTTCGTAGGCGCCGGTTTCGATCAGGTCGATATGGTGACTGCGGTAGTTTATGCCCAGTTCCGCCAAACACACCCTTGTTTTCATGGAGCAAAGCGACAGGGCGTTGTGATACAACTCAAACTCTTCTTCGTAGGGGAGCTGAATGTTAGCCTGATAGCCTGAGGAAATCGGGTGGCGTTTTCGGCGCCTGTTTTCATAACTCCACCAACCCATGCCGGCGATGGCCCCGGCGCCCAAAATGGTATTGACCACCGTTTGTAATCTCCCCGAGTTCTAGACCGCTCTGGCCAGCTGTTCCACGTTACTGCCGCGCAAACGGCGCACAAAGGTATAGAGTTTAAAGAAATAGCGGGCGACTACCGGTTCATAGTCGATAAGCGCTTTTTGAAAGCTGGGCCGTTTGCGAACACGCCCAACCCATTGCTGCAGGCGGGGATAATCCGTCATGGGGAAGCTCACCAGCATCAGCCGATGCACATCCCCCATCCAGGAAATATCCGCCAGAGAAAACTTGTCGCCGGCCAGCCATTGATGTTTTTGCAGATAGCTGTCCATTTTCGCAAAAGTTTCCTGAAACTCCAGGATAGCCTGAAGAATTTTTTCTTTGGCAAGTCCCCGGGTGGAGAACTCCTCGGCAAACTCAACAATCTCCCTGTTGCGCAGTACAGATTTCAGTTTTGCCAGCTCTTTGAGCGATTTTTTCGCCATGAGCTTAAACAGGAATTCGTGTGACAACACCTTGATCGCCGATTTGCGCTGATTGCTTTCCGCCAGCCACATTTTCATGATCTGGTAATCAGCGTCGTTTTCAGGCGTAAACGATGGCCTCGGAAACTGCTGATCGATATATTCTATAATGTCTGTAGACTCGATAATCACCTTTCCATCGTGTATCAGGGTGGGCACAACATTGTTGGGATTAATGCCCCGATACTCTTCGGTAATATGCTCCCCTTTACCAAGGTTCAGATGACGGCTCACCCAGGTCAGGCCTTTCTCTTCCAGGCAGATCCTTACCCGCTGTGAACATTGCGATAAGCCAAAGTGATAGAGATGCAGGCCTTTAAGCTCGGTCACCTCTTTGTTTTCCGGCACGATAATGCCCATATTGAATTCCCGATTGAAATCCCGCAGTTAGAAATGCAATGGCACTGGTCTGCATTCACAAATATAATTTGAATGAAATTCAGTTATGAACTAAAATACACACCAATATTAACCTTGTCAACAAAGGGGGAGAGCTCCCTCTTTAATAACGGATCAGTCAAACTATTGAATAGAGCAACAGCTATGAATGCAGACAACGTTCTCATCCGCGATCTTGAAAGTCTCAAACAGGTTGAATCAGTGCCTCTGCAGGAGCGAAACCTGCCAACGAGCACTTACGAGCTGTTCGTCAACAGCAGCGAGCGCTTCGGCAACAAGACGGCACTGCGCTTCCTGTTGCAAGGCCAGAAAGAGGAGGAGCCGGTCACCTATACCTACCGCGAGTTGCTGGCGAAAATCACACAAACTGCCAACGCCTTATACAACTTGGGCATCGGTTCCACCGACACTGTCTCGACGTTGCTCCCCAACCTGCCCCAGACCCACTTTTCTATCTGGGGTGCTGAAGCGGCAGGCATTTACAACCCCATTAATCCGCTGCTGGATGCTGAACATATCATTGCCATTCTCAACGAAGCCCAAACCAAGGTGCTAATCACCCTGGCTCCCTTCCCCAATACCGATCTCTGGGAAAAGACCAAACAGATTATTCAGCAAGTCCCCAGTCTAGTTGCGGTATTAACCGTCGATCTGGCCAACTTCTTACCGGCGGCTTTAAAAGAGGCAATCGCCAGTGATCGGGAGCCTTATCTCTGCAATGACGCTATCGGGATTCTGGATTTTGACCAGTTTATCGGCCAATACCCCAGCGACCATCTTCAAAGTCAGCGGGTCATTCAGCCGGACGATATTGCCTCCTACTTTCACACTGGTGGCACCACTGGCACTCCCAAACTCGCCCCCCATAGCCATGCCAATGAAGTGACCTGCGCTTGGCAAATGACCGCAATGACCGGCACTGACCAAGACCATGTTGCCCTGTGCGGGCTTCCGTTGTTCCATGTCAACTCGGTGTTTGTCACAGGCTTGGCGCCCTGGCTGGTGGGCGCGGAAGTGCTCTTGGCTAGCCCCCAGGGATATCGCAACCCTGAGATCCTGGCTAGCTTCTGGGCACTGGTGGAACACTTCAAGATTAGCTACTTTAGCGCGGTGCCCACGATTCTCAGCGAGCTGTTACAAAAGCCCACCGACGGGTACAATCTGAGCTCATTGCAGTATTGCATCTGTGGCGCCGCTCCACTGGCCATTGAACTTAAACACAAGTTCGAAACCCAGACCGGGCTGGTGGTCATTGAAGGCTATGGCCAAACCGAAGGTACCTGCGCCACCACCTGTAATCCCCGCTTCGGTGAACACCCGGTTGGTTCGGTGGGGCTGCGACTTCCCTATATGAAAATAAGAACGGTGGTTGTGGATAGCGAAGGGCGCGCCGTGCGCGACTGCGAACCGAACGTAACCGGCGTGATCGCCATTAGCGGCCCCACCGTGTTTACAGGTTATAAAAAAGCTGAACAGAACGATGGCCAGTGGGTTGACGACGGTTGGTTTAATACCGGCGACCTTGGTCGTCTCAACGAGGACGGCTACCTGTGGCTCACAGGACGCAGCAAGGACCTGATTATACGCGGTGGTCACAATATCGATCCGGAAATCATCGAGGAAGCGCTTTACAAGCACCCCGGGGTAGCTGCTGCCGCAGCCGTTGGCAAACCGGATGCACGTGTCGGTGAACTGCCCGTCTGTTATGTACAACTCAGGGATAACGCGGCGGTATCCGGGGCGGAACTGCTGGCGTTTGCCAAAGACCACATCAGCGAACGGGCTGCTATCCCGAAAGAAATATATATCATCGATCAAATCCCCTTAACGGCGGTGGGCAAGATTTTCAAACCCGAGCTGCGCAACGATTGCATCCGGCGCGTGGTTGAGCGGGAACTGAGCCAGGCATTTGGCAATACCCCGCTTGATATCGTTGTGGAAACCAGCAAAAAATACGGTCAAGTTGCGACGATTAAAACCGCTGCAACACCATCCGCCGAAGAGACCGTCAAGGAATTACTCAGTGCCTATGCTTTTCACTTTAAAGTTGTCGAGGCCTAGACACTAAAGCGGTGGAAAAGCCCAATGGGGATTATGGAGCGACCCGCCCATAATCCCCAAAGGCATTAATATTTTTACCGCCCTGCCTGGGCTCCCTTAAGCAGATTACCGATTAGATTATCGATAAAGGACTGTGGTGCTAGTCGCTTGATCACCGACACCGTCTTGGCGCGATCCATGGGAACACGTAGCGGTTTTTTGTCTTTGGTAATGACACTGTAAATTTTGTCGGCCACCATTTCCGGGGTCAATTTGCTCTCGGCCGTATCCTTGGCCATCATGGCCACCATCTTGTGGGTAAAGGAACCGGGAGCCACATTTTCCACCGCCCTCAAGTGACTACCCGTAGCCGACCTTTCCATATACATAGCCACCGGCTGCATGATTACCACGTCAATATTATGAGGCTTCATCTCGTGGTACATACCCTCGCTCAACGCCTCGAGAGCAAACTTGGCTGAAGTATAGGCCCCCATATAAGGCACCGCCAACAGTCCGCCCAGAGAACTCATATTCACGACGGTCCCCTTGCCCTGTTTGCGCATCACCGGAATAACCTGCTTACAGATACGCAAAACGCCAAAGATATTGGTCCGGTAGAGATTCTCCACCTCTTCCACGGTTTCCTCTTCCACCGAGCCGATGATCATCTGATTGACACAGTTAATCAGCACATCGATACGGCCTTCACGTCGCAGCACTTCATTGACGCAGTCTTCCACAGACTCGTCACTGGTAGCCTCCATGGGCAACAGGGTAAACGGAAAGTCCTCTTGCTTTCCTGCGGGATTGCGGGCCGTGCCATACACGGTCACCCCTTTGTTAACCAATGTGGTGCCTACCACCTTTCCCAGACCACCTGAAGCACCGGTGATTAAAACAATCATTGGACCATCCTCACTTTTGCTCATCTTTCTCATCAACACGTATCGAAGGGCAGCTAAGGCGCGACCTGTATGAGGCCGCAACCACACACCTACGTTGAAATTATAGTCATAACTGAATATCATTACAACTATAGGGGAGGTTGCACCATATCCTCCCCTTCACCTCTTGTAATACAGACAGATTCACAATGAATGAATAACCAGCGGCGTCACCGTCAACCCAGTGAGCCACCTTTTGGAGATCTATCTATGAAGCAATACCAAACGTCCGTTGTCATTATTGGTGCAGGCCCCGCCGGATTAACATTGGCGCACCTGCTGGCCAGCTATAACATCGACACGATTCTGCTGGAGCAACAAGCCCAAACCACCGATGAACCACGAGCCATTGGCATCGACAGTGAAACACTGCGCACTATGCAGGCTATTGACCTGGTGGACGACATCAAAGAGGAGGTTTTCTCACACCTCGAACTCACTGACTACGTCAATGCTGAAGGCAAAGTGTTGTTCAACTTTGACACACGGGGCTATGAGCCTTACGGTTTTCCGCTCATGAACACCTTTGAGCAACCTGTTGTCGATCGGGTACTCGCCAATAAGTTGTCAGACTGCGAAGGCGTCGAACTCTGGTTTAACCACACACTGCGCCATTTTCAACAGGACGACCAGGGTGTCACCGTTTATGCGGAAAATGCGCAAGGCGAGCAGATCACCATCAGCGCCCAATACCTGGTCGGTTGTGACGGCGGCCGCTCTACGGTGCGTAATCAACTGGGCATCGAAATGACCGGCGAAAGTAACGAATTCCCCTGGCTGGTTATTGATACCATTGATCCGGGATTCGACGACGGCTTTAGCAGCCGCTTTTTTTGCGACCCTCAACGCCCGGGTATGACCATCAATACGGGCAAGCAACGCCGGCGCTGGGAGTGGATGTTAATGCCGGGAGAAACCGCCGCGGATCTGCTTGACGACAACGTGATCGCCAACTTGATTGGACCCTATACCGACCCGTCGCAAGTTACTGTACGCCGCAAGCGCGTGTACAACTTTGCCGCCATTATTGCAGAACGCTGGCAGGAGGGTCGCGTATTCCTGGCCGGGGACGCTGCGCATATGACACCGCCCTTTGCCGGACAAGGGTTAAACAGCGGTATGCGCGATGTGCGCAACCTGTCGTGGAAACTGGCGATGGTGGTTAATGGCGTCGCCTCTCCCGCACTGCTGGAAACTTATGTTGAGGAACGCTGGAATCACGCCAGAGAGCTGATTCAATTTGCTCTTGACCTGGGAGAACAGATCCAGCCTATTGATCCGCAAAAAGCCGCCGAGCGTGACACCTTTTTCTTTGAGCTGCGGAAGGATCCAAACGCCGTTGAAGAGTTTGCCAATGGGATGGCTGCCTCCATTCGAGCCAGGGCGCTGGATAAAGGCGTAGTCGTCGGCGTGGGAGAAAATCCCCTCAATGGACAACTGCTGTACCAGCCAAAGGTTGGCCTGAATCCGGAAAATGCGGTACCGCTCGACGAAATACTGGGTAAAGGTTTTAGCATCGTCGGCCACAACTGCGACCCTGAACAGGAATTGTCCTCACAGACCATCGCCCAATGGAAGAACCTGGGTGCCACCCTGGTGGCACTCGGTGACAACAGCGATGCCAACGGGTATCGGGATCAGAGCGGTATCCTGACAGAACAGATTCCAAACAACGAGAAAATCATGGTGCTGGTACGTCCCGACAAGTTCTGTCTCGCCACTTTTAACGCTCAAACGGCGGATAACACACTTGCTCAAGCCGCAGAGCTCTTGCACCTGCTTTGAAAATACCCGAATGGGTGCCGTAGGTCGGAATTCATTCCGACAATACCACCACCTTGAAATTCGTGCCACGATCCTGTCGGGATGAATCCCGACCTACCGCAACATGTTTTTATGGGTTGGGCTTAAGTAAGTGCCATTCACGCCTGAACCTAATAAAATAAAAAACAAAAAGAGGGCGGGGATTTATCCCCGCCCTCTTTTTGTTGTCCTGCAAATTTGTTTTCCTGCAAATCTCGCGAGCGACGAGTTAATAGCTCAACATAAACTGTAGAGCAACTGTACGCGGTGGCTCGTAGTAAGAGAAGTAGGAGCCGCTCAACAACAGTGGATCGTTCGACCAGCTGCGGATCTCTTCATCGGTCAGGTTTTTGCCCACCAACGCCAGTTCCCAGCTGCCATCCGCATCCCCCAAGGCCACACGCGCATTGATGGTGGTGTGTGCGTCCTCCAGGGTGTTCGGGTCCAGATCTATCGCCAGGTACTGCTCGTCGGTATACAGCAGGTCTATATGACTGCGCAGCAGCAAATGTTCAGCCACCGGCAGCTCATGGTCCAGCGCAATATTACCCGTCCACACAGGCGCATTAGCCAGCTCCCGATCGGTCAGGTCCTGGCCACACACCCCTGGGGCCACTGCCAACTGGGCAGCGGTACAGGCCGCATTTTCAAACTTGCTGTAGTAAGCATCCAGGTATGCCAGGGAGGCATTCAGGAAGAGGGTTTCACTCAAGCGTACCGTGCCGTCCATTTCCACCCCCTGGCTAACGGCTTCGGCGGCATTACCCACACTAAAGGTATCCCCCTTAAAGGTACTGACCTGCAAGTCTGTGTAGTCGGTGCGGAAGATGGCAAAATTCAATTTGGCTGCGCCGCCCAACAAGGAGGTTTTACCACCGATCTCAAATGCCAGAGCCTCTTCCTCATCAAAGTCGAATGCCTCGGGTGAAAGGCCGTACTCGCCAATGTCGTCACCCTGATTGCCCAGTTCGTTGAAACCACCGGATTTAAACGCCTTACTGACGCTGGCGTACAGCATCACTTCTTCACTGAGGTCATACTGGACTTTTAACGACGGCGACAGGTTTTCCGCACGCCGGTCGCCGTCAACCGTATGTTCGTATACCCCCAGCTGATGTTGTCCACTAACAGCCAGTGCATAGGTATTTACAGGCAGTGGTCCCACCGGAGCCGCCGTTGGATTATACACCTGGGCCAAAGGCGTGAGTGAACCATATCCGGTAAAGTACAAGTCTCGACTCGCCTCCTTTTCCTCAACGGTGTAGCGCAGCCCTGCGGTGACGTGGAACACATCCTGGAGGTGCCAGGTTGCCGAACCGAAGACAGCGAAAGTCTCGGTTTCCTGATCAAAATCGGACTGGAAACCCGTGGGTGGTATAACCGCTAGTTCCGGCACTGCAACACTGTAGGCGGCCAAGTTGGAATCCAGGCGACGGTACGCTGCCAGATCGGACTTTTGGTAAAACAGGCCTGTAATAAAATCAAAGCTTTCACCCAGCGGCGATGTCAGTCGCACCTCCTGGCTCCATTGGCTAAAATCCTGCCCTTGGGGAAACACAGTGGCATCCAAGGCTGATGAGTCAGCATCGACAACGCTTTCAAATTGATACTCGGAATAACCGGTAATCACAGTGATTTCATATTCGCCCAGCGAGTAGTTGACGTTGATGGTCACACTTTCACTGTCGGTATCTGAGATTTCGGCCTGAGAGATAGAGCGTTGGTAGGCGTCAGCAGCATCGAACTCCACATCGTTGCTGCTGTACACAGCCCCCCAAGGGCCCACTTCATCGACAGAATAATTGCGGCCCGCAATTTCCGACCGGCCCTGCTCGTATTTGAGCAATACCTCTAATTCGTCACTGGCTTCCCACAGCAAAGTTCCGCGAACAACGGTATTCAAGCTGTCAGGCTCTTCGGTATCCAGCGTCGTGTTATCCATAAAACCGCCGGATTCAGACCGTTTAACCGCCAGACGGCCTTTAAGAGTCTCATTGATCGGCCCGGACAATACTCCTTCAGCCGAGTAGCTCTCGTAGCGCGGCTCATAGGTGGTTTTAAATTCCGCTTCCAGGTCGTCCGTGGGTTTGGCGGTGGTGACTGTCATGGCGCCGGCAATGGTATTTTTCCCGAATAAGGTGCCTTGCGGGCCGCGCAACACTTCTACCGCGGCAACGTCCAAAAACGGCGCCTGGAATTGGCGCGAACGCCCGGCATATACACCGTCAATAAACAGGCCCACGGACTGTTCAAAGCCCTGGTTATCACCGGAACCCAGGCCGCGGACATAAATACTCAGGCCCTGGGGACTCTCATTAATGGAAAGGTTTGGTACTTGGCCGGAAAGCTCTTCCAGGTCACTGATACCACTCTCTGCGATCTGCTCACCACCAACCACATTTACGGATACTGGCACATCCTGCAGGTTCTGCTCCCGTTTTTGCGCAGTAACAATTATCTCCTCGAGTGCAAACCCGTTTTCTGCCAAGGCAGAGCCGGGTAAGGTTGCGACAGACAAGGCGGCAATTGCCACGGCCAGTGATCGCTGGCCCCCTGTTGGGTGTTTTTCGAGGTTTACCGTGCCACGGTTAAAGCTCAATCTCATTGATTTACTCTCCAGTAATCTAACCTGATTTTTATTGACAGTAGTCACGAACCACAACGCTATAGATTTCAAATTTGCATTAGAAATCGTGTTCACGACCACTTATTTGTAATAATATTCAGTTATGTAGATCATGACAACCATGGCTATTATTATATTTAGGAATATAGACACATCTTTATAAATCAGTTGAAAAGAGTCTCTCCTGGCATGAAGTTAAATCTAGATTGCCTTTGAATATGATTACATCTATATAGAGTGCTTGAGCTAAGCCTATGAAAAACATGCAAACCAGCGGCCCTCGACGCGACCGTCTGATTTTGACCAAACGGTTGCGGATCGGTGGATTTGTGATCCTGGACTACCTGGCGAAGTTTCCCCAGGCGCTGGGGCAACTGGCCACCTGGTTCAAGAACGGCCAATTGAACTACCAGGAGAGTATTACTGACGGACTGGAGAACGCTCCCCTGGCCCTCACTCAACTGTATGAGGGTGTCAATATGGGCAAACAGTTAATTCGCGTTTGCGATGACAGTGAATGATTAAGACGGGCGCCTACCGCTAGAAGGCTGTCGGACTTAGGCGTTCGTCGCGAGCAAAGTGGGCGCTATTTTTCTGCAAGACCCTGTATTTCACTCACCGGGCAATGGCTCGGCAAACAGGGCCTCGGCCTCTTTGCTATCAATGCCCAACAAGCGCAGAAAATACACTCCGTAACTGTCCGTTTGCTCGAGGGTGAGAGCCTCATCTGCCAGACCTTCCAGAATGCCGATCAGGGAGTAGGCCATAAACTTGGTAAACGCTTCTGCATCGTCTACTTTGAATCGTCCAGTCTTGACGCCAACACTGATGTCTCCCCTTGCGCGGGCCTCCAGGCGGCCGCGGACATAATTTTGTGGCATCTGCCGGATGATCGCCCAACCTATGGGGTCCTTCGCACAGCGCACGGTATAGCGATAGGAAAGGCAGAGAATTTCCGCGGGGTCCGTGCAGTCTTGCACTAAGGCGTCCAGCTCTTCGGCATACTCCAGCAAAAATTGATCCGCCAACGCCTCCAGCAATTCCACTTTGGAGGCAAAGTGGTTGTAAAAGGTCCCGAGACCAACGTCGGCTGCCTCGGTAATATCCACAATACTGACATCTTCGTGCGCCTTTTTGGCAAACAACGTGCCCGCTGCCTCCAACAGCTTTTTCCGGGTCCTGGCCTTGCGCCTTGCGCCGCGGTCAAATTTCTCCACTTCCGCCATGATCAGTCTTACCCTGCCGATTTTGCTTTAAATTTCAGTTACTTAATGAGTCCATTCTAGCACTTCGTGCGGCTATATTCACTCCTGAATATGATTTTAGTTAGGTGCTGCCCCCTTCTGCTCAAAACATCATTGGTAGCCCATTTATAGTTGACCTTAAATTCATAACTGAATATTATTACATTTAAATACCAATGAATTACACCACAGGCGTTAATAGGCGCCAACTGCGCAAATTGAGGATGTTACCCATGACCCAAAGCACAAGTAGTCCGCTGGAAAAGCTCAAGTCTGATTGCGCAGTCCGAGAGCGTAGCCCCAACCCGGTCGCGAAGGTGGAAGGACTGGCCTATATCGTGCTCCAACGTCCGGATCTGGATAAAGCCACCAAATTCTTTCTGGATTTTGGCCTGTTGGTCGACCAGCACAGGCAAGAGAGTGTCTACCTGCGCGGCAGCTCCCAGCTGCACCACATGGTTGTGATCGAACGCGGCGCCCCCCGCTTTTCCCGTGTGGGCCTGAAAGCTTCTGCCGAGAGCGTACACACATTGGCACAGCGTTTTAACGTTCCGGTACAGCAACGCTCTGGCCCCATGGGCGGCATATACGTCAGTCTGGAAGACCCCAACGGTTTGACAATTGAAGTCAATCACGGGTTATCTACCCTGTCACCGGTAGAAAAAACCAAAGAGATCCCCTGGAATACCTCCGGGGACAAACCACGCGTTAACTCAACCGTGCGTAAGGTCGTTGCCCCACCCACGGTACACAAGTTGGGCCACACGGTGCACAGCGTCCGCAATATGCAAGAGACCGTGCACTGGTACCAGGATACCTTTGGCCTGATCGTATCCGACTTTCAATTCCTGCCCGACGATCCCAATCCGACAGTGGCATTTATGCGTTGCGATCTGGGCGACACGCCCTGTGATCACCACACCATTGCTGTTGCGTTGACACCAGAGCTGGGGCATGCCCACACCGCCTTTGAGGTCGACTCCATGGAAGATATTGCAATCGGTAAAGAGTGGATGGAGATCAACAAGCATAAACACTCCTGGGGTATTGGTCGCCATATCCTGGGCAGCCAGATCTTTGACTACTGGCGTGACCCCGACGGTGATCTGTTTGAGCATTATGCTGATGGCGATCAGTTTAACGCCGACGTGCCCACCGGTTACCACCCCTTCAACCGTTCAGCCCAGCACCAGTGGGGGCCGGAGATGAGCAACAACTTTGCCGGCACCGATAAACCCTGGCAGTTACTTAAAAGTGTGATTAAACGTCTTCCCAGCGACGACGAACTCAGCTTTGACAAACTGAAGCGACTGTCCAAAGCCATGAAACCGGTGGCTGAATAACGCCACAACCGCTGAACCCGAGAGGAATCCCGATGATCTGTCATATTGTTCACTACCGCCAACCACAAACCTCATCCGCTGCTGGGCACTGGGGAGTTCTCCTGGACAACCGCATCTACCCGCTACCACGGGACTACGCCTCCACCGCCGACTTCCTGCTACACGGTCGCGACACAGCTTATGAGGTGCAACTACAGGCCCAACAAGGCAAGCTCGATACTGCCCTCAACACCCAAACCGTAGAATTGCTCAGTCCGGTAACCACCCCCTGCCGCGTTCTCTGCCAGGGCGCCAACTACCGTCAACATATGATTGATTCCGGCATGGATCCAGACAGCAAAAGCTATAACATGTTTTTTAACAAGTCCTCTGCCAGTGTCTGTGCCGGCGGCAGTGACATTGTTCGGCCCCAACACGTACAGCTATTGGACTACGAAGTGGAGCTCGGCCTGGTGATCGGTGCCCAGGTCAATCGAGAAGAAACCATTACGGACAACAATATCCACAACTATGTCGCAGGCATAGTTATCGGCAACGACATCTCTGCCCGCGACGTGCAGGTGCCGCAAATGCAGTTTTTCAAAGGCAAAAGCTACCGCACCTTTTGTCCCGTTGGCCCGGTATTGTGCTTGCTGGAAAAAGACGACATGCAATACCTGCACGACCTGAACCTGGAGTTGCGGGTGAATGGCCAAATACGCCAGCAAGACAGCACGGCAAACCTGGTCTATAAACCCGCCGAAACCCTGAGTGAGTTTACCCAAGTCAGCGACCTGGATGTGGGCGACCTGATACTGACTGGCACCCCCCACGGTTGCGCCATGCAATTGCCCCCAGCGGGGCTGGTAAAACTGATCCAACTGTTACCCGAACAAACCAAGTGGAAGTTTTTCGTCAAGGGCCAAAAACGCAACGGCCGCTATCTTCAGCCTGGCGACAGCGTGACCACCACTATCCGCAGCAGCGATGGGGTGATTGACCTTGGCACCCAGCAAAACCGGATTCGCCAAGCCAGTTAGCACACTGCCCGGCCTGTGGACCTGGCCCTCAGGTCTTCGGCCGGGCACTTTTCAAGATTGCCACTCCTGGAGGTCATTCTATGCAAGCAATGCTGATCAACCGATATGGTTCAGCAAAGGAGGTGTTTCAATACACAGAGTTGGACAAACCCTCAATCAAACCCGATGAAGTCCTGATAAATATCAAAGCCTCCAGCGTCAACCCTATCGAATACAAAATGCGTGAAGGGTACGGGAGTAAGCTGTTCACCAAAAAAAGAGGCTTTGAGTTTCCGGTGATTCTCGGCAATGATGTTTGTGGCGTTATTGAAGCCGTAGGCAGCAAGGTCACCGAGTTCAAGCCTGGTGATGAAGTCTACGCAGCCCCTGAAGTCACAGGGCAAGGCAGCTACTGCGAATATCGAGCGGTCAAAGCCAAGTGTTGTGTTGAAAAACCTAGAAACCTCTCCTTTGTGGAGGCTGCCACCCTCCCCTATGTGGCGCTCACCACCTGGTCAGCCCTGGTCACTCGCGCCAAACTGGGGCCCCGAAACAGCCGAGGCAAAAAAGTCCTGGTGCACGGAGGCTCCGGCGGTATCGGTTCATTTGCCATTCAACTGCTAAAGGCCTGGGGCGCAGAAGTGGCCACCACCTGCAGCACGGAAAAGATCGAGCAAGTAAAGGCGCTGGGGGCAGACCTGGTAATTGACTATCGCACGCAGGATTTCGCCCAGGTAATCCGCAATTATGATGTCGTGCTGGATACCGTTGGCCAGGGCAATGAACAAAAGTCCCTGCAGGTTCTTAAAAGTGACGGCAGCTCGCACTATATCACCTTAATTATCCCAGTATTGGCCAATATCGATGAAAAGGGTTTTTTACGCGGTGGAATCAGTGCGATTAGAGAATTCCTGCGCAAGAAAAAAGCCTGTAAAAAACAGGGAATAAGCTACGGCTGGGGCATGTTCAAATCCAACAAAGAAGCGCTGATCACAGTAAAGAAGCTGGTCGAAGACGGAAAGATCAAGCCCGTTGTCGACAAAATCTTCTCGCTATCCGAACTGGCTGAAGCCCATTGCTACGCCGAGTCGGGTAAAGCTTTCGGCAAAGTCGCCATTGCCATCCAATAAACCCAACGCATTGTTTTTGGGTATGAATACCCACTCCCACTACGAAGAAGCCAATGAGCATATGCATCTCCAGGAAACTCGATGTGGAAAAGGGAGAGGCAGTGGTACACCGCTAGCAAGTCCACCGGTTCAGAAATATCAATAAATGGCTCAGAAATGTTATTTATTCAAGCCTCTTGAGATACTACACTGTAACAGCCCAATGGGTTGTACCTCTGCTGAGCTGGTTGTTACTGGCCTTTTCTCGGGATCACTCAATGCCTAAAACTACTCTCCCTGATCTCTCTAAAGCCGAATACGAAGTCCTGCGCGTACTCTGGAAAGACAAGTCATGCAGTGTACGAGAGCTACATGACAAACTCACCAATGGCTGGGCCTATTCCACCACCAAAACGGTGATGGATCGCATGGTGAAAAAAGGTTTATTAAACCGTGAGAACCTTCACGGCGCCTTCGTATACAAGGCGCTGATCAGCCGACCGGCGGGTTTGGCCCGCATGGTCAGTTTTTTTGCCAAGCGCGTACTTGAACAGGATGCCGCCTCAGTGGTGGCGATGTTTGCCAACAGCCAGTCGCTGTCGACGGAAGAGAAGGATGAACTCAGTGCGCTGGTAGAAGCCAATCAGGACCACTAAATCGGGCGCCGTATCCTATGATGGCCTCGATCCTTGACCTTGTAAGCGCTGAACTTATCGCTTTCCTGAAGCAGCAGGCCTTTTATACGACCCTGCTGTTTGTGCCGGCTCTGGCCCTCAGTCGTCTACTAAAAAACACATCCCCCCTGTTGCTACTCTGTCTTTGGACTCTGGTGCTGTTACGGCTGGTACTTCCCCCGGAATTAGCCAGTCCAATAAGTGTCCGAGAGATATTCGACGCAATTACCCCTGCTGACACCAGTGTCCATGACTTTCCAGTACTGCAAGAGTTCCACTTTAAAGACGGCAGCGCTCCGGCGATTACCGCCTTACCAATACTGCTTACCTGGAACAGTCTCTCTATCACCCTCTGGCTGGCTATCAGCCTGACACTACTGTGTCGCTACTGTCATCAGCGCAAGCACTTTCAATGCCTGATCAGAGAATCTTCTCCCATCCGGGATGCCAAACTGCTCGGCATGATGAACTCTTGGCGAGAACACTATCGAATTAAACGCGGCGCAAGATTGGTAACCACATCACGCTGTCTTTCGCCGTTTACTGTAGGCATCTGGCAACCAGTGATCGTATTGCCTCAGACACTAGTGGAAAGCTTAAAACAGAAGCAGATAGAAGCCATCATTGCCCATGAAATGGCACACGTAAAACGCTTTGATGATGCCTGGATACATTTACAACACTGGCTGCAATGCCTGTTTTTCTTCGCCCCCGTAGTCTGGCTCTGTAATACACAGATCAACCGTTTGCGAGAACTGGTGGTCGATCGCATGGTACTAAATAGCCAGCATATCTCCCCACTGCACTATGGTCGGGCGATGCTTGCTGTGGTAAAGCTCCATCAGAGCAGAAAATCACAGGCGATCGCCGGTTTCGTAACCGCACGACAATTTTACCGTACACGATTTAAAGCCTTGGGCAGCCCTCGCAACAATCAAAAGAAACGGGAACGGCTACTGGAATGGCTCCTCATCACCGGGGCATTATTGTTTATCCTGCCAATGGCCCCCGCGCCACAGAGCATCAGCGCGGAGCGCCATCAGATTATTAGCCTGAGCGACACTATGGTTCCTCATGACAAGGCTCCATTTATTTCGCCACTGCAAAGCGGTTCTATAAGTTACCCCTTTGGTATCCGCAAAATGCGCTTCGGTATTCTTCAACAGGAAGATTTGCACATGGGCGTGGATATCAATACCGAACTGGGCTCCCCAGTGGGGGCCATAGGTGCAGGGATGGTGGAAATTGCTTCCGACAACCCCGCCAACGGTTTGTTTTATATAAGCAGTGCTTTTGTTGCCATTCGTCATGACAACGGTATGAGGTCGTTACTGGGTCCAATCGACAAGCTGCAAGTTCAATCAGGTGATCTGGTGGAGACGGGTCAAATCATTGGCTATCTCGGCCGTTCCACTGCCGCCAACAATCCTCGTCCCCATTTGCACCTGGAAGTCTCATGGCAAGGTATCCGAATAGATCCGACCAAGGTTATCAACTTCAATGACCTACACCGCTAGGATTCACAAATATCAACAAAAGGGTCAGAAATGTGATTATAGATCCTTAATTAAGCCGCTACACTGTAACAGCACTATTAATCTATAACCGTCAAAACTGTAACGAGGAGTGCATGCCATGAAGGGGAAATTTCAGCGTAACACACTGTATACCGCCGTTCTTACCACAAGCCTGGTCTGTGGTGTAGAAAACGTTCTCGCCGATAACAATTATGGTATTGAGGAGGTTGTAGTCACGGCTCAGAAACGGTCTCAAAACCTGCAAGATATTGGCATCGCTGTCACCGCCTTCAGTGGCGACGATATCCGCGACCTGGGACTCGGCAACCCCAAGGACCTGGCCGCCCAGACCCCAGGAATGGATATCAAGACATCCGTAGGTAACCAGAATCCGATTATCACTATTCGCGGTGTCGGTCTTAACGATGTGAATGCCAACAATAACCCCTCTGCCGCTGTGCATGTTGATGAAGTCTACCTGAGTTCAGCCGCTTACCTGGGTTTCCAACTATTCGACATTGAACGCGTAGAGGTGCTGAAAGGACCACAGGGCACGTTGTACGGCCGCAACACAACCGCCGGCGCGGTCAACTTTATTGCAGCCAAGCCCACCGATGCTTTTGCCGCAGGAGTGACAACCACCTTGGCCAACTACGAAACCTTTGAAACCGAGGGTTATATCAGCGGTCCACTGAACGAGAACGTTCGTGGCCGTATCGCGGTGTCCTATAAACAAAGCGATGGTCATATAGAAAATGTGGGTACCGTAGGTTTCGCCGGATTATCTGGCGATCCAGCAGTTCCCGGTATTCCGGATATTGGCTCAGACCATGTGGGCGGTATGGATGTATTCTCCTGGCGTACTACCCTGGAAGCCGATCTCAGCGATACCGTGAGTTTGACACTGGGTTTACATGGCAGTCGCGATAAGTCGGAAAACGCGATCTATAAATGGAATGGATCCTTCAGTGGTGCACTTACAGACCTTAACTACTCAGACACGCAAATTACCGACGATGTCTATACCGTGGCCGCCACTCGCAACCCCAAAGTGGATGCCGATGCCTTTGGCGGCTATCTTCGTATGGAAGCAGACCTTCCCTTCGCCAGCTTTGTATCGCTGACCGGCTATGAAAGCCTGGATCGCACCATGGAAGAGGAAGACGGTTCCCCGATGCGTTTCTTCGATCAGGATTACAGCGATGATATCTGGAGTGCATCCCAGGAGTTTCGCCTCACCAACAGCAGTGACAACGGATTGACCTGGGTAGCGGGACTCTACTTCGGTAAAGAAAAGCTCGATATCGCCAAAGAGGCGCTGACCACCGATGACTTTTTGACCCACCCCTTTACCGAGTTTACCCAGGAAGGTGAGTCTTTGGGTGTATTCGGTCAGCTCGAAATCCCCGTGACTGATACTATTAAAGTTACAGCCGGCCTGCGCTATACCGATGAAGAGAAAACCTACGACGGCGGTTCCGTCGACCTGAAAAACTTTGGTTTCGATCCGCTGGAAGCGAGCAACCGCCTGGTACCCGGACGCACCACTACCATCGATACCCAGAAGTGGGCTGATGAGGATATATCCGGAAAACTGGCCATTGATTACACACCTAACAATGATTGGCTGTTCTACGGATCCATCAGCAAAGGTTTTAAATCCGGCGGTTTTGATGGCTCGACTATCGTCAATGTCAAAGATCAAACCGGTGTACGCCCGGCTGATCCGATCTTTGGGGTTAACCCGCTGTTCCAGCCCTTCGAATCGGAAACCGTACTTTCCTATGAGGCCGGATTTAAATCCACTCTATTGGATAATACCCTGCAGCTGAATGGAGCAGTCTTTTTCTATGACTACCAGGACATGCAGGTCGAAGCCAACGTCGCTACCGATATTGGCAACAACAGCATCAGAACCAATGCCGGTAAATCGGAAATCAAAGGCCTGGAGCTGGAACTCTGGTGGCGCCCACTCGTTGGACTGGATATCAAAGCCGGCGTAGCGCTCCTCGATACCGAAATCACGCAGTGGGAGGGCGCGGATAGTCAGCTGTTTGAAGGCAATCAAGCACCTGATGCACCCGAACAAGCCTTTAATGCAATGCTGCGTTATGAGCTGCCGCTTAACAACGGCATGATTCTGGCTCCCTCCCTGGACATGAACTATGCCGACGCCGTATTCAAGACCGTTGGTAACGAACCTTTTGCCAAAGCCGACGCCTACTTCCTGGCCAACGCCCGTCTGACGCTAAACGCCGCAGACGAGACCTGGCATACAGCCCTGTGGGTCAAGAACCTGGCCGACAGGGAGTATGTAGCCAATGTGCGCGTCTTCGAAGCAGGGGCTGCTGAACAATTGGTCTACGGTATGCCACGTACTTTCGGTATTACCTTTAGTTACAACTGGCTGTAAAGCCAAATCTGCAGGCCCGACTCCAGTGGCGCAGGACCTGTTAACCAACCTCTCTCCTCTCAAGTGACACTGTCCTTGGGTTTTCTTCCGGGAACCTGCGGGTTCCTGGCTTTTTCTCTCCAATACAGAGGGATAACATCAGCCATTCAACTATAGGAACGGGCAAATCAAAACAGGAAACAGATGCCGGCAATTTTTTCTTTAATGGCTGAACACCTGAACTGGCTTCTGCAGTCAGGCAATGGTTAACTCCTTATCAATACCGCCCAGGCACAGATACTTGATCTCAACGTAGTCTTCGATGCCGTAATTGGATCCTTCGCGACCGAAACCGGAAAAAGCTAGCTTGCGCACCATCGGGTTGGATATCATCTCATCCCCAATGGCGCGGGAGTATTTACCGCAGACCAAGTTAAACACCCCCGCAGGAATGCCCGCCTCCTCCGCCAGCACCGCCAATGCCAACGCCGACAACGACGTCTCGGTAGCCGGTTTGCCAACAAAGGTACAGCCGGCAGCCAGGGCTGGGCCCGCTTTACGACTAATCGCGGCGTTGGGCAAGTTCCAGGCGGTCATGGCAGCCACCACTCCCACCGGCCGCTTGGTCGCCACCAGACGCTGGCCGTTGGACGGGTTGGGAATCACATCGCCGTAGATGCGCTTGGCCTCTTCCGCAAACCACTCAATACAGTGGGCGCCATAGATAATCTCATCCTTGGCTTCTGCCAGGGGCTTGCCCTGCTCCAATGTCAGAATCTGGGCCAGGTCGTCGATATGGGCCAGAATCAGATTGCACCATTTACGCAGGATGTTGGCTCGCTCCTGAGCGCTTTTATCGGCCCAAGCGGGCATGGCGGCTTCAGCTGATTCAATGGCACGGCGGGTCTCGTCCGCGCCGAGGCTGGCAATCCTGGTAATCACTTCGTCAGTGGCGGCGGCGCGCACTTCGAGGATTTCACCACTATCGCTGTCGACCCACTGGCCGTTGATATACGATTGGTTGCGTAGAAGTCCGGGATTTTTAAGGTTTAGCATCTTCTTTATTGCCAATCAACGACCTCATCTACCAAGCCCCACTCCAGGGCCAACTGCGCATTGATACGCCTGCCACTCAAAACCAGCCAGGCCGTGCGCTGGCGACCGATACGCCGGGCAACACTCACCGTTCCGCCCGCCCCGGGGATAAGGCCGAATTGAAGCTCCGGCAATTGAAAAAAGCTCTTGCTGTGCGCCACCACTCGAGAGGCAAACGCTGGCATCTCGATGCCGGAACCAATGCAGGCGCCGTGGACATAGAACGTCACTCTGGAACCCAGCGTCGCGAGCATCCGAGCCGGGCTCTGCACGGTACGCACCCAGTGCGCTGTGGCTGGATCAGGGGTGGAGCCGAACTCACCCAGTTCACCACCAACGCTAAAACAAGCGCCGAGTCCCCGAAACCGCATCTCCGTAATCGAGTCGTCTGCCTCGAGTAGCTGGAGTGCTTCGACCCAGGCGTCCCGCATCTCAACACTGATGGCATTGCGCGTGTCCGCACGATTCAATACCGCTTCGACAATCGACCCGTCTCGAGTTAGCAGCAGCGGATCACCCGCCTGTTTGGTCAACTTCGGGCTGACCCTGCGGCTGTCCTTCCATGCAGCAAACTCCTTCCCCCCTTGCAGTGTTCCGTAAGCCATGGACTCGACATCAAGCCCCTGCGTCGCCGGCAGCCGCTCGGTGGCCCGCAATACCTGCACCAGCGTCAAGGCTGCCATTGGAGAAGCCTGTATCCGTTGTTCAAGCGCTTGTGCTGCAGTCAAATCAGGCACAATTACGTCCGCACCGGGCACATCCTGCTCAGGCCCATAGGCGATCACCGGGCAGGGTTGCGAGCTCAGCCACAAAGGGTCGTCGGGGAGATCTTCCAGCCGGAAGATAACAGCCTTTTGCATACTCACACTGCGCCCTCATTAGTGCTATTTCTCATAGACCACCACGCCGGCACAGACAGTGAGCGCGACATGACTTGCATCCAGATCGGTACCAAGACATTCCCAGGGAACATCCAGTAAACAGAGATCCGCCGGCTGGCCGACAGCAAGTTCACGCAGCCCCTCTCCCGGTTGCCGGGGGTTATCACTGTACAGGCCCAATGCCTGCTGAAGGGTCAGGCGCTCTCCAACACCCATTTGAACGCCATCGCGGGTACAACGCTCCACCGCCGCGTGCATGGCGGTCCAAGGATCTGTAGAACCGTAGGGAGCATCACTGCCTGCGGCAAGCGCCACGCCGTGCGCCAGAAAGCTTGCCCCCCGGTAGAGCAAGGGAATATCCTCCTCGTCGACATCCTTAAGGTACAAGTCTCCGCGCTCGAAAATAAAGTGCGGTTGGGTGACAACCGTAATGCCGAGTTCCGGGAGGCGCTGCAACGCATACTCGTCGGCGATTGATGCATGTTCAATGCGATCACCAGGCAATGTCCCCGCCTCACCAAAAGCGGCGAGCGCGAAATGCAGTTCGACGCGCGTCACACAGTGCACGGCAACCGCACGGCCATGTTTATGCGCCCGCCGGATACGCAATACCAGCCTGTCAAGATCTGGCAGGTCAATCTCACGCAGGTAAATCTTCAACGGTCCAACGTCAATCCGGTCCGGTTTTGCGGAAGTCAGCCTATGCAGCTCTTCATTCCCCATTACCAACACGCGCTGAACCAATTTACCGCACTCACAGGCAGCACTCAGCGCCTCCCATACCCCTCGGCCGTTGTTGACACCCGCATCCGTAACACCCGTGATGCCAAAGCGCGCCAGTTCTGCTGACAAAGCGCCCAGCGCAGGCCATGCACGCTCGAGGCGTTCACCCAACCAGGCATCGAGATCGTAAAAACGGCCGTTGAGGTTTCCATCACTATCGCACTCTGCCCCGGTCGGTAGGGCTTCGCCCTCCGCGAGACGCAATCGATCCAGAGCACAGGAATTTAATACCCACAGCATGCCGCTGCGGTGTTGAATGCGCACAGGCCGATCGGGGCAAACCCGATCCAGCCAATGTCGGTCGAGTTCCGGGCATAGACTGTCGTGGAAGCCGATTCCGCGGATCCAGCCCTCGCCTGTTGTAGACTGCAGTTCAAGCAGCTCGCGCAGGGACTGCTTATCGGTAACCTCCGGCGGGCCACAAACCACCGACGAGCGAGCCGCTGCCGTCGCAAAGAGGTGCAGATGATGATCGTGTAAACCCGGCAGCAACAGATTGCCACCGGCTTCGACAATGCGGTCGCCGGCACCGGGCTCCAGCTGTGTGGCTATCTCTGTAATACGCTCACCCGCAACGCGAAGATCAAAGACGCCTCTTCCAAGCAATTGCGCCCCGCGTATCAGTAGCGAAGATGTCGACAATGTTTGACGGTTTACCTGTGGCGTCACTGTAATTCCTCAGGCGAATTCACTCAACACGCGAGCTGTATCGACGCCGAGTCCTGCCGCTCGTGCCGATACTTCGCGGGCCACCGGCTTCGAGGCTTCACTCGCCAGTTGGGTGTGATGCGTCGGTTCTGAGCCCGAACTGATGCAGTGAGCAACCACATCTCGCAAAGTTAATTCCAATAGCTGACCGCCACCATTCCGCCAAGCCGCTTGCGCTAACAGGGCAGCGTGCAACCCGGTGAGTGGGTCGGCAATCGCATCACCACAAAATACCGGATCGCCCCGGTCTCCGCCCATCAACCAGGACAGCCCCGCTGCCACACCAGCATCATCGCCATAGGCAATCCAATCGCGCATGGGAGTGTCACGCCCGTAACCCGTAATACTCAACCAGACCATGCCAGGTCGCAGGGCAAGTAGATCTGCGGCGTTAATGCCCATCTGCTCCAAGGCGCGTGGGCGGGATGCCTCAATTACGATATCGGCCTTTTGCAGCAATCGGTACAACTGGCCACAACCGGCCGGTGTCCGCAGATCCAGTGCAATACTCTCTTTACCCGCATTCAACAGATGGTAGAAGTCCTCCGGGCCGCAACGGGCGCCATCGGGGCGCGCCACACCCTCTACTTTAATAACACGCGCACCGCATTGGGAGAGCAACTGCGCGCACAATGGACCCGCCCACAGCGAGCTAAGATCAACAACCAAGGGGGCTGTCGATGTCGAGTACTGAGGGGCCGCATAGCGTGTGGCGCGATACCAATTCGAACAGGGGCTTGGCGCAAGGACCGGTGCAGCCGCCAATCCCAGCAAACGCGCGCGTTCAACCAGCGTGGCAGTTGAGCGTTGACGCAGGATAGCTGCAAGTTGCTCAGGTTCAACCGCCCACTCCTCCAACCAGGCCGGCAACAGCTCACGATCATCCTCGCGCACAAGGTTCAATGCCAAAGCTCCGTCCGAAGTATCGAACAGCTGGCAAGCGCCGCCGGCAGAAATACGGCCAGCCCGCGTCAACCCCAGAATGGCGGCGCGTTCGCCAAGCAGGCGATAAGCTTCAAAAAGAGGATCCAGCTTCTTCGGAGAGAGGGCTGACAAAGCCAGCCAGGCACCTTGGGCGCAGGCGGCCAGCGGCGCGGGGCAGGCTCTTGGAGGACCATCCGCATGGCCACTCAACCACTTGGCACCTGAACGGGCCCACAAGGAAGCGGAAGAGCGGTTGTCATCAGCATCCGGACAGACATTCTGCAACCCGAGAGAATCGAGCAGTTGGCGGGCGTAAACAGCCGGCGTCAGGCTATTGCCAGTGGGGGACTCTACGCCAACACATTCACTCGATGACGGCATGCTTATCACCTTTGACGACCAGATCGAAATCATCCAGCCGAGCGAAGGCGGAATCTCAACCGTGCCTCGAGGCTTTTCTTTCGAGGCTTTGGTTACGAGCGTTCGGCTTCGAGATTTCGGCTTCGCCGTAATTCAACACCACTGTTCAAGTGTATACCCCGGTCGGCCCGCTGTAAATAGATCGGCCCAGCGCCCCTGGGGTGACTCAAGAGTGTTCACACACGCCCGGTAACTGGAATGAGCGCGCCGGTGACTGCCTCGGCCCGATCACTCAGCAGAAAAAGAATCACTTCCGCCAATGCCTGGGGCGTGACCCATTTGGAGAAATCCTCATCGGGCATATCGGCGCGGTTGGGGGCGGTATCAATAATGCTGGGAAGCACCGCATTGACCGTTATATTCCGAGATTTCATTTCCTCGGCCAGCGCCTCGGTAAAACGCGCCACACCGGACTTGGACGCGGTGTAGGCGCCCAACCCGGCTGCCGCTTTAACCGCGCTGGCTGCGCCCACACTGACTATGCGGCCCCCGCTGACGGGGAAATGGGCCAACGCCGCTTTACTGGCATTGACCGCAGTCCGGACATTGAGCTGGTAGAGACGATCCCAGGTATCAAGAGTACCCTCAGCCACGGTCTCCCAAGCGAAGCCTCCGGCAATATTTACCAGCGCATCAATTCGGCCATATTGGGAGGCAATCGCTGCAAACCCCGCCTCCGAGGCCTTGGCATCCCCCAGATCCAACGCCGGTGACGGCTCAACACCTTTGGTGGGCTCGCCGTCCACACAATCCACGCAAACAACTGTCGCCCCCGCGTCCGCGGCCGCTGCAGTCACGGCGCGCCCCAGAGTCCCCAGGCCGCCAGTCACCACAATCACTTTATCTTTCAGTTCCATAACATCACCTCAGCTGTCCGCTACGGGTGCCTCCAAATATCGGTCCAACGCCTGATGCATGTTCAAGATCATGATCTCATGATGCTCGGCCAACCAAATTTGCTTCAAACCTGTGGAGTGCAGCCCCTTTTGTACCCGTGGTACGTTCGAGAAATCCTGGCGCGGTATCAACAACAGCTGTTCAGGGTCGTTGACATCGGTCACGTGCATAGGTTCGGCGCGGGGAATCTCCGCACCTTCGGGGTAACTCTTGGTCGAGAAGATCTCAAAAATGCAGTTGTCCGGATTATCGCCATCGGGCCGAATACGATACATCATCACATTGCCCATATTGGGCAGAATCAGGAGATTGGGGAAGACAAATACCTCACCGCCCCACATCGCCGTCGTTTCCGGTGTTGGTACGGGCATGGGACGCTTCTGCTCATCCGCTCTGGCGTACACAGCCTTGATAAATTCTGCTCCGTAACTGGAACCTTCCGGTACCGGTTTGCCCCGCAACGACTCGGCGATCTCTACATCTTCCTGCAGCACCATGGCATCCATTTCCGCCACCAGGTGCTTCATGTGGTCGATCATGTGCTCCAGCTGCTCTTCGGTGGGATCGCTATTTACACTGGTGATCGGTTTCTCACCGGCGTAGAAACGTCCATGACCGTTCTCCAGCCCTTCGTAAACGACATGGGAGTGCTGGAAAATGTCGCCGGGTTTATCTTCATAAACGACCTGACGTCCCACTTCATCCAATTGCGGGTGAGTAGCGGGCACGTGGTAGGTCTCGAAAAAAGCCTCTTGGGCGACTTTCCAGTTGGCGGGCCCCTCCACACGTCGCCACCAGTAGTGGTGCATATCACCCACCGCCAAATCTTCGATAAATTGACGCACCGGCGCGATAAATTCATCAAACGGCTGCGGTTCTTTGGCAAAGCTGATAAAGACGAAACCGGCGAATACTTCAACATTGATTTCCCGCAGAGCGACATCGCTGGCAATCAGATTGCCCCCTTTGAATTCCTGCGGCTCCATGATGAAGTGATTGCAGCCTTTCAGGTCCCACTTCCATCCGTGGAATGGACACATGATTTGCTCTTTTTCGAAACTGCCACACCCCTCGGAAAGCGCGGTTCCCCTGTGGGGGCAGGCATTGTAATAAGCTTTGACGGTATCTTCGTCAACGCGGACAATCATCGCCGACTGCTTGCCGATATCATAGGTAGCGTAATCGCCCTTGTTGGGGATCTCATCCAACCTTGCAGCAAACTGCCAGACTTGACTCCATAACTTGTCATACTCCAAACGGGTGAATTCGGGATCCGTATACCGGCCCGTCCGAAGACCGTGTGATAACGTGCGCCAGCTTTCAGGCCATTCTGTCCGGGAATTGCTGTTTGAAGAAGTCACTGTTGTCCGCTCTCCGCTAAGATTATTCGATCTCTGCGATCAGTTCTCCGATCGGGTAAACCTCACCCACGGCAGCGATGATTTTCAGAGTGCCGGTTGCCGGAGACTCCACTTCCTGAACGGATTTATCCAGCTCCAGTGTATAAAGTGGTTGGCCTGCTTCAACGGATGCACCATTATCCGCCAACCACTCGGTCAGCGTGCCTTCCTGCGTCGAAAAACCAATTGAAGGAATCCTTACTTCTGCACTCATCGGGTTGCTCTCCCCTCTAATGTTTGACGAATGGCCGCTTCGATTTCAGTGGCCTTATACAAAAATTCCTGTTCCAGCACCCGGGAAAAGGGTACCGCTACATCTTTGGAAGCGACACGCAGCACCGGAGCCTTGAGATCGGAATACAAATGCTCCTGAATCTGGGCAGCCACTTCCGCACCCGTGCCAAAACTGCGCACGGCCTCGTGAGCGATCACGGCGCGTCCGGTCTTGGCGACGGAATTGAGCACCGTTTCAGTATCCAGGGGAGATACTGTACGCAGATCAACAATCTCTACCGAGATCCCTTCTTCAGCCAACTTGTCGGCGATTTTGACAGCATCCTGAATCGGACGCCCGTAGCTGATCACGGAAACATCGCTACCTTCGCGCAGGACGTTGGCCTTGCCCAGTGGCAAGATATGGTTGGCTTCGGGCGCCGGACCAGACACGGTACGCGTCAGGGCGTCTTCGATAAACAGACAGGGGTCGTCGTCTTCGATACAGGCACGCAACAGACCAATAGCATCGGCTGGGGAAGACGGCACCACCACCTTCATCCCGGCTGTATGGGCAAACCAGGCTTCCAGCATATCGGAGTGCTGGCCAGCAGCGCCCATACCGGCACCGGTACGGGTACGAATGGTAATGGGGACAGAGGTCTGACCACCAGACATAAAGCGCAGTTTAGCTGCGTGGTTTGTGATCTGATCCATGGCCACGGTAATAAAATTCATCAACATGATTTCAGCTACCGGGCGCATACCCGCCAGCGAGGCGCCAATGGCCGCCCCCACAATGGCCTGCTCGGAAATCGGCGTAGTACGGATGCGGTGGTCACCGTATTTGGTGGAGAGGCCGCCGGTTACCTTAAAGACACCGCCACCTTCTTTATCGCCGATGTCCTCACCCAGCATAATCACCGTGGGGTCGGCAGCCATGGCTTCGTCCAGGGCGCGATTGTACGCTTGCGTAAAATTGATTTTCTGCTGTTCGCTCATTTAGGCAGCTCCGTAAATATCCCGATCGATTTCTTCCAGTTCAGGCACTGGGCTGTCGGTGGCAAACTTCAGGGCCTCTTCCAGCTCTTCCTCGTACTGTTTCTGAAACGCATCCAGGTCGGCCGCAGTTGCGGCACCGGACTTGAGTACTGCCTCGCGACAGATGGGCAGGGGATCTTTTGCCATCGCCTCCGCGAGTTCCTCTTTCGGAATGTAAGGCGCAGGATCGCCAAAGTAGTGCCCCATAAAGCGGAACGTCCTGGCTTCCAGCAAGGTTGGCCCTTCGCCGGCACGGGCGCGGGCCACTGCATCGCGCATGGCTGTCCACATGGCTTCCGCATCGTTACCGTCAACAGTCACTCCCGCCATGTTCGGGCCGTAGGCCGCTGCGCGATCCGCCACATTCGCCACCGAGGTGGCATCTTCGTACTTGGTGCACTCGGCGTACTGATTGTTCTGGCACAGGAAAATGACCGGCAGTTTCCACACAGCGGCCAGATTCAGGGCTTCGTGGAAGGCGCCGATATTGGAGGCGCCATCCCCGAAGGTAGTCACCGTCACACTGTCATCACCTTTCAATTGAGAGGCCCAGGCCAGACCGTTGGCGATCGGCAAGCCGCTGCCTACCACGCCGGTGGTCACCATGACCCCCGTTTCCGGGTGGGTGATGTGCATGGGGCCACCCTTGCCTTTACAGGCTCCCGTGGCTTTGGCGAAGTACTCGGCCACCAGCAGCTTCAGAGGCATGCCCTTGGCCAGCTGGTCATGAATACCCCGGTAGATGGTGACCAGATAGTCAGTGGGCTTAAGGTGTGCACCCATGGCGGCTGCCACGATTTCCTGGCCGCGCGGCGAGTAATACACCGCCTGCATGCCGCCAGAGCGCAGCAGCGAGCGCATACGCTCGTCCACCACGTTGATAAATAAGGCTTTGCGATAGACTTCCAGCAGAGCCGTTGGGGAAAAGGGTTCAGTGGGGTTCATAGGCTTACTCAACTGAATTTGGGAGTCGCTTTTGTTGGCTTAATCGAGCAATTTGTTATTCAACAGTGATGTACAATATCAGCAGTGAGACAAAATGTAAAGCCCGTGGTGTTCCCGACGTCCTGAGCCACTGCGGGACCCAGAATGGGTGAAATATGGGGATCGACATGGCTGGTATTTTTGTCGGACTGAAGTCCGACCTACAGGGAGCTTCATGCTTCTTCCACCGCCAGCTGCTCCGCCACCAATTTTTTTAGCTCCGGACGACGAATTTTGTTACTGCCGGTCATGGGCAGCTCTTCTTCGGCAAAAAACAGCACCCGACGCGGGACCTTGTAACTGGCCAGCGATTCCCGCGCGAAGCGACGCAATCCCGCCTCATCCAGTTCTTGGCCCTCACGCAACACCACACAGGCAACTACCAATTCACCCAGCGTGCTGTGCTCAACGCCTATCGTAAACGAGGTTTGCACTGCCGGATGCTGAACCAATACAGCGTCGATTTCAGCCGGCGAAACATTGGCGCCACCGGTTTTGATAATGTCACCGAGTCGCCCCTTCCAGAACAGATGCCCCGACTTGTTTAAATAACCCGCGTCCGCCGTGTGTATAAAACCTTCGCCATCGAACAACTCCTCCGGTGGCAACTTCAGATAACCTGACGTTAACGTAGGCCCCTTGACAATAATTTCTCCGGTTTCTCCCAGAGGCAGAATATCACCGGTTTCCGGGTCCACAATTCTGATTGTATTACCGGGCAACACCGGACCGTTGCTGCCATCGGCAATGTCAGTGGCTGCACCGCCCGCAACAAAGGTGAAAGTCTCAGTCATGCCATAGCCATTGGGCTGCTGCCACTGCGACTTAATGGTGGGATGGGAGGCCAACACCAGATTTTTATCGACATAAACCATCGCCGACAAATCAGCCTCCGGCCACCCGGGGCACTCCGTCAGGCGCGCCTCTTGATGAGGCCAGGCAATGGGCAGGGACACTTTTTCTGACTGAAACAGCTCGAGTGCTTCTTCGGCGTCGAAGTAGCGCTGCAGAACCAGGCAGCCGCCTACGCTCAGCGTACTGCCAAAGGCCATGGCGAAGTTGCCTGACCAGAAAAAGCCGTTAGCACTCCAGGTGCGAACATCTTTATCAGCCCCGTACCAACGACCAAAACGCCAGCACTGCATGGTTGCCGCTCGCTGGGTTTGTTGAATCGCTTTAGGCTGTGCTGTCGAGCCAGATGAGAAAAAGATCAGGCCGCAATCCATCGGGCTCAGGGCAGCCATGGTGGACTCGACAATCGCCGGGGACACGGTTTCGCCCAACTGCAAGAACTCGTCCCAGGATTGAATACCGGCGCCAGCGCGCTCGCTGTCAACACAGACAACTCTGCGCAGGTAGGGCAATGTCCCGTGAAAATATTCACCGGGCGCGCTGTCTCCAAGCCCGGGGCACAGCGCCTGTATATTGGCGGCAAAGTCTTTGGACGCCACACCGGCTTCCATAATCAACAACTCTATATCCGCATGTTGCAACTGATAGTGCAACTCCTGCTGCGTGGAAAAGGTATTGAGCGCAACCGTCACTGCGCCGGCCATGGCCGCACCAAAGGTACTGAAAATCCACTCCGGGCGATTGGTGACCAAAACCCCCACCCTGGTATCCTTACCGGCACCGGCAGCCAATAACGCAGAGGCTACCTTTTGACATTCGGCATACATCTCGGCGTAAGTCCAACGCCTTACTTGTCCGGACATATCCTTCCAGCACAGCGCCTCCCGCTCGGAAAAACGCCCCGCTACCTCAGCCATAAAACCAGCCAACGTCAAAGAACCCAGCCCACTTTCCTCATTCAACGGCTTCCCATCAATTGTCGACAATGGCCCCACCGGTTGAACCGCCTCTACTACCATGATCCATTCCTCTTTTTCAGGTGGCTATCTTTGCTGAGGGGTAATTCGTGCCAGACAGCCTTCAGCCTCTACCGCGTGCAGAGGCTGCCAGAAACAATTCGTTTACATGCATTGATGCCAACCATATACTATTCGTCAGTGTTGTACAATAACATGCTGACCGACACCGGCATAGACAGTTATTAGGAGCATAATGATGCCAAACGAGCAGAATCCGCGCCTGACTCCCCTTTTGCCATCAGAGTGGGATGAGGAGATTCTCGACGCCCTGGGGGCGTTTCCCGGCAGTCTGAATTTCGTCCTCACACAGTGGAATGCCCGCAGCGATGACCTGCGTGGTATGCACACACTGGGTCTGTTTGCGCATTACCCTGAGCTGGCCAAGGCCTTTATGACGCTCAACAGGCATGTGGCTACCAACAGCACTCTCTCTGCCAGAGCGCGTGAACTGCTTATCTTGAGAATCAGCTGGCTAAAACGGTCCGAATACGAATTTGTGCAACATATTATCCTCGGTCGCAGGGCCGGCTTGAGTGACGAAGAGATCGAACGCCTTCAGCTAGGACCTGACGTACCAGGTTGGAGCAAAGAAGATGCCGAGCTGATACGAGTTGCCGATGAACTGCATGAGAAAGCGGGCATCAGTGAACTGACTTGGGATAGACTTTCAGGCCGTTACAATCACCGCCAGATTATGGATATGATCTTTCTGATCGGTTGTTACGAAATGCTGGGGATGGCAATCAAAAGCTTTAATATTCCATTGGAGCCCGGTGTTACTCCACTCGACCCAGCAACCCAAGCGAGGATGTTTGAGTTGTAACTATTCAAGCATGAGTCGGAAGATTCATCGGGTAATGTGTTATTTAGTTTGGCGGCTGGTGAGTGCCAAAAGCGAACATTGAATAATTGTCGGTGGTGAATTTTCGCATGGCCGTGGTGGATTACGCTGCGCTCTTGTGCCCTTTGGGTAAATCCACCCTACGCAGCTGGAGTGGCACGATCGGGGTCTGTCCCTGTTTTTCACGTTTTGTGTGAAAAACAGGGACAGACCCCTTAGGATGGATCCACGATCTACACTAGCGGCACCCCGACCCCATAGAATGGGACCACTCCCCACCAACGAAAGCACCTCTGCAGATTCACTCCGATGCCTATAAAAAACATAGATCGGAGTAAACCGGTACGGGTGCCATTGCAGGGGGGAGTGGAACCTCTCGAAGGGGTCAGAGTGCCACCGCAGGTCAGGTCACGCGCCGAAAATTTCGTTCTGCCTCGACACAGTGCCAATCCATGTCAGGTCACTATCTGGCATCGTACCAAGCTTAGCGGTGCCACTAGTGACTGTCCGCTTTCGCCCATGAACGGGATCAGGCCTTATCAGAACCTGATATCAACGTCCAAGCCATAGGTCCTTGGCTCAGCATACAAGTTTATATCGAAGCCAAAGGTTTCGTAGATATTAACCCCGTTGTAATAGTAGCTCTCATCAGTCAGATTTTTGCCCCACAGCGAAACACGCATCTTTATATCTCCCGGCCCTCCAATATCGTCAAGAGTCACGCGTGCATTCCAGATATCATAGGATTTTTGCGAATTTCGCTCCGGTTGCGGCGCTAAGAAATTGTAATCGTCCTTGTATGCCCAATCCACACGTGCCCGAAGCAAACCAACTGCCAATTGGTATTCATAGGTAAGATTGATACCTGCGGTATTTTCCGGTGTGTAGAGGAAGTTCGTAGAATCGGAAAGATCGAGAATTTCACTCGGGTTATCCGGGTTAGGCGAATCGTATTTTTTATATTCCGGTTTTGTATAACCGTAGTTCACACCCAGTCGGAAGTGCTCATTCAATTGAGCCAGAAGCTCTATTTCCGCTCCGTATATCTCTACAACACCAGCGTTACGCACCACATTGCCAACAGTCTCTGGATCGAAATTATTCACCCGTTTATCGTCGTAATCACTATACCACAGTGCTGTATTAAGGCGGATACGGTCGTTGACATCGGCCTTGATACCGATTTCATAGGCGAGCAGTGTCTCTTCGTCAAAGCCTTCTACAAAGGTAGTCGGATTAGCATCACGAACATTGAAACCGCCAGACTGGAACCCAGTACTGACTTTAAAATAGGACATTATATCTTCGTTCCAATCGTAACTGATCGATACCATGGGTGATATATTGTCAAAGTCTCCTTTCGCATCCGGGAAAGCGACTGTTCCGCCCGTCCGGGGATAAAGAAGCTTGGACATCTCCCGTTCTTCCTCGGTGTAACGTACACCAGCTGTAACCCGCCACTGATCAGTGAGTGCATAGGTGGCCTGGCCATAAAGCGCCCAGTTTTTATTTTTAAACTCGGCAAAACTCCGCTCCGGGAAGGTAAAAACCTCCAGGATCTGGTCAACCTTCCCTTCTTCGTCCATGTAGAATAAACCGACGGTAAAATCAAGGCGATTATCCCACGCGGTTCCGACCAGCCTGAATTCCTGGGTGAACTGATCGTTAACATTCGTATCGATGGTTTGCATGATTGAGATGGGAGACCCATCTGCATCAGCGGTGGAGAAGTTTTCCATCTCCCTCATCGCGGTAATAGATTTAAAAGTCAACGAGTCGGAAATAGCATAATCTATATGCAGGGAATGGCCGTCCACATCAGTTTCTGCCACATGGGAGCCATTAACCATTATGGAATCCGGTCGATCCGCCCGTCCGATAGCAAACGGTTGCAACAATGTACCTACCGTTCTTTCCAAGTTAACATTTGTTGTCCAGGGTGTTCCGGGCACTTCATCAATTCTTGTCCAGTCGTAGCTATAGAGAACTTTAATGTCATCGGTAGGCTCCCACATCAGGTGCAAGAGAGCAGCTTTTCTGTCTTTTGTTTCCAACTCCCCATCTGGCGCGCCAGTAAGATCGTTGTCCGTTAAACCATCACGGTTAATAGCTGCCGCTGACAATCTCATATTCAGCGTGCCAAATTCACTGTTGGCATCCAATAATGGTGCATTTATCACACCCTTTAGATCTCGTTGACCGTATTTTCCCACTGTTGCAGTGATACTACCCTCAAACTCATCGACAGGTTTTTTGGTAACATAATTTAGCGTGCCCCCCATGGTGTTACGCCCATAAAGCGTGCCCTGTGGTCCACGCAGAATTTCGATACGCTCCATATCAACGACGTCTAACATGGCACCGACGTTTTTAGAAATAAGTACGTCGTCAATATACACACCAATCGCAGGGTCAAAGGTCACGAGGGTTTCGTTTTGTGCCATACCACGCATGTTGACACTGACGCCTGATTTCCCGCCTTGAAAACTGTTTATCACGATATTCGGTGCAGCGTGTGCCAGATCCGTGGTATTACTTATCCCCATATCCTGAATGTCTTGGGATGAAAAGGCACTAATAGAGATTTGAGTATCTTGAAGCGACGCTTCTCGATGTTCAGCAGTGACAACTAGCTCCTCTAAGACTCTAGATTCCTGAGCCATTGCAGGAACCGCTAATGCAACAGACAAGGTGAGTAAAGACTTGGCAGAAAATCCAGTTTTAGCATGCTCTCGATTTTTCATTATCATTCTCCCGGTTTTGCTTTTTTCTGGTTAGAAAATAAATATCTTGATCAACCTCTTTTCATTGCCCCGCTACAACCACTTGGTGCGAAAGCCCGGCGGGACTGTGTTAACATTCCCGCCAGCGAGCTTATTGCGGTACCTCTTCCGGCGCATAGCCGAGCATCCCCTTGATCTCCAGGTAATCGTGGAAACCGAACTCACCCCACTCGCGTCCGTTGCCACTCTTTTTGTAACCACCGAAGGGGCAATTGAAGTCGAAGCCATCGTTAATCGACACCCAGCCTGCACGGATCTGCCGCGCGATTGCACGACACTGCGCGAGATCGGCACCCGCAACGTTGCCGGCCAGGCCAAATTCCGTGTCGTTAGCAATCTCGATCGCTTGTTCGACGCTGTCGTAACCCAGGATACAAAGCACCGGCCCAAAGATCTCTTCGCGCGCAATGATCATATCATTGGTGACATTCGCGAACACAGTGGGTTTCACATAAAATCCCCTCTCCAGTCCCTGCGGACGTCCCAATCCCCCGGCAACCAGCGAAGCCCCCTCCTCGATACCCTTGAGGATATAGCCCTGGATCGACTCGAATTGACTTCTTGAGACTACAGGCCCCATCGCGAAGTCCCCGTTGGGGTCACCCACGGTTACTTGGGCTGCAGCCTCTCGGGCGACCTGGATAGCCTCATCCATACGGTGGCTTGGTATCAGCATACGTGAAACAGCGCTGCAGGTCTGGCCGGAATTGACCATCATGGTGGTAACACCCTTGGCGACATTCTCGGCAAAATCAGTGTCGTCGAGCAGGATGTTCGGGCTCTTGCCGCCAAGCTCCTGGCACACGCGTTTGACGGTGGGCGCCGCGTTGATCGCAACCTGCACACCGGCTGTCTCGGAACCCGTGATCGACACCATGTCGACATCGGGATGCTCGGACAATGCCGTTCCGATAATGGAACCCTTGCCCTGAACGAGATTAAACACACCGGCGGGAACACCTGCGGCATCAAATATCTCAGCCAGAACCTGGGCCGAGAAATGTGCTTCTTGCGACGGTTTCAGCACAACGGTACAGCCACTGGCTATCGCCGGAAAGACTTTGACGGCTACCTGATTAACAGGCCAGTTCCACGGTGTGATCAGACCACAGACGCCGATCGGTTCTTTCACCACCATGGTGGCGCCCCGCTGCTCCTCAAACTTGAAGTTTTTCAGAACTTCAATGGCGGTGGTCAGGTGGCCAAGTCCAAGGCCGATATGGAAGCCAATTGCGAGGGACACCGGCGCACCCATCTCCTCGGTAATCGCTGCGGCGAGATCGACGGAGCGCTTCTGGTATTCATCGAGGATACGGTTAAGTACTTCGAGACGCTCCTCTCGACTGGTCTGCGACCAGCAGGTAAACGCTTTTCGGGCAGCCTCCACTGCCTTGTCGACATCCGCGGCGGAACCGAGCGCAATCTTGCCAGAGACATCCTCGGTCGCAGGGTTCACGGTTTCCACAGTCTTCAGCTCAATCGGATCGACCCACTGGCCATCGATATAAAATTTGAGATATTCACGCATAACTCATCTACCCTCTTCAACCCGATTTAATAAGCGTCTTCGGCTTCAGCACCATAGCCGGCTTTAAAGTCCGTGTACCAGGATTTGAACTCCTCGTAATTGGGCGCATCCATTGCATTGGCCTCCGGGTTAATTGGCACCTGAATGACAGCAGGTTTACCACTGGCAAGTGCCCTGTCAATCGCCGCCGCAATATCTTCTTCGCGCTCAACATACTCACCGTAGGCACCAAAGCCTTCAGCAATCTTGTCGAATCTTACACCGGTGCTCCAATGTGCCTCGGTCTCTGGTGAATCCGGACCAACTTGCTTTCTCCAAACACCCACTTCAAGACCCCAGGAGTAATCACAACCGACGACAGTGACCACCGGCAGGTTCTTACGTACGGCGGTCTCAAGCTCTGCGATATGGAACATGAAAGAAGAGTCGCCTGTTACCAGTACCACAGGTCGTTCGCCATTGGTGGCGATTGCTGCACCGATAGCGTATGGCAGGCCAGTCCCCAAGTGACCGGTATTCTGGTTCCAAACCAGATCGCGAGCAGTATATTGAGAATAGGTCCAGCCGAAAACAGTAACAGAACCGCCATCGGCGGCATAAATGGTATTCTCCGGCAGCGACTTGGTGGCTTCTACGATAAATCGCGCAGGGTGGACAGGCACTTGGCCGCTGGGTACGCCTGCCAGAAGCTCTGCCTTCCACTCTTTCTGCATCTCTTTCCAGCGGGCAAACTCTGGAGATTCCGTGCGCGGCGTATCTTTCAGCGCTTCGATCAACTGCGGAACGACAGCGCGGATATCGCCGACCAGTGGCGCATCGATAGGACGATTGACATTGATTGCCATCTCATCGCGCTCGATATAGATCCACTTGCGGTCAGCATCGCCTTTTTCCCAGTGACGACCAATCCCCATGTGCAAAGGTTCACCCAGTTCGGTGCCGAGGGCGATACACAGGTCGGACTCGCCTGTAGCGGCACGACCGGCAGGCGAGAAACCATAGGCAAAAGTACGGTCTTCCATTCCTTCAATAACCATACCGCAGCCGGAAGTCTGCAAAATGGGGCAAGCCAGCAATTCTGCCAGTTGACCGACGGCTTTGTGTGAGCGAGACGTGAACATGCCCTGACCAACCAGCAACACCGGTTTTTTGGCCGCCTTGATCAGTTCTACCGCCTTCTCGATCATAGGCGCGCTGGCCGCCGGGTTAACCAGCCGATACTTCTCCGGCGGTAAAACCGGTGGCCAGTTGAAGGTTTCATGAATCACACTCAGTGGTAGCTCAATGTAAGCCGGCCCGGGTTTACCCGTTGTTACCTGGCGAATAGCTTCACGAACGATTTCGTCCACCTGATCAGGCTCTTCGATAATGGCGGTATACTTCATTGAAGATTTGAAGTTCTCTACTTGATCGATATATTGTATCCGCCCCCGCCTTGCACGCTGATAGGCGATGCGAGAGCGTTGACCACCAAAGAAAATGGTTGGCGAGTTTTCTTTGGCAGCGACGATCATGGCCGCAGCCAGGTTAGAGATACCCGGCCCCTGGGTACCGAAACAAACACCCGGCTTGCCTGTCATGCGAGACCAGGCATCTGCCATAAAGCCGCCCGACTGCTCATGGTGTGGAGCAACCACACTCCAGCCACGCTGTTCAGCGGTCATAGCCATATGAATGAAACCCGGGTCAGGGATGCCAAACAGCGTATTAATTCCCTCGGCTTCCAGTAGATGCACGATGCGCTCGTAGACAGGTACAGACATAAATCAGGTCTCCCGTAAATTTTTGCCGCACAGGGCTTATTCGACGTTCGGCGAATTATTTTCCCGGTTTGCGCGGCTTTCCAATTGTGTCGTTATTTGTTGAGCAAGCGCGGTGAGCCCCTGCCCATAAACTTGGCGAGATTGCGATGAAAATTGGTAATCTTCTGCTCCTGATGCGGATTGGGCAAAGTGCCCCGAAATCCGCGCGACCTCATGCCTTTCTGTACCGCGGCCATATTGGAGAAGTCTTGCGCCAGCACCAGCCCCCAATTCTCCTCGGTCGGTTCGCCATACACCCACTCGGTTTCGGGCTCTTCACCTTCCGGAAAACGCTCGATGGCATAGGATTCAAAAATGCACTTGTTGGGGTCATCACCATAAGGGCGAGCGCGATAACACAGGGCGAAGGTAACTCCTTGCAGAACAGCCATATTGGGAAAAATATGCCAGGCAAGGCCGGCTTTCGCCATCTGCTCCGGGGAGATTTGCGGCCAAATAACACCGCGTGCTTCGTCGTCCGCCTTGGCGGACTCGAGCCAGTGTTTGATCACCTGATCCGCCGGGGTTCCTTCGGGCAGTTCGTCAACCAGTCGTTTCGCTGCGTTTACCAGTGTCTCGGTGGTACTGGCGCTATTGACCGTTGTGTAAATCTCATTCTGCAGCTCATAAGTGGAGATTCGAGGGTCGCTGCCCTTGCCCGCACGGGTAATGGTACTGCTCTGTTTCATTTGCAGATCTGGATCGCGCTGATCAAAACCGCTGACACCATGTAAGCCGTAGGGCTCGCTGTAAGCGTAATAATCACCGTGTGCCAGCATCTGTGTATGGGTGCCCGCGACATGATAAGGCTCCATAAATGCCTCGAGTGCAGTCTTCCAGTTGCAGTCGAAAATCACCCATTGACGCCATTTGTAACGCATTTCCTCGAACACAAAGGGGTCGAGAATACTGGCAGCCGGTTCCAGAAACTCACGCAAGGGCACGCACTCGGGGTCCATATTGATAAAAATCCAACCACCCCAGGTATCGACCTTGACCTCGGAAAGCGAGGTCTGCTCCTCGTTCAGGCCACCTTTCCAGTCCTGCTCGTCATGAATGTAGACTTTTTTGCCATCGAGGTTAAAAGACCAACCGTGAAAACCGCACACAAACCGCCCTTTCTTGCCACAGGCATTGTTACACCCCTCCGGGGTGTCTACCAGGCGGCGGCCGCGATGCGGACACACATTGTGATAGGCCTTTATCGTCTCTTCTGACGTGCGCACGACAATGATTGAGTCGTCACAAATCTCATAGGTGATGAAATTGCCGACCTCAGGGATCTCCTCGACCCGACCGGCCATCTGCCACACCTTGGGCCACAATAGATCGCGTTCATCCCTGGCATATTCCGGGGAAGTAAACGCCTCGACCGAATAAGTTAACGGTTCAGCCAGATCCTCGTCTGTAAGTTCAACTTGTTTATCCATGAGCTGCTCCCACCAAAATTTAATATTTGCAGGCTATGCCAAAGCCTGCTCCGCCACTTCGAGGACAAGTCCCTCCAAATCGCCCTTATCACGCCAATCCTGCAAGAGTTTTTCGAAAGCGTCCCATCCGGGACCATAGGCTTCGCCCAGATAGGAGCGATACCTCTCCTCCCCTTTGCTATTGATCTGGGATTCACCCTCGTTATTGAAATAGCTGGGCGTACACTCGCGCACGAAATCGGAATTATCGATAGCCGTCGCCCGAACATGACTAACCCATTCGTTTTGGGCTTCCTGGCTTGGCTCAACGACGGTGGCACCGCGATCCAGAGCTTGTTGGATGATATGGGCGATGTGATACCCCTGGCGGTTGAACACCTCAGTGGTCGTTGCGTTCAGGCCGCCCTGGTAGAAACCCACGTAAAACTGGTTGGGGAAACCGTGACTCATCATGCCGTGCAGCGTTTGGTAACCGTCGGCCCAGTGATCGTAAATCGACAGGCCATTGCGGCCTTCAATCGCATTGATGCCCCAACGGCGATCCAGATCACTCGTCACTTCAAAACCACTGGCGAAAACCATGCAATCGATTTCATATTCAACGCCATTGGCAACAAAACCGTTTTCAGTCATACATTCGACGCCCTTGGTCGCGGACACGTCGATCAGCTTCACATTGGGGCGGTTGAAGGTATCGAGATAACCTTCATTCGACAGCGGACGTTTACACAGGAAGCGGTACCAGGGTTTGAGCGCCTCGGCGGTTTCCTTGTCGTCGACGATACTCTCGACACGGCGGCGCAGGCGTTCCATCACCTGGTAATCCATGAGTTCTCGCCTCGCCATGTACTCCTCAAGCGTCACCTCCTGGCCTTCAAACTCCGCGGCCAGGTTGCGGCTGATTTCGGTCCAGAAATCACAGACCAGATCCGGCTCGCCCGGCAAGAAGCGACCCTCCATCGCTGCGCGGTGGAAGTTGGCTTGCCGCTCCTTTTGCCAGCCGGGCTTCAGTGTTTTCACCCACTCGGGATCCGTAGGCGTGTTCCTGCGCTCATCGACAGTGGAAGGGGTACGCTGCAGTACATAGAGCTGCTTGGCATATTTACCGAGATGGGGGATCGCCTGAATAGCTGTCGCGCCGGTACCGATGATCGCCACCCGTTTATCGGCCAGCTTGTCCAGTTCCGGATTCTGGCAACTACCACCCGAGTATTCATAGTCCCAGCGGGCGGTATGATATATCTTGCCCTTGAACTCGTGAATGCCGGGAATGCCCGGTAATTTGGGTATATTCAATAGGCCGTTTGCCATGATCACGAATCTGGCGCGGATTTCGTCACCACGGTCTGTCATTATGCGATAGCGTTTTATCCCTTCATCCCAACGTATGCCGTTGACCAAGGTGTGAAAAAGTGCGTTCTCATAGAGCTCATAGCGTGTGGCAATGCTCTGGATATATTCGTATATCTCCCAGCCTTCGGAAAATTTTTTCGAGGGCATATGGCCCATTTCTTCCAGCAATGGCAGATAGCAATAGGCATCGTTATCACACTGGATACCCGGGTAACGGTTCCAGTACCAGACACCGCCAAAATCACCCGCATGGTCGATATTGCGAAAACTGCTAATACCGGCCTTTCTGAGTTGAACGGCAGCCAGCAGCCCCGACCAACCGCCACCGAGCACGGCGACATCTATCTCCTCCGAGATGGGATCGCGAGGCTCGACCGGTTTGTGAGGATCACCTTCGTAGGTATCGGAAAAGTCGCCTACAGGACGTACATACTGCTTCTGGCCTTCGCGATGGATACGCTTATCACGCTCCTGGCGGTATTTTTCCCTCAACGACGGGATATCGATCTCCTCCGCCGCAGGCACGTTTGTGAATTCGCACTTCATATCTAACCTCGTGACAGGGGCATTGCCCATAGCGATACTAATCAACAGTGATGATATTATAAAATCAACAGTGTTGTCTAGTAAAGTAGCTTTGAGATCAAATAAGAAGCCCAGGAAAGGCTGCTCAGGATGTTGTTTATTGTGCCAACTCCGGACGGTTGCTAGGAGTCTGTCGGACTTAAGCGTCCGTAGCGAGAAAGCGTTCGGTTCGAGGCCTTTTTTGCACAAGTTTTCGGCGAATAGTGGGGCTATTTAACGAAAACTTGTGCAAAAAAGGACCGAATCCGGCGGTTTCGCAGTAGGACAGCCTTAAGCCCGACAGACTCCTAGTGGCACCTCTACAAGCGGCACGGTGTCAAGTTGTGACCTGATCTGGAGCGGCACGGTCGGGGACGGTGGCTTTTTTTCACGTCTTTTGTGAAAAAATGACTCCGTCCCCTTCGAAGGGCTCCACTCCCCTCTGCCGCGGCACCTGTCGCAGGTTGCTCCGGTCTTGTGATTTTCAGGGCTACGGAGCGAATTTGTGGTGGTGCCTTCGTTTGGAGGGAGTGGCCCCGTCTAATTACTTCCTGCGGGTATAGGTAGGTTCGTCCTGACCAGGCATGCCGGGAGGTGCCCCATAGTCGGGACAATCGACCAGCTCTGCCGACAAGTCAATGGGACCACGGTAGTGAAGGCCAAAGTGACGCCACTGGAACCGCCAACGACCACCCTCCTCCACATAGCGGTCATAGTAGACGCCGATAGTCATAGCCGAGCTGCCATCAGACATCTTGGCAAGCTCGGTGACGTGGATTCTTCCAGTCGCCGTGCCCTGCTCAACATCCAGAACCGGCATCCCCAAAAGGATCTGGACCCGGTCACAAACCCCCATCAATTTACCGAAAGTACTGCCAATTTCCCCTCGCCCACAAATATGCATGCCGGCAATTTTCCATTCGCCATCCTCCGCAAAGCAATCGGCAAAGGCTTCCGCATCCTTGCGCCAAACGGCATCAATAAAGCGTGCGTGCAATTGCCGGATGCCGCTATCGGCCACCACGAATTCAGTCATTTTCCAATTCCTCCAGATAGAATACAGGCTTAATCTCCCCATTCGCCGATACAAAACCCTAGAAGAGCCGACCGCAAGTAAAGGGGAATCACGAGAAAATCAGCGCAACAAATGCTGTTAACCAAAAAAGCCATCCGGGTTAATCCGGAAGGTTTTTCACTATAAACCGTGAGATTGACATAATAAGTGCCCCGGAGTAAATAGCTAAGGCACCTGCGCTTGCATTAATCATTTTGCTGATAGAGTCACTCGCACCCACTAAGATGCTTGTATTTCCGGTCAACTCCCAAATTATAAGCGCAGTGCCTACAAGGCTGAGTAATCCACCAATTATTGTAATTAAGTGAAAAAAACAATGCTGGAGGATTTTTAGATATGCTTTTTTCATAATTATCTCGTACACCAAAAGCAATAGGGGATTGCACACCGAGGCGGCCAACTTTTCTTTCACTTCATCAACCCAGACTGCCCAAACTGCCAGATCGAATTTCGCCTTTTACAACGAAACTCGGCCTGGCTGGCCGCCTGAGAGACCGGTGTTATCCGATCAAGTCTTGATTACGCTACGTCCCTGCTCTGGTCTATTATCACTTGATACGCTCCGGTGCACCGGTCCCCATATATTCGGCCAGGTTACGATGCAGATTGGTGACCTTGCGCTCCTGATGTGGGTTTGGCAGATTTCCGCGGAAGCCGCGAGACTTCAGACCCGCCTGAACCATTTCCATGTTTGAGAAGTCCTGGGCAATGACTTTGCGCCAATTCTCTTCCGTGGGCTCCGCAAACCCCAACTCCCATTCGGTCTTGGGCTCCTCACCTTCCGGGTAACGCTCTATAGCACAGGCTTCGTAAATGCATTTGTCAGGATCAGTGCCGTAGGGGCGAGTGCGGTACACCAGCGCGAACGTGGGCCCTTGCAAGATACCCATATTGGGGAAAATATTCCAGGCAAGACCGGCCGCCGCCATCTGCTCGTCACTGATCTCTGGCCACTCCACGCCCATCGCTGCATAATCGGTCTTGCAGGACTCAAGCCAGTGCTTATGCACTTCGTGTGCCGGGGTACCTTCCGGCAGCTCATCGACCAGCCGTGCCGCGGCATCGACCATAACTTGTGTGGTAGCGGCACCTACTGTGTCCATAAACTCCTTCTGCATCGCCGCGATCATTACCCGGGCGTCGGCGCCCTTGCCAGTCCGGTGAACCGTTGTGGTGGCCACGTTATCCTCTTCCTGATGCTCAGGCGTGTCATAACCGTCGTTGCCGTGCAATCCCTGCGCTTTGCTCCAAGCGTAGAAGTCGCCGTATTTGGTGAGCTGCGGATGAGTGGCCGCGACATGATAGGGTTCCATAAAGGCTTCCAGTGCCACCTTCCAGTTGCACTCGAAGACCGTCGCCTGGCGGAACCGGTAGCGCATCTTCTCGAACTGGAACGGATCCAGCATGCTGGCAGCTGGTTCGAGAAACTCACGGAGCGAAACACTATCCGGATCCATATTGATCCAGATCCAACCGCCCCAGGTATCGACCTTGACGGAGGTCAGACAGGTGCGCTCATCGGTCAATGCGCCCTGCCAGTCCTCCTTATCCATGATGTCGACATTCCTGCCATCCAGATCGAAAGACCAACCGTGGAAGCCACAGAAAAACTTCTGCGCCTTGGCGTTGCCCCTGACTCCATTACTGCCCTTAGGCGTTGAGACCAGTCGACGACCGCGATGCGGACAGACATTATGATAGGCCTTGATACTATCGGGCGCGGCGCGCACGATAAGGATCGAATCACTGGCAATTTCATAGGTGATGAAATCGCCGACTTCGGGAATTTCCTCGACGCGACCAGCGTGCTGCCACACCTTTGCCCACAACCTGTCGGCCTCAGCCTCTGCGTATTCCCTAGAAGTGTAGGCTTCCGCCGGAAAGGTCAGCGGCCCTGACAGGTCTTCTACCTCTATAAGCTCTTCAACCTCAATATCGACTCGTTCGTTCACGACATTCTCCCAATTTGAAAATCAAATCCTCGCGGGTGGGCGCAAACACACCCAACTGGATTCAGTTTCACGTATCTCCCAAACCCTTTAACAGCTCAAGCGGGTTCTGCAACATCTTGTTCTGATTCAGCAGTAGCCTTTTCAAGCATCAGCCCCTCGAGATCGCCTTTCTCGCGCCAATTCTTCAGGAGCTCAACATAGGCGTCCCAACCCGGCCCATAGGTTTCGCCCAGGTAAAAGCGGTATCTCTCGTGGCCATTCTCGTCGACATCAGGTTTACCCTCATTATTGAAGTACCCAGGGGTACACTCCCGTATAAACGCCGTATTGTCGACCTCGGTATCACGCATATGCTTGACCCAGCCATCCTGGGCCTCCTTGCTGGGCTCAACAGTCGTGAGGCCACGATCGAGTGCTTCCTTGATGATATAGGCGATGTGTTCGGACTGTGTTTCGAAGTTCACAGTGAGGTTGGCATTCAAACCGCCCTGGTTGAAGCCAATGATAAACTCGTTGGGAAACCCATGAGTCATCATCCCGTGGAGGGTTTTGTAACCACCCGCCCAGTTGTCGTACATAGAAAATCCGTTGCGCCCCTCGAAGGTACTGATTCCCCAGCGACGATCCAGGTCACTGGTCACCTCGTAACCGCTGGCAAAGATGATACAATCGACCTCGTACTCCACACCGTTAGCCACAAAGCCGTTTTCGGTCAAACACTCAACTCCCTGGGTCTCAGAGACGTCGATAAGGGTCACATTGGAACGGTTAAACGTAGCATAATAATCGTCATTGGAAGCAGGACGCTTACACTGGTAACGGTAATAAGGTTTCAGTTGTTCCGCCGTTTCCTTATCCTCGACAATTTCATCGACGCGACGGCGCAAACGTTCCATCACACGGTAATCCATCACTTCACGCTGCCGCGCGTATTCGTCCTGGTCCGGCCAATTGTTGACATCAAACTCGTCGGAGAGGTTACGGTTAACCTCGGTCCAGATGTCGTTGATCATGTCCGCTTCCCCCGGCAGGTAGCGCTCCAGTGCGCCGCGGTGGAAGTTGGCCCGCCGCTCAGCCTGCCAGCCGGGATTCAGGGTTTTCACCCACTCCGGATCAGTGACCGAGTTTCTGCGTTCATCGACGCTGGACGGCGTGCGCTGAAGGGTATAGAAATGATTGGCGTACTTGCCGAGGATTGGCACCAGCTGAACCGCGGTAGCACCGGTACCAACAAGGGCTACGCGCTTGTCGGCCAGCTTGTCGAGCACCGGGTTTTTCCAGTCGCCGCCAGTGTACTCGTAGTCCCAACGGGAAGAGTGGAACACGGTGCCTTTAAATTCGTGAATGCCGGGAATACCAGGCAGTTTTGGCATATTCAGCAGACCGTTGGCCGTGATAACAAAGCGAGCCCGAATTTCGTCACCCTGCTCTGTTGTGATTCGCCAGCGCTTGATCTCCTCATCCCAAACCTGGGATACCACCATGGTGTGAAACAGCGCATTTTCATACAGATTGAACTGCTTCGCGATGCTCTGGGCGTATTCACAGATCTCATACCCTTCCGTGAATTTCTTTGTCGGCATGTACCCGGTTTCTTCGAGCATGGGCAGGTAGCAATAGGCGTCGTTATCGCACTGTAGGCCGGGATAGCGGCTCCAATACCAGACCCCACCAAAGTCACCGGCGTGATCGATGTTGCGGAAACTGGTGATACCGGCCTTCCTCAATTGAACACCGGACAAAATTCCTGACCAGCCACCACCAAGAATGGCTACGTCGATATCTTCGGATATCCGATCCCGCGGTGTTACCGGTGTGTAGGGATCGCCTTTATATGTGGTAGCAAAGTCGTCCACGGGCTGTACATACTGCTTCTGGCCTTCTGGATTCATGCGCTTTTCGCGTTCATGACGGTATTTTTCCCTCAGAGCCGGGATATCTATTTCCTCTGCCGAAGGCAAGTTCGCGGTTTTATATTTCATTTACAACCTCTCCTAAGGTGTTAGCCCGTAACGGTTATGGTCAGTGCCGATGATCATTTTAATCAACAACGTTGTTGATTTATAAGTTATCGGATCAAACACCTGACCTCATTGATCCAGATCAAATTCGGGTAAAGTTGTTAAAGGGGTTCTTTGAATTTGTTTGGTCGCCTGAGCTGCTGACTAGGCTCTAGCACTATTTTGTAATGATTCGGCGCGATGTGATGTATTAGGTAAGAGATTTAACGCTGTCCGCCGTGTAATTTTGTGCTCAATAGCGGACGGTTTTGGTTTTACCCAAAAAACGGGCACAAGAGGTGTTGTTCGTTTGGCGTTTGGGTTTTCTTAAGACTTGAGTGCCACACCGCGGGCCCGCCAAGCGAGTCACGCAACGGCACGGTCGGGGTCTGTCCCTGTTTTTCACGCTTTTTTGTGAAAAACAGGGACAGACCCCTTAGAATGGTTTCACGATCCACGCTAACGACGGCCCATATGCAAGATAGCTCCCGTCGACTTAAACAATTGGCTCCTCCCCAGCCGTTTTGGTACGGTGGAGCAACCGACCGCAATCAGGATCGTAAGGCATAGCCCGGTGCATAGTGCCAGTATTGTCCCAGATTACCGTATCGCCCACCTTCCACTCGTGGGCGTAATGGAACGGCTCACTGGTTGCCCACTCCCGCAGTCCGTGTAGAAGCTTGGCACTTTCCTTGGAGTCCATCCCGACAACATATTGAGCAGTGTTTCCCAACACCAGTGACTTACGGCCCGAAACGTGCTTCCAAACCAGTGGCAGCTCAATCTCACCGAGGCACATCCACTCCTCCAACTGAGCCAATGTCGGTTCAGGCGTGTGGTAAAGCTGGGAATTCCAGAAAGAGTGGACGACACGCAACCCTTCGATGTCTGCCTTTTTTTCATCAGACAGGGCTTCGTAGGCAGCATAGGTATTACAAAACTCGGTGTTTCCCCCCCAGGTGGGCAACACCTTGCTCGACAGGACCGCAGCGCCGATTGGCAATTTGTTCATTGTGCCGTCAATGTGCCAATAGAGCGATCCCTTGAGATAGTCGCGATTAGGATTTTTCTCCTTGTCTAACGATATATTGAAAACAGTTTGTCCCTGCATTTCCGGCATAAAAGTGCCCAGGGTCTTGGTAAAGGCAACCTGCTCCTCATCGGTAAAGCTGATTTCCGGTAAAACAAGTACGCCACGCCGCTCAAGTAATTCACGCAGGTCCTCTGCGTATTCGCCGCTCAGCAAGGCGGCCTTGCTGAGGTGCACCTGACTGCCGATCTGGGGAGAGATATCTGTGGCTTCGAGTCGCTCAAGAATTTCTGCACTCATAATATTTGCTCCTTTATTTCAAGTTCCAAAGCCGAACGCAGCTTAGCTATCCAATTCCGCATGCTTTGCAAACATCTCAGCGATATCACCAGAGGTGATACGACGCGGCACTTCACCTGCGGCCAACGGGGCAGCACCACCAGTGGATATCAGGGTGGTATCAACCTTGTCGGCAACGGCTTTGGCTCGCAATGCTCCCACCGTGAGCTCTTCACGCTTGTAATACTTGAACAGATCGTGATTGAGGAAACGAGCGGCATTGAGGTGGGTAACCTTATCGATCTGCTCATCGGTCAGATTTTCAACATTCTTGATCAGATACTCGGGAACTTCCGGCCAAAGTGCATCGGAGTGTGGATAATCACACTCATAGGCAACCATGTCCTCACCGATGGCGTCCAGGTTGTCAAGGCCGAACTTATCATCGATAAACGTGGTCATGAAGTGCTTGCGGAACACTTCGCTGGGTTTTTTGCCGCCAAAATCGGAGTTGGTCCAGGCAGTGTGCCGCCAGTGACTGAAATCCGCACGTTCCGTAAAATAGGGAATCCAGCCGATGCCACTTTCAGACAGGATGATCTTCAGGTCAGGGTAGCGCTGCAGCGCTTCCAGCTGCAACCAGTCGGCAGCCCCCACATTGATCGACATGGGCATGGTAGCGATCCAGGCCTCGATGGGTGTTTCCATACTCGCGTGCGGTGCGGCATTACCGGAACCGATGTGCAGGCAAATCGTAATATCGTGCTCAACCAACGCTTTCCACATCGGCTCCCAGTATGGGTTATGGATGCTGGGCAGCCCTTTCTTGGTAGGATTGTCACTGAGAGTCACCGAGGTGCAGCCCATAGCCGCGATACGCTCAATCTCCGCCACAGTCGCATCCATGTCCCAGGTCGGCAGCAATGCGCAGGCAATAAAGCGACTCGGATCAGTGCCACACCAATCCTTAATATGCCAATCGTTGTAAGCGCGCAGGTGGATAAGCGCCAGATCCTTGTCAGGGGCCGCGTGGAAACAGCGGCTGCCATCGAATCCGCCAATACTGCCAAAGTTCACCGATGCGGCGATACCGTTGACGTTCATATCGTCCAGTCGCGCCTTCGGATCCCAACAACCTTTACGCACCTGATCCAGTGACTGCGGCTCCATACCGTACTCTTCCGGCACACGCCCCACAACCGCGTTGAGACCAACCGAGGTCAGGATCATACCCTGATAGGTCCAGTAGTTTTCACCTTTTTCCGTAGTGTGAAATTTTGGCGCTGTCTCCAGATCCTTGCCCGTCAAGTGTCTTTCAAACATATCTGGGGGTTCGCTGATGTGATCATCGACACTGATAATCACCATATCTTCCATCTTCATTGGATATCCTCCCGGTTACGTTGTTAATTCAATGCCTCTCTGCCCCGTTATTGTCATGCACGTCAGGAACGTTACACCCCTCGAAGCAGAGGATCACGGCTCCATGATGGACTTATTGCAACTCAACTGTGTTGATCTATATCAATGATGCAATACTTTAATAAACAACACTGTTGTATTGCCATAACCAGTTAAATAAACAGCAGTGTTGACCTAAATCAAGGACAACCCAGCCCACAAACACCTAGCATCTACACTACAACCAATAAACAGACGGCTACACGAGTGAGCCGTTAACCTGTTATAAGAGGAAGACCGCATGAGCGCTTCACCTGATAATATCATTGCAAAATCGGACTGGCCTTCGAGCTGGGAAACCAAGGAACAGGGTGTGGGGGTAGGCCGTTATACCGATCCTGGTTTTGCGAAACTCGAGTTTGAAAAGCTGTGGAGCCGCGTGTGGCAGGTCGCCGCTAGAGTCGACGAAATTCCTGAAACCGGCGACTACACTACCTACAAGATCGGCGACCAGTCGATTCTGTTGGTACGGGTGGACGAGTCCACCATCAAGGCCTACTACAACTTCTGTCCCCACCGCGGCACCACACTCGGTGACGGTTGTGGTCACTTCAAGGATGGCAAGATCATCTGCCCATTCCACGGCTGGCGTTGGGACCTCGAAGGCAATATCCAGCTGGTGCTGGAACGCAATGAGTTCCGTGGTGGCCAACTGCGGGACAGCGATGTCGCCATGAAAGAAATTGATTCCGTGGTCTATGCAGGCTTTGTATTTGTCAACATGGCGTCGGACCCTGAACCTTTCGATGAGTTTATCGCACCGGTCAGAAAATATTTAGACGGGTTCGTGATGAGTGAAAAGCGCCACATCTGGTGGAAAAAGGCAGAGATGCCTTCCAACTGGAAAGTCGCTCAGGAAGCCTTCTATGAAACCTATCATGTATCGGCAACTCATCCGCAACTGGAAAAGGTTGGCAGCCAGATTGTCTACGGCGACCGCATCGATGGGGAAATGATCTATCAGGGAGTGACCTATGAGGCCCTGGATAAGGGCAACGGCAGATTCTATGGCGGTGAAAAGTCACCCATTGGTGGCAATATCCAGGAACCCACCGACAACCTGGTTGAGGAAATGGCCGCACGTATGAACCTCACCGCGGAAGGCCTGGGTGCTATGATTCTTAAAGAGGACATCGATCTGCTGCTGACGCTGAAGGATAGGGATCTCCCTCCCGACGCCAACCTTGGCGCGGAGTATGTCAAACTGCAATACGAACACGCAGCAGAAGTAAAACGGGCAATGCCAGATCAAGATCCCGAGCTTATCGCAATGTGGGGCGGCATGTTTACCCTATTTCCCAATATCCTTATCCTGCCACAGGCGGGTAACGCAGCTATCTATCGCGCGCTGCCACACCCAACCGACCCGAATAAGTCTACGTTTGAGATTTTTTCGACAACGTCTTATCCCGAGGGCGAAAAACCACCCCGCGCAGAGGTAGAACTTGTCACTGATCCTGAGCAAATAGGTCTTATACCACGCCAGGACCTGGGCAACATCCCAAGGATTCAGGAGGGACTGCGCTCGAAGGGGATGAAGCAGACTTGGCTGGCTTCGAACCAGGAAAAGCTGATTCTGAACATGCATCAGGAATTGGACCGCTACCTACTTTCTTGATGATCAGTCTCGGGGGTGAGCGGAGTCCCCGTAGTAGATATGTGACAAATCCGGACAGTCGCACGAATTGATTAGTGGAAGTGAATTTGCACATGGTCGTGTCGGATTTAAATCCGACCTACACGGCTACGGAGCACCGTAGGGTGGATTTACCCTGAGAAACGGGCACAAGAGGCGTTTTTTGCCGTAATCCACCACGACCATGCTCGAGATCACTCCCGCCAATCAAATCGAGCGACCGTCCGTATATGGACTCCTCACCGGCCAGTCAGGCTTAATGCCATTCAGCCAAGTACACGGCCCCCCTAAAATGAACCGCTCTAAAAAAGTTTGAACAATTACACGTTAAATCACTGGTTCACTCGCCGCCGCAGAGCTACGCGGTTGTGTAATACTCCAAACCCCGGTCGCTTCCATCACTGCCGCACCTTCCACGCGCAGCACCCCACGGACGAAAGCCATTTTCCGCCCCTGCCTTAGAATCTGACCATCAAGCTCGACAAAAGCCGGCGGGCGAACCGCACTCAGAAAGTGGCTGTCAAGATGAACTGTGGAGCAAATAGCTCGCCCAGTCGCCTCCCACACCATCAAGGACAACGCATGATCCATAAATGTCATCAGAACACCACCATGAACCACGCCTTGGGCATTGGCGTGACTCTCCTCGAGTTGCACGCCGTACCGCCAGCCGTTCTCATCGCGATGCGTCCACAAAGCACCCAGCGATGCCGGAATGCCCTTCATTTCCCGCCGCGTCCAATGATCTGGCGCCTGGCCGCCCGATTCGAGTTTATGAGCATCTGTTTTTAGGTCATCCAATTTCATCAATCACTCCTACTGGATAAAGTCGCCGCTCAATCAGCCTTTAGAGGCCATCTCGAAACAGTACTTCAAGTGGTCAATATGTCCTGAGGGCACAACCGGGAAACTCAGGCACTCATCCGTATCACGAATGGCTTTAATCTGTTCCGCAACCTCCTCGATACTCCAGGCAGGACGGTATACGCCTTTGGTTTCCACCGCATAGGCACGCGCAATTCGCCCAGCCATGGCGATCAGCATTTCGCCGGTGATGGTGCAGGATTCGTGGGACAACCAACCGACAGTGGGCGCAACCAATTCCGGATCCATCGGTGGATATTGGCTCGTATCCAATCCTTCCGCCATACGCGTCACGGCGCCGGGCAGAATAATATTACTTTTGATCCCGTATTCCGCCCCTTCCAGCGCCGCCACATTGGCCAAACCAATGAGGCCCGCCTTGGCCACGCTGTAGTTGACCACATTGGCGTTGCCGTAAAGACCATTGATGGAACCGGTCAGGACAATACGGCCGTAGCCGGCCTCGCGCATGTGAGGAAAAGCAGACCGGACAACGTGGAATCCACCGCGCAGATGCACGTCGAGAACCGATTCGAAGTCCTCATAACTGATTTCATGCAGGCCAGCACGGCGAACAATACCCGCGTTATGGATAAGAATATCAATACGACCATAGTGATCCAATGCCGACTGAATCATCGCCTGGCCGCCTGCCGGGGTCGCCACTGAATCAGTATTGGCGACGGCATCGCCGCCAGCGGCCTTAATCTCTTGCACCACTTCTTCTGCAGGCCCGGCATCGATGCCGTCCCCTTTCATACTGACGCCGGGATCATTGACCACGACTTTTGCCCCTCGCGATGCGAGCAGCAATGCGTAAGCGCGACCCAAGCCCCTTCCCGCGCCCGTTATGACAGCTACACGATTATCAAACCTCAATTCTGACATTGGGCCTATCCCCTTGGTTGAAATTCTTTTACGTTTAACGCCTAAAATCACTTGGCCAGAGACAATATTAAGACCCCTGACCTAGACTCAGGACACAACGTTTGAAGCGCGCAATGCTTCAATTTTTTCCCCAGTCATGCCCAGAATATCGCGCAGGATCTCATCGGTATGTTGGCCAAGCACCGCTGGTGCAGCCGGAACGGGCTGCGGATCTCCCGGGAACTTAATCGAACGATTGACGATAGGAATCTTGCCCAGTGTCCTGTGCTCAGTTTCGACAACCATATCCCGCGCGACCGCCTGCGGCTGTGCAAGCGCCTCTTTTACACCCAATATGGGGGCATTGGGAACTTGAAATTCTGTGAAAATGTCAACAAGTTCCTGCACCGTTTTCTGTCGGGTAAACTCAGCAATCATCTGGTTCACAATTTCACGGTTGTCCCGCCTTTTCTCCAGCGTATCGAAGCGGGGGTCATCAGTAAACTCATCCATACCAAGGGCCCGACAAATGCGCCCCCAGAAACTGTTGGTCAGACAGGCGACGATAATGGAACCGTCGCTGGCAGGGAACGCGCCATAAGGCACCAGATTGGGATGTTGTGACCCCTGCGGCTCTGGATTCTCCCCGGTGAAAAATGCCAACTGAGCCAGATAACCCAGCATGCCGATCATACCGTCGAGCAGGCTGATATCAATCAGGCGTCCGCGACCGGTGACGTTACGTTCATGCAGCGCAGCCAAAATGCCAATTGGGCCATTGATTCCGCCCACGAGGTCACCAAGGGGAATACCCAGCTTGGTAGGCAAGGCGCCAGGCTCACCATTGACACTCAAAGCGCCCGATAGTGCCTGCAGCACGATATCGAAGGACGGTCTGTCACGCAACGGACCGTCCATCCCAAACCCCGAAATTGAGCAGTAGATCAGCTTGGGGTTGATCGCAGCAAGGGTGTCATACCCCAAACCAAGACGGTCCATAACCCCAGGTCGGTAGTTCTCAACCAAAATATCACACTTGATCGCAAGCTCTTTAACCAGCGCCACGCCGGCTTCGGTCTTCAGATCGACAACAAGACTCTTTTTCCCCCGGTTTACGCTCAGGTAATAGTGACTCTCGCCCTCTCGAAATGGAGGAAAGGTACGAGTTTCATCTCCGGTACCAGGGGGCTCTATCTTGATAACCTCGGCGCCAAGATCAGCAAGCGCCAGCGAGGCTGATGGGCCTGCAAGCACCCGAGTGAAGTCGAGTACGCGAATACCTTTAAGGGGACCATCCCAAGCCGATGTATCACTCTTTTCCATATACATTACCCGTAGGAAAAGTTCGTTTCATTAGATGCCTGAAAATAGATTTCAAGAGCTCAGCTTTAATATTCTGGCGCCTTGACTACTATTGTCAGATACAAAAAAGGATGGCCCTCGTCAGAGAAACCATCCCTTTTTATTATTACCACCGGTCACTCAGCAATCTCCTACTTTTGATATCAGTTGGAGCGCATACCGATGATCGATGGTCATGTTGATTAGATGCGGGTCGGCAGCTCAACAACAGAGTAACCTTGCGCAGACAGCTCATCGCGGTGAGTTTTAGCGACTTGCTTGATCTCTACCAGGTGTTTGCCGTCTTCAACCCATTTACGAGTCACTTCACCCTCGATGAAGATTACGTCACCATCCGGATTGTGACGACGGATTTCACACTTGGATTTACGCAGGAAGCCGTCATCACCCATCCAGTTAGTGGCGTGGTGAGTCAACCAGGAACAGCGCTCGGGGCCGTAGTCGTATGCACCCGGTGCGCCAACTTCCAGAGCGAAGTCTTCATCCCAGTGAACACGCTCAGGACAATCGGGTACATTGAAGCGGTTTTTGATGCCCGTACCAGGATGCTTCTGCTGCATTTGATAAGCCAGTTTATTGGCGCGAATATACAAACCACCCCAACCTTGGGCGTAACAGATGAAACCGGTCACAGTCATCGGACCTTTCATCATCTTAGGCAGAGCTTCGCCTTCTTGAACATCTTCCCAGTAACGCTTCTCAGCGCCGCGGACTTCTTCGTTCTCATACAGCTTGGACCATTCAGCCAGCTGCTCATCGGTAAACGGCTCAACTTTACCCCGCACTTCAGTGTACTTGGTGCCGCGCTCACGGGCTTCGTCACGGTCGGTACGGAATACCCAGCTGTCAGCATCAGCTACCAGGTCACCGTCCTGGTTGTAGAAATCTACGTGGTAGATTTGCTGGAAAGCGCGACCGGCAAAGCGAGTTTGGTGCTCGACCAGATCTTTCAGATAAGCTTCAGTACGAATAACGTCGTTACGCATTACAGGCTTGTGCCAGTTCCAGTCGGCACCGGCCCACATGGCGTGAACACCGGACAAACCGCCACAGTAACCGGAAATAATACGGCTGGTGGTGAACATGAAGCTCGGCAGTGCAACGACATCACCGTATTTGGTTTTTTTGGCATACTCAGGGTCGCACCACAGCGGGTTGTCGTCACCAATACCGTGAGCATAGTGGCGAATGGCATCACGAGTGGCTTCGTAGTTCCAGGGCTCTACGGTGTTAGTGATCTTGACGCCGATACGCTCACGCAGCGAGGCCAGACCCTCTTCCGTAATTTTGGGAAATTTATTTGTAGACATAACTATCTTCTCCTGAATATTAATTGCCGGCCGCAGCAGCTTTAGCAGCTTCGCGGTCACGCAGGACCTTGCGGTGAACCTTGCCTGCCGGCGTCTTGGGAAGCTCACTCACAAATTCGACAATACGTGGGAACTCGTGCTGAGCAAGGCGCTCCCGCGTAAAATTTTGTAGTTCTTTGACAAACTCATCGCTCGTTGGACGATCACTAACGACAAAGCCTTTAACCACTTGGCCACGCGCTTCATCAGGCACACCAATAATGGCGACCTCCTGGACATCGTCGTGCTTGAGCATGGTGTTTTCGATCTCCACAGCACTCATTGTCCAACCTGCAGAGATGATCACGTCATCAGCGCGGCCACAATGGTATAGGTAACCATCGGCATCGACTCTAGCCAAATCTTTGGTGGTCTCCCAGTGATCACGTTTCCATAACATGAGCTCGCCCACTTCTTCGGCTGCTGTCGGCGTACCATCGGCGCGCTGCACCTCCAGTTTTAAGCCAGGGATAGGCTTGCCCAGGGAGCCGGGCTTCACTTCATAGTCCTCGGCACCTGGGAAGTTAACCAGCACAACACCAATCTCGGTGGTACCGTACATACTGCATGCCGGCACTTTGAAAATGTCACCAATAAAGTCCAGAGTCGCAGGATCGCAAGGCTCACCGGTAAAGGACAATTTCTTGATGGAGAAATTGAAATTTTCAGCCTCTTCGGAGTTTCTCATCATCCGATAGTGGGTGGCCGCCGCTGACATATTAGTGATGTTGTAATCTTGAAGCGCCTTCATCAGGCGCACAGCATCGAATCGACCCGCGAAGGTACCGGTTGTGACACCGAGACCAAGCGGTGCCAGGGTACCGTGCCAGAGGCCGTGACCCCACGCCGGCGAGGAGGGACAGAAGTATTCGTCGCCCGGGCGGATACCGGTGCCGTATAGTGCGGCAAACATCAGGGTCACCAGGGCCTTGTGGGTGTGCTTAACCGCCGCAGGCAGCTCACGGGTCGTTCCGGAAGTGTACTGGAAGACGGCCAAATCATTGGCTTTGGTGTTGGCTTCAAACCGGGTTGGATACTTGCTTATCTCGGCCAGCAAATCCTCGTTGGCGACAACAACGCGCAGACCTTCCACTTGGTGGGCGATGTCGGCTTTCTCTTCGTTAGTGACCAGCAGGCTCGGTTCACAGTCGTCGACACGCAACCGCAGACCATCCAGACCGAACAGCGTGAACAACGGCACACTGATCGCGCCAGTCATCATCGCGCCAAATAAGCTGATATAAAAAGGCAGCGATGGCTCCAGCATAAAGGCGATGCGATCGCCGGGCTTGATGCCGTTCTCCACCAGCCAGTGAGCAAATTGCGCCGACCCGGCGGCGATTTCATCGAAGCTCAGGATCTCGTCAGCGCCGTCAGCGTGCGCAATACGCACTGCGGTCCGCCCGGAGCCATCCGCGTGACGGGTTATACATTCGTGGGCGATATTCAGGTAATCGCGATCGCCGTCAAAGAGTTCCCACAGCGCCGCTGAATTGGCGTGCGCCTGGGCGTCTGCGAAGGAAGTGTAATCTGTGAGCTTTGCCATCAGTCTACCAATAAATCCAAAATTTTAGGTTTGTCCTCAAAAGCGCCATCGAACCGCGTCGCCATTCGATGAGACACCAACAATACAACACTGTTGTTGAATTGTAAATATTCAAATATCCTTTCCGATATTGAATATGTCCGTTGCGCGCCTTCCCCAGGGAGCGTGGTGAGCGGTGTAATGATGAATTTGATTTTCACCCGCAGAAGGGTTAGGGGGGCTTCCAGTGGCAGCATCTCGGGCAAATCGCTGCCCGAGATGCTGCCACTTCATTGCATTTCTGACCGTGCAATTATTTCTTCGGCAGCTCGATTTCCGCTTTCGCTGTGGCCATTGTGGTGCCAAGTTGGTTGGTCATCTTGCAGTCGACCTGAACCAGGTTTCGGCCTTCCTCATCGACCATTTTGTCGACGATGGTGGCTGTCATATAGGTAGCATCACCAGTGAGTGCCGGGCCGCGATAGGAAGAGTTGCAGTGCACCACCTGCCCCCATTCCCCCGCCCAACCGGCGAGATAATCGAGTATCCACGCCCCCATGGACGCGCCGTATCCGTAACCGCGAGGCATACCTATCATGCGCGCAAAACGCGGAAAGAGGTGGCCGCGGGATGGCCCAAAATAGGCACCGTCGGTCCACTCCGGATTGTCGCGTTCCATCACAGGATCGTTTTCGTAACCGGCCATCTCTTTGGTGAAACCCAACGCTTCCATATCAATGCCTGGCCGATGGGTGCCTCCCCAGATAGTAAACAGGTAAGCACGCCATTCGGAAGCAAAACTGGCGATGCTATGGGGGCCAATAACCCGCACCGGCAGCTCATCGCCGACATTGACATCGTCCCAGTAACGCTTGCTGTGTCCCAGGTTGTGCATCATCGCGATAAATTCGTATTTTTTGTCTTCCAGCGCCGCCAACTCGTCATCAGTCCACTCAGGATCTTCACTCGCCTCCATCGATCCCATTTCGAGTGCGAGATCCGCACGATAGCGAATGGCTGTCGAACGCTGCCTGGCAATAAAGTCACCATTCTGATTGTAGTAATTGTTATCGCCACGCTGGAAACAGGTTGGCCCCGCAAAACCGGTTTCTTTTACGGCGTAATCGTAGGGCACTTTCTCGTTGACGATCTCATCACCACCGAAGATCTTAGGTCCATAAAACCACCATTCATCACCACCAAAGATCAGGTGTGAATCCGGAATACGGCCCACACAGGCTGGCCCGGCACCGTGACCATCATCCGTAGCCACGGCAAAAGATTGCGGTGCAACGATTCGGCCATAGCGTCCCTCGGCTGCGAAGTCATGGTCATAGTGCAGCAGGTTCGGGTAGTGCATCGCCTGAGCCCAGCGGCGAATGTCATTGTTGTGCAATGGCTCCTTCATTCGCGCGGGCGCAATCGGTTTCCCCATGTGGTTATCGAGATCAGAACAGTCCAGGGTCTTATCACTCATGTGAAGCTCCAGTGAATTGAGTATTGTTGTCAGGCGACATCTTTAACCGGATGTAACGCAAGGACGCTACCCTCCGCATCGGCTGAAATGAATAGCGTGCCATCGGGGGCTTCGGCGATATCTGCAAACGGCCCCATCGGGCCGGACAGCGTTCCTATGGCATCGAGAAATTTGGGAATGACCCCCGGTGGAGCACCAACAGGCAAGCCCGAGGCAATAGTGTCACGAGTCCCACTTACCAAGTTGTATTGCACCAGTTCCTTGGCACCGGCATCCACCACGAAAAGCAGCTCTCCACGCACCAGCATTCCCTGCGGTTTCTGCAGATCATCCAGCACGGTTTCAACAGCACCGTTAGCGAGTTTTACCACCTTGCCGGCGCCCTCTTCCGCGATCAGGCAGGTATCACCGCAAACCGCCACACCCGAGGGCTGATTGAGCCCAGCAGCCAACACCTCAACATTGCCGGACTGGATCGCAAGCACGCGCCCTTTCCCTTTCTCGGCAAACACCACCGCTCCATTTGGCGTAATGGTCACGCCGTAAAGTTGGTCGAAGCCTTCAGCGAGGAACTGACTCTCCTGGTGCGCTGGTCGCCAGCGTGCAACGTGCCCATTGGCCGTGGTTACCACGTATTCACCCGGGCCGGCTGCCACCACACCGCGTGTGTACCCTGGAAAACCCGGCGAGAACAGCATCCCTGCGACCTGGGGCTCACCCCCAGGATGTAATGTGTAGGTAAAACCCCCGTCGGCCACGAAGAGCACCCCGTCCTCCCCCATCGCCAAACCGAGAGGCCATTGCAGACCATCGGGCACTAGTGAACGAATCCTGCCGCCAGCGAGGACCTCATTGATCTGACCGGAGATACTGGAGACAAATAGGCGGTCACCGACAAAGGTCAGGTTATCCAGGCCCGGGGCAATATCAGCGAGCACGGACCGACTCCCGGTACGCGGATCAATGCGCAGCACCTGGCCACTCCCCACCTGGGTGGAAACGATAAAACCTTTCGAATCAAACTTAACCGCATCCGGCACGCCAAGGTCGCGGGCAACGACTTCCGGTGACCCGCCCTCGGGATTGATTCGCCAAATCTCATTGGCTCCCATGACAGGAAAATAAAGCATACCGTCTGGCCCCACTTCCATGGCGTTGGGCATGGGTACGTTTTCCAGCAGCACTCTAGGCGCACCACCGTTGAGGTTGAGTTCCATAATCCGTCCATCGGGCCGGCATTCGCCGGCGAACAATCGCCCCTGGAACAGGGTAATCGGATTGGCACATGGCATGTCGCCATAGATAACCCGAGTCTGGCCGTTGGCTTCGCGCACACTGACACGCCCTTCGGTAATTTCGGTGGCGTAGAGATTGCCATCTCCATCGAAGACCAGATCGTCGGGCGCCACAATGTCGCCCCCCATCGGGCTAATGGTTTCCACCGCACCGGTGTCAACATCTACTGCACTGATCTGGCTACCAGACACCTGCGCTACATAGATACGACCGTCCGGACCGGTGCGAATACCGTTGGCACCGAAAAGGCGGCTGGGTGGCGTTATGCGTGTTAGCGTCCAGCCATCTGCGACGTTGGCGGCGCCCGACAAATCGTAGCGGCCGGTCCGCTGTGACATACCGATACTCTCCTAATGCTTTCCTGTGTCGACCAAGTTTCTAGCGATTATTCGCCTTGTATCATTTGGAGGAAAGTCAGGCTATTCCTCCGCAGCCGGAACCCAATCCGCGCTTAACGCCTCCGGCGACAGGTATTTCGTCGAAGACCAGCCGCCATCTACCACAATGGTCTGGCCATTGATATAGGCACCCCCCGGAGAGCAGAGAAACGCAATCGTGGCGGCAACTTCTTCGGCCTCACCAAGGCGCGGATAGGGCGTCATCTCAATATTCATGCGACGGAAGGCCTTGTCGTTCATGCGCTCCTTGACCATGTCGGTCATGGTGACACCGGGAGCCACGCAGTTGGAACGGATGCCCTTTGCTCCGTATTCGCATGCCATGTGCTGGGTCAAAGATGTCAGTCCGCCTTTCGCCGCCGAATAGGCGCCACCGCGCCGCCCTCCCACGAGGGCAAATGTCGAGGTGACATTAACGATTGCCGAGCCAGGTCCCATATGACCGATAACATCCCGCGCCAACCGGAATGGGGCTCGCAGCATAATCCCCAGGAAACGGTCGAGCGTCTCGTCGTCCGTTTCGTGCAGGGGTTTCGGACTGCCAATGCCGGCATTGTTAATGAGGAAGTCAATGCGCCCGAAACGCTCAAGAGCCAAGTCGATAATCGCCTGTGGCGCATCATCGTCGGTTATATCGACAGATAACGTCGCCAGACGCTCTGTGTCACCGATCTCTTTTCCCAGAGCAGCCAGCTTAGCCTGATCGCGGCCAACACCCACGATCGCCAGGCCCATATCATGCATTTGTTTCGCCGTGGCCAGACCGATACCACTGCCCGCCCCGGTAATAATGGCAACCTGCATCTTCCAGTCTCCCTTACTAACAATTGATCGACTTCAAACACTCTTGCCACTATAATACTAATCAACACTGGTGTACACAAGCATTACCTTGAGGCTCGCTCGGCCAATAGAGAGGAAAGATTGACTATGCAGACCACAGCAAATAATGGGCGGCGAACTATAGCGGGCAGATCGATCCGCTGGGATGAAGATCGCGCCAAGCAAGCTTACGAGCAGGGTTTCTGGGTACGTGAAACTCTGGCCGATACCCTGGCATGGGCAGCAGCCAATGAGCCGGAGCGCGTCCTGATTGTCGACGGTCCCGTCCGCCTGGACGCCCGCAGCCTGCATGCCAAAGCCACCGCCTTGGCCCAGGTGATGGCAGCACGCTATCCGGAGGGCAGCGTTGTCTCCTTTATGCTGCCCAACTGGCACGAAACCGCGGTGATCTATATGGCGGCCACCCTGGCCGGCATGATCGCGCACCCGGTCCTGCCGTCGCTGCGCGAGCACGACTTGTGCTTTATGCTGAAAGATGTTGAAAGCCGGATGATTTTTATTCCGGAGGAGTACCGCGGCCATCGCTGTGGCGACATGCTGACTCATGTCGTCGAGCAGCTCGACCAGCCACCGGAAGTTGTGGTGGTGCGTGGTGAGGGCAACCGACATATCCCCTACAATTCACTGTTTAGCGATGTGCAACCCCACCCCCTGCCTGCACCGGATCCGGATGCCGTGCGCATGATCATGTATACCTCCGGCACAACCGGGAGCCCCAAAGGGGTCATGCACAGTCACAACTCGATTCATGCGCTTATTCAGCAACTGGGCAAACATTGGCTGGTTGAACCGGGGGACAAGTTTCTGGTCGCCTCACCCATCAGCCATATTGGCGGCTCCATCTATGCCTTCGAATGTCCCCTGCTTCTGGGAGCCACCGCCGTATTTATGGAGCAGTGGAACGCCGACATGGCGGTCGAGCACCTGGTCGCCGAGCATTGTACCCATTTTGCCGGTGCCACTCCTTTCCTGGTTCAAACGCTGGACGCCGCCAGACGGGCCGAAACCCGCCTGCCGGACCTCAAGCTGTTCATCTGTGGCGGCGCCTCCGTGCCGCCGTCACTTATCCGAGAAGCCGCGGATTATTTTGAACGCGCCGTGGTTACACGGGTCTATGGTTCTACGGAAGTCCCGGTTATGACCGTTGGTGTTATCGACAAAGACGATGTCGCGCACGCTGCCGAGACCGACGGGCAGGCGGGATTCGCTCAACTCAAACTGGCTGACGCCAGTGGGGCTGCAGCAGAAACTGGCGAAGTGGCGGCCAAAGGCCCGCAGATGCTGGTGGGTTACGTACATGCGCAAGATGAAGCGAATGTTTTCGACGCCGAAGGCTATTATCGCACCGGTGACCTGGGGCGCTGGGTGGACAGCAACTATCTTGTCATCGCCGGTCGCATCAAGGACATCATTATTCGCAATGGCGAAAATATTGCGCCCAAAGAAGTGGAAGACCTGCTGGTACGCCATCCTGACATTGACCAAATCGCCATTGTCGGACTACCCGATCCCAAAACCGGTGAACGCGCTTGCGCTGTTATTGTGCCTCAAGGTTCAGCGCAACCCGACGTCGCCAGCCTGAGCGCCTTCCTCCAAGCCAAAGGTGTCGCGAAATTCAAATTGCCGGAACAGGTGGCTATTTGGGATGCGCTCCCCAAAAACGATGCCGGCAAGGTTCTCAAGCACCAGATACGCGCCGCCCTGGCAGATGCACCGTCTTGAGAATGAAAGGTGGACTTAATGGGTGCTCAAAAGACGCTGGCGGTACTGCCCCGGCGTTTCCCCGGTATCTCGCCGAAACGCATAACAGAAACTGGATGGGGAGGAAAAGCCCAGCGCATAGGCGATGGACTTAACACTTTGGTCGGTGGCCAGTAACTGCTTAGCCTGCTTCATCCGGCTATTGGCCACATAATCGCCGATGGAGCAGTCGCGGCTGGCGCGAAAGCCTCGCGTCAGCTGACGCACCGACAAGCGGCACAGCTCAGCCAGTTCTGTCAGTGTTGGCGCCTGACCCAACTCCTCCAGGCGCTCATCAATCAGGCGCAGACGCCAGGCAGAAAGTCCGCCGGTACTCGCTGTCTTACCGACTTCGGTGCAGTAACGGGTCAACTCAATCGCCAACTGGGCGACAAGCAATTCCACCAGGATCTCACTGGCAAAGCCAGGCTGCCTGGCTTCCTGAATTAGTCTGAACAGCAGGTGCTGAATGTTGGCATCACGGATATCCAGTCCCGCCATCAGGCGACGATCGGTCCAACACAGGTCGCCGTCAAACCACTCTTTCATGGTCTCCGGCTGTAGCTGGCAGACCAGGGAAGTCTGCTCGCAACAACCGTCGCTGCGCGCGCGCATGACTTCCCCCGCGGGTAGCAGGAACAGATTGCCGATACGCTCAAACCGGCGTTCATTCCAGCGATCAGGGAAACAGGCACGGGAATTGCTAGGGCGAGGTGACAAGCATAGATCCAGGCGATAGCTGTCATTTTCCCGGGTCAGAAGGTCAATCGGGTTATCAAAACAGAAGCGAACCAGCTGGGCCGACCCCATGGGCGCACGCAGCTCCGCCTCAACTTGCATCACCTCATTGGCTTGGCGTCCCATCAATCACCACCCTGTCGCTAGCTACTGATTACAGCATCGCCGACCCCTGCAGGCAGTTCACAGCCGCTGCGAGACATCAGCTTATATTAAACATCACTGTTGAATATAAGCCAATCCGGCCAGGATTTCAATAGCGGTGGTATATCAAGGGATCTCAGCCTTCCTTTTCGACGTCGTAACGGGACAGATAGCGCTCGAACAGCGGTGCCACGGTTTCAACACTCAGACCGTACTGCTCAAGTTTGTAGTCGTGCCTGCCGAACTTGTTCTGGGGATTATCGTCCAGCCACGCCTGCATGCTGGCGTGTGCGTCCTCGGTGAATTCATCCCCCAGAGACTGGTACAACTTGCGCATGGTGTCGATGGGATTGCGCATCAAATCGGCGTAGTGCACGTCAATAATGCGGTCCTCACCCAGGCGGTCGCGGGCGTCCATAATGCGATTGGCATGTTCCTGAGCCTGGAAGGAACAGTTCTGCCCAAGCCACTCAGCATCTACGCCATCACTGAACGCCTGGTGAGCGACGGAAATCAAGCTACAGAGAGAGCCAGTCGCGGTGAGCGGATCGCGATGGGTCCAGACCAGGCGTGCATCCGGGTAGACCTTCAGCAGCGTCTCTATCCACAAGGCGTGGGAAGGCATCTTCAAATTCCATACCCCCGGAGCATCGGCCTGCAGCAGTTGCAGGAAGCGCTTGTGGTATTCGTAGACGGAAGTCATATCGGTTTCCAGCAACCAATCGCGATAGTTCGGCAGTTTGCCACGCGATTCCCACATCAGCGTCTTAAAGTCGTGAGCCATGAAAAACGCACACTCGTTGGGGTAGATCGCCGAATTGCGGTAGTACTTTCCGGCTTCCGGTCGGGCTGCCAGCATTTTCTGTTCCATATCCAGCCGTGCCAGCGCGCGGGGATCTGTGTACAGCGTCTCACTGGTTGCCGGGGGCACGGGATCGTCGATTTCCCAGGTCAGTGGTGAACGGCGCGCGGGGTCCGTCGCCAGCAGGTTACTGAGCAAAGTGGTGCCGGTACGGGGGACACCAAGTACAAAAACCGGACGTTCAATGGGACGCTCCAACAGCTCGGGGCGGCTGTCCAAATACTCCGTCGCTTTCAAACGGTTGGCCAACGCCATCACCAGCGTGCTCTCCAGACGCTCCTGACCGGCCTCCGGGCGATCATTCTTGTTCAAATCAGACAACAGAACATCCAGGCCTTCGCGATAGCTGTCGCTGTCAAATTTCTCCAGGCCGGTGGCCTTTTGTGCCTTTTCGATCAGCTCATTTGCGACCAGTTGTTGTGCCATAGTCAGTCTACCTCTAACCTGTTTTTCAAATCCTGGTGCCGACAGAAACGCCGGCTTTTTTCATAGTAATATCTTGGGCTTATCAAACCTGCCTTGGCAACGCCTGTCAGCTTCGAGCGCCGGCCACAATGTCTGCATCCGGCCGTCACGCTTTCACTATTGAGCCCCACAGGCGGGATATGTCCAGCATTCAGCATTGCGGCCGGCAATCGACATCATTCGCGGTTGAGCAACAGGCGTTGCTGACAGACACTAATTCACGCTAATACCGCCAACAATTAGAAACAAGGCACTAGAGGAGAAACAAATGGCCAACGATCTGTTCAATCTCAATGGCAAAGTCACCCTGGTCACCGGAGGCAACGGCGGTTTGGGCCTGGGCTTCGCACGCGGGATCGCCAAACAGGGCGGCGACATTGAAATATGGGGCCGCTCGGCCGATAAAAACGCCGCGGCGAAAGCCGAGCTGGAAAGTTTTGGCGTCAGGGTAACCACCCGGCAGGTTGACGTGGCCTCACAGGAACAGGTCATCGAAGGGTACAACGCCCTGCTTGCTGACCACGGTCGCATCGATTGTGTGATCGCCAACTCTGGCGTAAACGCCGCGACCCGATCGGTTCTGGACACCACTACCGAAGATTATCACGGTCTGTTGAATATCAACATGCACGGCGCTTTTTACACCCTGCAGGAGGGCGCCAAACTTATGGTCAAACGCGCCGAAGCCGGCGATCCCGGTGGCTCACTGATCTTCTGTGGTAGTCTTTCCATGTTCAAGGGCATTCCTGGAAAGGCCCAGTACGCAGCGGCCAAAGCTGGTATAGGTGCGGCCATTCGCTGTATGGCTGTTGAATTGGGCAAATTCGGTATTCGGGCCAACTCCATCGCTCCGGGTTACGTCAAAACCGGAATGACCGGCGACGATGCCGAGTGGTCGGATCTCGACAAGTATTTTGCTGCCAAGACCCCAGTCCCACGGCCTGGATACCCTTCAGACTTCGAAGGCATTGCCGCCTATCTGGCCAGCGATGCCTCCAGCTGGCACTCTGGCGACACGATTGTGATTGACGGTGCCTCCTTAATCAATTCGTGAACACCGAGCCAAGTGGAGAACAGACCATGCAAGTGCTCAATATACACGGTGTCGACGAGGTGAGACTGGACCCGCTAGATCCACCACATCCCGGCAACAAGGACGTGGTGGTCAGAGTAAAAGCCTGCGGAATTTGCGGCAGTGACCTCACTTATATCAAGCTGGGCGGTATCCATCGCAAGCCAGGTGGCGTAACCCCACTCGGTCACGAAGCCGCTGGTGAGATTATACACGTCGGTATGGATGTAAAAGATGTCAGTCTGGGCCAGCGGGTGGTTATCAACCCCATGCAAACCTCCAGTTATATCGGCAGCGGCGGCCCCGAAGGGGCTTTCACTGAGCAACTGTTGGTGCGCGATGCGCGGATGGGTGACAATTTGCTGCCCATCCCCGAGGACTTGCCCTACGCCATTGCAGCCCTGACCGAACCGCTGGCGGTGGCTCTGCACGGCGTCAACCGGGCACAGGTCAAAGCCGGCGACAAGGTAGTGGTATTTGGCTGTGGCCCCATTGGCCTGGGCATGGTTCTGTGGCTGGTAGAGCGAGGCATCACCGATGTGGTTGCCCTGGACCTGTCTCCGGAAAGACTGGAGCGGGCCAAAGCATTGGGAGCCAGAGCCGCTTTCGACCCCAGCAAAGAAGACCTGCGTACCAAACTCAAAGAGTTACACGGTACCGGCCGAGTATTCAGTCGCGAATGCGTGGGCACAGATGCCTTTATCGACGCCGCAGGCGCACCGAACATCCTCTCCGACGTCGTCAGTATGGCAAAATACCAATCGCGCATGGTAGTTACCGCAGCCCACAGTGAGCCGGTACCGCTGGATTTGGGCGCCATGCTCACGACCGAAATGGCCCTCACGACGGCAGTCGGTTACCCAACCGAAATGCCGGAAGTGCTGGCCGCCCTGCCACGCTTGCAGGAAAAGGTCGCGCCACTGATCAGTCACCACTTTTCCCTTGACCAAGTCATTCAAGCCTTGGACGTAGCCAAAGCGCCCACGTCAGCCAAGGTCATGATCAAGATCAACGAGGACTAACAACCATGAGCACAAAACTCGAAGACGGCAAACCAATGCTCGCGTCCCTGGTACAGTCAGGTGAGGAGCAAACCAGCGCCGAACCGATCACTGACTTTATCTTTATGGCCAAGGACATCTCCAATGTCTATCTGGTGACCACCAACGATGGCGACCTGCTCATCAATGCGGGCTTTATGAACAGCGCCGAACGCAACCAGGCAGTGCTGGCGCCGGTGCGCACAGGTCCGTTGCGGACCATCATTTTGACCCAGGGGCATGCTGATCACTTCGGTGGCGTACCCGCACTGCGGGAAGCCGATACCGAAATTATCGCCGAACGCCGCTTCACCGACACTTGTGACTTCTTCCGCATGTTGATGCCCTACTTTGGCCGCCGCTCTGCCAAATTTTGGTCGGGCACAGTCAAGCGCAAGGGGGTTCCAGTCCCCGAAGTGAAACCGGACATCACGGTCGATGGGCGGTACCGCTTTGAGCTGGGTGGCCGCCGCTTTGAGCTTATCTCCACCCCCGGCGGTGAAGCCCCGGACTCACTAGTAGTGTGGATGCCGGAGGAACGCATCGCGTTTACCGGCAACCTGTTTGGCCCGGTATTTATGTCCATGCCCAATTTGTGTACCCTGCGCGGTGACAAACCCCGCTCGGCACAACGCTACCTGGATTCACTGGACAAGGTGCGTGAGCTGGGTGCGGAGCTGTTGATCACCGGTCACGGCGAGCCTATCAGAGGGGCCGACAGAATTCATGCGGACCTCGACAAACTCCATGACGCCGTCACCTATATTCACGATGCCACGATTGAAGGTATGAATGCCGGCAAAGATGTGCATACTCTGATGCAGGAAATCCGCCTGCCGCAAGCACTGAAAATCGGCGAGTATCACGGTAAGGTTTCCTGGGCTGTGCGTACTATCTGGGAAGAGTATTCAGGCTGGTTTCACCACGACTCCACCACCTCGATCTATGCCGTTCCCCGCTCCAGTGTTGACAACGATCTGCTGGAACTGGCCGGCGGCGAAGAGTCCCTGATAGCGAGGGCGCAGCAAAAACTCGACATGATAAAACCGCTGGAAGCCCTGCACCTGCTGGATATCGTTCTTGGGGCGGAGCCTGTCTGCCACCCGGCCCTGGTGGTTAAAAAAGCCGCGCTCGAGCAATTGCTGGCAGCATCCGGGGGAACAAACCTGAGTGAAGTTATGTGGCTGAAAAGCGAAATTAGCGCCAGCGAGGCGGCTATGGCGCAGAGTTAAGCCCAAGTAGGAAAACAAAAAATCTGCTACGCCAGGCTAATTGAGCTTGTGAAGGGCCACTCAATAGAATGAGAGTGGCCAATTATTCACTTCAACTAGACTGGCCTGCAGAAAACACCAAACTTGTTACCATCTTTATCCCGAAAATAAGCCGCATACAGGCTATCATCGAGTCTATTGCCAGGTGCGCCTTCACAACTACCGCCAAGTTCCAGTGCTTTAGTGTGTAGTGCGTCGACCTGCTCCCTATTTGTTGCAGCTAATGACACCATGGAACCATTGCCCGGTGTAGCGGGCTTGCCATCAAAAGGGGTGTTTATGGCGAGCTTGGCACTACTATCACCTAACGAGTACAAAATCGTGCGTTCGCTTTTATAAACCTGCTCGGCATCGTAAAATTTTAGAAGTTCGTTGTAGAACGCCTCAGCGCTTTCCAAATCATTTGTCCCCAAATTGAAGTGCGAAATCATGCAATAATCTCCCTTTTTTATTTCGTTGAAATTACGCCAAAGGAATTATTCCTCGTCGACGATGGTTTGAATACTTTGTGCCAACCAATTAACCATATGAGGATCAATGGCTTTTTGTGACGAGATATTCAGCTGCGCATTGTAGAGAACAAACCCGGCACAGATCGCCATTATCTCGCGCGCCCGACTTTCAGCATTTGGTGGGCCAAGCCACTCTATCATGGGCATAATGGCATACTCCCTTAAAACGCGTATCGCAATTTCCCGGGCCTCTTCGTTACCGGTTGCCAAAACCGTCATGGCGTGTGGGCAATTGGGTTGCGTTGGATCGCCCAGCTTGTCCGCAATATATTGTCCAAACTGTTCTTTACTCGCCGGCCGCTTGGGTTCTCCCATTGCGGCGACTAGCGCTTCTTCGAACAGATTGGCCTTGGTACCAAAATGGCGAAACAGGATGGTCGGCGACAGTCCCACCGCATCGGCAATTTTGCGGATTCCAGCTTCAGAATAGCCCACAGTTGAAAATACCTGCTGGGCCGCGACCAGAATTCTCTTTTTAGTGGGCGAGGCAGAATCGCGTTTATTCGGTGTGGTTTGTCCAGCTGCTATTTGAGCCTGAAGTTCAGACTCTGTGCCAGCCGTATCGAAAGGTTCACATTCGCGCATTGAAAACCGCCAACGGCCGTCGAGATACACAAATTCATCACGATAGCGGCCCGATGCAGACAGTTGCAGCGGCTGGCGATCCTTTACCCGAAGCACGGTATAGTTAGACCGACAGGTTGCCGTTCCACCTGCCTTGTCGATGACAACAATCGGGTTGGTTATAAGATGCTGAGTTCCCGGTCTTTCTTCCGCACTGCCAAAAAACTCCCTTTTCCACGCCGACAAAAGCTCCTCGTGGTTCAAATAGTCGCCATCGTGTTGGAGTTTTACTCGCGCATCGCTGAACAATTCCGCAGCTAAATCTAGTTCTCTATCGTCGATGTGCGCCGCACAACGATAGACAAGATTGGTAATTTCAACGTCATCCATACTCTACCTGCACATCTCTAGAGCCATGATTAAAAGTCCGCATCTTAGCATATACCGGCAGCCCGATAAGGCGCTTTCCCCGGAAAACCAAGAACCCCATCTGGCCTGCCCAGCCGCCCAATAAACTGTAGGCATAAATTTTTCCCAAACGATCTAACAAGGGTAGACAGCCGCTAACTGTTACCATATGATCACTGTGACCACATGATAACATCAGTTATCACTTGGTAACACCCCTATATCCAGTGGGCGATAAGTGCAATTTTTAAACAACTTGGGCTTTCAAAGTGCAGCAATCAACAAATATGAAAAACAAGGCCGCGCTGGTAACCGGGGCCGCATCGGGGCTCGGGCTGGCGGTAGCCAAGAAACTCGCCCGGGCTGGCGCGAATGTCTGCCTGGTGGATATTGATAGCGAAGGGCTCGTCCAGGCTGCTGCGGAGATCCATCAATATGACGTGCAATCCATGACTCAGACCGTGGACTTGTCCCTACCTGGCAACTGTAAGGCAGCCGTCGAAGCTGCCACCGGCGAGTTTGGTCGGCTTGATGCTCTCTGCAACATTGCCGCCGTGATGATGAGCCTTGAGGAGGCCGACCCCGGTTTACTCGGTCGCAGCTCACCACTTCGAGGGCTGGTCGAAATTGATGATGTTGCCGATACGGTGGCATTTCTCAGTTCCGATGCTGCTCACGGGTATCACGGTAGTTGCATTGTTATCGACAACGGCATGTGCGCTGGTTGACATCTGCCAAGGTTAACTAAAGAGAGAACCCAGAAATAGACAAAGTGAGGGAAAGTAATGAGAAAATTACCCCATCCGTTCAGTGGTGCTATATACGAAGAAGTTTGTGATGGTGTTGTTCGCGTGGCCGATGAAAAGCGCGGAAAATCGGGCCTTTTTCAGTGGGACGGCACCTGGATCGAAGGTGATTTGACCTATGCCGATCCTCATATGCTGTATCTGGCGGGTGCGCCCGACCTACCGCCTGGCAAGGATATATTCTGGACAGTGTTGCCACCACTGGAGGACAATCCAACGCCCGAGTTTATCGGTAACATGGGGCGTGGAACAGACGAGGAAGCAGCCCAGCGCCCCCCGCTCATCGGCAAATATGTCGGTGACCTAGGCAAGGAGACCGAAGCGGGTTTGCGCTCGGCAGCTCATATTCCACTGGACTACTTTTTGGAAAACGACCGCAAGCCTGAGCTGATACCCGAAATCTTCAAATGCAGCTCGCCCATGCCTGGGGGGCCGGTGAAAATTCCCACTGATCGCTTCAATAAGAAAAAGTTTCACGACCTTGAAGTCGAGAAAATCTGGAAGAAGACCTGGCAGATGGTTTGCCGGGAGGACGACATCCCTGAGGTCGGCGACTACCACCTCTATGAGATTGCGCACCTTAATTATCTGGTCGTTCGTACCGGCGAAAATGAATTCAAAGCGTTCCCCAATTCTTGTCTCCATCGTGGACGCCTGCTGCGTCAACGCAGCGGTAAAAAGGCCACTGAATTTCGCTGTCCCTATCATGGCTGGAGCTGGAACATTGACGGCTCACTCAAGGACCTGCCCTCCGAATGGGACTTCCCGGGAGTGCGTGAAGACGTTTGCACACTCCCCAATACGAAGGTTGCGACCTGGGGTGGTTTCGTTTTTATTAATCCCGACCCCCACGCGATATCGCTCGATGAATACATGGGGCCGGAGATGCTCGAGCATTACGCCAAAATTAAACTGGAAAACCGTTACAAGCAGGCCGACGTGGTCAAGGTAATCCGCTGTAATTGGAAGCTTGCCATGGAGGCTTTCCTTGAGGCCTACCATGTGATCGCTACCCATCCGCAGTTGTTGCTGGCCGGCGGTGAACTGGCTGACAACCGCTGCGATGTGTTTGGCAACTGGTCGCGTCTGGGGCATGTCAATATCAGTGTTTCGAGCCCCCATCGCGGTATCAACGTTCCCAAGGAGCAGGCGCTTGGAGCCTATCGGCACATGGCGGATTTCAACCGTGAGTACTTGCGCACGCTGATCGGAGACGAGGTCGAGCAGTTCTCTGACGCCGAACTGAACGAGCAAACGTTTAACAACCTCTTCCCCAACTTCAGTCCCTGGGGAGGTTGGGGCCGTATCGTCTATCGCTTCCGCCCCAATGGCGACAACCCGGATGAGTGCTTGATGCAAGCGATGCTGCTGGCGCCCTGGCCCGAGGGTAAGCCCAAGCCGCCACCGCGACCAACCCGCTATCTGGGTGCTGATGATCTTTGGACTGAGGCGCCAGAACTGGGAACATTGGCCAAGATATTCGATCAGGATTGCGGCAACGTTCCCCATGTTCAGGCCGGCCTTAAGACCAAGCAACCGCCCTATGTGTGGTATTCCCAGTACCAGGAGTCGGTCATCCGCAACTTCCACCGCAACTACGAGCGCGCTCTCGGTCTGGAGGAGTCTGAGTAAGTCCCAAGTGTAATTGTGGCGCGAGTTCGCTCGCGCCAATTTCAATGAGATCAAGTGAAGTAAAGTATGAAAACACTGGAGCAACTGTGTGCAGCCGCACTTGGCAGAAATGGCGAACAGCAGGCGATAGAATTTGAAGGGCACTGGTATAACTGGGGCCAGATGCGCCATGTCGCTGACCAGGTTCTCGGGCTTCTGGAAAAGAACGGTGTCGACCGGAAAGCCTCCATCACTTTTATACCACGCAACCGGCCATCAGCATTGGCAACACTGCTGGCACTGATGTCGCAGGGCCGCAACATCCGCATGCTCTACGCCTTTCAGTCAGCGACCAGCCTTGCGAACCAAATAGCGCAGCAAAAACCGGCGGTAGTGATCGCCGCAAAGCGGGAATTTGCACCGCAGGTGAACGCGGTATTGGCCAAACACGGCATCACTGGTATCGCCATTGAAGAGATGGATGCCCATACAGTTACCGACGGTGAAAGCTGCACCACTGTTGCCTCCGGGGAAACCGCCGAACCACAAATTGAAATTCTCACCAGTGGCACCACCGGCACGCCCAAGCAGTTTTCAATCAGCTATGCCTTGATCACTAAATTTATGGTCGGCGACAGACTGCTGTCTGGCGAACAGTTTGATTTTTCCAATGAGCCACCAACACTCCTCTTCTTCCCGCTGGGTAATATCACCGGTGTTCACACCACTATACCGGCACTGCTTAAGGGACAGCGTATTGTGTTGCTGGATCGCTTTGATCTCGATCGATGGCATGACTTTGTGGTTCGCTATCGACCGACAGCCAGCGGCATGCCACCTGCAGCCATGCAGATGTTACTGGACGCCAATGTCCCGCCTGAGGATCTTTCGTCGATCAAGACCATGGGTGTTGGTGCGGCCCCACTTGATCCGACGATTCAGCGTACCTTTGAACAGCGCTACAACATACCGGTTCTGCTCTCTTATGGCGCCACTGAATTTGGCGGTCCGGTCACAGCCATGACGGCCGACCTGTATGCCCAATGGGGCAAGCAGAAAATAGGCAGCGTTGGCCGCGCCATCCCTGGCTTTCAATTGCGTGTTGTTGACACGGACACCCATGCAGAACTGCCGCCCGGTGACGAGGGAATCCTGGAAGTGATTTCTCCCCGCATTGGCTCGCACTGGATTCGTACCTCTGATGTGGCAATGATCGATAAAGATGGCTTCCTATTCCTGCGCGGTCGTGCCGATGGCGCGATCATGCGCGGTGGCTTTAAGGTACTGCCGGAAACCATTGAACGCGCTCTGCTACAGCACCCTGCCGTCTCAGCCGTCAGCGTCGTCGGTATTCCCGACAAGCGTTTGTCGGAAGCGCCTGGCGCCGCGGTGCAGATTAAATCCAGCTGGCAGCAGCCGACTGTCGAGGCACTCGAGTCGCATCTTCGCGAGCATGTAATGGCTACACACATTCCCGTGCATTGGCGTTTTGTCGACACGCTTCCCAAAACACCCTCATTCAAAGTAGATCGCCCTGCTGTCAAGCGACTATTTCTCGAAGACGCCCAGGCATAGTTTTAGACAAGCAATTAATATTTCGATGAGTCATGTTGCTTTAACCCGCTCGTCACTGCAATATCGATGGAGAACGCTATAGATGAAAAACAACACTCAGTATCTTGATGATTTGGATGAGACGTCCACACGGGTGGATGGAGCCCTCATTGTCGATGATATGGATAGTTTTTCCTGGGACGACAAATGCGACGTTCTGGTTGTCGGTGTGGGCATGGCAGGTGCGGCAGCCACATTACGGGCGGCAGAAGACCCCCAGCTTGATATCCTGGCGATTGATCGCGGTCTTGGCGGCGGCGCCAGTGCCATCAGCGGTGGTATTGTTTACATGGGTGGTGGCACCAATACCCAGAAAGATGCCGGCATCGAAGATTCGCCTGAAAACATGGCGAACTACCTCCGCTATGAAACCGGGGATATTGTCAGGCCTGAGACCCTCAAACGTTTCGCTTATGCCAGTACCTCCTTCGAATCCTGGCTGGAAAAACATGGCGTCCGCTTTGGCGGGCCTTTTACCGACGCGAAAACCTCCTACCCCAATGGCGCATCCCTGTATTTTTCGGGCAACGAGCGGACAGTAGCCGGACGCGCCTTAGCCACTCCGGCGCCGCGAGGTCACCGCGCCAAGCCTTCCAAAGGTGGAGAACCCACTCAATTGAGTGGTGGCTACCTGCTTAAACCCTTGCTCAGCTCCATTGAGCAACAACCCAACGTGCGTTTCTCTCCCCAGACGCGAGCCACCCGCATGGTCGTCGACAAGGAAGGGGCGGTTGTAGGAGTAGAGATTCAACGTATCCCTTCTAGCATTGCAGGCAAGTTGCATGGGCTGTTTTACAGAGCATCGAATATGACGGCATTGGCAGTCCTAAATTTGCTCGGCCCAGTACGCAAGGCCACCATGAAGCTGGAAAATAAATGGGCGAAAACCTACCGTATTCGTGTCAATCACGGCGTTGTTCTCGCTGCAGGGGGCTTTACCTATAACCGTGAAATGATGGCCAAGAGTGCGCCTGAATTTCTTGAATCTGCGCCGCTCGGCACCATTGCCGATGATGGCTCTGGTATCAAACTTGGTATGACCGCCGGCGGCACCACAGACAAAATGGATGTCGTATCCGCATGGCGATTTATTTACCCGCCTGCCTCATGGACCAAATCAGTATCGATTGGCCCAGAGGGGGAGCGCCTGCTGAGCGAGGAGGTTTATGGCGCTCGTACTGGCGAAGCCGTGTTTAAACACGGCAGTGGAAAAGGCTGGCTAATACTTGATCAGCCACTCCAAGCCGCTGTACTCGAGGAGGCAAAATCACTGAAACTATTCTTCTTCCAGCGAGTGCAGCTGAATGCCACACTGAATCGTTATACAGTTTCGGCTCCGACTCTCCCGGAGCTCGCCAAAAAAATCAAAGTGCCTGTTAATAAACTTGTTGCCACCATTGAAACCTACAACCAGCAAGCTCGCAACGGACAACCTGATCCTGAGGGCAAGTCCGATAATCTGCGGTACCCCTTGGAAACAGGGCCTTTTTACGCCACTGATATTGGCGCCTCCTGTAAACTCGCCCCTATCGCGGCATTGACTATGGGTGGCCTTATCGTCGATGAGGAGAGCGGACAGGTGCTGGATTCCGCTGGTCAGCCCGTCAAAGGATTGTTTGCTGCGGGCCGGACGGCGGTCGGCATCTGTTCCCACTACTACGTCAGCGGCTTATCACTGGCCGACTGTATTTGGTCTGGCTGGCGAGCGGCTGAAACGCTCAAAGGCAATGTCGGCGCCAAGACACTCGCGCCAGATATCTGACACGATTCAGTCTTACCTTCAATAAGGATTAAGAGAAACCATGAGTATTGATCATAAACAATTAGACACTCTGATAGCCAAAGACGAAATTCGCGAGCTAGCGCTGCTCTATGCGCGCGGTGTCGACCGAAAAGACGGAGCGCTTTTGCGCACACTGTACACCGAAGACGCAACCGATAGCCACGGCGATGTATTCGACGGCAATGCAACCGATTATGTGGACTTTCTGGAACAGTCGTTTCCCTATATTCGTTACAGCGGGCACCACATTTGTAATCACCTTATCTCCGTTGATGGCAATGAAGGCGAAGGCGAAGTCTATGCAATAGCCTACCACGTAATCCCTGACAGACAAGGCGGTTGGCTGGAGGATGTGATGTGCGTACGCTACATGGATCGCTACCGCAAAGAACAGGACGGACGCTGGCGGTTTGCCAAGCGCGTTGTGGTCTTTGACCACCGAAGCCAACGTCCTATAGCGGTTTCAGATACAGAAACGTCACGGGCCATGGATGCCAGTTTGTCTGCCTTGCAACACTGCTTGTTCGCTCGCGGCGAGCGGGTTTAACCAAACAATTATTTGCCCAATAGAGCGGAACTGTTCTCTTGAACGTTTTATAGCTTGGGTAACCTCAGTAAAGGAGCATCAATATGAATTTGGATTTAGCTGGAAAAGTGGTGATAGTGACTGGAGCCACGGCCAACATCGGCCGCGCAATTGCACTTGGGTTTGCAGAGGAGCGAGTCAAGCTAATAGCTGTAGGGCGGGATGAAGAGGCCGGTGCAAAGGTTGTTGAGCTCGCTCAAGAGAAAGGCGCTGAACAGGCCGTGTTCGTTAAAGCTGATATGCTGGACAGCGCATCCCCCTCCCGAATCGTCGAAGAGGCGGAAAAACTGGGCCCCATTTCCATTCTTGTTAACAACGTCGGGGGCAATGTTGGCGCCGGACTTTTTGTCAACTCAGACCCCGACACCTGGCTTGGTGACTTGGACCTCAATCTGTTGACCGTCCTCCGAATGACGCACGCGGTTTTGCCTGGCATGGTACAGAGAAAAGCTGGCCGCATTATCAATATCGGCTCCACAGCAGGCTTTGTCGGAGACTATATGCTTGCGCTCTATTCAACCGCTAAAGCGGCTGTTCACGGTTTAACCAAAGTCCTTGCCAAAGAGGTCGGGCAGCACGGCATTACCGTAAACTGCGTTGCGCCTTATGGAACCGTCTCCAGTGATCCCGCTGCGTTCAGTCAGGGAAGTCGCTTTAGGCCGGATAGTTCATTTTTTGCAGAGCTCAACAAGGCTGACCCACAAGATAGAAGCAAAATGCAGCGACCTGGTGGTGTATTGGAACGAACAATTGCACAACCGGAGGAGGTCGCCGGAGCTGTACTCTATCTATCGTCAGAAAGTGCCAGTTTTGTCACCGGACAGGTTATTCCTGTGGAAGGCGGAACACTGCTCTGACAGTGAACGACTGTTCGCACCAGTTTTCCCGCTAATATTTCCTTTATTTCGAAACCAATTCACAAAGGGTAGCTACAGATGAGAAAGCTTGGCATTCACCACATTTCAGCCTTAGAGACTGATCCAATCGAATTTGTGGATATAGTGTCAGAAACAGGGTGTCACCAAATTTCTGTCTTTGTTAATCCCTTCACTAATCAAACCAGGTTCCCAGTAGTAACCAGAGACAGCGTTCCTGAATTGCAGGAAAAGCTCCAGCTCACAGAAATCGAAATTGCCAACATTGAGTCATTCATTATAACTCCTGCCACCAATGTTGCTGACTTTCTACCATTTTTTGAATTAGGTGCTGAACTGTCTGCCAAAGGTGTAGGTGTTCATCTGTTCGACGCTGACGAAAGTCGTGTTGTTGATAACCTCAGTCAAATGTGTGAGCAAGCTGAAATTTTTAACATGGATGTTTGTATCGAATTTCTGGCGTTTACTCCCGCCTGGAAAACCCTTATAGAGACTGAAAAACTTATCAAACAGGTTAAGCTACCACGGCTTGGAGTGGGAATAGATCTGCTTCATTTAATCCGCTCCGGGGGATCTCCTGCCGACATAAAGGCTATTGACCAAAACCTGATTGCCTACGCGCAAATTTGTGATAGCGAAAACCTTGGAATAACGGAGGACTACGCCTCTGAAGCAGTGGGAGGTCGCTTGACGCCCGGGGAGGGAGTGTTTCCGATAGCCGAGTTTCTCGAGGCTTTACCTGAAAACGTCAGACTCGAAATAGAAGTGCCGCAACCTCCCGACCGTCCGGCGCGAGAGCGTATCAAGCGTAAGCGCCAATTGATGGACGTACCTGCCCCTATCGACAAATCAGGAATTTTTTAAAAGTCTCTCTTTCACCACCCAAGGCAGCAACTCTTCGAGTTTCTCAACAGTGTCGGCATAGGGGAGTT
>Ga0213841_1000136_pt1 | contig 164948 bp, 132 predicted proteins | sample SWPATP23_FD_160125 | JGI IMG/M metagenome (GOLD analysis project Ga0213841, IMG submission 160125) | Coastal seawater microbial communities from Marineland, Florida, United States - SWPA TP2 #3 | ecosystem: Environmental > Aquatic > Marine > Coastal | place: USA: Florida | collected 2016-08-14
TGTTGCACGGCATCAACGACGTCATCAGCGTTTTACGTCAGGCATAGACGACCATTTGCGGTCAGCTGCCGACCGGCAGGCCCATCTGACGTCATCCAACGCAAATGGTCGCAAGGTCATTGCTCGCAATGACCCACGATACCTGTTGCACGGCATCAACGACGTCATTGCGCCGCCGGCGCAAACGCGCTGAACGCCCAGTAGGGGGCCAAGTCCCCTGCCGTCCATCGCGGACGAGTCGGTCTGCGCCAACCACAAACGCGCCCAGAAGGGCGCGTTGCAGGGTCAAGGAGGTGCTCGGCTCAGCGCTCGAAGCACTCGCTCTTGATGGCGGCACCGTAGTAGCCGAGTTCGTCGACCCAGTACTCGCCACGGAACCACCAGAACTGGAACTCATCGTTGGGAATCGACGGACGGGGCAACACACCGCGAGGCTTGCCACCGATTTTGCGGCCTTCTTCGAGCCATTGCGCTTCTGCGGTCTTGGTCTCGAGGAGCACGATGCGGGCGCGGTTGGTGATGTCGTTGAGCTCGACCTTGAGGCCCGTGAGTTTGGTCTTCACGTACTTGCCGAGAATGTCGAGGAAGGCGTCGCGGTTGGCGGCGGCGGTCTCGACCATTTCAGGGCCCATTTGCGAGGTGGAGAAGGTGGAGTCGTTCTCGAAGACTTGGCCTTCTTTTTCAACTTGGCGCAGGAAGGTTTCCATCTTTTTGAAGCGGTCGTCTTCGGCGATGGCTTTGGCGACTTTCCAGGGGATGAGGCCTTCGGTGAGCTCGGTCTTGTTCCCTTCAAGGGACTTGTTGAGCAGCGCGTACCATTCGGCGAACTCGAGGTCTTCGTTCTTCAGCAAGCCGTCGATGTGCGACACGATGGGCGCGTAGCGGGCTTTGGTGTCTTCGAGGGTGACCTCGATGCGGTCCCACTGGCAGTTGTAGAAGTAGATGATGGACTGCAGGATTTCGGCTTCGGGGTAGAACTCGCCTTCGAAATACGGGGCGTTCAGGTTGTGCAAGGTGCCCAGGGCGTCGCCGTAGCGCTCTTGCACGGTTTGTGTCCACGAACGCTCGAAGATGGCGGCGGGCCAGGCCTTGGAGAAGCGCGGGATGAGCTTGTACTCGTAGTCCGACATGGTGAGGTATTTGGTGCGGGCTTTGTCGTCTTCTTCGATGTAACCGCGCTGGTAGTACACACGGGCGATGGCCAACGACGCGAGGTCACGCAAGTCGAGGAGGTCTTGGTCTTTGACCTTCTCGGGAATGGCGCTGCGGGCGTTTTCAAACGCAGCCAACGCTTTTTTGTATTTGGGGTCGGGCCGGTCGGCGCGGTTGATGCCCATGTAGATGAGGCCCACCAGGTATTGCGCGTGGGGGTAGCGCACCGAGTCTTCGGGGATGGTCTTCAGCAGCTTGCGGGCCTCACGGGTCTCGCCACGTTTGAAGAGGTACTTGCCCATGATGTAGTGCATGGATTCGAACATGTCGGCTTCAGACACGGCCAGCTTCGACAAGAAGTCGAACTCAGCGACGTACACGGCGTCGATGACCGGCGGAATCTTGAGGTCGTCGCCGAGGATGTCGGCGATTTGGATGAGGTGCTTGATCGCCTTGGTGAAGTGCGGGTGATCCGAGCCCGACTTCACGATGTCTTCGAAGTACTTCAGCGACGCCACGTAGAGCTTCATCTCGAAGAGGCTCTTGGCGAGGCCGAACTGCGACTCAGCAACGATGGCGCGGTCTTCGTCGTCAAACTGGATGGCGGCGTAGAACAGCGAGGCGGCGTCGGCGTAGTTGCCGGCGTCGTAGGCATCGAGGGCCTGGTCGTAGCTCTGAGCGTGGGCGGCCGGCGCCTGGGTGAGGCTGAGGCCCACGATGACGGCGGCGGTGGCGAGGCGGTGACGAAGCAGCATGGGGGTGTCCGTTTGTCGTCGGGTGGCAGGCGAGCTGCCGAGAAGGGGGAGCCTCCGTGGGTGGAGGCGAAACCGCAAAAGCGAGTGCGTCAGAAGATGAAGCTGACGCCGGCTTGGGCCATGAGGCTGTTGCGCACTTCAAAGGTGGGGAAGATGCTGGTGCGCAACGCGGGGGCGTTCATGGCCATCACGTAGTCGCGCACTTCAAAGCGCACACCCAACCAATCGAGGAAGTAAAAGCGAATGCCGCCGCCGATGGTGGTGGTGAGGGCCATGGGCGGGATGCCAGAGATGCCGAAGGCTTGGTTGACGCTGGGGTCTTCTTCGCTGCCGCTGCGGCGGTCGTTTTGCAGTTCGAGACCGACGAGGCCTGCGCCCACCGACATGTAGACGTTGAACGAGCCGAGCAGCATGTTCTGCACGTTGACTTTGCCGTACAGCGGCGACCATTGGAGGTCGGCGGTGGCGACCCAGGTCATCCAGTAGAGCTTGACCAAGTCGCCGGGGGTGAGGTGCTCTTTGTTGAGCAGTTCGACGGTGGTGTCGGTGTAGTGGCCGCCGAGGCGGGGGCCTTTGTATTCGGCGGTGTCGTCGAGGAGGTCGGCCCAGCCGAACACGCCCACCGAAGCTTCAACCGCCATGTTTTCTTTGATGTGGTAGATGCCCGAGAGCATGAAGCCGGTTTGCGACGTGAAGCGGTCGTTCACCGATTGCATGAACTGCGGTGCAATCTCAAAGCGGCCGCCGACGAGGAACTGCTTGCCCTGACGCACGTAGATGGTCTGCAAGTTGGTGATGTCGGTTTCGCCTTCGGGCGCTGCAGCGGCGTCGCCTTCGGCAGCGCCCTCAGCGTCGTCGCCCTCGTCAGACGATTCGTCACCGGACTTGTCGGCGGCGGCGTCTTCGCCTTCGTCGATCTCGTCTTCATCGGCCTCTTCGTCGTCGAGGTCTTCTTCGTCTTCGTCGTCTTCAACGTCTTCGAGTTCGTCGTCGAGGTCGTCTTGCGCCGAGACAGCAGGAGCGCCGAGCACCAAGCCCAAGGCGAGCAAGGGGGTGAGCAGAGCGTGGAGGGGTTGAACCAGTCGTTGCATTTGGGTCCTCAGGTGAGGTCATCGCGGACGATGGGGGTGGCAGCAAGTGTGGGCGTCGCCGCCAAAAAGGGGGTGGCCAATCGGCCGAGAAGTCAGAAGGCAGGTCAGAACAGGAAGGAGGCGCCGAGCGTGACCATCGACGTGAAGCCGATGTCAAACTGCTCTTCAGCCTCTCCGGGCGCGGCGACCGGGCCGGGCGTGACCTTCACGTAGTTGCGCAGTTCGGCGCGCAGGGCGAGGTATTTCCAGGGGATGAACCGCAGACCTGCGCCGAAGTGGCCTGATGGCACGACGAAGGTGGGGGCCCACTCCATGGTCTTGCCGATGGAGGTGGCGGTGCGATCGGTTTTGACCTTCCAGATGCCGTCGATGCCGGCGCCGCCGAGGGCGTAGAGCTGAAAGTTGAGTTCCAGCTCGGACACCGCGGACAGTTTGCCGTAGATGGGCGACCACATCACGGTGACGCCGCCGAGGCCGTTGGTTTGCCAAAGGTCGGAGAGGTAGAGCTGGTCGCTGCCGTCGTTGGCGGAGCGGCCTTCGTTGCGGGCGAACTGGGTGATGTTGAGTTCGCAGCTTTCCCACGGGGGGACGATCTCAGTGCCGCCGGTGGAGGGGTTGGTGCGGGTGTTGAGACCGCAGGCCCCGATGTAGCCGACGTATCCCTCGACGGCGAGCCAATCGAAGATGTGAAAGCCTGCCGAAGCGCGGCCGCCCCACTGCTTGATGTAGCGATCGCCGTAGGAGAGATCGATGGTGCCGCTGAGCTCCAAGCGCCCGGCCATGGGGAATTTCTTGTTGTCGATGAGAGGCGTGTCCGCGGGCATGGGGCGGTCTGGCGTGCGCACCAGCTCGACGTTGGGCAGCTCTTCTTCTTCGACGTCGTCGGCTTCAGCCGCTTCGGCGGGGGCTTCGTCGTCGGCGGCCCAGGTGGGGGCGGCGAACAACGTGGCGCACGCTGCCAAGGTGGGCAAAGTGCGAACCGCGACGAGACGGCAGAGGGTGGAGAGCGAGCGGATGCGCTTCATGGGGTCCTCGCTGGGGCCATCGGCAGATGGGACGCGGGCCAGACGGACGTCGGCCCAGGCGGTGCGCCAATAGCCAACAACAGCGGTGTCGTAAAGGAAGGTTTGGGAAAACTCGGGCATGTGGAGGATGCCCGGGCCTTGTCGCGCCCGGATGGCGGCGGTTGTCGTCGAGCCCATGCAGCGGTCATGGCCCTTGGAGAGCGCAGACGGCTCGGCGGTTCCGCCATTGGGGTCGGTGGATCGCCCGACGCTGTCGGATTTCGCATGTCGCGGGGATCCGCCTGCCTAAGCCACAGACTCGAACGCCGTCAGCACGTCTTGGTCGTCGGGTGCGCGGCGCAGGGCCTCTTTCAAGGCAGACTTGGCCTCTTCTTTGCGACCCGTCTGGCGGTACAGCATGCCCAAGAAGAAATGCGGACGCATTGCCTGGGGGTTCACTGCGTTGGCCGACTGCAGCACCGCCTCGGCGTTGCCAGCGTTGGCCTCGGGGTCGAGGAGGAATTGGGTCCACGCCAAGAAGGCGAGGTAGTCGGCGTTGAGGGGCCGCTTGCGCACCGCCTCTTCGAAGGCGTCTTTGGCTTGGGCGTAACCGCGCTGGGCGAGGGCCATGCGTCCGTCGAGAAAGAAGCGCTCGGCGTCGTCTGTGAAGCGATAGGTCTGGGGCGTTTTGTGCTCTTCGACCCAGGCGTTGTAGTCACGTCGCCGATCGTCGTCGAGCAGCGTGGCCTCTGCCTCATCGAGAAGGGCCCACAGTTCGCGGGCAGAGCCGCGGGCGGGGCCGAGACGACGGCGTCCGATGGCATCTTTGCCCACTTCGAGCCGAAGGGCGTCGATGGCGGCTTTGACGACGCTGGTGGGGGCGTCGTCGGCCACCTTCAGCAAGCCATACAAGCTGTTGCCACGGGCGCGGATGAGGTAGCGCTGCACCAGCGCGACAGCGTCGTCGTCGAGGATCTCGTCGGCTTTTTGTTCGGCGCTGAGTTCGACGGGCACGGCGCGGGCGGCGGTGGCGGGGTCTTCTTCGAAGCGGATCATGCCCGCCACCCACATGGCGTAGGTCTCGACAAAGGCGTCGGGGCCACCGTCGGAGAGCACCTGCCCCAGCTTGGGCTCGGGCTGCATCATGAACACCATCGGCAACGTCGACGCCGGACGCTGGTGGGCAAAGGCCACGAGGCCGTGTTCGAAGTCGCGCGTCTTCAACACCTTCTCTGCGATGCGTGGCGTCATCAACGCATGGGCCGAGCGGGGGTCTGGCGCCGTGAGGCTGTGCTCCAACAGGCAGCTCACGAGGTCGAGGGTGGTGACCGCCATGCGCTCGACGGAGCCGCTGTCGGCGGTGAACGTCAGCAGGCCCCGGTTCCATCCGATGGCCCGCAGCAGCCGATCTCGGGCCTGCAAACAGATCTGCTGCAGGGTCTGCTGCTCGTCGAGCAAGCCCAAGGTGAGCACGGCTTCGCCGACTTGATCGCCCGTCGCGCGGATGTGCTCCGTCAGCTGCTGCATCTGCTCGGCGGTGAGCAGATGTCGTCGCCACAGACGCTCGGCGAGGACGTTTTCGCGGAGGTTGTCCCATGCGCCGACGACGATGCCGCGCAACATCGCCAGCTCCAACATGCCGTCTTGGTCTTGCAGCGACAGCACGCCGGTGGCGTGAGATCGCGCCAGATTCAACAGCGTGCGCGGGAGGTCGAGGGCGTCTTTGATGGGGCGCTCTTCGAGCGCCAAGGAGCCGGAGTCGACTTTGAACGCTGGACGGTGGGGCACGCGCACCCGTGACGACGTTGTCGGCGTGTTTTTCGCCGTCGGCGCCGCCTTGCCGAGGAGCGGGTCGACGTCGTCGACCACCGTCTGCGCTTTCGCCTTGGGGATCTCGGCCGACGTCGACGTGCGCTTGTTGGGCGGCTGGGAGCGACCGCTGGGGGACGTCGAAGACGGCGCCCGCGGCACCTTGCGCGTCGAAGGCGTCAGCTCGGCGCCGGTGTACACCTTGGCCAACTCCACCAACTTCTCGCGCAGCTGGCTGACGACGAAGGGCTTGGCGTAGAACGCGTCGAACCCGGCGTTGTGGGCGTCGCGTTTGGACTGGGCGTTTTTGAACGCCGCACTCATCATCACCAGGCCGATCTTGTCGCCACCTGGCAAGGCACGGATGCGGGAGGCGACGGCAAAGCCATTGCGGCCGGGCAGCAAGCCATCGACGAGGGCAACGTCGAACTTGCCTTGTTCAAAGCGCTCGACGCCCTTGTCGCCGTTGCGCTCCAAGGTCACCTCAAAGCCCCACTTGGAGAGGGCCCGGGTCAACAAAGACGCGATGGACGCGTCGTCTTCAAGAATGAGTACGCGAATGGTCACCGACTGATCCGGCGCAGAATGCCGCCTCCTCGTCCAACAGTCGGATCCCGCCGTGCAAACCTGAGACAGAAAACGCAGTGGGCCTGTTCGCATCAGACCCATCCGGGGTGCCGGTCAACGCAACGCCGTCCACAATCCGCCGTCGAGCGCGGCCACCTGCGTCGCGTCGCCGTCGACGATCTCGACGACGGCGTCGTCGAGCACCAGGCCGCGTGCCACCAACGCCGTCTCAAAGCCCGCACGCCACGCCAGTAGCTGGGGCACAGCCGGGTCTGTCGTCGCCAACTTCAGATGCAGCGTCGATCCGTCTGGGCGCACCTGCGCCACCTGCAACTCAGCCGCTTGCGCCAGCGCCACACCCACGACGACGAGGTCAGACAGCTTCAACGCCGCCGCCAGCGTCGACTCGTCGGGCTGCACCACCGGGCGGTCCTCCGCCGCGCCCTGCCCGCCAGCGATGACGACGCCAACGTGCAGCCACACCTCGCCCGACAGCGACGTCAGCTCGACGCCGTCGGGGACCGCCACCACCAAAGGCAGCGGCAGCTGCGGATGTTCGAGACGTGCCGCGGCATGGTGCACATCGCCGTCGACGTCGAGCGACGGCGCCTGCGCAGGCTGCATGACGACGTCAAACGCACCATCGGCGCGGGGCAGCACCCATTGCTCTAAAGACGGATGTGACGACATGGGACTCCCCGCTCACCCGCTGCCGACGTCGAGACGCCTGCACGTACAGGTGGGAATTTCAGTCATCGGCTCGTAACATACGCGGGCGCTGCTGTGCGCGTCGTTTCCTTGCTGAGCCCCTGCTGAAGGTCCCCATGTCGAGCCCCAAACATCTGCTGTTGCTGCAAACGGGACGTGCCGTTCCCCTCGTTCACGACGCCCACGGCGACTTTCCCGTGCTGTTTGATCGTGGGCTGCAAGGCGCAGACCTGCCGTTCACCTTGGAGGTCGTCGACGTCATGGAGGCGCCGCCGGATCGCCTGCCCGCCGCCGACGGCGTCATCGTCTCGGGGTCGGCGTCGATGGTCGCCGAAAACACGCCGTGGATGCAGCAAACCCAAGTGCTCATGCGGCAGGCCCTCGACGACGACACTCCCATGTTGGGCGTCTGTTTCGGGCACCAGCTGTTGGGCGTGGCCCTCGGCTGTGACGTCGGGCCCAACCACCGCGGCCGCATGATGGGCACCGTCGACGTGGAGCGCCACGACGGCAAAGACGACGCGCTGCTCCAGCAACTCCCCCAGACGTACACGGCGCAGGTCTCTCACGTCGATGTCATTCGCGACGCAGCCGGCAAACTCGAAGTCGTCGGCACCTCGCCACATGACCCGCACCACATGGTGCGCGTGCCGGGTGCCCGCGCCTGGGGCGTGCAGTACCACCCGGAGTTCACGCCGGAGGTCAGCGCTTTGTACCTCGACACCCGACGTGAAGCCGTCGACGCCGAATACGGCGAAGGACACACCGACAAATGGAAGGCCGCGCTGCGCCAGAGCCCCCACGGCCCCTCCATCTTGTCGGCGTTCGTTCGCATGTTGCATGCCGACTGACCCCACACCTGGCGCCTTCGGCGTCGTCGACGCCGCCCTCACCGTCTTCATGTGAAGAGTTCTGACATGGCTCCTGCCCTCCCCCTGCGCAAACCCTCCCCCGGACGCTCTCCTCGTCGACAAACCCGCCTGCGTCTCGTCGACGTCGACCACCGTTTTGTGCGCGCCCGCGACGGCACGGAGCTGTCGGTGCGGCACTGGCCCGGCCCCAAAGACCGCCCAACCTTGGTGTTGTGCGACGGGCTCGGCTGCGACGGCTACGTATGGCGCTACCTCGTCGAAGACTTTGCCGGCGTGCTGCCCATCGTGCATTGGCAGTACCGCGGCCATGGGCACAGCGCGGTGCCCGACGACCTCGACAGCATCTCCATGCACCTCGCCGTTGACGACCTCGAACACGTCATTGACGCGTTCTCGCCCGATGCGCCGGTGCTGTTGATGGGGCACTCCATGGGCGTGCAAGTGTGCCTGGAGGCGTACCACCAGCTGCCCGAGCGCGTCGCCGGCTTGTCATTGGTGTGCGGCAGCTACGAGCACCCCATCGAGAGCTTTCACGGCGCGGCCACCGCCGACGGCAAGCCACCGGTGCGCAACCGCATGATGCGCAAGGTGGTCTTTCCGTTGCTGACGAGCACGTTCATCCGTCGACCACGGGTCCCCCAGCGGCTGTGGAGCCGCATCGTGCCCATGCGCGTCATCTATGAGTTCGCCATCCGCACCGAGGTCAACGGCGAGCGTCTCTCTGAAGACGACTTCAGACCGTATTTTCACCACATCGGGCACATGGACATGCGCGTCTTTGCGCGGTTCGCCAAATCGCTTGCCGACCACTCCGCCAAACATGTGCTGCCCACCATCGACGTGCCCACCTTCGTCGTCGGTGCCGGCAAAGACACGTTCACGCCGGGATGGCGGTCTGACCACATGCACGCGGCCATCCCTGACGCCGACTACCTGTTCATCGTCGACGGCACGCACACCGCCCCCATCGAACACCCAGAGCTGGTGAGCCTGCGGTTCGAGAAGTTTCTGGAGGAGCGGTTCGGACTGCTTCGCTGACGAGCTACGGCCCGACGCTCACCAATGCGCTGTGCAAGTCGACGCCTTTGGCCTCGTATTCGCGCTTGAGCGCGGCCCAAGCATCGACGGCGTTCTGGGAGGCGTCGTCGTGGCCTTCGCCGCGCGTCGTCCAATAGCCAGACGGCTCGTCGTACGAAAAGCCTCCCACGGTGACGGCGCCAGAGGCGCGACGCACCACGATGCGTCCGTGCAGCTGGGCTTCGTCTTGCGCCACGCAGGCCTCGACGACGTCGTCGCCGTCGGTCATGTGCAGCCGCAATGTCTGGTCGCCCCCGAGGAGCATGGGCGGACACACCATGGCATCGCCGAGCCCGCCCGCGACGGTGAACAGCAAACCCGCCACGCCAGCCACCACGACGCTGCCCGCGGCGAACGACCTCTTGGGCCACGATGACATCGACAGCGGCACGCCTGCTTGCTCCAACGCGTCGCGCGTGCCGCGGGTGCCGCGCACGCGAAACACGCCTTGGCGAGGACCTTTGACGTCGAGAACAGACTCTTGCACTCGACCTCGCAGCCACAGAAACGCCGACACGAGCAACAAGGCGGGCGCCGTGGCCAACATCAGCGACCAGCGTCCACCGTCGGGCGCCAGCTGTTGTGCCACCAGATACGACGACAAGGGCGTCAGCAGGATGGCGCTCGACCACAGGATGCGCGTGCGTCGACGGTGCTGTGTCATGGCGTCGTCACACGGGGTGCACATGCCGACTTTTCGCCAGCGGGTGAAGGGCAACAAACCGAGGGCGAAGACGGCGGTGGCGATGAACGGCAGCACCACCGGCCAACGCAACGCGACGTCGACGAGCAGCTCATGCGGAATGCTGCGGGTGGAATGGTAGAAGGCAAACTCAGGCGCCATCGACGCCAGCACCAGGAATCCACCGTAGGCGGCCGCAAACCCCACCGCCCACGACGTCGGCACCGTCAAGAAGCTCACCCACTGCCCATTCGGCTGGCGCGGACGTTGCCCACAAGCCACGCACTGCGATGTGCACAGGGCGCCTTTGCGCACGAGGTCGGCGTCAATGACGACGTCAGCGGAGTCGCGGCGTGAAACGTGGGCGGCGCTTTTGAGAAACGGCATGGCATCCCCTCATCGATGTCACCGTCGAACAGGCCGCGGGACGTCAAGGTCGTGAGTCGAGGTTGTGGACGACGATGCAACCACCGACGGCCGCACTGCATTCAAGCAACTGCAGTTTGCCATGGCAGGGGATCTGCCGTTGTGGCCCTCCACACTGAGACAACAGGGTTGGGGCGCGGGTTCTGGTCTCGAAAGCTCGCTTCGCGAGTCGAGTTGCGACGCATGGAAGCATTCGTCGTCGAGCACGTTCTTTGGGTTTTGGGATGCGCTCTGGCCCACGCTCGGTTCGCCATCGTCACACGAAGTCGGGCATGTACAACTTGCCGGGCTCCGCCGTCGACGACGCTTGCGGCTTGGGGGGTGTCGTCGCCGGCACCGCGGTCGTCGACGACGGCTCGGGCAGGCGCTTTTGCTCGGCTTCGGGCTCGAGCGACTTCAGCGTCTTGTGCGCGGCCACTGCGATGGAGGCATCGGCGATCGTCGACGGCAAGTCGAGCCCGTCGAGCGGCGCGGGCAACGCCCCCGTCCACACGTCGGTGATCAAGTCGGCCGCGAGGTAGCCCGCACTGCCGCTGGGAAACGCCCGCGCCAACAGGCTCACCCAGTTGCCCGAGGCGAACGCCGTCACCAGTTGTCGAGGAGAACGCACCCCTTCGCGCCAGGCGTCGACGAGCTCGAGGGTGGCCGGCACCGACGTTTTCAAGATGCCCCATTCGACGGCGAGCACCAGGGCGTCGATGCCCGGCAACACCTTCAACAGCTCCACCGTGGCCGCCGTTGCACTCAGCCAACGCACGCGCTTGAGCGCGCGCCGTTGCACTTGAACGGCAGCAGGATTCGTCGACGTCTCCGACGACAAACCAGGCTCAGGGGGCAAGACTTCAGGCGACTTTTTGGTGCTCATGCACTCAACAAAAGTCGTCTGCGGCGGGCGGCAAGGGCGACGTTTGCGAGGTGGATCAAAAAGCGGCAGATCCACTGCTTTAGAAAACATTTCGCCGTTCGATCCGTACAATGAAGGCAGGGTGAATGCGGGAGGTCTCTTCTGCGTTTGCTCTGAAAAAGGCGCACAACGCCCACCCATTCGAAGACTGCGTGAGCGACCTGCTCCTCAGTCGCCTGACTTTATTTCAGCCCACCTCAGGTTGGGCTGCCCGTCGAGAACGCCATGGAAGCCATCCCCATCCCAGGATTCAGCGAGCCCGTCTCCAGCTGGACCCACTACTTGGGAGCCGGCTTGGCCTTTGTGCTCGGGGTGCGCCTCGTGGCACGGGTGTGGGGCTCCGGCTTTTGGCGCGTCGTCGCCTACGCCACCTTCGCCCTCGGCGCCATCTTCTTGTTCTCGATGAGCGGCACCTACCACCTCCTCGAGCCCGGTGGTGTGCCCCGCATGGTGCTGCGTCGCCTCGACCACGCCGCCATCTTCGTGCTCATTGCCGCCTGCTTCACGCCCATCGTGTACGACGCCTTTTCGAAGAAGTCGCGTGCGGCCATCTTGAGCTTCGTGTGGAGCGCCGCCCTCTGTGGCGTCACGCTCAAAGTCATCTGGCTCGACGACATCCCCGAGTGGCTTGGCCTCAGTTTGTACTTTGGCCTCGGCTGGTTCGGCGCCGTCACCGGTGCGCTGACCGCGAGCAAATTCGGCATCCGGCCGCTCTTGCCGTTGCTGTACGGCGGCATCGCCCACACCTTCGGCGCGCTCATTGATTTTGCCCAGTGGCCGGTGCTCGTCGCTGGCGTCATTGGCCCGCACGAAATCTTCCACTGTTTCGTGCTCGCCGGCATGGGCTTTCATTTCTCGTTTGTCTCCCGCCACGCCGAAGACCCCTTGCAGCCACGACCCGGCTACCTGCGGCGCCGTCGTCGTGCTGCGCTGGTGCGTCGGCTTCGCCTGCGCCGTCGCCAGCAACGCCAAGCGGGCCAACTGGCTCCCGTCGTCGTCGAGAAGGCGTCCTAGGCCGCTAGGCGCTGTTGCCCGAGGTCGGGCGCCTCACCAAAGACACGAGCGACGCGCTTGGAGAACTCGACCAGGCCGTCGTCGTCGTCGGGCACGTTCGCGTAGAGCGCCGCCACCAACCCCATCTTCGCCGCCACCGGTGCCAAACGCGGCAACATGCGTCGGGCTTTGGGCAGGGCCAACAGTTTGCTGAAGGCCATGTCGAGGCTGCCTTGGGGCCACACCTGGGCCATGCCACTGCCGGCGGCGTGGGCGTCGAACAAGCCGCTTTGCATGAGCAGGCGCAGGTCGTCTGGGGAGAACGTTGAGCTGAGGCGGCGGAAGAGATCGTACGCCGCCAACAAGCCCCCGTGACGACGGAGAAAGGCGCGGCTGTAGTCGGCCGGAGTGCCGCCGCCGCTGAGCACTTCGGCCAAGACGCGGCCGGCGATCATGCCTTGAGCGATGCCTGAGCCGTGGGCCGAGAACACCTGGCAAGCAGCGTCTCCGACGGCGGCGACGCGTCCATCGCCCATGACGTCGCGGGGGCGGCGCAGCGGGATGGCGCGGGTGCCGCCGAAGAGGCGTTCGCCGAAGATGTCGTCGTGCTCGGCCACAAAGTCGTCGAGCATCTTTCCGCCGGGCTGCAGCCCCAATGCTGGGATGGAGCCGGTGAGAATGGCGATGTGGTCGTCGTCTTTGCGGACGTTGATGATGGAGTACCCGCCCTCGACGCCCGAAAAACAGCACACTTCGCCCACGGGGACACCGTTGCGCTCGAAGAAGGCGTCGGCCTTGTTGTGGTCTTTGACGTCGAACACGGCCTGCGAAGCGACACAGATGTGCTCGCGCGGCACGCGGGGCCCTTGCAGCAGGTGACGTCCGGCGAGTCCGCTGGCGTCGACGACGACTTTGGCCCGGTAGGTGTCGTCACCGATGCGCACTTCGCCGCGGCGCAGCTCGTCGTCGGAGCTGGTGACGTCGACACCGTCGAGAAACACGACGCCTTGCGCTTCAGCGTCGTCTTGCAGGCGCTGCACGAGCAAGCGCATGTCGACGTCCATGATGCCGTGAACGTCGCCGGGCACGACGACACGCGACGGGCCGTACTGTGCGATGAGGTGAAAGTTCACAGGGTCGCTGATGCACTCGTCTCCGACGGGGAGCGCGATGTCGGCTTCAGCAAACTGACGGACGTTGACCCCATTGACCCACCGCGCGCCACAGGCGTCGCGCTGCTGTTTGTCGATGAGCAGAACGCGCATTCCGCGTCGTGCGCAGTGCAAGGCGGTGGCGGCCCCGGCGGTTCCGGCTCCCAAAACGGCGACGTCGACGTGCAATGCGGGCATGAGCATCCTCCAGCGGCGACGGTAGCAGCCGTGGTTGGAGGGTCACATCTTTTTTGACGATGTGGTCGCGTTTTCGCCTCTGCCCGTCGTCAACAATGCATCAGAGTGCGCAGGCGTACGTCTCGGCCGACCACATGGCCGCCGCGGTGAACGCCACGCACAGCACCATGGCCAGCTTGTGGCCCCACGGCTTGCGCCTGCTGGGCGTTGACGCTGTGGCGCGCTCAGACGTCATCAGCGACGGAGTCGCGGCAAGTGTTTGTGTGGTCATGTGGCCTCCCCTGCGGTCTCGGCATCGTGCGCCATAGGGAGGCATCGCAGCAGACGTCGTCTGCTGTAGCCGGTGTCTCTTGACAGTGCACCCGCCCCTTTCGGCATCATGGGCGTGGGAGGCCCCATGACCATTGACGTCGACACCTTGCGCCAACACTCGAAGCTGTTTGAACTCCTCGACGACGACGGTCGTCAGTCGCTGCTCGACATGGCCGAACAGCAGCGCTTTGAGCGCGACGACGTGGTGGTGAAAGAAGGCGACGCTGGCGAGTCGTTTTTCGTCATCACCGCCGGCGAAGTGCGGGTGCTCATCGACGACCTCACCGGGCAAAAAGAAGTGGCCCGCCTGCCCAAAGGCGCGTTTGTCGGCGAGATCGGCGCCCTCATGGGAGAACCCCGGTCGGCGACGGTGCAAGCCATCGTCGACGTCGACGTCCTGGCTTTCGACGCCGCCAGGGTGAACACGCTGCTTGAGGGGTACCCCAAGATTCGAGAGGCCATCGTGAAACTGGCGTTGAAGCGCAGCGAAGACAACCTGCAGCAGATGCTCGACAGTTGATGCCGCCAAACGGCCTGGCGTCGTCGACGACGTCGGCTACCATGGCTTCATGACCTTGCTGAAGACTGCCTCTGCGGGCGCCGCCCTCTTGTCGCTCACATTGCTGTTGGGATGTCCGCCTCCTCCGGGAGACGACGCGGGCGAGCCTGCGGATGCCGGCCGTGTCGACGGTGAAGACGGCGGACAACTCGTCGGCGATGCAGGAAGCACCGACGCAGGAAACACCGACGCAGGAAACACCGACGCTGGAAACAACGACGCTGGAAACAACGACGCTGGTGCGCCGGTGATGGACGGTGGCCAGCCCGCTTCGGACGCCGGCCTCGTCGTCGACGCTGGAGCAGGCGACGCCGGTGCCGGCACAGACGCGGGCGAAGACGACGCTGGGCACGTCGACGCGGGAGACCCAATCGACGCTGTCGACGGAGGAACCGCAGCCGACGCCGGTCGACCAGACGCTGGCGTCGTCGACGCGGGCACGGCTGCAGACGCAGGCTCTCCGGATGCCGGTGACGTCGACGCCGGCCCCCTGCCCCCCGCGGCGCAAGCCTGCGTCGACGCGGAGCTCTTGGTGCACGACGTCGGCGTGCAACGCACCACAGATGGCAACGCCAACCTCTTTGCCGGCAGTTGTGTACAGGCGGGGCCCGACGGCGTCTTTCGCTTTGTCACGGGGGCCGACGTCGTCGACGTCGTGGCCTACGTCGACAGCACCGATGACGACGACCTCGGCATCTACGTGCGAAGCGCCTGTGAAGACGACGGCACCGAACTGCAATGCGCCGACAACGTCGCCGCCGGCAACGTCGAGTTCGTCACCCTCACCGACGTCGCAGCCGGCACCGAGTTGTTCGTGTTTGTCGACGGTTTTCGCGCCGACGACGTCGGCAGCTTCGAGGTCGGCGTCTACGAAGTGCGGCACCTCAACGTCGGCGACGACTGCACGCCCGGCGACCACACACAGCCTTGCCCGGCGGCCTGTTTGGCAGACGGCGACGGCACGTTCTCCTGCCGCTAGGCGTCGTCGTTTGGTGGCGTTGTCGCCGCCTTCGGCAACATGGCCGGCACGAACACCAGCGTCGTCAACGCCCCCACCACCATCGACACCCACATCACTTGTGACAGTTCGCCGTGGGGCTTCAACGGCGACAGAAACAGCGCGCTCATGCCGACGGCAATGCCGAGGGCGTTGGCGACGATGGGGCGTCCGACGTGGCGAATGGCCCGTAGGCCATACCCGTCGCCTTTGGTGGCCTCCATCTCGACGGCAGCGAGGAAATGAATGACGTAGTCGATGCCAACGCCGATGACGATGGACGACATGATGGCCGTCATCAGGTGCAACTGAATGCCACTGGCGGCGAGGAAGGCGAGCAACACGGCAATGGTGACGGCGATGGGCACCAACGCCGTCAGCGTGCGCCACAGGTTGCGGTGCACCACCAACAACAAAAGGGCGACGAGGGCGAGCGCGTAGGCCAACGACGACAACTGCGCCTTCATCACCATGCGGCTCATGGCGTCGAACAACATGGGCTGGCCCGTCAACACGCGAACGTCGTCGTGGTCGTCGACAAATGACGCCCACGCTTGCATGTGCTTGGGCTGAATGTCGGACGGGAAGACCACAAACCGCAGGCCGTCGTCTGACACCATCTTGCCCATCGGCGACTCGGCGTCCCCTTGCAGGGCTTTTTGCAGGGCTTTTTGCAGGGCGTCTTCGGGCAGCTTGTCGGCGAGGTCGGCCAACGAGAACACACGCTTGATGCCGGGCAACTTGGCCAATTCTGTCGACGTGACGGCGAGGTTTTGCAGTTGCGCGTGGGTGTCGCCTTTGCGGTCGAACACGAACTCGCCCATGAGCGGAGTGGCGCCACCAAAGGCGTCGCTGAGCTTGGCAAACGACGTGCGCGCGGGGTGGTTGTCTTTGAAGAAGAACAACTGGTCGGGGTTGACGTCGAGCTGGGGCAAAAACACAGCGATGAAGGCGGCCAGGCCGACGAGAAGAAGGGCCGCCGAAACCCTTGTGGCTGCCAGTTTCTCGAGGAGACCGGTGACGCGGTGGCCGACGGCGTGGGGCCCAGGCGGCTCGATGCCGACCCGTGACAACAACGCCGGCAAAAAGAAAAACGAGATGATGCCGGCAAAGGTGATGCCACAAGCTGCGAACACCCCCAGCTGCATCATGGGCCCAATGCCCGTCGCCAACATCGACAAGAAGCCCGCCACCGTCGACACCGTCGTCAGAATCATGGGGACACCGACTTCACGCAGCGCCGACCGGGTTTGTTCGACCTTGTCGTCGGTGCGGGCGGCCGCTTCTTGCAGATGGGTCACGAAGTGCAGCCCGTCGGCCGACCCCATGACGATCACCCAGATGGGCACGATGACGGTGACGAGGTCGACGGCGTAGCCGAGGGCAAAGATGAGCCCGAAGGTCCAGATGGAGCCCATGACGGCGGGAACGATGGCCAACACCGCCAACTTGCGGCTGCCGATGTTCACGGTGAACACCAAGAGCAACAAGAAGATCACCGTCGGTGGAATCGCCAACAAAAACCAGCTGAGGTCGTCGAGGATTTTGGCAAACACCGTCGGATTGCCTGCGAAGGTGACGTCGGCATCGTCGGGCATGGCGACGTGGGCAACGGCTTCACCGACGAGGATCTCGTGTTCGCCGGGGTCGATGACGCCGAGCACCGCCTTGTTGTCGTCTGACAACATCATCTCGGCGTTGGGGGTGTTGGTGAGGTACGGCAGCATGCCGTCGGGCATGGCGTCGAGGGTCTCCTTGGTGAACGGCGCACCCGTCATGGGGTTGTCGTCGGGGATGAGGGTGCCGACCGCGCGGACCCCCTCCACCTTCTTCAGCCGCTCTTTGACGTCGAGCACCAGCTCCAGCCCTTTGCGTTCGGTCATGACGCCGCCGTCTTTGCGCGTGATGAGGACGGTGATGGGGTCAGACGCGCCGTACTTCTCTTGTAGGGCGACGAAGGCGCGTCCCTCGTCGCTGCTCGACGTGATGAAAGTGGTGACGTCGGCGTTGAAGTCCATGCGCACAAACATCACCGCGGCCGTCAACGTGGTGAGCATGGTCAGGGCGATGACGACTTTGGAGCGGGTCACCAAGAAGTGCGCGATGCGTTCCACGAGGCCTCCTGCACGTGCGTCCACCGGATCTGCGGCCGTGTAAGTGAGCGATTACTCATTAGACTTACGCAGGTGCCGATGGATCCGCAAGTGAGTACTTGCTCACTACTTTTTTCTCTTTATAATTCAGGGCATGGCAGCGAAGAAGTCCCCCACCAAGCGCAAACAACGACGCAACCCAGAAGAGACCAAGGCGAGCATCGACGACGCCGCTTTGCAGCTGTTTGCCGACAAGGGGTACTCGGGGACGGCGACGTCCGAGATCGCCAAACAAGCCGGCATCGCCGAAGGCACCATCTTTCGGCACTACAAGAACAAGAAGGCTTTGCTGCTCGGCGTGATGGGCCCACTGGTCAAAAACGTCATCGCCCCCATCGCCACCAAGAGCATTCGCAGGCTGCTGCAAGACGACTTCGACAGCGTCGAAGACCTGCTGCAAGCGCTGGCGTCTGACCGCATCGACTTCGCCAAAAACGTCCCCAGCGTCGTGAAAGTGCTGTTTCAAGAAGCGCCGCTGCACGTGGAGGTGCGTGACCTCGTGGCCGACGTGTTTGCCCAGCAGGTGGTGCCTGACTTCCGCGTGCAACTGACGCGGCTGCAAGACAAAGGCGCCATGGCCGACGACGTCGACGTCGACACGGCCATCCGCATGATCATCTCGGTGTTCGCCGGCTACATCCTCATCGCCCATCTCTTCGAGGACGGGCGCGCGTTTGACGACGACAAAGAAGCCCAAATGATGGTGCGGGTGCTCGCCCGAGGGCTGTCGCCATCGCCCCCTCCATGACGACGCCGCCGGGTCGGTCGTCGTCGAAAGGAGTCTCCATGCGTTCGCACATTGCTCTCGCCACTCTTGCATTGGTGTTGGTCTCGTCGTCGGCGGCGGCCCAGATGACGCTGCCCAAGGCCGGCAAGGAGACCAAGCTCCTGCAAGCCCTCGTCGGACAGAAGAAAAAGGCCGGCAAAAAACATCCCCCGATGATGAAGCCCGTCGACAGCAAGGGAACCATGACTTGCAAGTGGACGGCCGGGAAGCTGTGGATCGCCTGCGACATCGACGAAGACATCCAAGGCGGCCCCTTCAAGAAGATGCAGGCCCACGTCGTCATGGGGTGGGACTTCAACGACAAGGGCTACCGCGCGCAGATGGTCACCATGCAAGGCGGCGCGCTCGCGATGAACGGCTGGGTGCAGGGCAACAAGCTCATCTTTCAGTCGCAGCCGTTCACCACCCCCGTCGGCAAGACGAAGGTGCGGTGGACATTTGACCTCACCGACAAGAGCGCCATCGTCTTTCACGACGAGCGCAGCATCGGCGGCATGGACTGGTTCACCTTTGAGAAGACCACCATCCGCTGACGTCGAGCCCCACCATCTCACTGCTCTTGGCGACGAGGGCAGCGGCGAGGTCGTCGTCGTGAGCATGGGGGTTCGGCGACGTCATCGGCCAACCGCCAGCACGATCTTTCTTGTCGGCATAGAGAATCGAGTTCTGGCTGTAGTAGGCGCCGTTGTGGGCGGGCACGTCGTCGTCGAGCAGGCAGTGCAACTGGGTCTGCGCGCCGTCTTTCGCACCCATCAACCCGATGAAGCCGCCAAACGGGCGCATGAGCACGTTCTGCACGAACGGCGGCATGGCGTGTTGCACGAGGTTCGAGCGAATCCACCCGGGATGCACCGACACCGACGTCACGCCGGTGCCCTCGAGGCGTTTGGCGAGGTGCCGCGCGTACAACACGATGGCCAGTTTGCTCTGGTTGTAGGACACCACGGGGTCGTAGGTGCGCTGGTGAAAGTCGAGGTCGTCGAGGTGCAACTCGGCCGGCTGGCCCCGCAGGCCGGCGTGGGCCACGCTCGACACCATGACCACGCGTGACGGTGCCGATGTCTGAAGCACGTCGAGGAGCAGCTCGGTCAACAAGAAATGGCCAAGGTGGTTGACGCCAAACTGCGTTTCAAAGCCGTCGGTGGTCTTGCTTTCGGGGCAGGCCATGATGCCGGCGTTGTTCACCAGCCCGTGCAGCTTCGTGTGTTTGCCTTTGAAGACCTCGACGAAGCGGCGCACGCTGTCGAGGCTGGCGAGGTCGAGCTCCATGACGTCGACACTGCCTTTGGCTTGGGCGAGATGATGGGTGGCTTCAACTCCGACTTGCGGACGTCGACACGCAGCGACGACGTGGGCGCCCTGCTTCACCAGCTGTTCGGTGGTGGCAAGCCCGGCCCCAGAGTTCGCGCCAGTGACGATGTACGTCTTGCCGGAGAGGTCTTTGTCGAAGAGGGCGGGCGCACAACGCAACGTTTTCATCATTGCCTCCTGTCGTCGACGGACACCGCTGGTGGCGGCGTCGACAATGGCAACGTAGGCAGCGTCGGGTGTCTCGTGAATCGCGAGGTGCGCCACATTTGTTTCGGATGGTGTCATGGTCCACTTGCGGACAGCGCCGTTGCCCTCTCAAGTTGGCGCGTTCTGCGTGTGGTCGACGTCGGCACCGCTCCTACGTTGGCGTCTGGAGGTTCTGCATGCCCTTTTCAGTCGAATCCGCCCCCGCACAGACCGGCCGCATTGCCGTCGTCACCGGCGCCAACACTGGGTTGGGCTTCGAGTCTGCCCTCGCCTTTGCCCGCACCGGCATGCACGTCGTCATGGCCTGCCGCACGGAGTCGCGCGCGCTGGACGCCATCGCTCGCATTCGTGCAGAGGTGCCAGACGCCGCGCTTGAGTTCATGCAGCTCGACCTCAGCGACCTCGACAACGTGCGTGCGTTTGCCACGGCCTTCAAAGACAAGCACGACAAGCTCGATGTACTGATGAACAACGCCGGCATCATGATGCCACCGTTCTCGACGACAAAAGACGGTTTTGAAAGCCAGATGGGCGCCAACCACTTCGGCCACTTCTTGCTGACGTCGCTGTTGCTCGACGTCATGCCCGACACTCCGGCCTCGCGCGTCGTCACCCTGAGCAGCAACGCGCACAAGATGGGCAAGAAGCGCATCCTGTTTGACGACGTCAACTTTGCCCAAGACTACAGCGCCATGGTCGCCTACTGCCAAAGCAAGCTGGCGTGCTTGATGTTTGCCAACGCACTCGACCGTCGACTGAAGGCGGCGGGCAAGTCCATCGTCGTCGTCAGTGCACACCCCGGAGCGTCAGACACAGAACTGTCGCGCTTTTTGCCCAAGGCGATGATGGCGTTTTTCGGCCTGTTCGCGCCGTTGATGACGCACAAGCCGGTGCATGCTGCCCTCCCCCAATTGCAGGCCGCCCTCGACGACAACGTCGAAGGCGGCGACTACTTCGGCCCCACAGGGTTTCGCGAGATGAAGGGGCCGCCAGGGAAGGTGAAGCAGCTCCCCTATGCCCTCGATGTTGGGCACCAAGACCGGCTTTGGGCGCTGTCTGAAGAACTCACCGGCGCCGACTTTGCTCTCGAGCCTGCCTAGGCAACCTCAGGCTTCTTGCGCTCGACGTCGAGGCGCTCAAGGAGCACGTAGTCGTGGCTCATGAGTTCGCGCGGTGCGCGGAACTTGTGCATGGGCGAGTACTGAATGAAGTTCGACACCTTCGACGTGTAGATGCACGCGTATTGCGCCACCTGCTGTCCGAGTCGGGTGAGCTCATTGTTCTCTTTGAGCATGCGACCCCAATGTGGATTGAAGCGGTGGTCGATGTGCTGCGTGAGGCGCATGACCTCCTCGTCGAGACGCTTCACCACCCTTTTGGCGTGGTCGATTTCTCGGCGACACACCTTGGCGGCTTGCAGCAGTTGCTCACGTTGCTCGTCGGAGAGCTTGAGGTCGTCGACGACCTCAGCGGCGTGCTCGAGGTGTGAAAGCGTCACCCGTTGTCGCGCGATGGCGGCGTCGACTTGATGACGACGCTCGTCGAGGGCCAGCAGCGATTCGATGTCGTCGGTGGATTCCATGAAGCAGTCGACCTCTTCATCCAGCTCCTCGACGACGAGCGCGGTACGCCACTTGCTGTCTTTGCGGCTGCGCAGAATGTCACCGAAGATGTGGTCGCCGACGTAAAGGACTTCTTCGCCGAAGAAGCCGGCCTTCTCCTCGAAGGCCTGGATGTTGCCGCCCTGCAGCACCTTGGTGCGGTCGAAGGTGGGCGCATCGTACTCGCCGATGACCTGGGGTTTTTCACCGCTGACGTCGAGCTCGAGGAAGGGTTCGCGCGCGGCAAAGAAGCCGGGCTTGCGTCCGCCGGTGATGACGACGTCGAAGTAGGCACGCCACGAGGTGTATTCGCCGAGGCGGCCGTCGAGGAGGTAGGTCATCACCTTGTCGGTGTACGTCCAGTAGGAGTTGGTGAGCAAAAAGAGCTTCTTGCCCGACGAGCGAAGCTTGTGCAGCGTGATGGGCAGGTCGGGGTCGTAGTGAATGTACGTGGGGATGTCGTCCATGATCACCGACTTCAGCGAGCCGTCGCGGTGAATGTCGTCGATGCCCTTGCGCACGTCGTCGTAGAGCTTCCATGTGTCGAGGTCGGTGACGCAGGGCGTCTGGTGGTTTTCGGGCAACCCAAGAGGGCTGACGTCGTCACCGCGCTTGCGGCGCTCGACGTAGAAGCTCACCAGGTTGGCGTACAGACACATCTCGGGGTAGGCGAAGAGGGTGTCGACGTGGGCGAACGACTCGGACGCCAGACGAAAGCGCTCGTGGCGGTAGGCCTCGTCGAGTTCGACCTCGGACAGTTGGCGGCGGCCGTGAAAGCCTTTGGTGATGCGGCCATGGCCGTCGGCTTTGATGAGCCAACCGCGTCGCTTGTCGACGATGAGGCCACGCACGACGAAGGCAGGGTCGTAGGCGAGGTCGCGGATGGCCTCGGGGTATCCGCCTTGCACCAGCTTCTCGACGGTCATGTCGTATTGCAGCTGCTCCATCGCCTTCTTGTTGTAGATGGCGAGGGTGTAATCCATGTCGAAGCCGATGAGCCCAAGCTTGCCCATGTCGAGGTCGCGGTTGGTGTAGATGGCTTGCCCCAAGTTGAGGGCGGGGGCTTCGTGGCCCTTGATGGCGTCGAGCAACTCGCTGCTCACGGGCGAGAACGTCACCTCGTCGTTGAGGCCGTTGGTTCCGTTCGTTCCGTTGGGTCCGTTGGTGTCTGACATGAACGCAGCATTCCTGGTGAAGACAAAGCAGTGCTGCCCACGTTTGGCGTCGAACAGCAGGGAAGACAGGAAGGCTAACAAAAACCCCAGCATTGTCTTGTGTGACGACGCCGAATCCGCTTTGCGATGGACGGTGAAATCTGAAAGCGTGGTGCCATGCAGTGTGGGCAGTGTTCGACCGAAATCCCTGACGAAGCCAAGTTTTGCCCCGCTTGTGGGCACAAGTTCACGTCGGGCGCGTCGTCGACGACGGCCGCTGCCGGCGCCGGCGGAGATGCCGACTCCTTTGCCCTCGCCGACGACGACTTTGGCCGTGCGTTGCGCCGTGCCGCTGAAGACGCCGGCGTCGACGTGCCGGCCGACCTCGTCGTCAACGACCCCATCTCGCTGCAACAGGCAGGCGAGTCGCTGGGGCTCGACAAGCTGAAGGTGCAGCAGGCTTTGCACCGCATCTCCATGGAGAAGCTGCCCGAAGACGTGCGCAAGAAGATGGGCGTGGTGCTCGACGACGAGGTCGAACCGCAGGGGCGTCCGTGGTGGATGATTCCTGTGGCAGGGCTGTTTCTCGTCGGTGTGGGCATTGCGGTGTGGGCGCTGTTTTTGCGGCCGCCGCCAGAGCGCCCGGTGGTGCAGATGCAACCGCAAAAAGGCACCATCGACGTCGACGCGCTCAACACGGGCCTCGACCTGCTGAGCACGCAAGCGCAGGCTTGCTACCAGACGTCGCTGAAGAAGGCGCCGAAGCTGAAAGGCGAAGTATTGCTCACCCTGCGCATCGGCCTCGACGGCAAGGCGACGGCCACGTTGGGCTCGTCGCTTGAGGGCGATGCCGGCGCCACAGCCTCGGAGTGCATGCGGGCGGCGGCTGAGGGCGTGGCTTGGCCTGCAGCGCAGACGGCGCCGGTGGACGTCGACATTCCCTTTTCATTCGCCCCCGCCCAGTAGCGTCAAGCAGCGTTCTCTGATGCGCTGCGGGTGTCGTCGAGGAGGACGTCGCCCGCAGCCGCCATCAACGCGGGCCGCAGGTCGTCGAGAACGGCGGCGTGTTGGGCGATGAGTCGAGTGATGTGTTCTCCACCCCGCTCCGTGAAGTCGGTCATGGCGAGGTGCAACAGCTCGCGGTGCCGCGTGACGACGTCGACGAGCAGCTCGTGGTTGGGGTGCCGTGCCGCGAGGGTTTGCGCGAGGTCTTCGATGAAGTGGGAGACGGCTGTGTCGAGGAGGACCGAGAAGAGGCTGCTCTTGCTTTTGAAGTAGACGTTGATGGCCGCTTCATTGGTGTGGGCTCGGGCGGCGATGCGGCGGACGGAGGAAGCGTGGTACCCGCTGGTCGCAAAAAGGTGGAGGGCGGCTTTCGCAATGCGCTGTTCGGTGGCTGCTGATTTTGGCGTGGGCACGGTCCCCTCCGGTGCGAGTCGGTTTCTGCCTACATTGTCGCACCTGGGGTATGGCTGTTGCGTGTTGGTTTTGCTTTTTCTGTCGTTGAAGCGGGTTGAAGCTGGGTAAACGTTTGCTTTTTGGCGGGTTGTGGGCGGTTGGGGGCTGAAGAAGGGGGTGACGCTTCTTTTGTTTTTTGCGACCTCTTGTCGGATTGAAGAAGGTCAAACGTTTGCCTTTTAGCTTTTAGCGCCGTTTCGTCTGCTCGAAGCAAGTCAAACGTTTGCTTTTTGGTGACTTGCGCCACCTTGTCGGGCTAAAGAAAGTCAAACGTTTGCTTTTTAGCCATTGGCGCCATTTTGGCTGTTCGAAGAAAGTCAAACGTTTGCTTTTGTTCTTCCGACGTCATCGCGTCTGCTTGAACAAAGTCAAACGTTTGCTTTTTGCCTTTTTTCGAACAGGTGTCGCATCGAACAAAGTCAAACGTTTGCTTTCTATGAAAACACGACACCGCGTCGGCATGAAGAAAGTCAAACGTTTGCTTTCTTTCAATTCACGCCATTATGTCTGACCGAAGAAAGCCAAACGTTTGCTTTCCATCACCAGACAACACCCAACCAACCCAATCCGCCACGCCCGCAACCCGTCGCCACAGAGACGCAACCCAAGCGCGTTTCTCCGCAGTCGTGGCAGCGCACACGCGCAGCTAGGGCACCGGCAGCGGACTGCTCTCATTGCGCAACTTGCGAACCCGACGCTCGACTTTCTCGTCAGGAATCAAGTTCACCCGCACGCCCTCCACCTGGAGGAACTCGCGCACCGACCGCTCGTTGATGGCCTCCGCACGGGTCAGCGTCTTGTCGACCTTCACCAAAATGGTCTCCAACTTGCCGCTCGAACGCTTGAGGTCACGCATCATGCCGCGCAAATCCTCGGTCATGGCGTCGATGTTCTCCATCGTCGGCTTCACCCGCTTGGTCGCGGTGCGAATGTCGTTCGGGTCGACCGCCGCCAACACCTGGTCGAGTCGCTCTGCCGCCTGCTCCAAACGCTGGGTGATCGCCGGGCCGCGATCGCGCCCCAGCTTCAAGATGAACTGCAGGTCGTCTTTGGAGCCCTTCACCATCCCGTTCAGCTCGCGAATCAGCACGCCGGCGTCGGCGATGGTGGTGATGAGTTCTTTCGACACCTTCTCGCCATCGGTGGTCTTCAACAGCTCGTCGACGCGGGCGACTGCTGCCTCGAACGGAGGAGTGATCACGTTGAGGCTCTGCACCAACCGTGCGGTCTCACGGATGACCTGATCGATCTCCACCGTCGGCACGTTCTTGTGCAGCACAGCGCCTGAGGCCAACACCTTGCCCGGGCCTTCGCCTGGGTCGAGGTCGATGTACTTCTCGCCCAACAGCGTTTTGGCGCGCACTGCAGCCTTGCCGTTGTCGTGAATCTTGACCTGGGGATCGATGGCGATGCCGACTTTGGCGCGGCGCCCTTCGATGCCGATGGAGTCAACGACGCCCACTTTGACGCCGGCGATGCTCACGGAGTTGTCGACCGACAGCCCGAGGGCAGAGTCGAACAGCAACGTGTAGTGCGCCGCGTTCTTGGGGGCGCCTCCCGACACCGAGAAGCTCAACCACACAAACACGCCCAGAACAGACATGACCAAAAGCCCCAGCAGGGCCTCCATTTTGCGTGAGGTCGACTCCATGTCCGTGTTCTAGCAGCTTGCGCGGCCGGCGGCGAAAACTACGTCGACTCATCCGTGGCCACGGCGGTGCGAAGGCCAGGGGCGGGACCCCTTGTGTTTTCTGAGACAAGTCCGTACAAAGCTTGCCTCACATCGGGACACGGGCGGCATGCATTCGCAGCCGCATGTCGTAAACTCCATGCCCGATCGCCGACGCCGTCGGCGCGATTTGCCCTGCACCCGACTTCTGGAGCCGCCATGCGCATCTTGATTGTCGACGACGACGATGAGCTCCTGTTGCTCTTGTCGCGGGCATTGGGGCGCAAGGGTCACGACGTCGACGTGCTGCGCAGCGGCTTTGGCGTGATGAACCGGGTGACGGGGTTGGAGGGCACCGCCCCTGACCTCGTGGTTCTCGACTATTCGATGCCAGGCCTGTCGGGCGGCAACTTGCTCGAACTCATGGCCAAGAACGAGCGCGCCGTGGAGGTGCCCGTGCTGCTGTACACGGCGATGGATCGCGCCAACACGCCCGAAGTCGAGTTGCATCCCAATGCCAGATACGTCGCCAAGGGCCGGCTGTCGGGCCTGTTTCGGGCGCTGGAGGAGTTTGACGAGGATGTTCCGAGAGCGTCTGGCGCCAGCTCGGCTGGCTAGCAGGCTCGACGGAGATCGCGCCAAAACGAGAAGGGCTGCGCTACAATGGAGACGCGGGCAGAGATCCCGCCCCACCGCAGCCCGAGACCCCCATGAGTGGCATTCGCAAACCAGGACTGTCGACCCCGTTGCCGGGCGTGCAACGACGCAACGACGATCCTGAAGCCAAGGCACTCGAACAGCTCGGTCGCTCGTCGACACGAGAGGCCAAAGCCGAGCAGGGCAAGAAGACGTCGAAGAAAGACGGCGCGCCCAAGGCAAAGAAGGCGAAGGCCACAGAGCAGGCGCGTCCTGACGAGCAAGACTCGTTTGGCTTCGACCGAGGCGTCGGCACCGATTGGCAGACGCCGCTGCAGAACATCGATCCCGACGGACGTCGCTCCAAAGGCGGCGCGGGCACCCGCGTTTCAGCCCGGCTGATGGCCGTCGGCAAGGGCGACCTCGACAAAGCCACCATCGACCGCAACGTGCTCATCGAGGTGCCCGACGACTTGCAGTTGCTTTTGGGCGTGGGCGTCATCAAAGGCGACCTTGAGATCGCCGAAAGCGCCGTCACCAGCGGCGAGATGGCGTTGGTCAAAGACCTCGTCAGCGTTGAAGGCCGCCTTGCCATCGAAGGCAACGCCATCATCGAGCGGCTCGACGGATTTGCCCAGTTGGAGCACCTCGGAAAGGGCCTCTACGTCGGCTTCAACGACCGCCTGCAACAGCTGATGTTGCCGCGGCTGAAGCAGAGCGATGGGCCACTCGTCGTCGAGGGAAACGCACAACTGAAAAAGCTCAGCCTGCCGTCGCTGCAGGTGGTTCTGGGCTACTTGCACGTGCATGAGAACGATGCGCTTGAGACCGTGTTGGCGAAGAAACTCCTCGACGTCGGCAAAGAGATTTCGTTCGTCGACAACCCCGTCCTGCGGCGTGTGGCGCTCGACGCGTTGGTGAATGCTGGCGCCGATGGCAGCCGTGACGTCGAGATCGAGCGCAGCGGCGTCGCTGCCCAGCTGACGCTGTAGCGCCTCTTAGTCGTCCACCGACACCACCTGCACGCGGGCTTGCCCCTGGTGCAAGCGCAAACTCAGCGCTTGCCCCGTCGACAACTTCGACGCGTCACGCACCACGTCGCCGTCGTCGGTGCGGGCCAGTGCATAGCCGCGCTCCAACACCGCCAGTGGCGACAACGCCTGCAGTTGCCCGACGACGTGGGCCAGAGCCTCGCGCCGCTGCTCTTGTTGACGTCGCATGCCATCGGCCAGGCGACGCTGCAGCGCCCACAGTTGATGTTGTGCCTCGCGATGTTGGGTGGAGACACCCGACTGCAACAGACGCGCGTGCGCGGTCTGCAACCACCGCTTGTGTTGCGCCAGCCGGCTTTGCGGAGACTGCAGCGCCAAGCGTCGCTCGTGGTCGGCGAGCTGCACTTGGGCGTCTTGCAAGCGCTGAACGATGGCGTCATCGAGGTGGGCCGCAGCGTCGTCAAGCGCGGCTCTGGAGTGGGCGAGGTGTTGCCCCACGGGTGGCAGCCGCTGCTGTGCGCTTTGCAGTGCGCGCTCGGCACGTCGCAGACGCTGTTGCAGCGCGCCATGCAGACGACGGCGTTGCCCGTGCACCCTCCGCAGCAGGTCGTGGTGGTCGGGCACCGCCAACTGCGCAGCATGACTGGGGGTGGCGGCGCGGGCGTCGGCGACGTGCTCGACGAGGGTCACGTCGCTTTCGTGGCCAACCCCAGCAATGACTGGAGTCGTCGACTCCAAGACCGCTTTGCACACCGCCTTCATGTTGAAGGCGAAGAGGTCTTCGGGAGCGCCGCCGCCACGGGTCACGATGAGCACGTCACACAAGCCGCTGTCGTCGAGACGGCGAATGGCGTCGGCAATGTCGACCGAGGCTTTGTCGCCCTGCACGCGGGTGGCGGCCAACACCACGCGCACGCCCGGATGGCGTTCGCGCAGCACGCGACACACGTCGTGCACCGCCGCCCCCGCCGACGACGTCACCACGCCCACGGTGTGCGGGAGTTTTGGCAGCGGACGCTTGCGCTCCAGCGCAAACCAGCCTGCGTCTTGCATGTCGGACTTGAGGCGTTCGAAAGTGGCGGCCAGCCTCCCCTGCCCTTCGAGCACCAGACTGTCGACGACAAGCTGCATCTGCGAGCGGCCGGGGGCAAAGTCGAGCCGTCCGCTGACCATGACCTGCAAGCCGTCTTTCATGTCGAGCCGCAGGCGGGCGGCGTCGCGGTTGCGCATGAAACACGACAGGCTTTGCCGGTCGTCTTTGAGCGAGAAAAACCAGTGCCCCCACTCGCCGTACACCTTGAAGCCGGAGACTTCGCCGACGACGGTGATGCGGCCCAGCTCGCGCGTCAGCGTCATGCGCGCGATGTTCACGACTTGGGTGACCGTCTTGGCGCGTGCGTCGTTGTCTTTCACCAGCGACGACCGACGGCTTCGACCGCTGTCGCTCGCCGACGGCTGCGCCTCGTCGAACAACGACAACACAGGAGAGCGAGGGGGACGACGGGTGGCCATGACGGAAGAAGACCACGTTTCGCTCGTCGTCGAAACCGCCTTTTGCGATGCGCCTAGCTGTGAAGTTCGCGGACGTTGTTCGCCTCTCACAGCCGACCTGAAAACAAGTTGTCCACCGAGGCCAACTGGTGAATTTTGGAGGTTCCTACACCAAACCAAAGTCATCAGGAGGACTCGATGAACATTCACAAGAATGCCCGCCTGACGCTCGTTCGTCGACGAGAAATGGTGCGCGCCCTTCAAAGCGGCGAGCGGCAGTGTGAGGTCGCTGAGCGCTTCGGCGTCAGCACCAACACCGCACGCAAATGGTGGCGTCGATTCAAGGCTGACGGCGACGCTGGCCTCGTCGACAAGAGCTCGCGGCCGCACCACAGCCCGACAGCAACCCCGCCGGAGGTGGCAGAGCGGATGCTTGCGTTGCGCCTCTGCGGCCTCCTCGGCGAAGAGATTGCAGCTGATGTTGGCTGCGCCCGCTCGACGGTGTCGAAGGTTTTGAAGTCTGCTCGCCTTTCAAGGCCAGGGGAGCACGAAAGGGACCCGACTCCGGTACGCTACGAGCACGAAAAGCCTGGCGACATGGTTCACATCGACATCAAGCGCCTCGGGAAGTTCGACAAGCCCGGCCACCGTGTGACAGGGCGCGGCCCGAACTACAAGGCGTCGAAGAAAGGCTGGGAGTACGTACACGTCTGTGTCGATGACCATTCGCGTGTGGCCTATGTCGAGGTGCTCGACGAGGGCGAGACGGCAGAGGCGACCTCAGGCTTTCTCAAGCGTGCTGTGGCGTACTTCAAGAGTCTTGGCGTCGTCGTGAAACGGGTGCTGAGTGACAACGGGCCGGGATATCGCTCGAAGCTGTTTCGAAAGACGGCAAAGAAGCTCGGCGTGAAGCACACGCGGACGCGTCCGTACACGCCGAGAACCAATGGGAAAGCGGAACGATTCATCCAGTCGATGCAGCGCGAATGGGCGTACGTGCGGCCGTACGCGAACTCGCGCGAGCGACGAAAGGCGTTGCCGAAATGGGTGCGCCGCTACAATAAAGTGAGACCGCATGGCGGCATCGGGAAGAAGCCGCCGATGGCTCGAATGGAGGCGTCCAAGTGAACAACCTCTTCGGAATCCACACCTAGCCGTGCACGCGTCGGTACCAACTGACCTTGCCGTGAGACTCCAGCTGCAGGCCGAAGGCATCGCAACCGTGCAGTCGTTCGGTGGAGCCCAACAGCAACACGCCGTCGTCGTCGAGGTGGGAGGCGACCAGGGCAATGACTTGTCGTTGGACGTCCTCGTCAAAGTAGTAGAGCACGTTGCGCAACATGATCAGCGAGAAGCGGTTTGTGTCTTGCCGCGGGTGCAACAGGTTGTGCTGAAAAAACGACACCTGCTGGCGCACCCTGTCGTCGAGGTGAAACAAGCCATGCCTTGGCGACGTAAACCACTGCCGGTGTTTGGCGTACGGCCCGCGCAACCCTCGGCTCATGTAGAGCTGGTCGAAGACGCCCTCTCGCGCCGTCTTCAAGTTTCGCTGGCTGATGTCGGATGCGACGATGTGCACGTGGTCGGCGAGCGGCTCGTCGTGGTCGAGGAGCAGCATCACCAATGAGTAGGGCTCCTGCCCCAGCGAACAAGCACCCGACCACACGTTGACGTCGAGCCCGGCGTCCACGCGCTCCCTCCATTGGGGCAGAAGGTGCTCGGCGATGGCGTCCCACACGCGGTTGTCTCGAAACCAGAACGACTCGTTGGTGGCGAGGGCTTCAGTGACGTGCTGGCCAATGCCTTGGGGGTCGCGCCGCATCTGCTCGACGAGTTCGTCGACCGAGGCCACACCCCACTCGCGCATGACGGGCTTGAGGCGGTCGCGCAACAGGTAGTCTTTGTCGGGGCCAAGGCGAATCCCACTTCGATGCTTCACAAACTGACGAATGAAAACACGGGCGTCGCCTTGGGTCGAGATGGAGGTCATGACGCCCTCCCCGCCCACACCAACAACTGGCGAATGATGCCGTCAGGGTCGAGCCGTGCGTCGCTCATGTCGGCCTCGTCGACAGCGCGCGGCATGCCGTACACCACACAGGTGGATTCGGACTGCGTCACCACATGGGTGCGGTCGTAGATGTCGCGCAAGCCAGCAGCGCCGTCTTCGCCCATGCCGGTCAACGCAACATAGGCAAACACACCGCGCTCTCCGACGAGGGAGCGGAGCGTGACGTCGATGGCAGGACGGCATCCATTGACGAGAGGGCCTGGCTCCGCGTGCACTTCGAATCGTCCACGCCCGCCACGACGGAGGTGGGCGTGGTGCCCGCTCTGGGCGATGGCCACCTTGCCTTCGTGAAGGGTGCACGAAGACGCGCACTCCTCGACGTGGATGTCGACTTGTTTGTCGAGGCTGTTGGCGAGGTGCGCGGTGAATCCGGCAGGCATGTGTTGCACCACGAGGATGGGAAGAGGGTAGTCGGCGGGGAGCGCTTTGAGGACGTGGGCAAGCACTTCAGGCCCGCCTGTCGACGAGCCGATGACCACCAACTGAGGGCTGCGCGTGGGACGCACCCGCGCTCGACGCAACACCGCCTCATGCACCACGCGATCCAAGATGCGTACGGCGTCGGTGTTGGCGGCTTCGCGGTGGTCGACGTGGATGACGTTGCCAAGGTCGCCGTTGGCCGCTTGCGGTTCGTCTGCGATAAGCACTTTGGCGCCGTCGACGTCGGCCACATCCAGGGCTCGCTCGACGAGGGTGATGTCGTACGAGCGACGCTGGTGCGCACCGCCTTGGCGGAGCGCAGATTCACGCTGCAGGATCCGCAGTTTGACGCCTTCACGCCGTGCTGTGCCTTGCAGCAGGCGGATCATCACACCGCGTCGGTCGGACTGCCGGTCGACGAGCAACACCTGCAGGGGACGTTCAGGCAGCGGCATTCACCAACTCACTCAGCGACACCAACATCATCAAGTTGTCGTCGACCTGAGCCACACCCCGAACGAAGCGGGTTTCGGCGTCGGAATGCTCCGCTGCCGACCCAGACGTCAGCTCCACGTCGTGTTCGTCGACTTGCACGACGTCACTGACCGAATCGACCAAGATGCCCACCGACTCGTCGCCGATGTTCTCCAGACGGTCTGCACCTTCGCACATGGCCGGGTCGGGCAGCTCACCGTTGCTCTTCAAGATGAGCACGTTCTGCGGTTGCTTCGACGAGCGGCCGTACACGCGGTTCGACAAGTCGACGACGCACACCACTTGACCCCGCAGGTTCATGAGCCCGGCGATGTGCTTGGGGGCTTTTGGAATCTCGACGAATTCCGGTGCTTCCAAAGTCTCGCGCACCTGCAGGATGTCGACACCCCACAGCTCGCCACCGAGGTGAAAACTGACGAAACGCTGGCTCATGCAGCCTCCTCGTGTTGCCGGCTCATGACCTGGTTGACGGAGTCAATGAGACGGTGGCGGTCGACCTTCAGCTCGTAGGCGTTGAACCCAGCGTCGAGGATGCGGTCGCGGTCTGAGTCTGACCGCAACGTCGTCACCGCCACGGCGGGCAGGCCTCGTAGAGCCTCATCTTGACGAATGCGGCGGATGAGTTCGATGCCGTCGACGTTGGGCATGCAGATGTCTGACACCAAGACGTCGTAGGGTTGCGCCCTCAACGCCTCCCAAGCCAGCTCGCCATCCTCGACGACGTCGACCTCAAAGCCAACACTCTCGAAGTACGACCGCTGCATTTCTTGAAAGGCGGGGCTGTCTTCTGCGATGAGCACGCGCCGCGCTTGCCGCTCGTTGGCGTGATCGCCAGCGTCGCCAAACAGTTTGTTCTCGACGCCGAAGATGTCGATGACGGCGATGAGCTCTTCGCCCTCCAGCACGGTGCCGACGACGGTGTCGGACGCCAGCGATGACCGCTCAATGCCTTCTGAGGCCGAGACGACGTCGCACATGCCCACGGCGAGAAAGCCGATGCTGCGCTGGGTGCTCTTGGGGACGATGAGGGTGTAGTGCGAGGGCGTCGCCGGAGGGGGGTCGACGTTGAACAGGTTGTCGAGGCGCAAGACCTCCACCGCGCGCCCAGACCGCTCGACAAATTCGCGCTTGCCCATGGGGTGAATGGCAGTGGCGGGAATCTTCTCGATGCGCCCCACCAAACTCATGGGCACGCCAAAGTGTTCATCGCCGCCATTGCTGAACTTCACCAGCTTCATCTCAAGGTCAAACGGGTCGTCCTCGTCGTCGAGAAGTTCATCCACCTGCGACTCCAGCTGGGCCACAGCGGCGTCTTCGGCGACGCCGAGAGGGTCAAGGATGAGCGCGATGCGCCCATCGCCCAGAATGGATGTGCCCGAAAAGCACTTGGTGGCCTGTGCCAACTTCGGCATGGGCTTCACCACCATCTCTTCGGAGTCGTGGATGGTGTCGACGTGGATGCCATAGCGGAAGTCACCCGCCTGCACCAACAGCACATATCCCTCACCTCGCTGCAGGGTGTCCTCACCGACGGGCGCAAACCCCAGGAGGTGGTCCAGCCGCACGATGGGCACCAAGTGCCCCCGCACCCGCAGCACCTGCAGAGCGCCGACGTTTTCGACCCTGAGGTCTTTGTCTTCTGACAGGCGCAACACTTCTTCGAGGTTCACCTGGGGCAGCGCCATCAGGCGGCCGTTCAATTCGACAATCAAAGAAGTGACGATGGCGAGGGTCAGAGGCAGTTTCAAGGTGAATGTCGACCCGGCTCCCACCACGGAACTGACTTCGACGGTTCCGCCAAGGTTGGAGATGTTGGTGCGCACCACATCCATGCCGACGCCACGGCCCGACAAGTCGGTCACGGCAGCGGCCGTGGAGAAGCCGGGTGCAAAGATGAGGTTGGCCAACTCTTTGTCGGACATGGACGCCATGTCGTCTTCAGAGATGATGCCTTTCTCGACGCCCTTGGCGCCGATCTTGACGGGGTCGAGCCCGGCGCCGTCGTCGATGACCTCGATGTTCACCATCCCCGACTCGTTCACCGCGCGCAGCGTCACAGTGCCGCGCGATGACTTGCCAGCCGCTTCGCGCACCTCCGGCTGCTCGATGCCGTGATCCATGGAGTTGCGCACGAGGTGGGTGAGCGGGTCGGCCAACGCTTCGATCAACGTCCGGTCGAGTTCGGCGCCGGCGTCGTCCACCTCGAGAACGACATCTTTGCCCAGCTTGCGGGCGATCTCCCGCACCAGCCGTGGGAAACGTCGAAACAGCAAGCTCACCGGCTGCAAGCGCGTGCTCATGATGAGCTCTTGCACCTCGGAGGTGATCATTGACAACTGATGAAGTGTCGAATTGACGTCGCCCAGCTCAGCCGCGTGTGGAGCCAATCGACGCAGAAGTTGGTTTCGGCTGATGACCAGCTCGCCAATCTTCTCCATCATCTCGTCGAGGAGCTGAGTGCGCACGCGCACCGTCTCGTCTGCCGACTCGGCCCGACGCTTGTTGTCTTTTTTGGCGTCGTCGGCCTTGGTCTCGTCTTTCTTTGCGTCGTCTTTCTTTGCGGCGTCTTTTTTTGGCTCCGCTGTCTTGGTTGGCGGTGCCCCCACGTCGTCGGCGCCCGCCTCAACTGCGGGAGCTGCCTCGTCGACAGTGGACGCCTCCACATCGGCAGATGCATCGTCGTGGGCCGCCTCGTGCCCAGGCGAAGCCTCAGCCTCTGCCGCCGCACTTGCGGATTCGTCTGTGGCCGCTGGCGGCGGCTCTCCGTTGAGGATGGCGTTGAGCATCCCCAAAGGTTCTGAGACGTCTTTCGACTCGCCGTCGAACCCGAGGTCGAGGAGCTCGGCCAACATGTCGGTCGACTTCAACAGGGCGTCGATGCTCTGCTGGGTCACCGCCATCTCGCCGTCGCGCATCTTGGCCAGCAAGTTCTCGGCGGTGTGCGCCAAGTGCTGCGTGTTCTTCAACTCCAAGAAGCCAGCGGCTCCTTTGATGGAGTGAGCTGCACGAAAAATCTTGTGCAGACGTTCGGCATGATCGTCGTCCGGAGCGTCGGCGAGCTGCATGAGCTCGTCCTCCCACTCCGCCAAGTTCTCACGGCACTCAGCCACGAACTCGTCGAAGATCTCTTTGTCCATCAAATCAGCGTCGTCACTCATGGCGCTGCACACTCCAGACGGAAGGTTCCCCCTCTCATCGGTCTGCGTGTGGCGCTCCTTGAGTGCGATCCCCGGCTTTTGCCGTCCGGGTCGACCGCAAATGTGTCGGAAGCAGCTTCTGCAGCACTTCGTATTTCTCCAATGCCTTCAACGACTTCGACGCATACGTGACTTCACGCTTCCGCCCTGGGCCAGGTCCGCGCGCCACCATCAAGCCGGCATCGCGCATGGCCCGACGCACCCGTCCCGCGGCCGAATACGTCGCCAACACACCGGCGTCGTGCAGTGCGTCGGCTGCTTTTTGCAGGTGTGGCACGTCCCACGCGTCCGGATTGTCGTCGGGGCCAAAGGGGTCAAAGAAGACGGCGTCCGCCACGTTTGTGGGCAGAGGAGCCGACATCCAAGCTCCCACGAACACCTCGAGGTGAACCCTGTCGTCGTGGGCCGTGGCCCAGGCGTTCTGCTTGACCGCGCCCAATGCCAGCCGCGCCAAGCCGGCATCCACGTCGTCACCGACGACAAACTGCGGTGCCACGGGCTGGTGCTCGACGCTGATGAACCGCAGTTTGGCACCCGCCGCGCGCGCAGCCTGTGCCGCCGTGCGAAACGACAGCCCGCCTCCAAACCCGAACTCCACCACCGTCCACGTCGACGACGTCACCGATGTGAGGCCGCTGCCGTGCACAAAAACGTGCTCCACCTCGGTGTGCGCGCCAGACGTCGAGCGGTAGCTCACGCCGTCGTCCATGCGCCGCAGGGTGACACTGCCATCGTCCGTCGGCAGCAGCTCGACGTCGGGTGCGGGTGGGCGAGATGATGATGACATGCCCTTCCTGTGTCGCGTCGCTGCCCCGGATGCAACCCGAGCACGCCGTCAACGAAGCCGTGACACGTCGAGCGGCTGGGCACGCCTTTGTTCGGCTGCTATAGGCGAGCGAAGGTTTGCATTGGCAGGAGGCCACGATGATCGACTTCTCCCTCAACGACGAGCAGCTGCAGCTGCAAAAACTCGCCCGCGACTTCGCCGAAAAAGAAGTGCGTCCGCACATGGCGCACCACGACGAGACCGGCGAGTGGCCCGGCGCCATCATGGCGAAGGCCTGGGAGCTCGGCCTCATGAACGTGCACCTCCCCGAAGACTGCGGCGGCCTCGGCCTCGGCACCCTCGAGGGTGCCCTCATCGAAGAGCAAATCGGCTGGGGCTGCACCGGCATCGCCACGGCCATCACCGCCAACTCCCTCGCCCTGGCGCCTGTCATCGTGTCGGCCAACGACGCGCAAAAAGAGAAGTGGCTCAAGCCTTTCTCCGAGCGGCACCACATCGCCTCCTACGCCGTCACCGAACCAGGCGCCGGCTCCGACGTCGCCGGCTTGAAAACGACGGCCGAAAAGAAGGGCGATACCTACATCCTGAACGGCACCAAGATGTGGATCACCGGCGCTGGCCACGCCGAATGGTTCTTCGTGCTCGCCAAGACCGACAAAGACGCCGGACACAAAGGCATGAGTGGCTTCATCGTCGACGCCAAACTGCCTGGCGTGCAGGTCGGCAAAAAAGAAAACAACATGGGCCAGCGCGCGTCCGACACCCGGGCTGTGACCTTCGAAGACGTCGAAGTCCCTGCCGAATGCCTCCTCGGCAACGAAGGCGACGGCTTCAAAATCGCCATGAGCGCCTTCGACCACACCCGTCCGCTCGTCGCTGCCGCCGCCGTGGGCCTCGCGCAAGCCGCCATGGAGCACGCCATCGCTTACGCCAAAGAGCGCAAGACGTTCGGCAAGCCCATCGCGGCCCACCAAGGCGTGTCGTTCATGCTCGCCGACATGGCCACCGACATCGAAGCCGCCCGCCTCTTGGTGTGGAAGGCGTCGTTCGAGATCGACGCCGGACGCCGCAACACGTTGCACGCCGCGCACGCCAAGCGCTTCGCCGCCGACACCGCCATGAAGGTCGCCACCGACGCAGTGCAGGTCTTCGGCGGCAACGGCTTCAACCGCGAGTACCCCGTCGAGAAGCTCATGCGCGACGCCAAGATCTTCCAGATCTACGAGGGCACCAGCCAGATTCAGCGGCTGATCATCTCCCGCGAAATTCTGCGCTGAGTCCGTCTCGCTCGACGTGAAACATGCAAAACCGCCGGGCGACCGGCGGTTTTTTTGTGACCTTCAACGGTGTCGACGGCACTACAGAGGGTCGTACGACAACACCTGCCCACCGACGGAGGCGTTGGCCATCAACCCTTGCTTCGTCACCGTCACAATGGCGACGTTGTTGACGAAGTCCATCTTGGCACTGACGCCCTGGTCGTTGGCCACGGCGTTGGCTTGGGCGTTCAACTCGAACTTGCCGGCTTTGAACGCCTTGAACGCCTCTTTGGTCTTGAAGAGGATGACCTCGACGTAGTTCTCGCCCCCCGCGCCGAGCCCGATGGTCACCTGCGTCAGCTTGCTGCGGGCGATGGCTTTGCCTTTGCGAAAGACGATGCCTTCACCAAAGGCGCCCCCGACGCCAAACGCCCCGCGGGCCACCGACGGGTACACCACATACGCATAGGCCTTGCGAAACAGCTTCTTCGACGCTGGCTGCTTTTTCTTCACCACTTTGATGGCGGTGCGGGCTTCTTTCACCGACACCGCCAACGCCGAGGTCGACAGCAAGAGACTCAAGCCGGCCAAAAGCCAGGGGGCAAAACGACGACGACGAGATGGCAGCAGTGTGGTCATGGGTCCTCCCAGCCTGGTTTTGGCGCAGCCACCGCTTGGGTGCAATGGCGCTGCCGTCGCGTTGCGACCGCACGCACACCGGCCAAGATTTGCCGCGCCCAGCCGTCGCAAACGCTACACTGAAGCATGGCCTTCGACACCCACCACGACGTGCAACGGTTGGAGCTTCTGCTCACCGAGCGCCCGCTGCCCGACGATCTCGAGCGCAGCTGGCGTCGTCAGCAGGGCTTGCTCGACGCTGCCAGCATGTTGAGCCACGCCGTCGCCGTCGCCTTTTCGCTGTGGGTGACGTCGTGGCTGGTCCCCCACTTTGGGGTGTTGTCGTTGCCGGTGGTGCTGGCCGCGCCCTTCGTTGTCGGCATGCTCGTCGTCGACGCGGGCCGCACACGCGCGGAGCTGTTCATGCTCCGTCGCCTGCACCGTCGGTTGCAGCAACGCCTGCAAAGCGTTGGACGCGAGACGTCCACCGGGGTTCCGCTGTTGCGCTAGCGGTGCGCCCGCTGCGCCATCGTCGTGACCAACTCCCAGAGTCCTTCCGCCTTCAGCGCCTCTTGCACGGCGTCACGCTGCAACATGGCCAACGCGAATGCGCCCAACTTGGGGAGGGTGTCGAACTTCAGCCCAATCTTCTTCGCCCACAGCACCACCACCAACAGCTGCGGATCGACGACGGTGAAGGCGCCCATGGCGTAGGGCCCGACGTGCACCGCTTCGAGATGCTGCAGCATCTTCAAGAAGCGTTTGGCACCAGCGTCTTGGATGCGCGCAAGCATGTCGTCGTCAAACCCCCAACGGCCGGGTTTGAATGCCAACGTAAATGGCGGATGGGCCGCCGACGCGATGAAGCTCATGCGCTCCAACACACGTGCCTGGGCCAGCCTGTCGTCGGGCCACGTCGACGACGCATGCGCTTGGGCCAGGTGTGAGAGCAACGCGATGTTTTCGGTGAGCACTTGTCCGTCGGGCAAACGCAACGCCGGCAGCATCCCCGTCGGATTCACCTCCAGGTAGGCCGCCGTCTTGTTTGCGCCCTCGGCCGTCGCAAACTTCTGCAAGTCAAAGTCGACGTCGAGCTCCCGCAGCAGAATGTGCGTCGCCAACGACATTGAACCAGGTGAATAGAACAGCGTGTACATGAGGGCCTCCAGCGTCGGGCAAACGACCTACGGTGATGTCCTCTTCGGATTTGCAGCCCAATGCGTCAAGCTCGTCGGCGTCTCTTGGGAGGTCTCATGCGTTCCACGTCGCTTCATTGGGTCGTGTCCGTCGCCCGGCTTGTCGCCCGCGCCGTCGCCCCTGCCGTCGCTCTGTCGGTTGTTGCTGGCTGCTCGTCTCCGCTGCAAGACGCCGCCATGGGCGATGGCCTTCGGCTGCAACCTCCGCCGTCGACAACACAGCAGGCGCGGGTGTGTGCTGCAGGCGCGACCGTGCCCGGCATCGACGTCAGCAAGTGGCAGGGCGACATCAACTGGACACAGGTGGCCAATGACGGCGTCGAATATGCATTCATCCGCGTCAGCGACGGCTTGAACTTTGTCGACGAGTACTTCGACGACAACTGGGCCGAAGCCAAAGCCAACGGCATCCGTCGCGGCGCCTACCAGTTCATGCGGCAAGACCTCGACCCCATCGCCCAGGCCGATCTCCTCCTGCAACGCATGGGCACGCTCGAACCTGGAGACCTGCCTCCCGTCGTCGACGTCGAGTCCACCGATGGCGCCGATGCCGACACCATCGTCGCCAACGTTCAGCTGTGGGTCGAGCACGTCGAAGCCGCCACCGGCATGCGCCCCATCGTCTACACGGGCCGCTATTTCTGGCGCGACAACGTCGACGACCGACGGGCCCTCAATCACTTGCCGATGTGGATTCCGAATTGGGGCGCCGACTGCCCCACCCTGCCCGACGCATGGGCCGACTGGGCGTTCTGGCAGCACAGCGCCACCGGCACCGTCGCCGGCATCTCGGGTGACGTCGACCTCAACCACTTCAACGGCACCACCACACAGTTGGCGCGTTACGGCCTCGGCGGTGGGGTGTGTGGCGATGGGCTGTGCACTGGCGGCGAAACCGCGGCATCTTGTGCAGCCGATTGCGACACTTGCGAATCCATTCCACCTGCGGGTCGCGTTGTCGACGACGACGAGCTGTGCTTCACAGACGACGGCAACCCCGACTACATCCGTCACGTCGACACCGACGGCTACGGCGGCGGGCTCAAGTGGTCGCGCTCTTGGGTCACCACCACCGCCGACAACATGGGCACCTGGCGGCTGAAATTCGACAGCGCCGGCGAATACCTCGTCGAGGTGTACGTCGACGGCGACTGGGGCGAGTGGACCCGCGCCTTATACGAAGTCACCCACGACGGCGTGGTCGACGTCGTGCGCGTCGACCAAAGCGACATCGATGGCTGGCTGGCCTTGGGCACCTTCGACTTCGCAGCCGGAGCCCAACAGGTTCGGGTCGTCGACATCGCCGAAGGACAAGCCGACACCGGCCTGCAATTTGTGATGGACGCCTTGCGCGTCACCCCCACGACGCCCCCCGACGACGACGCCGGTGCTCCTGTCGTCGAAGACGCTGGCCCACCTCCGGCGGACGCTGGTGGGCCGATGCCCGACGCCGGCGTCGCTCCTCCGTCGGATGCTGGCGTCGTCGACGAGGATGGCGGCACGTCTGCACAGCCTGAACCCTCGCCTGAAGGCGAACCCGACGGCGCTCCCGAACCTCAGCCCGAACCCCAGCCCGAACCCCAGCCCGAACCTCAGCCCGACGCATCCCCCGACGACGAGCCCGGCGTCGCACTCAGCCCGGCACCAGAGCCTCCTGAAGACCTCGACCCCAGTGTGCAGGAGGGCTGCAACTGTGACGCAGGCGGACGCCCGACGTCGTCGACCGGCCTGTTTGCGGTGCTGCTGTTGGGTTTGTGGCATCGACGCTGCCGCCGCCGACCCTGCTGAGTTAGGGCAAGGTGCAGGTCATCCGTCCGCACGACGAGAATGCCCTTGCGCAATCGTGCACCAAGTCGCGCAAGCGCGCCTCGCGCGACGGACACACCGGTGCCGGCGTCGACGGTGGCGCACTCCACGCCGGAAACGCCTCACAACTGTCGAGGACGATTTCTTCACAGTCGTCGCTGCACCGCGGCACCCCCCGAAAGGTGTGCAACACGCCGTCGATGGTTTGAAACTGCGTGTCACACGTCGGCGGAAAGGTGCCGCACGCGCCGTCACACGCCTCCCCTTGCTGCAACACGCCGTCGCCGCAGGTGGGCGTGAACACCTCGTCCATGGCGCAGTTCTCGACGTCACATGCTTGCTGCGCGCCGTCGTCTGCTTTGCAGCTGTCGCCTCTGCCGAGTCCGAAGCGCGCCTGCGCCGGCCATCCGGCCACCAACCCAGCGTCGACGTTGCCACCGTCGACAACGTCTTCAAAGGTGACGCCCTCGACGACAAATGTGTCCGCCTCCAACTCCGCGGCCACACAATCCACACAGAGCGGCCCCCGACAAGGCTCCTCGCCCTGCTCACAGGCGAGGCCGCGCGCGCCTTGGGTCACCCCAGACGCACAAGCGGCCGCACAGAGGTCGTGCACTTCTCGTCGAGAGTAGGACTCTCCATCTTGGGCACGCTGCAGACGCTCTGGCGGCAGGCAGACCTCAAACGCGGGGGTGTCGACGCGCTCCAAGGGCGTGCCGCATTGGCAGGTGCACAGCAGGGCGCCGGCCTCATACGCCGGCGGCAGGTCAATGGCAGCGCGGTGTTCGTCGCACGCACCGAGCGCCGCCAACGCCCACACCGCGACGACGCAGGCCGCCGCCCGCTTGACGTGGTGCAGTGAGTGAGAGACACGGCTCATGACGACCCCCGGCATGCCTTCATCATGCCATCTCCCGCGCGGTGACGCCGTCGTCGACGTCATCTGCGCCCAAGACGTCTCACCTGCGCCTGTGCAGGTGGCGCAAAGAAGGTCACATGACGCGTTTTCTGTCTGGCATCCAACCGTCTGGAACCCCACACCTCGGCAACTACTTCGGCGCCATTGCGCAACACATCGAAGCCGCCGCGATGCTGGGTGACAAAGACAGCGCCCTGTTCTTCATCGCCGACTACCACGCGTTGAACAGCATCCAGAACCGCGACGAACTCGCCATGCGGGTGCGCGACGTCGCCGCCACCTATCTGGCGCTGGGCCTCGACACCGACAAGGCGCTGTTCTTTCGCCAGAGCGATGTCCCCGAAGTCACCGAGCTCACCTGGCTGTTGTCGTCGTGCACGGGCATGGGTTTGCTCGAACGCGGCACGTCCTACAAAGACAAAGTCAACCGTGGCCAGAGCGCCAGCGTCGGCCTGTTCACCTACCCCGTGCTCATGGCCGCCGACATCCTGATCTACGACAGCGACATCGTCCCCGTCGGCAAAGACCAGCAGCAACACGTCGAGTTCGCGCAAGACATGGCCAAGCACTTCAACCATGCCTTTGGCGGCGGCGAAGAGGTGCTCAAATACCCCAAGTGGAAATTCTCCAAGGTCCCCAAAGTGCCGGGCACCGACGGCGACAAGATGTCGAAGACCTACGGCAACACCATCGACATCTTCGTCAGTGGCAAACCGTTGAAGAAGCAAGTCAACGCCATTGTCACCGACTCCCGTTTGCCTGAAGAGCCCAAAGACCCCGACGAGCTCAACGCGTTGGGCATCCTCAACCTCTTCCTCTCCGACGAGGAGCAAGCCGATTGGGCCGAGCGCATCCGCGCAGGCGGCGAAGGCGCGCCCGGATACGGCCACATCAAAAAAGAGATCATGGCCCGCATGGACGACCGCTTCGGCGACGCCCGCGAACGCTACACAGCGCTGATGTCCGACGGCGACAAAGCCTGGGACGACGCCGAAGACATCCTCCGCGAGGGCGGCAAAAAAGCCCGTGCCATCGCCCAGCCAGTGCTCGACCGTTGCCTCGAAGCCGTGGGCATGCGCAACGCGCGCCGCACCCCTTCGTCCATGTCTTGACGTCGACGGGGCAGAGGTGTCCCGCAGCGCTGGCTTTCTCGCTGAAAGACAGTCGGCTTGCTATGCATAGGCCTCCTCTGGGGGCTGAGCCATGACGCAACCTGCGTCCACAACCGAAGCCACGGCCAACGTCGAAGACGAAGTGACACGTCCTGCACGCGAAGCGGGGCGTGCGCGCATTCTCATCGTCGACGACGAGCGCGCCATCCTTCGTGCGCTGCGCAAGGTGGTGGGCGGTGCCGGCCACGACGTCATCACCCTCGATGAACCCCTCGGCGCCGTCGAGCTGCTGCGCGAAGAAGAGGTCGACGTCATGCTCGTCGACCTGCGCATGCCCCACATGAGCGGCATGGAGCTGCTCGCCAAAGCCAAGGAGCTGCGCCCGTCGGTCGAGGTGGTGATCATGACGGCGTTTGCCACCGTCGAGACCGCCCTCGCCGCCGTCAAAGCCGGCGCCTTCGACTACCTCACCAAGCCCTTCGAAAACATCGAGAAGGTGACCATCACCGTCGACAAGGCGCTCGAACGCAAACGCCTCGTCGACCGCACCCGCTCCCTTGAGCAAGAGCTCAAGAGCACCAAGGGCTTCGCCTCCATCGTCGGCACCTCCGACGCCATGCGCTCGGTGTTTCAGCTCATCGAGTCGGTGGCGCCCACGTCGGCCAACGTGCTCATCCAAGGCGAGACCGGCACCGGCAAGGAGCTCGTCGCCCGCGCCATCCACAGCCTCTCCGACCGCAGCCACGAGCGCGTGGTGCCCATCAACTGCTCTGCATTGTCGGAGTCGCTCCTCGAGAGCGAGCTCTTCGGCCACAAGAAGGGCAGCTTCACCGGCGCCACCCACGACAAAAAAGGTCTGTTCGAAGTCGCCCACCGCGGCACGCTGTTTCTCGACGAGCTCGGTGACATGGCGTTGTCGACGCAGGTGAAACTGCTTCGCGTGCTGCAAGAAGGCGAGGTGCGCCCCATCGGCGCCGCCGAGACCATCAAAGTGGACGTGCGCGTCGTGGCGGCCACCCACGTCGACCTCGAGAAGGCCATGAAAGAGGGCCGGTTTCGCGAAGACCTCTACTACCGGCTCAACGTCATCTCCATTCCGCTGCCGGCCTTGCGCGAGCGCAAAGACGACATCCCCATGTTGGCTGCGTTTTTCTTGCGCCGCGCCGCAGAACGCTACGGTCGCGCCGTCGACGGCATTGAACCTGGCTGCATCGACGCCCTGCTCGCCCACCACTGGGAGGGCAACGTGCGCGAACTCGAAAACGTCATCGACCGCGCGGTGGTGTTGTGCCCGGGGCAAAAGCTGCGCGGCGCCGACCTGCCGCCGCACCTGCAGCTCGAAGAAGGCGCCACTCCCGCCCGCGCCGCAGCGCCCGTGGCGACGTCGTCTGCCGAGCCGGCCTACATGACGCTGCCGTTTCGCCAGGCGAAAGAAGCCGCCGTCGGCAGCTTCGAGCGGCGCTACGTCGAGAACCTCCTGGCGCGGTGCGAGGGCAACGTCTCGCAGGCCGCTCGTGAAGCCGGGCTCGACCGCTCCAACTTTCGACGGGTGCTGCAAAAACACGACGTGAGCGCCGACAGCTTCAAACCTGGCTGACCTCGCGCCCCAAATGCCGAACACGAAAAAGGCGGCCCGAAGGCCGCCTGCATTCGTTGCGTCGCTTTGCCCTATTCGGCGCCGTCGGCCGGCGACATTTCAATGCGGTCGCCCGGGACGATGGAGCGGAAGCTCCGGCGCACTTCACATGTCGACACGCCGTCGCGAACGTCGAGCACCATGAGCTCACCGATGACTTCGTCGGCCAGCTCGTCGTCGTCACCGGTGACTGGGTCCATGGCGCGCACGACGTCAAACAGATCGCCAGGCTTCACACCTTCGCCTTCGCCGAGGTCGATGAACACCAAGTAGTTTTCGCCGGCGGTGATCTCGGGATCGATGGTGGAGTCGACGACGTAGCCGCGCAAGTCTTTGTCGGGCTTGTTGGGACGCAGTTCGCTGATCTTCGTCTTGATGTCGCGGGTGACGTACGAGCCGCGCTCGATGACTTCCCAAGACTTGAAGATTTCAGCGAGGGCTTCGCCGCCTTCTTGCACGGCGAGAACCCGCACTTGACCCGTCACCTTCACCACCGAGCCCATGTTGGTGCCGGTGATGGGGTGCCGCAATTCGCGAACGGGGGTGTAGACGACGAACTCGCCCTCGTAGTCTTCTTCTTTCAGCTGCAAGTAGACCTTGTCGCCAATGGACAGGTTGTGCGCCTCCGACGGGGAGTGCATCAGCTGACCGGCGTCTTCGAGTTCGCTGGGCGTCGCAAACCAACGCAGGCGCGAGCGATGCCATTTGCCGCGATCGGCGGTGCGCTTGATGGCGTCAACGGCATCTTTGGTGTCGATGGTGCCGTCTTCGACGTCGTAGATGTCGTCTTGGTTGTCGAATTCGTCTTGGCCGGCTTCTTCGCCTTCGCCCTCGCCGTCACCGTCGCCGCCATCGCCGCTCGATTCCTCAGGCACGACGGTGGTGCCTTGTTGGGTGTCGCCGGGCAAGAAGCGAATCACCGTGCCGGGCTGAATCCAGTTGGGGTTGTCGATGCCGGGGTTGTACGACCACACCTTCGGCCAATACCAAGGGTTGTTCAGGTATTTCGCCGAGAGGTTCCACAGGGTGTCGCCGGGCTGGACGGTGTAGGTCTCGGGAGCGTTGGCGGGCTCTTCGGCGCCTTCTTTCTTGTCGCCACCGAACCCTTCGTCTTGGGCTGCAGCCGCACCGCTGGCCATGGCCACCGCCAACAGGGCGGCAGGAAGCGCCGATTGCGTCACGCGTCGGGCCGCTGACACACGCGCTCGCGCGCGGGAGGCGAGGCGAAGGGGGCGCATCAAGCTGAACATATTCGCTCCTCGACAGAAGGCTGGGCCTTCCCTGGTGCCGCCACGGAGGCGGCTTTGGGGCCAGTGTCCCGGACGCAGCCGCGCCTTTCGGGTGCTTTGGCGGTTGATCGGCCTCTGGCGGATCGTGTCGAGCTTAGGGGGCGGGTGGGGGGCTCACAAATTTCTGACCTGTGGAGACAGGGGGGCGGATCTTGGGCGCCCCAGCGCGCCGTCGTTCGATCCGCCGGCCTATACATCCAAAAACCGCCAACGAAAGTTCGTTCGGCACTTTTTGCACGTATCCCGGAGGCATCCCCCAGGGACGCGGCCCCCGCCGTTTGCCATCCGTGTGAAGTTGGTTTGCGCCCCGCTTGCAACGGTGTGCGCGTGCGGGTTGCTCGCCGTCGCCGGCCTCGAAAGCGTGACAGAAAAGCCCTCTCGCCCCCAATGACGCAATGTGGCAGAGAACTTGCTCATTGAGCGAAGAACGCATGTCGCGCTGGGCCTCACCGCCCTCCCCTGCGGCCACGGCCGCACTGGAGCCCCGATGCACCCCTCGAAAAAGCTGAAGATCGCCATCTTCCAAGACACCTACCACCCCACCATGAACGGCGTCGTCGTCTCCACCGACCTCTTCGTGCGTGGTTTGCGCGCGCTGGGACATGAGGTGGTCTTGGTGGTGCCGCGGTACCCCGGTGACGACGAGGTGCACGACGAGCAGGCCATCTACATTCCGGCGGTGAAGACCGACTTCATCTACCCCGACAGCTGCCTCGGCAAGTTCTGGAAGACCAAAGACGCCCTCGCCAAGCTCAAAGAGTTCCAGCCCGACATCATCCACTCCATGACCGAGTTCACCATCGGCCACTGGATGAGCTCGTGGTTCCGCAGAAAGCTCGGCTGCAAGCGGGTGCACACCTTCCACACGTTGTGGACGGAGTACCTGTTCTACGCCCCCGTCCCCCAGTTCATCAGCCAGCCCTGGCTGCGCTGGGCCGCACGCGGCGGCACCCGCAAGCGCGCCGATGCCGTCATCGCTCCGACGTCGCAGTTCGCCGACATCCTCGTCGACGACTGGGGCATTGAAGTCCCCGTCGACGTGGTGCCCACAGGCATCGACCTCGGCAAATTTCAGAACATGGTTGGCCCGCGTTTTCGCGACAAACATGGCATCGCTGAAGACGAGAAGGTCATCCTGTACCTCGGCCGCATGGGCGACGAAAAGAACGTCGAGCTCGTCGTCGAGAGCATGGCCGAGTTGCGCAAGCGCAACGTCGAGAAGCTGCGTTTCGTCATCGCGGGCGGCGGCCCCGATGGGTACATGAAGAAGCTGAAGAAGTTGGCGTCGTCCCTCAAGCTCGACGACATCATCTGGACGGGCTTCATCACCGGCCAAGACTGGCTCGACTGCTACGGCGCCGCCGACATCACCTTCTTCCCCTCGGTGACGGAGACGCAAGGGCTGGTGGTCATCGAATCGCTGGCCGCCGGTGTGCCTTTGGTGAGCGTCAAGGCCATCGGCCCCGCCTCCACCATGGACGGCGAACGCGGCTGCCTCTGGGCCGAAGCCAACGCCGCCTCGTTCGCCGACCAAACGCAGCGTCTCCTCGACGACGAGGTGCTGTATGAGCGCAAGAAACAAGAGGCCCTCGACGTGGCGAAGTCCTACTCCATGGAGCAGCGCGCGGCCGAACTCGAGGCCGTGTACCTGAAAACGTTGGGACTCGGCGCGCCCCAGGCGTCGAAGGCCTCCGACGACGCTGAAGAGGCTGCGCCGTCCGTGACCTCGGCCTCCCGCGTGGCCATCTAGGCGTGTTCCCTGAAAGGGGCGCAAGCGGGCCAAGCTTGCTTGGGCTGGGGAGAATCACGTCGTGATTCTCTGTTTCTCGCCGAGCGCTCCTAGGCTGGTTCGCTGGAGGGGCACAAGCTCATCCGACCAAGCTCATCCGACGACGTGCCAGCGGGACAGATGGTGTCGCAGCGCCCAGGTGCGCTACGGTCGTCTTCGGAGGTGCTCCTATGACCCGTGCTGCTGTTTTCTCTGCCGTCGCCATGTTCGCTTTGCTGTTGGTGGGCTGCCCCAATGAAGAGGTGAAAGCCGAACAACAGCGCATCGGCGGTGCCCCCAAGAACACCATCGACACCATGAAAAACAAGGCGAACGCCGCGGTGAAGAAGACCGAAGACCGCCTCAATGCCAACTTGAAGGCGGCAGACGAAGCGCAGTAGGCGCCCCGGCCCAGTCGAAGGCGGCCAAATCCAACGGCCGACGAATGCGTGTCCACACATCGACATCTCAGGGTCGATGGCGTGGACATTTGTTTGTGAACCACAGCCGCCCCAGCGAACCGCCGACAACCGCCCCGCGTCCGTCGTCGACGTCGTCCGTCATGGGGTGCGTCGTTTGCGTTGCAGACAAGACTTTGGCGGCGCGAATGCGGTAGCGTCGCCAACGACGCGTCGAGGGCCACCGCATGGAGTGCGGTGGCGACGCAATGGGTGCCCTATGAAGTTGCTCGACATCATCAACCAAGGCGACATCGTCGTCGTGCTGCGGCGCTACGCCGACGTGTTGTTGGCGTTCTTGGTGATGGTCGTGGTGGGGATGATGATCATCCCGGTTCCACCCTTCATTCTCGACCTGTTGTTGGTGCTGAACATCTCCATCTCGATGATCATGTTGCTCATCGCCATGTACATCCCGGAGGCGCTGCGACTGGCGGTGTTTCCCACCATCATCCTCGTCACCACCATGTTCAGGCTGGCGCTCAACGTCAGTTCGACACGTCTGATTCTTCTCACCGCCAAAGCCGGTGACGTCATCAAATCCTTCGGTGACTTCGTGGTGCAAGGCAACTTCGTCGTCGGTGCCGTGATCTTCTTGGTGTTGGTGCTCATCAACTTCTTGGTGATCTCCAAAGGTTCTGAGCGTGTCGCCGAGGTCGCCGCCCGCTTCACCCTCGACGCCATGCCCGGCAAGCAGATGTCCATCGACGCCGACTTGCGCGCCGGTGCCTTCGAACTCGACGAGGCGCGCAAAAAGCGTGAAGACCTCGGCCGCGAATCTCAGCTCTTCGGCTCCATGGATGGTGCCATGAAGTTCGTGAAGGGCGACTCCATCGCGGGCCTCATCATCACCGCCATCAACGTCATCGCCGGCATCATCATCGGCGTCACGCAAAAAGACATGTCGGCAGGCGAAGCCGTCGAGACCTTCTCCATTCTCACCATCGGTGACGGCCTGGTGTCCATCATCCCTGCCCTGTTGATGTCCATCAGTGCCGGTCTCATCGTGACCCGCGTGGCGTCTGAAGAAGCCGACGCCAACCTCGGTATGGACCTCGCCACCCAGGTCTTGGCCCAGCCCAAAGCGTTCATCATCGCGTCCGTGTTCATCTTTCTCATCGGCCTCGTCCCCGGTCTGCCGACGGTGCCCTTTGCGTTGATGTCGTTTTTCATCGGTGCGCTGTCGTACGGCCTGCACAAAGCCACGCAGGCCAACAAAGGCGGACGCGACGCCGTCGCGGCGCAGGCCGAGATGGACGAGATGATGGAGGAGCGCGAAGAAAAGGCCGAAGAAGAGAAGAAAGAGGCCGTGCAAAAGGCCCGCGCGCAAGAAGGCCAGTCGGCGCAGATGATGCCGGTGGTGACGCCGGTGGCGCTCGAAGTGTCGGCCGACTTGGTGCCCCTCGTCGACGACACCACCGGGTCGAACTTCTTGAACGAGCTCATCCCCATGATGCGCGACGGCTTGTTCTACGAACTCGGCGTGCGCTTCCCAGGTCTGCGGGTGCGTGGCAACGACGGCGACATGCCGGCCGGCAGCTACATCATCATGATCAACGAGATCCCCCTCGTCATGGGCAACGTCGATCAGAACAAAGTGCTGGTGAACGACACCCCCGACCGCTTGCGGCTGCTGGGCATCGACGCCGAACCTGCGCAAAACCCCGCCAACGGCAACGCCTGTGCGTGGATTTCAGCCGACGTGCGCGAACTCGCCGAACAATCGGGTTTGACGACGTGGGACGCCCCCGGCTACCTCGTCCTCCACCTGTCGGCCGTGCTGCGCAAAAACGCCTCCGAGTTTGTCGGCATCCAAGAGACCCAGAACATGCTGGAGCAGCTGGAGCAGGCCTTCCCCGCCCTCGTCAAAGAGGTGGTGCCGAAAGCCGTCAGCCCCTTCCAGCTCACCGACATCTTGCGTCGTCTGGTCGAAGAAGAGATTTCCATCCGCGACCTCAGAAACATTCTGCAGGCGCTGGCCGAGTGGGGCCCCGTCGAGAACGACACCGTGATGCTCACGGAGTACGTGCGCGCCGCGCTCAAGAGATACATCTCGCACAAGTACACGCGCGGTCAGTCGACGCTCATCGTGTACCTGCTCGACCCGCAGATCGAGGAGACGGTGCGGTCGAGTGTGCAGCACACCTCGTCGGGCTCCTACCTCGCCCTCGAGCCTGAAATCACGCAGGAGATCCTCGCCAGCGTGCGCAACGAAGTCGGCAACCTGCCCCCGTCGGCCCAACAGCCCGTGGTGCTCACCACCATGGAAATCCGCCGCTACTTCAGAAAGCTCGTCGAGCTGGAGTTCCCGCATCTCGCCGTGCTCAGCTACCAAGAGCTGTCGCCCGAGATGAACATCCAGCCCATCGCCCGCATCAGCCTGGGCTAGCGCGAGGCGAGAGTTAGGCATGGACCACGTCGTCATCGAGCCCCCAAGCGGCTGGCAGTTTCTTCGCCTGAAGGAGCTGTGGCGTTATCGGGAGCTGCTGTGGGTGCTCGGCGCCCGCGACATCAAGGTGCGCTACAAACAAACCGTGCTGGGCGCGGCTTGGGCATTGCTCCAACCGTTGTCGGCCATGTTGGTGTTCACCCTCATCTTCGGCCGGGTGGCGAAGTTGCCGTCAGACGGGCTGCCCTACCCGGTGTTCGTCTATGCCGGCATGTTGCCCTGGCAGCTGTTCTCGGCGTCGGTGAGCAACGCGTCGTCGTCGGTGTTGAGTTCCAGCCACCTCATCTCGAAGGTGTACTTCCCGCGGCTGTTGCTGCCGTTGGCATCGGTGGGGGCTGCGTTGGTCGACTTCGTCGTCGCCTCGTCGCTGCTGCTGGTGCTGATGGTGGTGTACGACGTCGCGCCGACGTTGAACCTGCTGATGCTCCCAGTGCTGGTGTTCACCAGCTTGCTGTGCGCTGTGGGTGCTGGCTCGGTGCTGTCGGGCATTGCCGTGCGCTACCGCGACTTTCGCTACGTCGTGCCCTTCACCTTGCAGCTGTGGATGTATGGCAGCCCCGTCGTCTACGCCTCGAGCATGATCCCCGAGAAGTACCGCTGGTTCGTCGAGTTGAACCCCATGGCTGGCCTCATCGAGGGTTTTCGCTGCTGCTTTCTCGGACGTCCCTTCGACGTCGACCAACTCCTCTTCTCCTTCGGCATCAGTGCCGCGTTGTTCGTCGCTGGCGCTTTGGTGTTTTCGCGCACCGAGCGCGCCCTGGCCGACATCATCTAGCCCCCATTGAGGCCCGGCATGACCGCCATCGTCGTCGACAACTTGGGCAAGGAGTACGTGCTCGGCCGCCACGGCAACCGACGCGACAGCTTTCGCGACATGTTGGTGAGCACGGCATTGGCTCCCTTTCGGCGCTTGAAGCAACTCTCCGGCAACGTCGACGACGAAGACCGGTTCTGGGCGCTACAAGACCTGTCGTTCTCCGTCAACGCGGGGGAAGTCGTCGGCGTCATCGGCAAAAACGGCGCCGGCAAGAGCACGCTGCTGAAGCTGCTCAGCCGCATCACTGCCCCCACCACAGGACGCATCGACATTCGCGGCCGCGTCGGAAGCCTGCTCGAGGTCGGCACCGGATTTCACCCCGAGTTGACGGGGCGCGAGAACGTCTTTCTCAACGGCGCCATCTTGGGCATGAGCCGCAAAGAAATCGCCGCCAAGTTCGACGAGATCGTCGCCTTCTCTGAAGTCGAACGCTTCTTGGACACCCCGGTGAAGCGCTACTCCAGCGGGATGTACATGCGGCTGGCGTTTGCCGTTGCCGCCCACTTGGAGCCCGAGATTCTCGTCGTCGACGAGGTTCTCGCCGTCGGCGACGTCGCCTTTCAAAAAAAGTGCCTCGGCAAAATGAGCGACATCGCCGGCGAAGGGCGCACCGTGTTGTTCGTGAGCCACAACATGGGCGCGGTGCGGCGACTCTGCCACCGCGGCATTGTGCTCGAAGCCGGACGCGCGGTGTTCGACGGCAACATCGAAGAAGCGGTGGCGACGTATTTGTCGTCGCCGGGCGACGCTGTGGGCGACATCTCGTTTGGCGACGATGGCGCTTGCCGTCCGGGTGTCACCGACGCCTGTTTGTTGGGCGCGCGCGTCTCGCAGGGCGAGCTGTCGCCGACCGGCACCGTCGACGCTTCTGTGCCCTTCGAGGTGCAACTGCAGTTTCGCGTGCGGGAGCGGCTGCCCTATGCCCGCGCGGGGTTCGCCTTGCGCGACGCCACGGGGCAACTTCTCTTCGACACCTACGATGCTGAAGAAGACGCACATCAAGGCCCCCTGGATCCGGGCCTCTACACGTCGACGGCCACGGTGCCTGCGTCGTTTTTGCGACCGGGCGAACACTTCATCGATCTGAAGGTTGGTGTCCCCAACGTGCAAGTCATTGCCGACGAACAACAGGCTCTGTCGCTGCGCGTCGAAGATTCGAGCCGCCCCGCCTATCATCTCGGGTTGTCGACGAGCGGCAGCATTCGACCTGTCGTCCGTTGGACACGCTCCCTCTCTGAAACGAGTCTCTAGATGCATCCCTGGGCATTTCGACTGCATGCAAAGGCGCTGAAAACCAAACACCCGGGAGTGCACCTGCCGTCGCCGTCTTACGTCGACACGCTGCTCGACTTGCGCGACGACGACGTGGTGTTGAGTTGTTTCCCACGGTCGGGAAGCACTTGGCTGCGCTACATGCTGGCGGCGCTGCGGCACCCGCAAGAAGAGTTGTCGCGCGAAGACATCAACCGGGTGATGCCCGACATTCACGACGACAACCGGCCTGCTCGCGACGCGGCGCCCATGGTGCTCAAGACCCACGTTCCGCCGCTGCCCTTTGCGCGGCGGCGGACGCTGTACTTGCAACGCGATGTCCGCGACGTCGCCGCCAGCCACTTCGATTTGCTGCGCAAGCGGCAGGGCTTTGAAGGCACCGTCGACGACTACGTCGACCAGATGACGGCGGGTGCGCTGTGGCCCGGCGACTGGAAAGGCCACGTCGACCTCGCCTTGGCCGAGCGCCGTCACGTCGACATGTTGTGGGTGCACTACGAAGACATGCTCGACGACCCCCACCGCATCTTGCGGTGGGTCAGCGACTGGCTCGGTTGGTCGGCCTCCGACGACGACATCGACGCCGCCGTGACGTTCTCGTCGAAAGACCGCGTGTGGGGCGACCACGACAAAGACCCCAAAAACCGCGGCACCAACTACCGCGGCGGACTCGGTGCCACGAAGGGGGGCTACGCCAAACACCTGACGGCGTCGGCCATTCAGAAGCTCGAAGCCCACGCTGGCGCGCATGTGCAGGGCACGCCCACCGGGGCGACGTCGTCGTCGCCGCGCCCATTGCCTGCCTCCACCGACGGAGCCACGATGTTGAACGCCCCAAACTTGCTCGAACGCGGACGTGCGGCCCATGACGCGTTTGTGTCTGCCTCGCCGTTTCCGCATGCGGTCTTCGACGACTTCTTGCCTGCCGACATTGCCGATGCGCTCGCCGACGCCTTTCCCGCGCCCGACGAGATGAACGAGCGGCTCTGGCAAGAGCACAACCAGAAGGCCGCGATCTTTCCGCAAGACCCGCTCTTTCCGGATGCGTTGCGACCGGTGTTCTACGGGCTCAACTCTTATGAAGTCGTCGAGTTTCTCGAGGCCCTCACCGGCATCGAAGGCATCGTGGCCGACCCCTTCTTCGTCGGAGGTGGGCTGCAGCAGACGTTGCCCGGCGGCCGCCTCGGCATGCACGTCGACTTCAACTTTCACCAGCGCCTGCACCTGTACCGACGGGTGAACATGCTCATCTACCTCAACCGCGATTGGGACGAAGACTGGGGCGGCCACTTGGTGCTCAGTCAAAAAGACGGCAGCGACGAGGTGCGCATCGCGCCCAAGTTCAACCGCTGCGCCATCTTCGAAACGTCGACGCGGTCGTGGCATGGGCACCCGACGCCTTTGGCGTGTCCGCCGGGGCAAAGCCGCAAATCCATCGCCATGTATTTCTACACCCACAGCCAAGGGCAGCAGAGCGCCGACCCGCATTGGACACAGTTCTCTCAGGCGAGCGACCAGCAGCACGTCTCCACGTCGACAGACGACGGAGAAATCTGGAAGCATTGGGTCAAACAAGTGGTGCCGCCCGTCGGCCTCAAGGTCGCCCGCCGCATCCGCGACCGCATTCGCAAACCCTGAGGACCCCATGCCGCACACCGACACCAGCGATGTTCTCGACGACGGTGACCACCTGCGCGAGCACGGCTACGTGTTTCTTCGAGGTGTCTTCTCGCAAGACGAATGCGAACAGCTCGCTTCTGTCGTCGACGACCTCGTGCAGTTTGCCGAGACGGGCGCGCAAGACCCCTTCGAGCGGTATTACATGCGGCACCGGCCCGACCACGGCGTGCTCTACGACTTGTACCAACGGCACCCCGCGTTTCGCCCCTTCGCCGAGCGGGCGCGCATCTTGGACGTCGCCGCCACCCACCTCGGCGACGACATCCTGCTCTACGAAAACAGCGCCATCTACAAACCACGCGGTGCGCGCAACGAAGTGCCCTGGCACCAGGATTTCATCAACCGTCCTCATGAGGCCAAGAAGCTCATCTGCTGGATGGCTCTCGACGACGTCACCGTCGACAACGGTGCCATCCACGCCATCCCCGGCAGCCACAAGCGCGGCTTCTTGCCCTTTCATCAGGTGCCCGGAGAGACGCACCACACCCGCGTCAACCTCGACCAAGTCGACGTCGACCAAGCGGTGCCCCTCGAGATGAAACGCGGCGACGTGCTGTTGTTTCAACAGCTGCTGCTGCACAGCAGCAAGAGGGTCTCGGGCGATGTCCCCCGCCGGGCATACCGCGTCGCATACCAGGGCTTCGACGACATCTTCGCCCCTCGGGCGACGCCCTTGGTGGTGCGTGGCGGCGACGGAGCCAATCTGCGCCGACGCTTTCAACAGCCCCGCGAAACGCCCGTGGCACCTCGACACCGCAAGCGCGACTTTCCAAAACGAGTGCTGCGGTTCGTCGGCCGCAAACTGTCGGAGCTTGAATGACGACGTGGACTCCGCTGACGCAGCTCAAGCGCGTCGCCCGCTTGGCCAAAGCCGGGCTGCAAGTGGGCGTGCACGAGGTGCGCGACCGGCGCTTGGCGCAGAAGGTCGTGCAAAAGCCCCGGGTGCTCAGCTACCTCGTCAACGACATCTGCAACTCGCGCTGTCAGATGTGCAACATCTGGCAGCAGAAGCGTGACGTCGAGATGCGCCCCGAACAGCTGGCCGACGTGCTCGGCGACGCGCTGTTTGCAAACGTCGAATACGTCGGCCTCAGCGGTGGCGAGCCCACCCTCCGTGCCGACCTCCCCGACCTCTTTGATGTCGTGTGCCAATCGCTGCCCAACCTGAAGGGCACAGGCATCATCACCAACGCCATTCAGGCCGACACCGTCGTGGAGCGCGTCGTCGAGAGTGCACGGCGGGTGCGCCGGCACGGCAAACAGTTCTACTGCATGGTGTCACTCGATGGCGTCGGCGAGGTGCACGACTTGGTGCGTGGCCGCAAAGGCAACTTTGCGTCGGCGCAGTCGGTGCTGCGTGCGTTGCGTGCGCAAGAACCCGACCTGCAGCTGTTGCTGGGCTGCACCGTCGTCAAAGACAACGTGTGGCACGTCGACGACGTGCTCGAGTTTGCCCGCCGCGAAGACGTACACGCCCGCTTTCGCGTCGCCGAACACATCGACCGGCTGTACACCGACGCCGACAACCCTCACATCCGCACCTTTGACGACGAGGAGCGGTACCACTTGGGGCTGTTCTTCAAAAAGCTGGAGAACACCTACGAGCACGAAGACAACGTGCGGCGCACCTACGTTTCGCTGCAACACATGTTGCTCGATGGTGCGCCGCGCCAAAGCGGCTGCCCCTGGCAGAGCCACGCCGCCACCATGGATTGCCGTGGGCAAATCATGTACTGCGCGCCGCGCTCGCCCATCATCGCCAACCTCCTCGACGACAACAGCCACGACGCCGGGTGGGACGCGTTTCGCGGGCAAGTGCAGGAGCGGCAGTCCATCGTCGACAACCACTGCAGCAGTTGCGTTCACGACTACCACGAGGGTGCGTCGTGGTCGCAGTGGACGCAGGAGAAAACGCAGCGTGTCGTCGACGAATCGTTGTCGTTTGAGACGGCACAGTGGGCGGCGAAGTCGCTGTCCGACGCGGCCGATGCTCCCCCTGCACCAGCGCGCTCCACAGACAAGGTGCTGATTGTGGGGTGGTACGGCACCGAGACCGCCGGTGACAAAGCCATCTTGCGTGCACTGCTCGACGACGAACGCGCCAAAGGCGTCACCAACATTTGCGTCGCCTCGTTGTATCCGAGCCTGACGCGTTGGACCGTGAAGGAGCTGGGGCATGGCCACGTCAGCGTCATCCCCGCGACGGGAACACAGCTGCTGCAGGCCGCCCGCGACGCCGACGAGGTGGTGATGGGAGGCGGCCCCCTGATGGCCATCGACCCTCTGCGGTTGGTGCTGTGGGCCTTTGTGGCGGCGCGTTCAGCGGGACGTCGCACGCGCATCGCCGGCTGCGGCCTCGGCCCGCTTCCCGACGACGGCGTGCACACCGACGCCGTGGCCACCTTGCTGCGGCTGTCGCACGTCGTGCAGCTGCGCGACTCTGCGTCGGCCGCGTGGGCCAAACGGCTGTCTCCAGGCTGCCAGCCCCAGGTCACCGGCGACCCCGCCGTGCACTGCATTCGTGCCATGCGCCCGACGACAGTGACGCCGTCGCCGTTCATCCACCTGTACCTGCGGGAGTGGCCGGTCGACTACAACGCCGCCCACCGCGCCCAACACGAAGAGCAGCGAGCGGCATTTGAGGCGGCGCTGGGCCAGCAGATTCGGTGGTTGTGTGAACAGACCGGACGCCGGCCACGCCTGCTGCCGATGCACCACTTCGTCATCGGCGACGACGACAGAGACTTTGCGCGTCGCTTCGCCCGCGACCACCTGCAAGGTGTGCGCCCCGTCGTCGAGCACCGCCCGCTCACGTTGCAGGAGCTGGTGACGTCGTTTGCAGCAGCACCGCTCAACATCTGCATGCGGTTTCACAGCGTCGTCTTTGCCCACACCTTGCAGACCCCGTTTTGGGCCGTCGACTACACGTTGGGCGGCAAAATCGAGGGTTTTCTCGACGACAACGACATGCGAGGCCGCTTGGTGCGCATTCGCGACATCGTCGATGCCGACGACCTCTTGCTTCGCGAACACCCGCCCGCATGAAAGTCCTCGTCGTTTCTGACCACGCCCGTCGAGGCGGAGCCGCCATCGCCGGGCACCGGCTGGCGCGCGCCATGCAATCGCAAGGACACCAGGTGCATTTCACAGCGGTGCACGACGACGGCGACGGCGATGTGGAGCCCATCCCCTTGCCGTCGCTGCGGCGGGGGGCGTCCATTGCTCCGGCGGCACTGGCGCTGCCGGCAGCAGCCCGCCTGCGTCGGTGGGTGCGCCGATGTGAGCCCGATGTCGTCCACGTGCACAACATTCATGGCGCCCGCCATCGAGGGTTGTCGACGTTGGCGCTTGCCGCCGTCGCCGAGCGCACGCCAGTGGTGTGGACGCTGCATGACATGTGGTCGCTCACCGGCAGGTGCAGCTACCCCGGCGATTGCCGGCGGTATGCCTCGCAGTGCACGACGTCATGCCCCACCGCACATGCCTATCCCGACCTTCGTCCCCAGCTCATTCCCCTCGCCCACGTCGAGAAGAAGACGCTCATCCGTCGCGGACGCCTGGTGGCCGTCGCCCCAAGCGGATGGCTCGCCGACGAAGCCCGACACGGGCCCTGGGCGTCGCAGCAGGTGCATCACATTCGCAATGGGCTTCCTCTCGACGTGTTTCATCCTCGACGTCGAAGCACCGCTCGTCTGCGTCTTGGCGTCGACCCGTCGCCGCATCCGCTGCTGTGTTTTGCGGCCGCCGACCTCGACGATCCACGCAAGGGCATGCAGTTGCTGTTGGACGCACTGCACCTCGTCGAGCGGCCGGTGCGCGTGCTGCTCATCGGGCAACGACGTCGGCTCCCCCAACTGCCGAACCACGTGAAACTCGTGGCGTCGTTGACGCCGTCAACCGAAGACGAACGTGCCGATGCCTTTGCCGCCGCCGACGTCACCGTGCACGCCGCGTTGGAAGACAACCTGCCCAACACCATTGCCGAGTCGTTGTGTGTCGGCACCCCCGTCGTCGGATTTGCCATCGGCGGCGTGCGAGAGATGTTGTCGGCGCCGGATGCTGGGTGGTTGGCGTCGTCGGTGAGCAGCCGCGCGTTGGCAGACGCGTTGCGCGTCGCCTGCGACCCTGCCCACCGCCCTTCGCCAGATGACGTCGCGGCCAGTGCGCATGCCCGGTACGACGCGGTCGCTCAAGCTGCCGAGTACGTCGCCTTGTTCGAGCAGCTTCGACGGGCGTCGACGTCGAGAAAGGGGTTGGGTCGATGACGTTGTCGCCGCGCATCCTCCTGGCCGATCCCGACGACGGCGGGCACCACCGTCTGTTCTTCAATGCCTTCGCAGACGCGCTCGTGGACATGGGCGCCGACGTCGTCGCTGCCGCCCCATTTGTCGACGACGTGTCCCCCCGCGTTCGGGATCGGATTCGGCTGTCTGCCTCGCCGATGTCGCGGCTGAAGTTGGGCCCGCTGCGGACGGCGCTGCATGCCGCACGTCGATGGAGCGACTTGGAGCACGCCGCCCGTGGCCACCGTTTCGACGTGGTGATGCTGCCCATGCTCGACGGATACGTCGACAAACTGCTGCCGCCGTCCCTGCCCACCGCCCTGCTGGGCACACCGTACACCGGCCTCTTCTTTCACGCGTTCGACCAGCGGTTCCCCGAGGTTCGCTCGCGGCTCGGCGCCCACACTTCCAGCCTCCGCGGGGCGGGCGCCATCGGCGTCCTCGACGAGGGCGTCGCCCACGAGCTGCAGCGCGACACCCGGCGTCCAGTGGTCGCCTTCCCCGACTTTGATCCAACGCCGGTGGCCCGTCGTGGGCATCCGCTCGTGGAGCACCACCGCCGCGGCCGTGGTGTCGTGGCGCTCTTGGGCGTCCTGCAGCGGCGCAAGGGCGTGCTCGACCTGTTGCGCGCCGCTGCCCACGCCCGCGCCTCAGAGCACGACCTGTTGTTCGTGGTGGGCGGACACGCCGCACTCGACACCTTCTCTGCAGATGAACGCAACGAGCTGCTTCGACACCGCCAAACCCCACAGCCCAATGTGCTCTGGCTCCCGCCTCTCGACGACGAAGCCTTTCAGCAAGCCGTCGTCTCCGCGGACGTGCTGTGGACGGCCTACAACGACTTTCCGTCCAGCTCGAACCTCCTCACCAAGGCCGCCCGCCACCACACCCCGGTCATCGTGCGGGAGGGCGCGTTGATGGCGGAGCGGATTCGCAAGCATGGCTTCGGGGTGGTCGTCGACGACATGTCTGCCAGGCATGTGGTGTCGGCGGTGCGATCTGCCATGCACCTCGGCGACATTGCCGACGCCTGCGACGTCTATGCAGCAGAGCACAACCTCGAGCGTCTGGCTCCAGCGCTGCAGTCTCTGTTGACGTCGTCACTGAGGTGAACGGGCCCCCTAGGGCAAACGCTTGCGTACGCGATCGCGCACCTCGCGCAGAGGTTTGCGCACCGTCTCTGGCAGCACCTTGCGGGCGACCTGCTTCCACTTGGGGTCGAGCGAGACGGGCTCCTTGTTGACGTTTTGCTCCCACCAGCCGTCGCCGAGGGGGTTGAAGGTTGGCGCGGTGGTGCGCTGCAAAAACGCCGTCTGGTCGACGACCTCCACCAACGTGAACATGTCGTCTTGGCGCAGCACCTCGAACATGTGGTGGATGGTGGGGATGTGAATGTCGTCGAGGATGAGCAATCCGCCGGGACGCAAGTGCGGGTACACGTAGTAGTACTCGAGCTCAGGAAACGGATAGCCGTGGGGCCCATCGAGCAACACCATGTCGATGGCGGTGTCGAAAGTGTGGGTGGGCAACGTCGTCTGCGTGGGCCCCTCGACGAAGACGACATCGCCGCCTTGAAAGACATCGGAGTTGCGCACCTGGTCGATCGACCCGTTGCCGCCGTCGAGGGCGAAGATGGTGTGCTGCGCACTGTGGCGGCCAAACAACAGCGACGTCTTGCCAGAACCGGTTTCAACGGTGACGGCGGGCTTCATCCGGCGAAGATGGCCGTCGAGCGCGGCCAGCACCGACGTCGTCATGGTGCCTGCTTGGTGCCAGTCTTCAGGAAGACGGGCGACATGCTGCAAAAACTCGTCGTCGTTCATGCCAGACTCCTCTGGCGCGACCCTAGCGCGGTGTCCGTCGACGAGCACAACGTCGCACCGCAGGCGACCACTTCGAATCACGCCCGAGAACTGCTAAGCAGGGGCATGCGCGTCGCCTGGGTGTCTCCCTCCTTGCCCCTCCCTGAGAACTCTGGGTTTCGCATTCGCGTGCGTCGTCTGCAGCAGGCCTTCTCCCTCGACGACGGCGACGAGGTCGACCTGTTTTGCGGCCTGCTCGACGCGCGCGAAGAGCGGGAGTGGGCCGCGCTGCAGTCCACCTTTTCAGGCGCTTTCAGCAGGGCCTTTGCCTTTCGCCGGCGGGCCACCTCCAAAGCCGGGCAAGTCCTCCCGTTTGTGGTGCGCACCCCGCCCGTCGGCATGGGCGATGCCATCGCCCGTGAACACCGACGACAGCCGTATGATTTGTTGGTGGTGAGCTTCTCGTGGTGCCTGGCCTGGCTCGCCGGACGCCCCGATGTCCCCGTCCTCCTCGAGGAGCACAACACCGAGTCCGCCTACCACCTGCAGTCGCTGCGCACCGAAGGCTGGTCTGCAGCTCGGTTTCGCGACTGGGTTTGGCTGCGTCAGCTCGAGCGACACGCGTGGCAGCAAGCCGACGGCGTCTCGGTGGTGCAGCCGGGCGACCTCGACATCGTGTCGTCGCATGCCCGCCGCACCATTGTCGTGCCCAACGGCACCGACCTCGATGCCCTGCAGTACATCGCGCCGTCCCGACGTCGAGGCCACCGCCTGCTGTTCGTGGGGCAGATGAGCTACGCCCCCAACGTCCGCGCCGCGCAGTTTCTGGCGCAGCAGGTCCTCCCCGTGGTGCGCCAGTCTTGTCCAGATGCGCAGCTCTACCTCGTCGGCCGCGACGCAGGCCCCGACGTCGAGCGCTTGGCGTCCGCAGCGGTGCACGTCACCGGCGAGGTCCCGACACTCGCGCCGTATTTCGACGACGCTGCCGTCTTTGTGAATGGCCTCGACGCCGGCGCCGGCAGCAGCTTGAAAGTTCCTGAGGCGTTGTCGACAGGATTGCCAATGGTGAGCACGACGTTTGGCGTCCGAGGGTTCCCCGTCGCGCACCAGCGCGATGTCCTCATCGCCGACGACCCGGTCGAGTTCGCCGCGCATGTCGTCGACGTCTTGCAGCATCGGACGCACTACGACGCGCAAGCCGCAGCCGCGTACGACGTGGCGTGCGGGTTCGGCTGGGGGGCATCGCAGTCGGCCTTCCGTGCCTTCGCCGAGGAGCTCGTCGGTGCCCATTGACGTCGTCATTCCAGCCCACAACGCAGCTGGATGCATCGCGCAAGCCGTGGCATCGGCCTTGCGCCAAGCCCACGTCGGGCGCGTCATCGTCGTCGCAGACGCCTGCACCGACGACACCGCCCAGCGCGCGCGACAAGTGGGGGCCGACGTCGTCGTCGAGCGCGCCTTTGGCAGCGCCGCCAAAAGCCGCAACCACGGCATGGCGCTGGCGCAGTCGACGTGGGTGGCCCTCCTCGACGCCGACGACGCCTACCTCGATGGATGGCTCGCCGCAGTCGCCGACGTGGCCGACGACGTCACGCCGCAGACCGCAGCCGTCTTCGGCGGCGCCATCTTTAACGACAAAGACGGCACCGAAGTCCCTTCCGCATCGCTCCCTGCCGACGGAGATGTGTACGTCGACCTTCTGACGCGGTCGTTCTTCACGACGTCGGCGACGGTGTTTCGCAAGGCCGCCTTCGAGGAGGCAGGTGGATTCGACACCTCTGTCGACGGTGCCGTGCTCGAAGACTTCGAGTTGCTCACCCGTTTGTTGGCCGTGCACCACGCAGCCTTCGTCCGCCGCCACCTGGTGCGCTACGACAAGAGCGACGGCAGCGCCACCCGCGACCCACGGCACTTCTCTGCACTTCGCGAGCGGGGCATCACCATCGTCGACGACGCCTTGGCCCGCCGTCCTTTGTCGCCGGAGGATGCCGACCTCGCTTACGCCCAAGTGCATCGCATGAGCGCAGAGCGCTTCTTGGCCGCGCACTTCGTCGACAACGCCCGCCGCGACCTTCGCGCAGCCCTGCAACATGCCCCCCAAGATGGCCGGTTGTGGGCGATGGCCCTACTCAGTCTGCTGCGTCCCGACGAGCGCGCCACGCTGTTGCGGTGGCGACGCCAGTGGAGAGAGCGCGCCATGCGATGATGGCTCCATGTGCGGCGTCTGCGGCCATGAATTTGCCCCGTCCGACGTCGACCAGCCATGATGCGACACGCCCGCTGCCGGGCGCTCCTTTGAGGTCCTTGACGACGTGACCCTGCTGTTGCTGCCCCTGCTCGCCTTCTTCCTCAGCCTGGGGTTGGCGCTGTATTTTGGCCCCGTCGTCATTCGTGCGGCCATCGAATACGGCATCGTCGACAAGCCGAACACGCCGCTGAAAACGCATGAGCAACCCGTCGCCTACCTCGGTGGGCTGGTCATTTTCTTGCCGTTGTTGACGACGCTGGCGTTGGCGTTGCCTTTCGAACAACAGACGTTGGCGGTGTTGTTGGCAGCGAGCCTCGTCGTCAGCGTCGGGCTCATCGACGACCTCGGCGCCATGAAACCGCGCGAGAAGATGTTCGGCCAGACGGTCGCCGCCCTCGTGCTGGTGAAGGCTGGGTTGTACATCGAGATCGCCACCGTCCCGACGCTGGGCGCCCAAGGGCTCACGGTGTTTTGGCTGCTGGTGTGCATGAACGCCACCAACATCGTCGATGTCAGCGACGGGCTCGCCGCCACCTCGGGCATGGTGGGCGGCGGCATCGTCACCGTCCTCGCGGTCCTGCAAGGAGAGCTGCCCCTCATCCTCCTCGGCGCCACCCTCGTCGGCAGTTGCGGGGGCTTTTGGTGGTTCAACAAACAACCCGCGCGCATCTACCTCGGCGACACCGGCTCTATGTTGCTCGGCTGCTTGCTCGGCACCTCCTGCATCTTGAGCAGCTTCGGAGAAAACGTCTTCGCTCCGATGTTCGTGCCCTTCACCATCATGGCCATTCCGTTTTTCGACCTCGCCCTCGTCATCATCGCGCGCTTGTTGGCCAAGCGCCCCATCACCCAGGGCTCGCCCGACCATTTCGCGGTTCGCATGCGCGACGCCGGCATCTCGCCGTCTCGCATCACGGGCATCGCCGCCTTCTTCGGCGTGGTCTTTGGCGCCCTCGGCCTCACCGCAACGCAGGTCACGGAGTCGACGGCCCTCGTCGTCAGCCTGTGCGGACTCGCCTTCGGCGTCCTCCTCATCATCGCGGTCTTCGTTCGCTTCCCCTCGCGTGAGTCGCCTCGGTTCACGCCTCCCTCGTCGTGAGAGTTCATGCCTGGCGTCATCCACATCATCACCTCACTCGACAAGGGCGGCGCCCAGCGCAACACCCTCGAATCTGTCGCCCAGCTGCATCGAGCCGACCGCCCTCAGCTGCTGTTCACAGGCCAGCCCTCCCCCGGGCAAACCGCCGCCCTCGACGACGAAGCCAAACGTCGACTCGGCGAACGCTTCATTCGGCTGCGCCACTTGGTGCACCCCATCTCGCCACGACGTGACATGCTGGCGCTCCTTGAAATGACGCGCGTGTTGCAGCGCGCCGTGCATCAGATGCGTCCGCCCGTCGTGCTGCACACCCACAGCAGCAAGGCGGGTCTGCTCGGCCGTCTCGTCGCTGGCAGCATGCGCGGTGTCCACTCGGTGTTCACGCAACACGGCTTTGCCTTCGACGGATTCCCCGCCCACCGGCAATACATCGCCGTCGCCAGCGAGAAGCTCGCCGGCGCCGCCACCGACGTCATGGTCTTCGTCTCCGACGACGACCGACAGCGAGCGCTGCGCATGCAGCTCGCCCCGCGCGCCGAGCACCGCGTCATTCGCTCTGGTGTCTCTCCCCACCCCTTCGTCGACATCGACCGCTCAAACGACGCGCGTCGTCGAGCACGACGCGCGCTTGGCCTCGACGAGAACGTCCCGCTCGCCGTCACCGTCGGCAACTTGAAGCTGCAAAAAGACCCGCTTTTGCACGTGCGCATCCTCCACGCCTGGCGACAGCGCGAGCCCAACGCCGAGCTGCTGTTGCTGGGCGACGGTCCATTGCGCGGCGACACCGAACAGCTGGCGCGTGACCTCGGCGTCGACGACGCGTTGCACCTCCCAGGCTTTGTCAAAGACCCATGCCTCGCCCTGCAGGCGGCCGACGTCTTCTTGCTGGCATCGGCGTGGGAGGGCCTGCCCCGCGCGTCCCTCGAAGCCATTTGCAGCGGCATCCCCATGGTGGTGCGGGAGTGTGGCTACGCCCACGAACTCGACTTTGTCGACGAGGGCCTTGCGGTGCTCGACTTCGACGCGGCTCCAGACGCCTATGCGCAAAAGCTCGTCGCCCGTGGCCCCGCCCCCAAACGTTGGCTTCCGGCCAGGTTCACCCTGAGAGGGATGCTCGACGATCTCGACGCGCTCTACGACGAGATGCTGGCGTGAGCGCAGCCGCTTCCTAGCCTTTCAGCAGCGCCGCCACCTGCGCGATGTCGCCGTCAGAGTTGTGCGCGTGCGGGCTCAGCCGCACCCCTCCCGCACGCTGTGAATGCGACACCCCCGCCGCATCGAGCTTCGCCACCAACGCCTCAGCACCCGCCTCTGAACGGACGGTGACGATGGGGCTTCCCCCCTCCTCATACGACGACAACACCTCCAGACCCGCTGAGCGTGCCGCTTCGGCCAGCGTGTGGCTGTGGGCACGGGCCGCATCGCCGGCCGCGTTCACCCCGAGCTCCAACAACGAGTTGCACGCCGCTTGCGTCGCCATCGTCGGCAGGTAGTGCGGGTTGCCAGGTTCGAACCGGTGGCAATCGGTGCGCAGTGCTTTCGTCGTGTCGACGAGGTCGTCGGGCGAGCCATACGACATGGCGCCGTACATGAGCGGCTCCACCTGCTCGCGCAGGGCCTGCGTGACGACGAGAAAGCCGTGCCCCAACGGGCCCGCCAGCCATTTCTGCCCGCCCCCACACACCGCATCGACACCGAGGGCCTCCATGTCGAAGGGCACCACCCCCAGACCTTGAATGGCGTCGACGACAAGCCAGGCGTCGTTGGCTTTGCAGGCATCGGCAACGCGCTCGAGGTCGGTCACCGCCCCCGTCGAGTAGTGCACCCAGCTGATGGCCACACAGCGTGTCTTCTTCGTGATGTGAGACAGCAGCTTTTCTGTCGACACAGAATGGTCAGCTTCACTGTCGACGACGACGACAGAGGCCCCCACCCGTTCTGCGGCGCGATGCCAAGGGTAGGCATTCGATGGGTACTCCTGGTCCCAGCGGACGATCTCGTCGCCTTTGCGAAACGGCAGCCCCAACGCCATCTGCGAGATGGCACCCGCGCACGTTTGAAAGAAGCTGACGTCGGAGGCCTGCCCGCCGGTCAATGCCGCAAACGTTTCGCGCGCGTCCGACATGCCATCGATGAGGGGCTTGATGCCGTGCATGCCCTGCTGCGAAACCTCGGCGGCGTCGACGAGGGCGTCTTTCGCCGTGCGAATCATGGGCGACACGCCAGCATTGTTCAGGTGGATCTTGCCAGGGGTGACGTCGAACAGCTGGCGGTAGGCATCAAGAGACAGAGTCATGGGGACCTCACAGGATGCGGCATCCTGCTGAATGTCGACGTCGGTCGCAAGCGCCAACGCAAAAGCCGCCCCGAAGGGCGGCCGTCGTCGACGTCAGCACAGGCCTATTCGATGTCGAAGTGGATGGCGTACCCCGCCGACCCGTCGCAATCGAAGCCGTAGCCGATGTCGTCTGCCACCAACTCGAGGGTGTAGGTGCCGGCCGGAAGGTTGTTCAGTGCGGCCTTGTCTTTGGCGAACAGTCCGGCGCAAGAGGCGGCTTGGCCGTCGTAGCGCTGGCTGTATTTGTCAGACGCCAAGCGCGTGCCGTTGCTGTCTTTCAACACCAAGGTGGCGAAGTTGTAGTGCAAGGAGCAAGGGTACTCGGCGTAGCCGGTGGGGCAGCTGCCACCGGTGCCCGACGACAAGTAGGCGTTGAAGTCAAAGCTGTGGTCGACGGTGAAGGTGTAGCGGTCGGTTTCTTCGCCGTACCAGTCGTCCCACACCAAGCGGCCGTTGATTTGCGACACCGCGCCTTGGATGGTGCTGCCGTTGCGTTCGTTGTGGGTGCGAAATCCGGAGCAGTCGTCTTTGCACCCCCAAGCGCCGTCACAAGTCTCCCCGTCGTCGACTTCGCCATCACCACACAGCTCGACGATGTAGCCGTTGGCTTCTGCATAGGTGCGCAGGCGGTCGAAGGCACGGGAGCCGAACCAGGTGATGTCGTCGAGGGCCCGCAGCGAAGCCACGTCGATGTCGTCTTCGTCGCCGAGCATGCCGTTGGCGCCGGCGCGGAAATTCAGCAGTGCGTCGACGGCGCGGCTGTCGAGTGCCACATCGTCGTCGAGCGCGTCGCGGTCGAGTTCGTTGGCCACGCCGAGCATGCCGAGGGCTTCGGGCGAACACTCCAGGCTTTGGTGCACGTTTTCACCACAGACGGCTTCGGGGTTGTTGACCTCGATGACGACGATTTCGGGGGCATGCTCGTCGAGCAACGCGAACGCACGGGCGCCGACGTAGGCGATGGAGTCAAGCTCGGCCAAGGTGTCGATGGCGTTGTCGTCGCCGCCGCCCATCACTCCGTCGGTGCCGTAGCGGTGGCGAATGATGTGCGCAGCGGCGCGGGCATCGAGGCGGGCGTCGACGTCAAGCTCTTCGAAGCTGGCGGTGTTGGCAAAGGCGAGAATGCGCTGGGCGTCGACGCTGCCCTCTTCAATGCCGTGCACCGTGGTGGCGCCGCCGTCGGGGAGCCCGGCGAGGTCGGCATACCGCTGCAGCTTGGCGATGGCGGAGTCGCCGACGTACGGAATGGCGTCGAGCTCGTCGAGCGAACCGATGACGTTGTCGTCGGCGGTGCCTGCGGTGGCGTCTGGGCCGTCGCGGTGGGCCACGATGTTCTTGGCGGCACGGCGGTCGAGCGCGACGTCGTCGTCGAGCACTTCGAAGGAGGCGGTGTTGGCCACGCCCAAGACGTCGGCTTCGTTCACGCCATCGAGCAGCGCTTGCTGTTGCACGCTGTCGGCCAGGTCGATGGAGGCGTCGGTGCAGCCCGTGCCGAAGGCCAAGGAGGTGGCGAAGGCGGCGGCAATGGCGAACAGGGAGGTCGACAGCGATTGGCGGAGAGGGCGGCGGTCGACGAGGACAAATGGCGTGCGAGACATGAGGGCTCCTGCGTTCTTCGGATGTGTGCGCTGTCCAGACGCAGAAGAACGACAGGTGGGTCGCTGTCGGCCGAAGGGGTTGTGAGGCGTCGCACAGAGGTGCAAGTCGCACCTCCCGACACCGCCAAAAACCACATTTATTTCAGTAAATTAAGCATTCTATCGCTGTCAGTGAGGCGGCGATCTCCACCGGCGGTCAACAGCGTCTGCCTGCGCAAACGACGGTCTCGCGGCAGTTGTTGATACGCCACTCCCAACAAGCAGCCGCGTCCGCAGGACACCAGCCTCTGCATTCAGATGGCAGCAGCGAGGGCCACTTCGCAGACGAAGTCGACATAAACGACTGTATTTATGTTCTTTTCGCTTTGAAGCAGGTGCGGTTGGCCTACAATGAAGGCTGATTTGGCAGCTGCAGCGCTGATGAACTCGTTCTTGCTTGCTGACGTGACTTTCCAGCCACGCCAGCCCGGCGGAATTTGTGTGGCGGCGGTGGGGAGGTCAAAAAGGGGACACGTGGAGGTCCCCATCACGCGCCCAAAACCGCGCGCTCACATCGACGCTCACAAAACCATCAAACCTAGAGCGCGCCCAGCGGGTCCACCACCACCGTCAACTCCGTGTGGAAGACAATGTCCGTCTCGAAGTTGGGGTAGTCGTTCGTCGAAAGCTCCGCCTCCATCACCAGCGCCCCGGTGTCCAACGCCGGCTTCAACTCCTGCCCGGTCATCTCGAAGTCATACTCGATGACCTCGTCGCCAAAGGCGTCGTCTGCCGAATACGCGACCTGCTCCGCAGCAACGCCGTCGCCTCCGATGGCAAACGTCAGGCTGTCGACAAAGCTCAAGTCGCGCACCACGGTGCCGTTGGGCGTCGTCGGGTCGAGCACTTCAACGCGCATCGACGTCAACTTCAACGACGACACCGCCGCCGACTCCACACCCTCCGTCGAAAACTCTTGGTTCAAGCTGTCGCCCATGAGCGAGCCGAAATCCGCCGGAAAGATCTGGTCGGGCGCCAGCGGGTTCTGCCCCACGATGGGCATGGCGGGCACGGTCACCGGGTCTGACTCCGTCTCGACGGTGAAGGTGCGCACCTCTTCAGGAATGCACGCCAAGCTCGACGTCACCGCAGCCAACAACAGGGTCATCGCAAAGGTTTTCATCCGTCTCTCCATCGTCGGCTCCAGCGCCTCTCCGCAGGTGTACCACGCCCGCGCCGAAAGGCCCGTCGGCAATGGCCGAAAGAAAAACGCCCCCGTCTCCGGGGGCGTCTTCAGGGCAACGGAGCACAACCTCAGCGACGGCGGCGGCGCACCAACGCCAGGCCCAGCAGCACAACGGCGAAGCCGAAGGCGCCGAGGTCGTCGTCGCTCGACGACGCATCACAGCCGCAAGTCGGGTCGGTCGGGTTCGGGCCGTCGTCTGGCGGAGCAGGCGCGTCGTACACCCGAATCGGCGTCGACACGTTGCCCGTGTTGTGGTCATCGTGGTGAAAGCCCGCCCATTGGATGGGGTTGGGGCTGCCCTCAGGTGCGCCCACGTTGCCTTCGCCTGTCCATGCCCACAGGTAGCCTTCGCGGGTGTTGGCGACGATGTCGAACTTGCCGTCGCCGTCCCAGTCGCCGACTGCAGGGGTGGTGATGTGCCACTGCGAGGTGAACTTCGGCCACCCCGGAGCTTCAGCGCCGGTGTGGTCGGGGGCGTACAAGTAGTAGCCGCCGGAGCCGGAGAGCACGTTGGGGACTCCGCTGCCGTCAATGTCGGCCACGGTGTAGTTCATGAAGAACTGGTAGTCGTGCACCCGGTGGGGGAAGCCGTCGAGGAAGTAGCCGTTGGCCGCCACCCACGCCGACACCGAGTGGTCGAACACGGCGCGCAGGCCGCCCGCCGACGCCACCTGAATGAGGCCGAGGCCAGCGGTGCCGTTGATGAGGTCGAGGCGTCCGTCGAGGTCGAGGTCGGCCACCGACGGGTTGTTGATGACGGGGAGCGACCCGAGGGGCTCGTCGACGTTGGCGTTGGGGCCGTAGTACGTGCCCGTCGACTCCATGATGTATTCTTCGGTGCCGTCTTCGTTGAAGGTCAGCATCACCGAGCCGAGGCCCGCGACGATGATCTCGTCTTTGCCGTCGCCGTCGACGTCGGCGGCCGCTGGCGAGTTGGGGTTGCCGCGCCCGACATAGGGGAGGATCTCGTCGGGGATGAAGCCCGCCACCGGCGCCGGCCATCCATCTGGGAAGGGGCCGCCGGCGTGTGCCGAACCGTCAAACCAGATGGCGTACAAGAACGACTGCGTGGAGTTCTCCACCCGCTCGTTGGTGCCGACGACGATGACGCGGCTGCCGTCGCCAAAGAGGTCGGCCACCGTCGGCGTGGCCACAATGCGGCCGTCGTAGCGGAAGATTTCGCCTTCAGCCGTGTACGCCGGGAAGACCTCGTTGCGCACCACGACGGGGAAGCCGTTTTCGGTGCTGCCGTCTTCGTTCCACACGTAGAGCGACTGGTCGAGGCCGGCGAGGATGATCTCCAAGGTGCCGTCGCCGTCGAGGTCGTCGAGCACGGGCGACGCAAAGAAGCCGGTTTCGGCGTGGCGTTGCTTGAGGGTGCAGCCGATGGCCTCTTCGCCGCCTTTGTCGCAGCGCAGGGCGCCGACAAACTCAGCGACGTACGCAGGGTCGGCAAACACAGGGAAGCCCTCGCGCAGGGCGCCGGTGCAATCCCAGGCGAACACGCCGCCATCGATGGTGGCTTGCACGATGTCGCGGCAGAGGCCGCCGTCGCCGTCGAGGTCGCCGACCGCGATGGACGACATCATCGAGGAGTGCACGCCGTCGGGGTCGATGGCGCCCGAGGCAAATGCGGCCGAGTTGCGGTGGCACTTGCTGGGCTCCGCGGCGCACAACTCCGTCGACAATGCGGGGTAGGTGTTCACCGCGACCGGGAAGCCGTCGAGTTCGGTGCCGTCGGCGCGGAAGGCATGCACGAAGCCGTCGGCGGTGGGCAGCACCAGCTCGTCGAGGCCGTCGCCGTTGATGTCGGTGAGCTTGCCCGAGCCTTCGCCGGAGGCGCCGAGGAAGATGGGGAAGCCTTCACGCACGTCGGGGTCGTCGCGCAGGGCGATGACTTTGCGAAAGCCGCCGGTGACGGTTTCGCCGGCGGGGTTCACGCCGGTGGTCTCGAGGTACAGCGTCACCGAGTAGGCCTCGGGGTCTTGGTCGACGGGGAGCTCTGCCGACTTGGCCACCAGGGCGGCCAGCGGGCCGTCTGAGGAGAGGTCGAGGGAGGCGACGACTTCTTCGTCCTTTCCACCTTCGCCAGAGCCGATTTCGACGGGGGCGCGGCCTTCCACGCCGGGCGAGACGTACAGCTTCCAGGCGAGGTCGGTGAGGCGCGGCGACGACAAAGAGATGGCGATGTCGACGCTGTCGGTGCGGCTGGGGTTGAAGGTCTCGTACCAAAGAGGGCTGTCGATGCGGCCTTCGGCCGGAATCTTCATGTCGCGCAACAGCTCCATCGAGCGGCGCACGTTGTTGCGGCCGTAGCCAAACTGCAGGTCCCATCCTTCGTTGGAGGGGAAGCGCTTGGCCTCGAGGGCGGCGGGGTCGGCTTCCATGCCGGGCACGTCGATGTCGTCGGCCGAGAAGCTCAGCACTTGGTACAGCTCTTCGGCACCGAGATTCGGCGTCCAGTAGTCGACGTTTTCGCCAGCGGCGAGTTTCGCGTCGCGCAACTCTTCGTAGTAGCCGTACACCAAGCCCGCGTGGCCCGAGGTGTTGCCCACGGCTTCAGACGAGCAGCCCGTGCCAGGCGTCGACAACGCGAGTTTGCCGCCCCAGTTGGTGCAGTTGCCGAAGTTCAAGAAGGTGGCGGCGTCGCGCCATCCGCCGTCGGTGTCGGCGACGATGGCGTGCACGTAGAGGGTGCGCTCGAGGCTGCCGGGCATGTTGTGGTGGTAGCTGGCCTCGTCGGCGGCGGAGGCGATGATGGCCACGCCGTTGTCGTAGGCGTAGTTGATGGCGTCTTGCGCGTAGGGGGTGTTGTTCAGCGAACCCAGCGCCTCCTGCACCACCTTGGCGCCCGAGTCGACGGCGAAGATGGTGCCGTCGGCAAACTGGTTGACGTCGACGATGAAGGAGTCACCGACGCGCACGTTCAAGATTTGGCAGCGTGGGCACACGCCAGTGTCACCGTCGAAGTTGTGGGCTTCGCCGCCAGAGTCTTTGGCCTCGCCGGTGCCGTGGCCGTAGCGGGTGTCGTCGGAGGGGTCGTTGTCGTTCCAGAAAAAGTCCCAGCCGGAGATGTCGTCCATGTAGCCGTTGTCGTCGGAGTCGACGCCGTCCGAGCACGGGCCGTCGCCGTCGTCGCCCCAGATGAGGTCTTGGGGATCCCGCAAGCCGTTCTTGTTGACGTCGGTCATCCACTCCGCGCCGTCGTAGTCGCGGATGTTGAACACACCATCTTCGTTGACGTCGAACGCAGCGCGCACGTCCACAGCGTCGGCATCGGCGCCAGGAGGCGGACACGAGCGCAGCTCTTCTGCGTTCAAGTAGTGCTTGGTGACGAGGTCGCGCTCGTCCCAGTGAATGCCGGAGTCGAGCACGGCGATGATCACCCGCTCGTCGCCCGTCGACAACAGGTGGCCTTGGTCGGCGGCGAGGCCTGCAGCCAGGCCCGCTTGGTTCTCACCGACGCAGGTGTCGTCGTTGGTGCCGTCGGCGCAGGGGGTTTTCTCCCAGGTGTCCATGTTGACGCCTGCGTTTTGCCCCGGGTGGCTCTCGTCGTCGGGCAGAAAGCCCCACAGTGCCCAGCGTCCGCCCCAGCCGTTGTCTTTCGGCCAGTTCGCTGGGTTCTTCACGTGGGCCCGCAGCGAAGCGCGGTTGTCGCCGCCGTCGTACAGCTTGGGCCAGATGTCGATGTTGACGTCGAGGGTCACCGCTTGGGTCATGGCGCCGTCTTCGACGAGCACCAAGCTGGCCGACGGGTTGTCTTCAGCAGCAAAGGCGCTTTCGTCGACGCGCAGCTCAACGGTGGCGTCGCCGGTGCCGCTGTTGCTCGACAGCTGCAGCCAGGTTTCATCTGCGGTGAGCGTCCAGGTCTCGCCTTCGGAGGCGCCGACGTTGAGCTCGATGACCTTCAGCTGCGTGCCCCGCACCAAGTGCAAGTCGGGCAAACGCTCGAACGTGCGGTCGTAGGCGTTGGCTTGTTGCGTGAGGGTCAGTGCTGCGTGGGCCGACGGGGTGACAAACAACGTCGCCACCATGCTGGCCGCCGCCGTCCACAACGAGGCGTTCTTCAAGTTCAACATAAGCTACCTTTGAGAGACGAGTGGCGGCCCCTCCCGAGACGGCCACATCACAAAACAGACGAGCAGCCATGAAGCATCTGCCCCTGTTGCGCAACTGGGCCCCTCCGGTTTCATGGCCGTTTCCTGGCGGCTTTCTCGTCGACGAACGTCACGAAACCGATACAGCGACTGCGCCGTCTCGGCTTGCCAACTCTGCCTGTGAAGGCGTTCATGCCCACCACCGGTTGACGGCGCCTCCTGAAATGCCATGCCTCTTGCATGGTTGTGCGCGTGAATCACGTCGAAGATGTGGCAGACAAACTCGCCCAAGGGGCTGTGGCCATTGGCAATTTTGACGGCGTGCACCGCGGCCACCAGGCCCTGCTGCAAAAGGCCCGTTCGTGGAGCGACAAGCGCGACCGCCCCTGTGGCGTGCTCACCTTCTCGCCCCATCCGGCGAAGGTGCTGGCCAAAGGCCTCGCGCCCCAGAGCCTGTTCACCGACGACGAAAAAGTCGCCCACCTCGGCCGCTTCGGCGCCGACGTCGTCGTCCTGCAACCCTTCTCCCTCGACTTCGCCAAGCTGTCGCCCACCGAGTTCGTGGAGCGGGTGCTGCAAAGCGCCCTCAAAGTCGGCGCCGTCGTCGTCGGCGAAGACTTCTCCTTCGGCCACAAAGGCAGCGGCAACGTCAGCACCCTGCGGCAGTTGCTCGAGCCCGCCGGCGTCGCGGTCATCGCTGTCCCCGCCGTGCGCGAAGGCAACCTCGTCTGCTCGTCGACGAAGGTGCGGGAGTTCGTGCGCACCGGCAACATGCCCGCCGCCGCCCGCATCCTCGGTCGCCCCTACCCCCTCTGCGGCCAGGTCGTGCAAGGCGATGCCCGCGGCCGCGAACTCGGCTTCCCCACCGCCAACGTGTGCACCGAGCGCGAACTGCTGCCCGAGGTGGGGGTCTACGCCACTTGGGCCATCCTCGAAGACGGGCGACGCCTCCCCAGCGTCACCAACATCGGTCTGCGCCCCACCTTTGATGGTGCCGGCGTTCGCATCGAAGCCCACATCCTCGGCGACGTCGACGACGACGCTGTCGCCTTCAAAGAAGACCTCTATGGCCAAGACCTCACCCTCGACTTTGTCGAACGCATTCGTCCCGAGGTGAAATTCGCCGGCCGCGACGCCCTCATGGCGCAAATCCAGACCGACATCACCGATGCGCGTCGCCTGCTGCGCCAACATGCCGTCTCCGTCGACGAGGAGTCCGCATGACCGCGTTTCACAAGCGTCTGTTTGTGCTGGGCGCTCCCCACGGCGCCGACTTGTTGTGCGAGGCGCTGCAGGGGGTCGGCATCGAGGTGGTGCGCTTGCCGCTGCCCGACGACCCAGGCGCCTTTGTCGACCAACTCGACACCTGCCGTGGCGCCGGGCGCGCCCTCTGGCTTGCCGCCCCCCAGCCTTGGCTGCGTGCTCTGCCCCACGCCGAACGCAACAGCCTGACGCCGCAGTTTGACCTCTTGCTCCTCGACGAACAGGGCCACATTGAAGGGCATCACCTGCTGGCCAGTGGCGTCGAGCACGCCCTGGTGCGCTCCGCCGTCGACGTCAAAGACAGCAGCGTCGGCATCTTGGGCGACAGCCCACACAACGGCGCCCTTTTGCTGGCTGCGCAACGGGCGGGCGCTGCAGAAGTGGTGCTGTTTTCCCAAAGCGAAGACGAACACGCGCGGTGTATGGCCCTCGCCCTCGACGCTGGCTTGGCCGTCGCCCGCTCGGATGTCCACGTTGAATCGCTGCGCGCAGCCCTCGTCGGCGAGGGCGCCCGCCGCGGCGACGTGCCCCTCACCGCCGCCGATGTCTTGTCGCTGAACGCCTTCGGCCCCACCTGCGTGTGCACCACCGCCCGCAACGCCACCGACTTGCGCAACGGCGTCTTGCAGGCCGGACACCTGTACATCGATGGGGCGTCGGTGTTGGCCTTTTGCGGGCGCCGTCTGTTGCGCGTCGCCCACGGCAGCCCGGTGGACGACCACGTGGTTCGGTCGTTCACCCAGACGCTGGGCCGACGGCTGTTGTCTCGTTCTTGAGACGAGTGGCCCTGCCACCGCTGCCTTTTTTGGCCCGTCCAACATTGTGTCCTATACCGAGGGCCACTTGCGCATTCCCCGGGTGGATGAGGTTAGGATAGCCGTCGTCCGCGCCCGGTCTTCGACGCCCCGCTTCGAAGCAGCGCAAACGCTCATCTGGTGTACGTCTGGGCCCCATGCCCACGCGTGCGCCCGCGTCTGGTGGATCACCACCCTCGAGGAGACGCAATGCCTGCACGCCTTGGCGAACTTCTTGTCCGTGAAAACCTCATCTCTCTGCAACAGCTGCAAAAGGCGCAGACGTCGCAGAAGCAAGAGGGCGGCAAACTCGGGTACCACCTCACCAAGCTGGGCTTCATCGAAGAGAACGAACTCACGCAGTTCCTCTCGAAGCAATACGGCGTGCCCGCCATCAATCTCTCCGACTTCGACATCGAAGCCGACGTCATCGCGCTCATCCCCAAAGACGTCTCGCAAAAGCACCAAATCATCCCCGTGAACCGGGCCGGTGCCTCGCTCATCGTGGCCATGAGCGACCCGTCGAACATCTTCGCCATCGACGACATCAAGTTCCTCACCGGCTACAACATCGAAGTCGTGGTGGCCTCCGAAGCGGCCATCGCTGAGGCTTGGGAGAAGTACTACAACCAGGCCAGCGTTGGCGGCGGTGGCGACCCCATGGCGGGGCTCTCCCTCGACGACATCGTTGATGAATTCGACGACGATGACATCGACGTCGCCGAAGCCGAAGCCGACTCCAATGTGGTCGACCTCGAGCGTGCCGCTGAAGACGCCCCCGTCGTCAAGCTCGTGAACCTCATCCTCGTCGACGCCATCAAAAAAGGCGCCTCCGACATTCACATCGAGCCGTACGAAAAAGAGTTCCGCGTGCGCTACCGCATCGACGGCGTGCTGCACGAGGTGATGAAGCCACCGTTGAAGCTCCGCAACGCCATCTCCTCGCGTGTGAAGATCATGGCCGAGCTCGACATCGCCGAGCGTCGTCTCCCGCAAGATGGTCGCATCAAGCTGCGCATCGGCAAGGGCCGCGAGATGGACTACCGCGTGTCGGTGTGCCCCACCCTCTTCGGCGAAAAAATCGTCATGCGGCTCCTCGACAAGTCGAACCTGCAGCTCGACATGACCAAGCTTGGCCTGTCGCCTTCTGAGATTGAGATTTGGACCGAGGGCATCAAGAAGCCGTACGGCATGTGCTTGGTGACCGGCCCCACGGGGTCGGGCAAAACGACGACGTTGTACTCGGCACTCGCCTCGCTCAACGACCCCGGCGTGAACATCTCCACCGCCGAAGACCCCGTCGAATTCAACTTCGCCGGCATCAACCAGGTGCAACAGCACGAAGACATCGGCTTGAACTTTGCCGCGACGCTGCGCTCGTTCCTGCGGCAAGACCCCGACATCATCATGGTGGGCGAGATTCGCGACTTCGAAACGGCCGAGATCGCGGTGAAGGCCGCACTCACCGGACACATGGTGTTGTCGACGCTGCACACCAACGATGCCCCCGCCACCGTGACCCGCATGCTCAACATGGGCATCGAGCCCTTCCTGGTGACGGCCGCAGTGAACGTCATCATCGCCCAACGTCTCGGACGTCGCGTCTGCGGCAACTGCAAGGCCCCCATCGAGGTCGAGCAGGAGGCCATGATCGATGCCGAACTGCACCAACACTTGCTGGGCACCTTCCAACCCATGATGGGCGCCGGCTGTGACACCTGCTCGGGCAATGGCTACAAAGGCCGCGTCGCTTTTTACGAGGTGCTCAAAATGATGGACGAACTGCGGGAGCTCGTGCTCAACGGCGCGTCCACCAACGAAATCAAAGACGAGGCCGTGAAGCTCGGCTTCGTCACGCTGCGCCAAAGCGCATTGCGCCACTTCACCGAGGGCACCACGTCGCTCAACGAGGTGGTCCGCGCCACCGCGCCCGACAAGGGCTAGCTCCCTCAGACCTAGCTCCCCCAGCGTCGTCGTCGACGTTCCCTTCTCTCGGTGGTGCTTGCCGCCACCGTCTGTGACGTGCCCCAGCCGTCCGACCGCATGACAAGGAGTGCCCCATGGCCAACCTGCACCAGCTGCTGAAGGCGATGATTGAAAAAGGCGGGTCTGACCTGCACATCACCACCGGCACTCCGCCGCAGTTGCGCATTGACGGCGACCTCGTGCCCCTGAAGGTGCCGCCGCTGTCGCCCGTCGACACCAAACAACTGTGCTACTCGATTCTCACCGATGCACAGAAGCACCGCTTCGAAGAAGACAGCGAGCTCGACTTGTCGTTCGGGGTGAAAAACCTCGCCCGCTTTCGGGCCAACCTCTTCATGCAGCGGGGAGCGGTGGCGGCGGCGTTCCGCGTCATCCCCTTCAAGATTCTGACGTTTCAAGACCTCGGCCTGCCGCCCGTCATCAATGAGATGTCGTCGCGACCACGGGGCCTGCTCCTCGTCACCGGCCCCACCGGCTCGGGCAAGTCGACGACGCTGGCGTCGATCATCGACAAGATCAACACCGACCGCCACGAGCACATCCTCACCATCGAAGACCCCATCGAGTACTTGCACCCCCACAAGAACTGCTTGGTGAACCAACGTGAGGTCGGCGCCGACACCATCAACTTCAAAAAGGCGCTGCGCTACGTCCTACGTCAAGACCCCGACGTGGTGCTCATCGGTGAGATGCGCGACCTCGAGACCATCGAGGCGGCGCTCGTCATCGCTGAGACGGGTCACTTGGCCTTCGGCACCTTGCACACCAACGGCGCCATTCAGTCGATCAACCGCATCATCGACGTTTTCCCGCCGTACCAGCAGCCGCAGATTCGCGCCAACCTCAGCTTCGTGCTCGAGGGGGTCATGAGCCAGCAGCTCATTCCACGTCTGTCGGGCAACGGCCGGGTCTTGGCGTTGGAGATCATGGTGCCCAATGCCGCCATCCGAAACCTCATCCGCGAAGACAAGGTGCACCAGATCTACTCCGCGATGCAGGTGGGCCAGGGCTCGTCGGGCATGGTGACCCTCAACCAAAGCCTGCTCAACTTGGTGCAGCGCAAATACATCGGCGTCGAGGAGGCGCTGGGCCGCTGCTCAGAGCTCGACGAGTTCCGCCAGATGCTGCAAAACGCTGGCATCGCGGTGCGCGAACGCCGCCACAAATGACGAACGTCGCCTGGCGCCAAGAGCGGGCAGATCCACAAACGGGGATCGGGGTGTGACGCCCGCGGCACACGACTCGTATTGCGGCAAACCTTGGCGGCTTTTTTGCCCCCAAGCACAAGACGTGGGACAATGTCTCGTGCCGAGCCGGCCAAACCTCGAAGAATCAAACGGTTACATCACTAATTATGGTCTATTTGATCCTAGTGATGCGCGTTTGGTAGCGTGAGAGTCCCAGCGGCTGCGGCTGTGAGGCAAAGGGAGCGACATGCCGATCTACATCTGGCAAGGAAAGACCCGGTCGGGCGAAGCCCGCAGCGGCGAGATGGACGCGGTCTCTGACGAGATCGTCCGTCAGCGTTTGCAAGCGCAGAACATCCAAGTCGACAAAGTCAAAAAGAAGCCGGCTGAGATTCACCTCAAGATGCCGGGCTCGTCGGGGGTCACCACCCGCGACCTCATGCTGTTTTCACGGCAGTTCTCGACGATGATCGATGCCGGTCTCCCCCTGGTGCAGTGTCTCGACATCCTGCACAGCCAGCAGGAGAACATCTTCTTCAAGAAGGTGTTGGGCGCCGTCAAAGCCGACGTTGAAAGCGGCAAAACCTTCGCCGACGCCCTCGCCAAACACCCCAAGGTGTTTGACCCGTTGTTCGTCAACCTCGTCGCCGCCGGCGAGACCGGCGGTATTCTCGACACCATCATGGTGCGGATCGCCATGCAGACTGAAAAGTCTGTGAAGCTCGCCAAGCAGATCAAAGGCGCGCTCTTTTACCCCGCTGCGGTCATCTTCGCCGCTGTCGGCGCGGTGGCGGTCCTCCTGCTGTTCGTGATTCCCACCTTCGAGAAGATGTTCGCCGACTTCGGTGGTGAACTGCCGTTGCCGACGCAGATCGTCATCGACGTCTCCAACGCGTGCGTGGCCAACTGGTGGGCCTTCATCGTGGGCCCCATCGCCCTCGTCTCCGGCTGGAAGGCCATCCGCAACAACAAAAAGGGCGTCGAAATCACCGACGGCATCTTCTTGAAGATGCCCATCTTCGGTGACCTTCTGCAAAAGACCGCCGTGGCGCGCTTCACCCGCACCATGGGCACCATGCTGTCGTCGGGTGTGCCCATTCTCGACTCCCTCGACATCGTGTCGCGTGCGTCGGGCAACGTCGTCATCGGCGAAGGCATCCAATACACCAAAGCCAAAGTGGCTGAAGGCAAGAGCATGGCCGAACCGCTCGAAGAGACCGGCATCTTCCCCTCCATGGTCTGCCAGATGGTGGCCATCGGCGAGACCACCGGTGCCATGGACACCATGCTCAACAAGGTCGCCGACTTCTACGAAGAAGAAGTCGACGCTGCGGTCGCCGGTCTCACCTCCCTGCTCGAACCGCTCATCATGGTGTTCCTGGCCGTCATCCTCGGCTCCTTCCTCATCGCCATGTACCTGCCCATCTTCACCATCGCGGGCAACATCACCTGACGCTTGCTGCGTCCGACGAAAGAAGGGGGGCGTCGTGCCCCCCTTTTTTCGACTCTGATGAAGGCCCGCCTGTCGCGCGTGGAATTGCCGTGAGCACCAAGTCGCTGCCGTTCTTTGCTGTCCCCCTCGACGTCCTGCGGGGTGCCGAGGGCGTGGTGGCCTACGGCGCCGAACGCGTGTTGTCGGCGCGCGAGCGCGACGCCCTCAAAGACCGCCTCACTTGGTGGTTTCTGTTTCGCACCGCGGCCATCACCTTGTTGTTGGCGTTCAGCTTTGTGTTGCGCCAGTCCGACAGCGACATGGTGGTGCACTCGGCGCTGCTCTACGTGATGTGCGCGCTGAGCTACGGCTCCATTCTCGGCGGCGCCACTTGGATGCGACGTCGGGGCACGCAAGGCATCGTCGGACTCGCCCACACCGAAGTGTTTCTCGAGACCGTGCTGACGTCGCTGCTGGTGTTGGCGACGGGCGGGCCCGAGAGCGGCTTTTTGTTTTTCTTCTCGCTCACGGTGTTGGGCGCAGCCGCCGTGCTCGACCGACGTGGCGCCCTGTTGGTGGCGTCGATCTCCGCCGTGCTCTACCTCTCGGTGCTGGTGCTGCACAGCTTCGGCTGGTTGTCGTCGGGGCACGCGGTGCGCTTTGCGACGTTGTTGCCGGGGTACACCATCAACGTCGGCGCCTACTACCTCGTGGCCATCATGGGGGGCTTTCTCACCGAGCAGGTGCGGGTGACGTCCGAGCGGTTGTCGGCCGCTCGTGAACGGGTGGTCGAACTGGAGAAGCTGCAGGCCGCGGTGTTGCACTCCCTCCCCCTGGGCGTGCTCACCATCGACGACGACGACCGCGTGGTGTTCGTCAATCAGAGCGCGGCCGACACCCTGCAAAGCACGCCTGCGACGTTGGTGGGCGAGCGCGCCCACGACGTGCTCCCTCAGCTTCCAGTGGCGCCGTCGCAGCAGGACGCCTCGTTTCAAATCACCCTCGACCGCCATGAGGGGGCCCGGCTGTTGGAAGGCCACGCCGCCGAACTCCTCGGCATCGACGAGGTCAAGGGCCGGGTGTGCGTCTTTGAAGACGTCACCGAACTGCGTGCGCTGCAAAACGAACACCGGCGCAACTTGCGGCTGGCCACCGTCGGACGGTTCGCCGCCGGCCTCGCCCACGAGGTGCGCAATCCGCTGGCGGCGATGGTGGGCTGCCTCGACCTCCTCGCCACCGACCTCGCGGCCATGGAGGCGGGAGACGAGCCCGAACGGCTGTTGAAGATTGCCCGACGTGAAGCCGACCGACTGTCGAACCTGGTGTCGGTGTTTCTCACCTACGCCCGGCCGGCGCCGCCGCAACGGGAGGTGTGTGGCCTCGTCGACCTCGTCGAGAGCGTGCTCGAGGCCTACGTCATGGCCGAGGGGGAGCACGAGGTGCTCATCGATACCCCCGACTTCGACGACGACCAGCTGCGGGCGTTGCGCTCCTTCGTTGACCCCGAGCAGCTGCGCCAGGTGTTGTGGAACCTGCTGCAAAACGCCCGACAAGCGTTGGAAGGCCAGATGGGCCCGGTGCCCGACGACCGTGGCCCGCCCCGCTTGCAAGTGCTGCTGGAGGCGAGCGACGGGCATGCATTTGTGCACGTCGACGACAATGGGCCCGGCATCCCCGACGAGGCCTTTGACCAGCTGTTCGCGCCGTTTTTCACCACCCGACAGAAGGGGACGGGGCTGGGGCTCGCCGAATCCCATCAACTGGTGGTGGCGCAAGGTGGCGCCTTGTATGCGACGCCGTCGACGCGGGGGGGCGCCCGCTTCACCATGCGGCTGCCGTTGCTGCAAGAAGGCGCTCTCGTCGCCCCCTCTGTCGACGCACACCGCAAACAAGACGACGCGCGCAAGCAGGTGCCGGTGTCGCATCCGGCTGGGCAGGAGTCGCGCTTTCCCGGACGGGTGGGCGACGTGCGCAAAGACGTCGACTGACGACCGAAGCCGTCGACGACGGCCGCGAGACTTTGCACGTTGTCGTCGCCTTCGGCATGCTGCAGCCGCATCCGCGCCTTGGAGGATTCATGGCCAACGTCTTGGTCGTCGACGACGAAGAGAGCATTCGTGAGCTGCTCGAGATTCTGCTGCGCCGTCATGGGCATCGGGTGCGCCTGGCCGTCGATGCCTTCGACGCTGTGGCCAAGTTGTCGCAAGAGCCTGCGGAGTTGGTGTTGTCGGACCTCCGGCTCAACAACGGCACCGGCATGGACGTCTTGCACCACGTGCAAAAGCATCATCCGCAGACGCAGGTGATCATGATGACGGCGTTCGCCACCACCGAAAACGCCGTCGACGCCATGAAGGCAGGCGCCTACGACTACGTCATCAAACCCTTCAACCCCGACGAGCTCATGGTGCTGTGCCAGCGCGCGCTCGAGCGCTCGGCGTTGGAGTCTGACAACCAAAAGCTGCGCACCACCCTCGACGCGCGCACCGGGCAACACCGTCTCATCGGCTCCAGCAGCGCCATGCGCGACGTGTTCGCCCTCATCGGCAAGGTGGCGCCCACCAAGACGACGGTGCTCATCACCGGGCAGAGCGGCACCGGCAAAGAACTCGTCAGCCGTGCCATTCACAACCGAGGGCCGCGCGCCCAAGAGCCGTTTGTGCCCATCAACTGCGGCGCCATCACCGAGACTCTCATTGAGAGCGAACTCTTCGGCCACACCAAAGGTGCGTTCACCGGCGCCCACGCCGACAAGCCCGGCCTCTTCGAGCGCGCTGGCCAAGGCACCGTGTTTCTCGACGAGATTGGCGAGCTGCCGCTGGCCATGCAGGTGAAGCTGCTGCGCGTGTTGCAAGAGCGCTCGGTGCGTCGCGTCGGCGGCGCCGAAGACCTCGACGTGCAATGCCGGGTCATCGCCGCCACCAACCGCGACCTCGAAGAAGAAGTGCAAAAGGGCAACTTTCGCGAAGACCTCTACTTTCGCCTCAACATCATCGAGCTGCGTTTGCCGTCTCTGAAAGAGCGGCGCGAAGACATCCCCATGCTCGTCGACGCCTTCGTCGCCAAGTTCACCGAAGAGCAAGGGCGCGACCTGTTGCGCATGACCGACGCCACCATGGCTCGGTTGGTGAACTACGAATGGCCCGGCAACGTGCGCCAGCTTGAGAACGTCATCGAGCGAGGGGTGACGTTGGCCGGCGATGCCTTCGACCTCGACGCCCTCCCCGCACACATCGCGCAGGTCTCCGCCGACGATGCGCCCCCCGTCGCGGAGGTGCCCCTGCCGTCGACGCCCACCGAGCTCAACGTGCCTGACGACGGGCTCGACCTCGAAGCCGTGCTCGAACAAATTGAGCGCCGCCTGCTGACGCAAGCGCTGGAGCACACCGGCGGCAAGAAGAAGAAGGCGGCAGAGCTGCTGCAGTTGAGCTTTCGCAGCTTTCGCTATCGGCTGGCCAAGCTGGGCATCGAGTAGGTCTGACGATGGACCCAAACGAAAAGGCACCCGCGATGGGTGCCTTTGTCGTCGATGCCGCCACTCACTGAATGGCGACGTCGTCAGCGCAGTTCGAGGGCGACGGCGGCGATGCGCAGTTCTTTGCTGCCTTCGGTGACCTTCTTGGCCTTTTCGCCCGTGGCGGCGGCGCGGTCGTCTTCCATGTGTTGGGCCTCGGCGACGCTCATCTCTTTCACCGAGAGGTCGCCTTTGATGACGGCTTTTTTGCCGACGGCGTCGCGCGGCACGAAGAACTTGTAGCCCTTCGAGGTGATGCGGATGGTCTTGGAGGCGTCTTTCTCGTCTTCGATGACGAACCAGCAGCCCTTCTTGGCGCACACCTGCGAGACCTTGCCCGACACGGTGACCTCTTTGCCGGCGAGGTCGCTCGACTTGCTCATGCAGTCGGCCACGGGAGTGGCCTTGGCCGACGCCAGCTCGGTGCCGCGCCGCACCACGCCGTCTTTGTCGATCTGGTCGCGGTCTTTGGGGTCTTCGCCTTTGCCGAGGGTGGCGGCGGCTTCTTTGGTGGCCGGCTGCGACGACGCCGGCTGCGATGCAGGGGCCTTTTTGTCGGCGTGGTGGTCGTGGTGGTCGGCCTTTTTCTCGGCTTTGTCGCCGTGGCTGTGGGCGCCTTTGCCGTCGTGGGCGTGATCAGCGCCGTTGTTGCAACCGACAACGGAGAGTCCGCAGGCCAACGCAGCAGACAAGATGAGGGACGAACGACGAGTCATGACAGTCTCCAAAACCGGTCTGCCCCTTCGCCGGCGACAGAACACCAGCGGGGTTTGCAGCAGAACCCCGCCGTCGGCAAGAGGGGCTCCATGGGGCAAGTGGCCGACGGCAGGAGGCGTGCAAAGTGGTTGCTGGCGGGGGCCGGACACGCCATATCTTGAGAATGGATGTCAACTCCGCCACGCCGCAGACCCTTGCCGACTGTCGACCAGGCGACCGCGTTCGCCTGAAGGCACCGACGTCGTCGTCGCCGACGCTGCTGCGCCTGTTGGAGATGGGCATGACCCCCGGCACCGAAGTCGAGGTGGTGCGCGTGGGCCCCTTCGCCGACCCTCTCGAGGTGCGGCTGCGCGACACCCGCCTGTCGTTGCGCAACGACGACGCGGCGCGTTTTGACGTCGAGAGCTTGGTGGTGGCCCACGCCAAAGTCGACACCACGTTGCGGGTCGCCGTCGTTGGCAATCCCAACGCGGGCAAGACCACGTTGTTCAACCGCATCACCGGCCTGAACGCCCGCACCGGCAACTACCCAGGCATCACCGTCGACCACCGCGAAGGCAAAGCCGCGCGCCGTCCGCATGTGGCGCTGATCGACCTCCCCGGCACCTACAGCTTGATCCCCCGCGCCGAAGACGAAGCGCTGACGGTGCGGGCGCTGTTGGGCACCGTGGCCTCGACCGACGCCGAGAAGCGTGTGCCCCGCCCCGACGGTGTCGTCCTCGTGCTCGACGCCGTGCACCTCGAACGCAACTTGTTCTTGGCGTGGCAAGTGAAGCGGCTGGGCCTTCCGGCGGTGTGCGTGATGTCCATGCTCGACGTGTTGCACGACGACGACGCCGAGCTCGACGTGGGCGCGCTCGAAGAACGACTCGGCATGCCGGTGTTTGCCGCCGACGATGCCGACGTCGCCCTCGACGAACTCGAGCGCCAAGTCGGCGCCGGCTTCGCGCGGGGCGCGGGCAATGTCCCTTCTGAGGCCGATGACGACGAGCAACAAGCCTTCGACGCTGTTCTGCAAACGGCATTGGGGGCCGCGCTGTCGCTCGACGTGCATCTGCTGAAGGGCTCGCCCCACGTCGACCTCTTGGCGCTGCCCAACGACGTTGAGCGGGCCCTCGACGACGTGGCCGACCTCGACCCCGCCGCCCTTGCCGCCCACACCGCCGAACACTTCACGTGGTGTGAGAAGGCGGCGAAGGCCGCGCTCAAACGCAGACGCACCACGAGCCCCAGCGCCGAGTGGAGCGTCCGCGTCGACGACGTCGTGCTCCACCGCGTGTGGGGCCCGGTGATTCTCGTCGCCCTCTTCGGTTTGTTGTTTCAGGCGTTGTTCTCGTGGTCGGCCCCCTTGATGGACCTCGTCGAAGCCCTCGTCGGTGCTGTCGGCGCCGTCGTCGGCAAACTCGTGCCAGCAGGGCTCCCCACATTTCGCTCGCTCCTCCTCGACGGCGTCATCTCCGGCGTCGGCAACGTCTTGGTGTTCGTGCCGCAAATCGCCGTGCTGTTCTTGGCGTTGGGCCTGCTTGAAGACAGCGGCTATCTGGCACGGGCGGCGTTTCTCCTCGACAAACTGATGTCGCGGGTGGGTTTGCACGGCCGTGCTTTTGTGCCGCTGCTGTCGGGCTTCGCCTGCGCCATCCCCGCCGTGATGGCCACGCGCACCATCGAGTCGAAGAAAGACCGGCTGGTGACCATCTTGGTGACGCCGTTGATGAGCTGTTCGGCCCGCCTGCCGGTGTACACGCTGATCATCGCCACCCTCTTTGCCCAACAAAAGCCACTGCTGGGCATCGTCGAGGTCGGCACCGTCGTCATGTTGTCGATGTACGGCCTGTCCATTCTCGCCGCCCTCGTCGTCGCGGCCGTCTTCAAACGCACGCTGCTGCCCTCCCCCGTGCCTGCGCTGGTGTTGGAACTGCCGCCCTATCGCCTGCCTCGGCCAGGCAGTCTGCTGCAGTCGGCTGGCGCCCGTGTCGGTGCCTTCGTCAAAGAAGCAGGCACCGTCATCTTGGCCGCGACCATCGTGTTGTGGGCGCTGTTCAATTTCCCGCGTGACGATGTCAAAGAGCTGCAATTCAAACAGCAGGAGGTCGCGCTGGCCACGGCCAAGGCCCCCCAAGGCCTCGACGACGAGAAGAAGAAAGACTTTGAACAACGGCGCCAAGACAAGCTCACCGCCGTGAAACAAGCGAGGGCCAAGGCCCGCGTCGAACACTCTGCCGCTGGCACCATCGGCCGGGTGTTGCAGCCCATCTTCGCCCCCCTCGGCATGGACTGGAAGATGTCGGTCTCCGTCGTCGCCAGCTTTGCCGCACGCGAGGTGCTGGTGAGCTCACTCGGCTTGGTCTATGGCCTCGGCGACGGCGAAGACGAGACGTCAGCGCCGTTGCGCGAGACCATGCGCAACGACGTCGACCCCGTCACGAAAAAGCCGGTGCACACCCCGCTGACGGGGCTGGCGCTGATGGTCTTCTTTGTGCTCGCCATGCAGTGTGTGTCGACGCTGGCCATCGTGCGCCGTGAAACGCAAAGCTGGACGTGGCCCCTCTTTCAGTTCGCCTACATGTCGACGCTGGCGTGGGTGGGGGCCTTCACCGTCTACCAAGTCGGCAAGCTCTTGGGGTTCAACTGATGGCCACACTCGACGCTCTGTTGTGCATCGTTGTCGTCGTCATGGCGCTCGTCGTCGTCGTGCGCCACCTGTGGCGCAGCGGACAAGACGACACCAGTTGCAACACAGGATGCGAGTCGGCCTGCGCGTCGTCGGCATCGACGTCGAGTGGCAACGTGGTGCTCGGCGAGAGCTTGCAGCGTGGGCTCACCCGCGCGAGGGAAGCGTCGCCGTCAGCGTGAAGTGATGAACGCCGTCGACGATGTCGATGTGGCCTTCGCCCGTGATGCCAGCGAGCGCTCCGGTGCCAGAGCCGGGGACGATGGGCCACGTCGCCCAGGTGTCGGTCGGCGACGTCATCGTGCCGCAGTGCAACAGCGCGAAGGTGCCGGTGCGGCCGTCGACGGTGACGCGCAGACGCTCGAGCGCGACGTACCCAGCGCCGCCGTCGGTGCGCGACGACAGCATGTCGACGACGCTGGTGCCCTCGAGGTCGCCGCTGAACGTTTTTTGGATGTGGGCTTTGGCGAATGGAACCCCGGCCTCCACGTCGTACGGCTCTTGTTGGTCAAACGCGTCGAGGGTGAAGGTCGACTTGTAGGTGGCTGAAGGCATGCGCATTCCTCACTGGCATCTGGAGACGTCGTCTTTGTCGCATGCCGCGGCGAACGCGTCTTGAACAAATGCGACACGCTGGGCCCTCCAACGACAACACCCAGCCGAAGCTGGGTGGGGGCCGACAGCGACGACGAAGACGTCGTCACAAGTTGTACTTCTCCATGCGGTAGCGCAGCGCATAGCGCGAGATGTGCAACAGGCGGGCGGCTTTGCTTTGGTTGCCGTTGCAGCGCTCCAACGCCTGGGCGAGCAGGCCGGCTTCGACCTTCTCGAGGTCGACGCCTTCTTCGGGGAGCTCAAAGGGGCATCCGTCGACGACGTGACCGGCGGCGCCGCGGCGCAGCTCGCTCGGCAGGTGCTCCAGCTTCAGCACCGACTCGTTGGCGTTGAGGATGACGATGCGCTCGACGACGTTGCGCAGTTCGCGCACGTTGCCCGGCCACTCGTACCGCTCCATGCAGGCCAGCGCTTCGCGGGAGATGCCTTCGAAGGCGCGGCCGACGTCACGGTTGAGTTTGTCGAGGAGGTGCTCGGCCAGCAGCGCGATGTCTCCGGAGCGGTGGCGCAGTGCAGGAATGGCGATGGGGATGACGTTGAGACGGTAGTAGAGGTCTTCGCGGAAACGTCCTTTGTCGACCTCTTGCCGCAAGTCTCGGTTGGTGGCGGCGATGACCGCAGCGTCGAGGGGGATGTCGACGTGGCCGCCCACGCGTTTGAACTTGCGGTTCTCGAGGGCACGCAACAGTTTCGCCTGCGTCGACAACGCCATCTCACCGATCTCGTCGAGAAAGATGACGCCGCCGCGGGCGACTTCGAACAGGCCCGGCTTTTGTTGGTGGGCGTCGGTGAAGCTGCCTTTTTCGTGGCCGAACAAGGCACTCTCGATGAGGTGCTCCGGCAGAGAGGCGCAGTCGATCTCCATGTAGGGCTTGTCGGAGCGCGGCCCACGGGCATGAATGGCCTGGGCCACGAGGTCTTTGCCGGTGCCGCTTTCGCCCGAGATGAGCACGGTGGGGGCGTCGACACCTTCGAGGCGGCTGAGGGTGTCAAAGACACGCGCCATCGACTTCGACTTGCCCACCAAGCGGCCGTATTGGGGCTTTTGCCGCTCGCGAAGCACGTGGACTTCTTTGGCCAACCGCGACGTCTCCAGCACCTTCGACAGCTGCAGACTGACTTCACGCAAGTCGAAGGGCTTCGACAGATACGCGCTGGCCCCCAGGCGGGTGGCCTCGATGGCAGAGTCGACCGCGCCGTGGGCGGTGATGACGATGACCGGAAACTCGTGGTCTTTCTCGCGGATGGTGCGCAGCGCCGTCAGTCCGTCGACGTTGGGCATGCGCAAGTCGAGCACGGCTGCGTCGGGTGGGTTGCGCTCCACCACGTCGAGGGCCTGCTGGCCGTCTTCTGCCGTTTCGACCTGGTAGCCCTCCTGCGTCAGATGCTCTTTGAGCGACCAGCGGATGAGCTCTTCGTCGTCACACACCAATACCCGTTGCATGGGGTCTCCTGTCGGGGGCCTGCACCACGCGGGCGGCCCTGTGCCAAATTCCACAAGTTGCCCCGTGTTTGGGGCTTGTGCACAGGAAAGCTGCAACACGTGGGCCAAGACGCGCTCCCTGGCACACACCAAGCGTTTCCTGTTTGTTTTCAGCAGCTCTCCATTCGACGTCCATGCGGTTCTGGCACGGGCATCTGCCGGCCGTCTCTCACCTTGGGCCTTTTCACACAGGCCCCCTCAAACCGGGCCCATCCACTTCTCCCACGACTTTTGCCGACGTTGACGGCATGCTGTGCCCCGTTTCGGCCGCATGACTGGCCTTGCGACGAGGTGCCTGTGAGCGTCCACCCACTCGACGAGCTCAAAGACTACATTGGCTTCACCGACGAAGACTCCGCCCGGCTGCAGACCCTCAGTGCGCTCGTCGACGATGACGAGTTGGGCCGCATCGGCAACGACTTCTACGATCGCACCTTGCTCAACCCACGCACCGCTGCCGTGCTGTCGGGCCCAGAACAGGTGGCCAAGCTCAAGCTCACCATGAAGACCTGGTTGAAGCGTCTGCTCGACGGGCCCCACGACCACGACTACTACGAAGAACGGCTCATCATTGGCCGTCGCCACGTCGAGGTGAACCTGCCCAACGAGTTCATGTTCACGGGCATCAACATCATCCGCCAAGAAGTCACCGCCTTCGTCTACCGCCTCTTGGGTGCAGACGCCGCTGACACGTTGACGTCGGTGAACCGCATCCTCGACGTCGAACTTGCCATCATGCTCGGCACCTACATGAACGAGCGGCAGCGGGTGCAACTCGAAGACTTCCGCGAGCTCATTGTCAGCCACCTGCCGGTGAGCATCTTTCTCATCGACGAGGGCGGACGCGTCGCAGCCTTCACCCACCAAGACACCCGCCTGTGGCGTCAAGCCGCCGTGCTCGGGCAGAAAGTCGACGCCGTCCTGCATCCGTCGTTCTCAGAGCAGACCGGCCTGCTCGACGTCATCGCCGATGCCACCGACAAGCGTCGTGAAGTGCTGCTGCCTCGCGTCGACGTCGTCTTCGACGACGAGTCACGCTCCTACCGCATCACCATCATCCCCCTCGAACATGATTTGGCGACGACGTTGGTGCACGTCGAAGACCTCACCGACACCATCGCCTCTGAAGTGCGCGCCCAACGCGCCGAAAGCTTGGCCAAGATCGGCACCCTCGCCGCCCAAGTCGCGCATGAGGTGCGCAACCCGCTGGCCGGCATCAGCGGCACCATGCAAATCATTTCCAAGAGCTTTGACGACGACGACCGCCGCCGCACCGTGCTCATCAAGGTGCAGGAGCAAATCACCCGGCTCGACTCCCTCGTCACCGACCTGCTGTCGTTCAGCCGTCCTGTGCAGGCCAAGCTGCAAGAGATCGACCTCGTCGACGCCATTCGCCCCGCCATTGAAGGTGTGCGCGCCTCGGGCATGGGCGACACCCAAGTCACCGGTGAGGGGCGCGCCATGGCCGACCCCCATCTTCTCAACCAGGCGCTGTTGAACATCGTGCAAAACGCCTGGCAGGCCGGCGCCCAACAAGTGCGGGTGCACGTGCAAGATGCCGCCCTCACCGTCTCCGACGACGGGCCCGGCATTGCCCCCGACAAACGCGAAGACATCTTCGAGCCTTTTGTCACCAGCCGCACCCGTGGCACCGGCTTGGGGTTGCCCGTCGCCCGACGCACCATTGAGGTCATGCACGGCGACCTCTCCGTCGTCGACGGCACCGACCTGCCCGGCGCTTGTTTTGCGTTTCGGCTGTGCCCGGTCGAGTAGGCACCGTCGTCGTCAGCTGGGCGTTCGCATTCAACACATGGTCACGCCGACGTCACGGGTGACGCGGCCCATTCGGCTGCGGGCGGTTGCTGAACGTCAAGCGGTTGTGGCATCTGCGATACCGTGACCGGGCGGTCGTGCCGACCGTCAAGCTCGGAGGACCCGCATGTCCCGCATCTGCATCGCCATCCCAGCCTTGGTGGTCGTCGTCGGCCTGTCGTCGGCAGCGTCGGCGAAGACCACGCAGTGCCGCGTGCCGCGCGCGTTGACGGTGCATGAAGGCCGCTTTGGCACGGGCAAAAAGCAGTTCTCGCTGCAACTGCCCAAAGCCGTCGACCCCCTCAGCAAAGGCCACCTGCTGTGTGTCGAAGCCGCCGACGACGACGGGGGCTCCATCAGCGAGCATCAGTTCATGTGCCGAGCGTCTGGGGTCTTGGAATACTTGCCCAAGGGAGGCGTTGCCGCCGACCAATGTGAAGCCGTCGTCAAAAACGCCAAGCTGAAAGCTGCGGGCCGAGGGGGATCGTCGACGGTGCTGTCGGCCCTCGACCAGGTGAAGCTCATCGACCGCAAGCTCATCTTGTACTCGGCCCCCATGTACAACGTGAAGTACCTGCACGCGCCGTTGTGGAAGGGGCACAACTTTCTCTACAGCGACTACCGTCGGGACGCCGCCCGCGAAGGCACCCTCGACATCGGCCCCTCCGGCAAACCCCAGCACCACAAGTTCAACGTGCGCGACGTGAGCTTTGCCGTCGAGAACAAGACCGACCGCCGCGGCCATCGCGTCGAACACCTGCGCATCTTCTGTCGTGAAAAAGTGCCGTGCATCCTCTACCAGGAGTACTCCGAGTCGGCCGGCCGCGACGACAGCGCCCGCCCCATCCTCGACCACCGGCCGATGACGGAGCTGTGGATCCCCATGAGTTCACGACGCAATGCCCAAGAGATGCAGGCGCTGTTTCGCAACTACGTGAAGACCTCAGGAGGCTACTACTATGTGCCGTAGTGCCGGTTTGTCGTCGACGTCAACGCTCTTTGCCCTCGCTCTTGTCGTCGTGGCCCCGACGGCGATGGCGCAATCCGAAATGCGGGTTGAAGCGTCGTCGCTCACCACAAAGATCGTCTCGCAGTCGCCCGTGCAGGTGTCGGTGACGTCGTCCACCATGTCGCGTTCGGCGGGCCGCATCGACGCCTGTGCCTTTGACGCGGGCTTCTTGGGCAAGAACACGTTGCGCTCTTCAGCGCCCAACCGCGCGCTGCAAATGCGCGCCCTCGACTGGCCACAAGTGACGGTGAAGTCGCTCGACATCAACGGCGACTTCGTGGTGCGCTCGTTGTCGACGCGCAACAGCCGCGAGGCGTTCAAGGTGTCGGGCATCGAGTTCGACCGCGACGGCAACGTCTACGTGCAGGGGCGCATCTCGCTCACCGCCGTGTACAACGGCGGCGACGCGTCTGAGCTGCAGAAAGACTACGAAGTGCGCGACGCCCGGGTGCAGGGTGCGTTCACCTTCAGCGTCGACGTCGACAAGCCCACCATCGCCGACGCCTGCCGCCGCACCATCGACAGCGAAACGCGACGGGTGCAAGACCGCCTCGACAAAGACGCCGCCAACGCCGACGCCCGTCGACGACGTGAGCTCGAGCGTCAACGCAAGGCGCACTACGACGCCCTGGCCCGCGTCGACCAGCTGCACCAACAGGCGAGCCAGGCCCGCAGCGACGGCACCTCTGAGCTGATGTTCGCGGCCGGGTACGGCGTGCTCGGGCTGGGCGCTGCTGGGGTGAGCGTGCTCGGCACCGTCGTGTTCATCGTGGCCCTCACCGGAGGCGACCCCAACTTCATCTTTCCCATTCCCAGCATCGACAGCGACGAGGTGTACATCCCCATCGTCGCCCTGCTCGGCGGCATGCTCGCAGGCGTCGGCGCCTACTTCTTGATTTTCGAATACGCCTGGCCGGCGTGGGATGCGTCAGACGCCGCCTTCGCCCGCGCCAAGCGGTTCGACGAGCAGGCGGCCTCGATGATCATTCCGCCGTTGCCCATGGAGTAAGGCGTCGTCGACCCCCCACACAAAAGGCCCGCGCGAAGCGGGCCTTTTGTTTGAGCTGCTTGTGCTTTAGGGCCCAGCGTCGACAACCCCGCCGTCTGCGCCGCCGTCGACGTCGCCGCCCGCGTCGAAAGCGTCGCCGGCATCTGCCGCGACGCCGCCGTCGACACCACCATCGGCTGCCCCGCTGTCGACACCCATGCCTCCGTCGGCGCCGCCATCGACCTCACCGCCGTCTGTGCCGCCGTCGACGACGATGCCGCCGTCCGGCCCAGCGTCGACGGCTCCGGCGTCTTCGCCCGCATCTCCTTCGCCGCCATCCACGAAACCGCCGTCAACCACGCCGCCGTCGGTGGGAAGCTCGAACGTCAAGAACAGGCTGTTTGAAGACTGGCCGGCAGCGTCGACGACAGAGAAGTCGATGGTCACCCCCACCAACGCGTCGACGACGGTGAGGCACAAGCCGGTGGTGACCGCAAAGTCGGGCCCGTCGTCGGGCAGCACCGCGCCGCCGAGCACGCCGCCGAACTCAGGTGCCTCCATGTAGGCCTCGGTGACGTCGAGCGTGGTCGCACCCGACAACAAGAACTCAACGCCCACCGCCGTGGGGTCGGTGCAATACCCGGTGTCGGGTTCGACCAGCTGGTTGAAGGCGGCGTCGAGCAACACCGGCGGCGGGCCGAGGGGCGCGATGCAGGTGCCCCAAATGCCGCTGCCGTCGTCGGTGCACACCAAGCCCACGCCGCAGGGCTGCAGCAGCGGGTTCTGCGGCAAGGCGCAGGCGTCACCGTCGGCGCCGTTGGGCGCAACGAAGACGGTGAACACCTCTGACCGCCGCTGGCTGTCGTCGCGCACCTGCACGTCGTATTGCGCGATGTTGAGCCCGCCCGTGCCGCTGAGGGCGATCTGCACCACCGACTGGCCGTTGACCTCGACGTCGTTGATGTCGGTGGTGAAGGGGCCCCCCAACACGTCGACCCCATTGGCGTCGTAGAAGCGAATGCTCACCGACGTCAGCGTCGACGATGGGTCTTGTTTGTCGACCAAGACGGTGACGTTGTGCAGGTCGGGGTCACGCCCCAAGCGCACTTCGCCGTCGGTGATGAGGGGCGGGTCGCTCAACTGTTCAAAGCCGAGGTCGTCGGGAAACACCAGCGGCACCGCATTCGAAACGCGGCCGGCAGCGTCGTACACCCGAAAGGTCAACGTCTGGCCCGCAAAGCTCTGGGCGTCGGCAAAACACAAGCCGTCGGTGACGACGTACATCGGCGGCCGTCCAACACTTTGCGTGGGGAACTGGTTGTTGGCGCCCTCGACGTCAAAGGCGACGATGGCTTCAGACGACGTGCCTGAGAATGTCCACCGCAACCCCGACGGAAACATCGACGTTGGGTCGCAGCCGTCGTCGTCCATGGGCCCGGCGTAGGTGACGCTGTCGAGCACCGGAGCGCCCGCGTTGGCGTTCTCGCACACCCCAATGAAGTCGCCGTCGTCGTCGTGGCACAACGTGTCGAACCGGCAGGCCTTGAAGATGCCTGCAGCTTGCACGTGGCAGGCTTGCCCCAATGCGGCCAACGGCTCGACGTCGGCCAACAATGGCAAGGTGCTGGCGCCGTCGACGTCGACGGCGCGCACGGCGTAGCGCACCACGTCGAGCCCGGTGAGTCCGCTCAGGCCGGCTTGCAGCACAAAACGTTCGCCCTCAACAACGGGAATCACGTCGAGCGGGAAGTTGCTCACCACCAAGCCGCCGTTCGACGCGTACAAGTCGAGCAGCAGAGCCACGACGTCGCGTCCGCCGGTGGTGCCGACGAGGCTGATGCTGTGGGTGTCGGGGTCGACGCCTTCGTACACTTTGGCTTCGATGCCGGCGAACTCGCTTTGCGGCACGACGCCGCCATCGCCAACGACGCCACCGTCGTCGACTCCTGCGTCGCCTGGGTCGCCAGCGTCGGTGGGGCTCGGCTCGGGTGTCGGCGTGTCGCCTCCATCTGTGGGCGTGCCAGCGTCGACGACGACGTCACCCGCGTCGGGTTGGCCCGCGTCTTGGGCACCGGCGTCGGGCACCACCGGCCGAAACGGAGGTGCGTCCGGCTCTGCCACCATCGGGGGAGGCGTCGGGCAAGCCGTCGCCAACATCAAGGCCACCGCGGTGAGCGCCCACGTCGGGCCACGGGTGCATGTCAAACTGTGGTGCGTCATGAAAAAGCCCCCACATTGCAGGTGGGGGCATTGTCACAAGGCCATTCGCCAGACGCAAACGCCGCCGGCGCAGCCTGCGTCGGAGCGGGCGTAGAACCGTTATTGCACCATCTTGCCGCGGCCGATGCGCACGCGTTTGAGGACGATGTCGACGGCCGGTTTTGAACGGTTGCCTTGGGATTTCTCGACGCGCGCCATCTCTTTGATGATGGCCATCTCTTTTTGGTCGACGAGCGCGCCGAACACGGTGTGGCGGTCGTTGAGGTGGGGCGTGGGGCGTTCGGTGATGAAGAACTGCGAGCCGTTGCTGTTGCGTCCAGAGTTCGCCATCGACAGGATGCCTGGCCGGTCGTGCCGCAAGTCGGGGTGGAACTCGTCGGCGAACTTGAAGCCGGGCCCGCCTGTGCCATTGCCGAGGGGGTCGCCGCCTTGCACCATGAAGTTCGGGATGACGCGGTGAAAGATGGTGCCGTCGTAAAGGGGACGCTTCACCTTTTTGCCCGTCTTGGTGTCGGTCCACTCTTTGGTGCCTTCGGCGAGCTGCACAAAGTTGGCGACGGTGTTGGGGGCTTTGTCCCAGAACAGCTCGACGTGCAGGTTGCCCATCGACGTCTCCAGCGTCGCGTAGAGTTTCTGCCCCTTTTCGACGCCGAACGTGCCACGCAGTTTTTCAAGTTGGGCTGCGCGCTTTTTCTCGTCGAGCTTGGCCACCTCGCCTTCGAGGTGGGCGATCTTGCCTTCTGAACGGCGCAGTTGAAGCTGGCACTTTTTCTCTTTCGCCGCCGCCTTGTTGGCCGCGTCGAGCTGGGCCTTCAACCGAACGTTTTTCTCTTTCAGCTCGGCCAGCTCTTCGTGCAACTTGGGGTCGGTGCACCCGCTGCCGACGAGAGCCAAGGCCACGCCGACGATGGCGACAGACGAACGAAAACGACGAGCAGACAAAAACGACATGGTGGCCTCCGAGGCGACGCTGTCTTTTGACGCAGTTCGACCTGGGTTGGCAAGTGCCGGCCCCCCAACGCAAACGCCCTCGTCGACGACGAGGGCGTGCGTGCCGCAAACGACTGGGCCGAGGCTCAGGCGTTGATGGTCACTTTGATCATCTGCACGGGCGTCGTGGGACGGTCGCCGCGATCGGTCTCGGTGCCTTCGATGGACTTGATGACGTCCATGCCTTCGACGACTTTGCCGAACACGGGGTGCTTGCTCTGGCCGGGCGAGAACCAGTCGAGGAAGTCGTTGTGCACGGTGTTGATGAAGAACTGGCTGCCGCCAGAGTTGGGGGCGCCGGTGTTGGCCATCGACAAGGTGCCAGGCTCGTTGGAGAACTTGGCGTTCTCGTTGTGCTCATCTTGGATGTTGCCGTGAGGAGGGCCACCGGTGCCGGCGCGGGGCGAGTTGGGATCGCGCGAGTGGGGGCAGCCGAACTGGCACATGAAGTTCTTGATGACGCGGTGAAAGTGCAGACCGTCGTAGAACCCGTCGTTGGCCAACTTGATGAAGTTGCCAGCGGTGATGGGCATGGTGTCTTGAAAAAGCTCGACGGTGAAGGTGCCGAGGGAGGTCTCGCAGGTTGCGGTGGGGTTGGCCACGACGTGCTCCAGGAGTGGGGTTCGAAGGGGCGCGACCCAGACATTTGCGTCGCGCTGCTGCAAACAAGTGGGGCAGCGATAGCAGAAGTCTGCCGGCGAGGCCACCTGTGCCCCGCCAGGTGACCGCGTGGTCAACGACAGCCCATTGACCCGTCGCCGAGGGCATGCGACGTCGTCACCACATGCAAGCGCGGGGAACGTCGGGCATGGGAGGCGGCCATGGGCAAGAAGAAGAACGCAGGCGACGAAGTGAACACCGAAGCACCTGCTGCAGAGGCGGTTGTCGACGACAGCCAAGGCGCTGAGGCCGCCGACAGCGACGCACAAGAGACACGCGACAGCTTTCTCGGCCGCGTGGGCTCCGCCTGGCGTGACACCGTTGGCGCCTACGCCACCGACGAGGGCGAGACCGAAAACCTCTTCAAACGGCTGGTGAGCTTCGGCACCCTGACCACCGAAGAAGCCAAGAGCCTCTTCGTGTCGGTCAAAGACAAAATCGAAGACAACCGACGCGAGCTCGACGACCGCATTGAAGACAGCATCCGTCGCACCGTCGAGCTGTTCTCCATTCCGTCGCCCGCTGACCTCAGCGAAGCCTCCGCCCGGCTCGACGCCATCAACAAGCGTCTCGAGCAGCTGGAGAGTCAACAGAAGTGAGCCCCTCTTCAGCGAGCGACGACGACACGCGCGGCTTTGCAGACCTGCCGTTTGTGCCGCTGCGCGACCGGCCGCGTCTGCTGCCGCCCCCCAGCTTTGCAGCGTCGGCCCCCGGCCCAGGTTTTGTGCTGCGCACCGCCGTTGAAGACTTTGTCGTCGACGAAGAGCCGCTGTACCTCCCGTCGGGCGAGGGCGAACACATCTACCTCCACCTGCGCAAGCGTTCGCTGTCGACACCGCAGCTGGTGCGCCGCATGCGTGCCCTTGGGGTGTCTGACCGCGACGTCGGCTTCGCTGGCCGCAAAGACGAGCGAGGGGTCACTTCTCAATGGGTGTCGCTGTCGTATCCCCGTGTGCGACGTGACCGCCGTGCGCTCGTCGACGGCTGGCTGCAGGCATCCGCCGACCAAGCGCCGCTCGACGCCACCGCCTTGGGCGACGACGTCGAACTCCTTGCGGTGCGACGTCACACCAACAAGCTGAAAACCGGCCACCTCGCAGGCAACCGGTTCACCCTCGGCGTGCACCTCGACGGTGTGGGCGACGTTGCTCTGCTCGTCGACGAACTGCAATCGCGGGCGGCGCAACTGCAGCAACGCGGCATGCCCAACTATTTTGGTGACCAGCGCTTCGGCGTCGAGGGCGACTCGCTGCACAAGGCCCACAGATTTCTGCGCCGACGACGAAAAGCGAAGGGCGCCGGCGACAAGTTCTTGGTGTCGTGCTGGCAGAGCGCCGTGTTCAACCATTGGCTGCAAGAGAGGGTGCAAGATGGGCTGCTCACCACCGCCGTGGCGGGCGACCTCTTGCAGAAGTTGCCGAAGGGAGCGTCGTTTGTGTGCGATGCCCCCGACGACGACACCCCCCGCATCATGTCGGGCGAGGTAAGTGTGTGTGGGCCGATGTGGGGTGCCGCCATGCGTGCGTGCACGCACGAAGCCCTGACACGAGAGTCGCGATCCTTGTGTGCATTGGGGGTCGACCCTGCGATCTGCACGTCGCACCCGGCTTTGCAGACGGGCACGCGTCGTCCAGCACGTGCCATGGTGAATGCGATCCAGATCACAGCGGATGGGCCGCGATTGCAGGTGGCGTTTCGCCTGCCACCCGGCAGCTATGCCACTGTTTTTATGAATGAACTCCTAGGAATCCCTGGGCGCGACGCCCCCCGTGTTTCTGCACCTGCAGCAGCCGGCGCCGCCGCCCTTTGAAGGATCCTGGCCTCCGCCTCCAACAAAACGGCAAGGCCCTTGCATTGGTCAGGGGCACGTCGCCAACGCCGTGTGGGGTTCCGCCGCCGTTGTCGTCGTCATTGCGCAGATTTTGCGTCGGCACCCGCCCAAGGTGCAGGCGAATTCAGGAGGCTCTCATGGCAAACAGCACTGCAACCCAACGACAATCGACTCGCAAAGGCCGCGCCGTTGGCTCTGTTGCCACGCCCACCGTCGAGCTCAGCCTTCTCGACCAACAGCCCTCGGCCCCGACGGCCTCTGCCGCTCCTGCAAAGAAGAAAAAGGCGACGAAGCCCAAAGCCAGCAAGGCCAAGGCCGACGTCCCCACCTTTGATGAGCCCCCCAAACTCGCCACCAAGAAGAAAGAGAGCGAAGGCGGCCGTGACGAGGTGCTGAGCGACTACCTCGCGCAGTTGGGTGGCATCCCACTGTTCGGCCCCGAAGAAGAGCAACAGCACGCCGCGCTCCTGCTCGACGCTGAGGTCACCGCCTGGACGCTGCTGTTGGGCGAGCGCGTCGTCGTGGAGCTGCTGGCACAACACGCCAACGTCGTCGAGAACAAGAAGTTCACCGCGACCGAGAGCCTGCAAGGGCTGCTCGACGTGCTGCAACGCAGCCGGTCGGTGCACACCCTCCGCGGCAAGCGCAAGTCAGACGCTGCCGCCCTCGTCGACACTCTGGCGTTGGTGATGCGGGCGTTCGACGACGACCGTGTCCTCGTCGACGAAGCGCTCGAAGCGTTGGTTGCCGTCGACGACGACGACCTGGCCCGCCGCCAAAAGGTGCACACCGAAGCCCGCCGCAGCCGTCAGCGTGCGCTGCGCATTCGCAACAAGTTCGTGCGCGCCAACTTGCGTCTGGTGGTGTCGGTGGCCCGGCGGTTTCACCACTACCGCATGCCGCTCATCGACCTCATCCAGGAGGGCAACCTCGGCCTCATCAAGAGCGTGCACCGCTTTGACCACACCAAGGGGTTCCGCTTCTCGACGTACGCCCACTGGTGGATCCGCCAAGCCATCGAACGCGCCATCATGAACAAGGGCGCGCAAGTGCGACTTCCCGTGCACATCTTCGACGCCCGTCGTGAAGTGGCCAAGGCCTCCCACGAGCTCAGCCAAAAGATGGGGCGCACCCCCAGCCACGAAGAGCTGGCCGAAGCCTTGTGCCTGCCGCTCGAAAAGCTCCTCGACATCGTCAAAGCCGTCCCCCGCGAGCCCATGTCGCTCGACGAGACCATGGGCGACGACGAAGACCGCACCGTCGCTGAAGTCATCTCTGACAACGCCAGCCCCCCTGACGAGCGCGTCATTGCCCAAGACGACCAGCAGCGCGCCCGTCGCCTGCTGCGCAAGCTGACCCCGATGGAAATCGACATCATCGAACGTCGCTACGGCCTGCGCGCCGACCTCGACGAGACCCTCGAAGAAATCGGCAAGAGCTACTCCCTGTCGCGCGAACGTGTGCGTCAGATTCAGGTGCAAGGCATCAAGAAGATGCAGCGCTTTCACCAAGCAACAATGCGCTGATGCGCCTGGATTGCCTTTCGACGCCTCCCTCTCGGGAGGCGTTTTTTGTGCGGCAGCTGTGCCCCGCTGACCTTGTGGCGCCGGGGTGCTCGGCGTGGGGCACAACGGTGGATCGCGTGTGGTGCTTCCGTTTGAATCGCACGGCTCTGCGCTGCAACGACGGCCCAGCTTTTGCTACCGTCGCGACATGAATGACGCCCGTTCGCTGAGCTTGAGCCAAAAGCTGCTGTATGCCTGCGGCCAAGGCGGCAACGTCATCGGCGACACCCTCATTCAGACGTTCTTGTTGCGGTTTTATCTGCCGCCCGGCGAGCAGGGCTTGCTGCCCGACACCATCCTGGGCGTGCTGCCGGCGTGGGTGGCCATCAACCTGTTCGCCCGCTTTGTCGACGCCGTGGCCGACCCCGTCGTCGCCGCCCGCTCCGATGCCTCCCGCCATCGCATGGGACGCCGCCGTGTGTTCATGGCGTATGGCGTGCTCCCGCTGGCGGTGTCGACGGCCGCGGTGTTCTTTCCGCCCGACACGTCGTCGCCCCAGATGTCGAACTTCGCCTTCTTGTTGGCGGCCTACAGCGTGTATTTCGTCGCCTTCACCGTGTACGTCGCGCCGTATTTGGCGTTGCTGCCCGACATCGCCCAGAGCGTCAAAGAGCGCACCGACTTGTCGACGCTGCAAGCCATCGCCGCCATCGCCGGCGCCTCGCTGCCGGGCATGGTGGGCCCCATCGTGTTCTTCACCAAAGACGGTGTCTTTCGCGACGAGATGCCCGCCCTCGCCGTCGCCATGTCGGCGCTGTCTCTGCTGTTGATGCTTCTGCCCATCGCCTGGGTGCGCGAACCCCAGTTGGCCCGTGGCGACGACGACACCGATGCCCCGCCAGCTGGCGTGTGGACGTCGGTGCGCGCCTCCCTCGACGAGCTGCGCATCACGCTGCAAGACCCGCACTTTCGCTGGTATCTCATCGGCACGGTGGCCTTTTTCTTCGCCTTCAATCTCGTCCGGGCGGCCGCGCCGTACTACGTCGAGGTGTTGATGCGCCGTCCGCTTGAAGAGCTGGGCCTGTTGATGGCCGCCACCTTCGGCACCGCTTTTGTCGGCTTCTTCGTCGTCAACCCCGTCGCCCTCGCCTTCGGCCATCGCAAGGTCATGCTGGTGTCTGCTCTGTTGCTGGCCGTTGTGCTGGGCTTCACGCCCGTCGTCGACAACCCCACGCATGGGTATGTGCTGATGGCGCTGGTGGGCCTGCCCATCGCCGCGCTCCTCAGCGTGCCCAACGCCATGCTCGCCAACATCTCGGCCGCCCACGCCAAGCGCGAAGGCGTCAAACGGGAGGCCATGTTCTTCGGCGCCCAAGGCTTTTTCATGAAGGTCAACCTCGGCGTGTCGTCGGCCGCGCTTGGCCTGTTGTTGTCGACGATGGGCAACAGCGTTGGCGACGACCTCGGCGTTCGCCTGTCGGGCCCCATGGGCAGCGTGGTGTTGGTGTTTGCCGCCTTTGCCTTCAGCCAATACACGGCGCCCGACGTCGACGTGGAGGTGCCGTCATGACATCGACGTTTGCCCTCGACGACTGGCTGGAGTTTTTGCACGGCCCCGCCTTCGTCGTCTCGAAAGACGGTGTCGTCGTCGGCAGCAACAAAGCCGCCCGCGTGCCCTTTGGTGCGCTGCAACGGCCGCTGGCAACGTCGTTCGCCGAGCTGCCCCTCCCTGAACGCCAACACCTCGTCGAGCAGGCGCCGACGACGGTGCGGCTCTCCAACGTCGACTTCTTGCTGTCGCCGAGCGCCGAGAACGACCACGTCGTCGCCCGCATGGCGCTGGAGTCGCAGCCCTACACCTTTGTCAGCGGCGAATCTCGTCGTGACCTGCACAGCCTCATCGGCTTGTCTGACCTTCTCGCCGACACCGACTTGTCGCTGCCGCAGCGGCGGTTGGTCGAGGGCATTGCCGACCACGCGCGCCACCTCTTCGACCACGTCGCCAACATGCAAGAGCTCGAGCAGATGCGCGACCACCGCCTGCAGTTGCATGCTGGAGCGCACCGGCTGTCAGACATCATCGACAAGGTCATCACCAGCGTGCGCGAGAGCCGCCGGCTCGGCAGCGTCGAGCTCACCTCCACATTGGCGCCGGGCGTGCCCCGTGGCGTCGTCGTCGACGGCGAGCGCATGCGTGAGCTGCTGTTCCTCCTCGTCGAAAACGGCGTCGCTGCCGCCAAGAGCCGAGTGCACATCGACGTCTCTGCCACCGAAGACGAACTGCACATTGCCGTCGTTGACGACGGCAGTGGCGTGCCTCTCTCGGAGCAGTCGCAACTGTTTTTGCCCTACCGACGACAAGGCCCCGGTGGCGTCAGCAGAGGCACTGGCTTCGGCCTCCTCTTGGCGCGCAACCTGACGGCGCAGATGGGCGGACGCATCTGGTACGACCCCGCCGACCTGAGGGGCAGCGCCTTTCACTGCATTGTCCCCCGCCAAGACGCCACCGCAGAAGAATTCGTGCCGCTGCCCAGCCTGCGACGTCGAGAACTGCGCATCATCGTCGCCGGACCTGACGACGAACGCTGTCATTTTCTCCAGCAGCAATGTGTTGGCTCTGGGTCGGTGTGTGGCCGTGTTGAATCCGTCGACGCCCTCGAGGCCCTCCTCGAAGAATCCCTCGACGCCGGACGTCCCTATCACCTCGCCCTGCTGTGCTTGCGCGATGAGAGCGTCAGCACCGGCGAGCTCAGCGCGCAGCTGTTGTCGACGTTTCGTGGATTGAAGGTGCTCGAGGTCGGCGAGCGTCCGTCGCCACAGGCGTTGTGGGCCGATGTCTACCGCGCCTGTGAGCGGGTGCCGCGCACCGTGCGTCCTTCGCCGTTCAAGCAACGTGCACTCACCGCCAACGAACGCGTGCTCGTCGTCGACCCCCAGTCGGCACGACGCTGGCTTATCCGTCGGGTGCTGCAAGACGCTGGGTTCGACGTCGACGCGGTGTCGACACCCGAGACCGCGCGCCGTGCGTTCACCGCCGTGCAACACACCTTGCTCGTCGTTGACGGCAGCTTGCGGCTGCATGGTGTGCCGCTCATTCACGCCCTCCTGCACGCCGACGTCCAGCCGCGCCCAGGCGACACCCAGGTCATCGCCATCGGCCCCCGCAACGACGAGGCGGCCCCGGCCAGCGCGGCTTGGGTGCCCACACCTTTGCGTCGACAAGGGGTTCTCGACGCCATCGATCGCGTGCAACGCAACCACCCCATCACCCAGAACACCCGCACGTTCGAGCTGCAACTCGCCGCCCTCGCCCGGGCCGTGGCCCAAGGCGACTGGAGTTCGTCTTCGCGCATCGTCGACGAGGCCCGCTCCCGTCTCTCGCAAGAAGCACTCGAAGACATGCGCGCTGCCATCGACCAGAAGAGCACCTCGGCCGCCAGCCGCACCCTGGCCCGACTGCGGGCCGACCTCGGCCGCAGCGAGCCGTCGCAGCGCACCAAGCACACCACCGGCGAGTTCACCAAAGAGACGGCCCGCCTCGCCGTCGAACGCCTCATCCCCGCCTACCTCGACGAGCGCGCCGCCGACCTTGAGGTGCTCAAAGCCGCCGTCACCGAGCTGAACTTCGCCTCCGTACGACAAGTCGCCCACCGCGTCGCCGGCACAGGCACCACCTTTGGCTTTCCCGAGCTCACCCAGCTGGGGGTGCGTCTGCACAAGGCCGCCGACCAAAAAGACGGCAAACTTCTCGCCCAGCTCGTCGACGCCTTCGACCACTTTTTGCAGCAAGCCCAAGACGGACGCGAACAAGCTTCCGCCCGACTGGCTGCCCTTTTGCAGCCGTCGTCATGAGACCTGTCTCTCGTTGCTGCCGACGTCGCCGTCCTTCATGCTCCGTTTCTCACTTGCCGAGGTGACCCCACGTGACAGCTCGCATCCTCATCTGTGACGACGACGTTCTGCACCGGCAGATGATCGAAGTGCAGCTGCTTGAGCATGGACACTCCTGTGTGCACGCCGGCGATGGCCTCGAAGCCCTCGGCCTCATCGAAGAAGAAGACGTCGACCTCATCTTGCTCGACTTGCAGATGCCCCACGTCGACGGCCTGACCGCGCTGCGCCTGTTGCGCGACCGTGGCGACGACCGCCCCGTGCTGGTGATGACGTCGTTCGGCTCCAAGGAGACCGCCCTTGAGGCCACCCGTCTTGGCGCGTTCGCCTACCTCACCAAACCGCTGAGCTTTGACGAGCTGTTCTTGCACCTCAACAAGGCCGTCAGCGAACAGCGCATGCGCGACGAACTCGACGCCTATCGGGCGCGAAATCAAGGCTCCTACGGCACCCTTGTTGGACGCTCTGCCGCCATGCGCGGCCTCTTCGACCTCCTCAAGCGGCTCAGCCGCATCCCCGAGTTCACCGTCCTCATTCAGGGCGAAAGCGGTGTGGGCAAAGACCTCGTGGCCCGCGCCATCCACTCTGAAGGCGAACGCTCCGAACACCCCTTTCTCGAGGTCGACTGCGCTTCGCTGCCAGAGAACCTCATCGAGTCAGAGCTCTTCGGACACGAAAAGGGCGCCTTCACCGACGCCAAAACCACCCGTCGCGGCCTCTTCGAAGTCGCTGGCACCGGCACCATCTTCCTCGACGAGATTGGCGAGCTGCCCCTCGGCATGCAGGCCAAGCTGCTGCGCGCCCTCGAGAACCGCACCTTCCGTCGGGTCGGCGGCTCCCAGGTGCACAGCTTTTCGGCGTCGGTGCTCGCCGCCACCAACCGCGACCTCAAGAAAGAAGTCGCCGCGGGGCGCTTTCGTGAAGATTTGTTCTTCCGCCTCAACGTCATCCCACTGCATGTGCCGCCGCTGCGCGAACGCGCTGAAGACGTCGAAGTTCTCGCCGACCACTTCTTGCAGCGGGCCATGCGCAAGACCGGCCGACGCGTCGGGGGGTTCACCCCCGAAGCCATGCGTCTGCTCGACCAATACCGCTGGCCAGGCAACGTGCGGGAGCTGAAAAATGTCGTCGAACGTCTGGTGGTGTTGGTGCCCGACGACATGGCGATTCAACCGTCGCACCTGCCGCCGGAGGTGCGCTTTGCCTCCGACGACGACGACACCGGGCTGCATGCCATCGCCCAACTGGCGCCACCGGCTGGGGCCAAAGGCGGGTACCAGTTTGTGCTGCCCGAAAGTGGCATCGACCTCGAAGCCGTGGAGCGCGACTTCGTGGTGCAGGCCATGCGCCAGGCGGGCGGACGCCGGAGTCAGGCGGCCACGCTGTTGGGCATGAGCCGCCACACGCTGCGGTACCGGCTGCAGAAATACAAGTTGGAGTCAGAGGATTTCGCATAGGCGGAGCGGGTCTTTTGTCGCCAGGTGGGTGGCTTTGGGGTGAAAGCAAACGTTTGACTTGCTTTGTCCTGACATGGCGGCCGAAAACATCAGAAAGCAAACGTTTGACTTGCTTCGTCCCGACACAACGGCCGAAAACATCAAAAAGCAAACGCTTGACTTTCTTCGTCCCGACACAACGACAGAAAACATCAAAAAGCAAACGTTTGACTTTCTTCGTCCCGACACAACGGCCGAAAACATCAAAAAGCAAACGTTTGACTTTCTTCGTCCCGACACAACGGCCGAAAACATCAAAAAGCAAACGTTTGACTTTCTTCAACCCGACAACCCGGCGCCCCCAGCAAACCAGACCCGCTAGGCAGCGTCTTTGTCGTCGTCCCCAGACGCATCATCGGCCGCAGCCTCTTGTGCCGCCTTCACCATGCCCATGCGCGACTGCAATGCCTCCACCGTCTGCCCGGTGATGCCCAACGCCGCCCCGCGTGCGACCGTGCCGACGCCACGTCGAATGGCAAACGCATCCGACGAGCCATGGGCGATGTACGCTGGGTGCTTCAGCCCGATGAACGGCGCCGCCCCAAACTCGCGGTAATCGGCTTGGGCCTTGAGGTCCATGAACACAGGGAGCGACAACACCGCGCCGAGCTTGGCCAACAGCGAGCCACGCTTGTAGCCCTCTTTCAGCTGTTTCATGACTTCGAGGCCGACGCCCTCCATGACTTTGAGCGCCACGTTGCCCGTGAAGCCATCGCACACCACGATGTCGACGTTGCCCTTCGGGAGGTCTTTGCCTTCAACCTGGCCGATGACGTTCATGTCGGTCATGCGCAGCAACTCGAGGGTCGCTCGGGTGAGCTCGTTGCCTTTGCTGTCTTCGGTGCCGTTCGACAGCACCCCCACGCGCGGGCTTTTGATCTTGTAGACCTCGCGCATGAACACTTCGCCCATGATGCCGAACTGCAGCAGGTGCTCTGCGGTGCAGTCGATGTTGGCGCCGGCGTCGACAATGATGCCCGCGCCGGTGGGTCCTGGGTTCGGGAAGATGGCGCCGATGCAGGGTCGGCTCACGCCGTCGATGCGCCCGAAGACACGCAACGCCATGGCCATCATGGCGCCGGAGTTGCCTGCCGTGAGGGCCGCACACGCCTCGCCCGCCTCGACGAGGTCGCAGGTGTAGCGCATGGAGCTCTTGCGCTTTTTGCGCACCGCCTGGGCGGGCTTTTCGTCCATCTCGACGGTTTCTTCGGCGTGGTGCACGCGCACGAGGCCGCTGCTGAGGGCGGTTTGCCCCCGTGGGTTGCGCTGGAGGTGCTCCATCAGCAGCGCTTCATCGCCGACCAAGATGGTGCCGACGGCGTCGTCGAGAGCTGCATCAATGGCGCCGTCGACGTTGGGTTCACAACCGTGGTCGCCCCCCATGGCGTCCAAAGCAACAGGCAGTGGTTTCTTTGCGCTCATGGCAAAACCTCGCCGCGCTCCTCGTGCGCACGCAGGAGCGATGGGATTGGGCCGCAGGCGCCTTTGTCTTTGCGCACCTACAACACAGCCGGCGTCGCAGCGTGCACCGCGTCCGCCGGCCTGGGTGGCAGCAGAGTTGCTGCCTGATGCCTCGACCACCAGGATCTCGGCAAACCCTGCGGACCACGCCGCAGGATGCACACAGCCGCCTGCACGCTCACGCGACAGACGGCCATGCCTTCAAACGACGTCTCAGTACTCGACCACTTCGCGCACTTGACGGCCTTTGTACACACCGCAGGCGCCGCAAGCGAAGTGCGGGAGCTTGGGCTCGCCGCAAGAGGCGCAGTTGGTGCCGTGCTTGGCGGTGTACTTCATGTTGGAAGCGCGTTGCATGCGCGACTTCGACTTGGACTTGCGTCGGTAAGGGACGGCCATGGCTCTACTCCAGAAATGAGGGCGCTGAACCACGCGAAAGGGGCGCGCCTATGAACGGATGGGGTTCGTAGTGGATGAAACGCGGTGTGTCGACACCCTGCACCCACTTTGCAGAATACTTTCTGTTTTCTGCGTACTTTCAAGTGCTTACACAGACACCCCGAAGGGCATTTGTGCTATTTCTCCTTCGAATCCGCGTCTTTGGCGGCGTCGTCGGCAGAAGGAAACTGATCTCGCATGGCGGCCAACCCCTCCCAGCGGGAGGCAACCCAGCGCTCACGCTCAGGGCCTTGGCCATCGTCGATGTCGTCGGCACACGGCGACGTGGTGCGCGACTCGGGCGATTTGCACGATGGGTGCATGGGCAAATCAAGAAACACCTGCTCACGCACCAGCCGCGGCACGTCGACGGTGCGCTTTTGGTAGGTGGCGAGGTCTTCTTCTTCGCCGTTGAGGAGGTCGCCTTCGCCGCCGGGCTCGTGCTCCATCATGCCACTGAGGCCGTGGGGGTCGAGGTCGATGAGACCGGCACCTTCCCACTCGGGCTTGTGCTCCACGAGGCGCAACTCAAAGTGCGGCTGCACTTCAAACGGCACAGACTGCAGGCACCGCACGCAGGTGTGGTTGAGCACGAACCGCGACGAGCCCGTCAGGCGGACGGTCTCGGCTTCTTTGCGCAGCTTGAGATCGATGGTGGCGTCTTCGGCGGCCACCCAGGGCTCATCGCCGTCGGGGATGTCACTGCCGAGCAACACCGTCACCCACGACGCGGGAAGGGTCTCTTCGAGGCGCAGTCCGTCGTCGGGGATGTCGTCGAGGCGAATGCGCAGGTCGACCTTGGCCCCGCCTTTGGCGTTGGCGTCGAGCTGCACGCGTGGTGGTCCGCGCAGGCGACCCTGCGCTTCATAGGTGGTCTTCGCATTGGACATGTGCGGCAATGTAGGCGGATGCTGCACGGTGTCAATGCAGTTTGCTGCGGGTTGGCCCCCGAACGAAGGTCGTTCGGCGGTTTTTGCACGTCGCATGCGGATCCCCGTCCGGCCCTTGTCACCCCGGCCCTGGCCGCCTAAAGTAATCGAACAAATGATTCATTCCAGGTGTCGCCCATGTCTCGCGCCCGCGTTCTCCCCCTTGTGGTCATTGTTGTGTTGGTCTCCCTGCTGGTGGCCAGCAAAGTGTTCGGATGGGCCGACGCCTTCTCTGTGGAGGCACTGCGGGCCCATCTCAAGGCGGCCGGGTGGTGGGGCATCGCGGCCTTCTTCTTCGCCATGGTGTTTTCAAACGTCTTGAGCGTGCCCACGGTGGTGTTCGTCATCGCCGCGTTGTTGAGCTTTGACCCTGTCGTCGGCGTGCCCTTGTCGTTCTTCGGCTCTTTGGCTGCAGCGTCCAACTCCTACGTCGTCGGGCGCCTGTTGCGCAGCAAGAAGACCTCCGATGACGTCGAGCAGGAGGCGCCCGGCCGGCTGAAAGCTTGGATGCGCAAACTGCTCGCCACGGTCGACGAGCACCCCTTGCGGGTGGTGGTGCTGCTGCGCTTGGTGCTCTTTGTGTCGGGGCCGGTGAACCTCGCGTTGGCCGCCACTGGCATGCGTTACCGCACCTATGCGTTGGGCACAGCTGTGGGCATGGTGCCGGTCATCGCCTTTTACACCATCTCGCTGCGGTGCCTGGCCTAACGCTGGGCGTCTGCCTTGGCAAACGTCTGGGCCAAGGCGTGGGCCAGATGTGCGTTTCGGCTGTCTTGTGTCTTGTGCACCGTGCGCGCGTGCTGGCGCAACGCCTTGCGCACCTGAGCGGCGTGCTGGGGGTCGATGCCGGTTTGCACCAAGAACCGACGGATTTGCCGCAGCCACATCAGGCGTGATCCGCCAAACAACGTCGCCATCAATGCCAGGTACACCCACACCGTCGACTGCATCATGGCCCACAGGGCGAGCCCGCCTGCCAAGGTGGCCGACACCACCTGGGTGAAGATGGGTGCGCCCATGGCGAGGTCGACAAAGGCGCGCCAGGTGTCTTCGTCGACGTCGTGCAACGCCAACAGTTGCGGCCCAGGCGCCATGGCTGGCATCGACGTGGCCGATGCGGGGTCGTGCTCGTCGACGTCGAGGTTACCCATGGCCAGGGTCAGCGGCAGGCAGCGTCGGCGTTGTCGTTGGCCTTCGCGCCCACCTCGCCGACATCGACGATGCGCTTGAACGTCGCGGCGTTGCCCGGGGTGGGGTCGGTGTAGGCGGCGCCGCCGTTCCATTTGCCGTCTTTGTCGAGCGACAAGATGAAGTCGACGAAGGAGCTCTGCTCGGTGGCCGGGGTGGTGGCGAGTTCGGTGACGGCGTCGGTGCCGGCCGGGAAGTAGCTGTCGCCGCCCTTGGCGAGGTACGCCAGCGTCGTGAACCGCACCTTGGCGTCGGGCTGCACGGTGGCGCCGTTCTCGACGATGGTGAGGGTGGTGCCGTCGTCGAGGTTGATGCGCAAAGTGCGCACACGGCGGCCGGGGCAGCCGACCTTCACGATGTTGCCGTTCTCGGTGATGTGGGTCTGCTCGGGGGCGTGGGCGGTGTATTCGACGCGGACGTTGGCCGACACCTGGGGGAAGGAGCCACGGGCGGTGCCGACGCCACGAAACGCCGACTCGAACGTCTGGCGCAGGTTGTGATGGGTGGTCTCGACGACGACGAGCGGGTTGTTGAACCGCAAGCTGCTCTGCACGTCGAGGGGGCGGATGAGGCTGCCTTCGCGCTGGTAGGTGCGGGCGTTGACGGTGCCGATGGCCGCGCGAATGCCACCTGAGTTGCGCAAGGCAAACTTGGGCTGGTGCTCGGCGGCGTGTTGCTTTGACGCCCAGAACATGGCGTCGGCGGTGAGGTTGCCGAGGTTGGTTTCGCGGTTGCGGATGCTCTCGCGCGTGCCGTCGAGGAAGAGGTCGGTCTTGGCGAAGGGCTTCATCAGCGGAGCGAGGTAGGTGCGGACGGCGTCTTCAAAGGCGAGCGCGTCTTTGCTGGGTGTGGCCCGCAGCGCCAACAGGGAAGTCTCGTCGACGGGGAGCGGATGCGAGGTCGCCTCGTCGAACCCTGTGAGCACGCCACGGTCGTCGAAGCTGACTTTGAGGTTGCCGAGGTATTTCAGTTGCCCGTCGGTGGCCACCACCAACACCGGCTCGGCGTCTTGGGCCATGCGCACGATGGGGTAGCAGCGGGTTTCACGCTCGCACACGGGGTCGGGCTCGTCGCCGTCGAAGAGGCGGCTGTTGTCGTTGGCCACGCGGTTGTCGCCACCGCCCGAGATGATGACGTCGATGCCATGCAGCCCGAGCTCGACGAGCTTGAGCTCTTTGCGGATGTCTTGCAGGTGCGACAGCAGCACGATGATGGTCACGCCTTCTTTGCGCAGGGCGTCGACTTCGGCTTGGACGGTGACGCGCACTTTGTCGAGGGTGTCGTCGACCTCGATGGCGTCAGAAATGCGCGACAACACCCGCAGCCGTTCGGTGGTGGCGCCCACCAGGCCGACGGTGACGCCGGTGCACACCTTGTCGCCGCCTTCGTCTTTGAGGCTGCCGTTGATGCACAACCGACTGCGTGGTGTGATGCGCCCGGGGATGTCACGTGCCCAGGGGCTGCCTTGGGCGAGCTCGTCGGCGCCGACGGTGATGTCTGCCATGGGGCCCGCCTTGGCCCGCACCGTCGCCGACAAATAGGGGAAGTTCGACTGCCGAATGAAGTCGGCCAGGAAGCTTTCGCCGAGGTCGAATTCATGGTTGCCCAAGGCGGAGGCGCGGTAGCCCAACAAGTTGTTGGCGACGGCGACGGCGTTTTTCTTTTCGACCTGTGCCTTCAACTCGGGCGCCGGCATCATGGTGTCGCCCGCGGCGAGCAACACGGCAGGTGCGCCGGTGTCGGCGCTGAGCGCGTCGATGAGGGCCTTGGCGCGGGCCACGCCACCGCGCTGCGCCACCGCCGATGCCGTGTCGCCCGTCGACGAACTCTCTGCGGAGGCCCCTGCGCCGAGCAGGTCACTCTCGTTGTCTGAGGTGTGCAGAAGCCGGAGCTGCTGTGTGGTGGGCGCCGTCGAAAAAGCGGGCGCGGCGTCTTTGGGGGGCGTCTGCGGTTGGGCGGGCTCCTCTTTGGGCGGTGGCGTCGTCGTGCACGCCGTCGACAACACAGGGGTCAGCGCTGCAAACGCAGCGGCACGCACCAAAGAACGCGCAGAACAACAAGACGGCAAACGAATCATGGGTGGCCTCAACGACGCCAAATGGGGGCGGCCACCATGGCAAACTTTTGCGTGTTTTCAAAGCCATCCGGAGCCCATTGTCGTGGGCTGTGTTCGCTCCTGCGTCGGGGAGGCCGGCGCCTGCGGTCTGCGGTTGTCGTCGGTGCAGGACAGTGTCTCGGGGGCTGTCCGATGTGCGCCTCGGGCGGACACACCTCGGTCTGTCGGCTTGCGACGGGGTGCACACCTCGCCAAGGTGAACCCAGGAGAAGGTCATGCACATCGACCTCAGCGACGTCGCCCACCAACAGGCTTCTTCGACCGTGTCGTCGGAGCAGACGCCCCTGCCGTTGCCGACGCCCCCGCCGTGGCCACAGCGTCGAGCGCTGGCCAAGCCTCACCTCGTCGAGAGCGCCGTGCTCCTCAGCGTCGGCTGGGCGGCGGCCGCACTCCTGGCGCGAGGCGACTTGCTGTCGTTCGTCGACATTGACGGCTGGCAGCATGGCGTCGGGCTCGTCAGTTTCGCCGTGGCCTTGGCGGTCAGCGTTTTCGTCGTGCTGCATGGGGCGACGGCACTGTGGCTGTGGCGTCGACGACAACGGCCAGGGTGGATCGACGGCTGGCCCCACCTGAGCGTTCGCCGCATCCGCAGCGGCCACCCGCTTCGCAGCCGCGCCCGACTGGCCGTCGGCCTCATGGCGCTGGCGACGTTGGCCGCCGCACTGCACCCGCCCGCAACAGCGGTGGCGTTGTTGCTGTCGACGACGGTGGTGGCCTTGTTGTGGGCGCGCACCGCGGGCAAGCATGAACCGCGTCTGGTCGGCTTTGCCGCCGACCTCGCGGTGTCGTCGGCACCGGTGCCACGCGATGGCGTGCTCGACGCCCATTGGCAGTCTCCGGTGGCGTTGCACCGCTTCGACGCCGTCGACGTGTGGGTGCGCTGTTGCGAGGAGGTGACGACGATGGCGGCCGACAACGCCCAGGCCAAACACGTGTTGTGGTCGGCAGGCAAACGTCTTGCGGGCACGCTGTCAGGACGTGGCATCTCCATCGGCATGGCCTTTCCGCCGCCGACGGGCCACCAATACGCCGGGCGAAACACGCGACTGCGCGACCCCGCCGTGTACTGGGAGTTGGAAGTGGCCCTGCAGCGACGAGGACGTCGCCCTCTTCGGTTTGTGCACCTCTTGCCCGTGGATGGATTGTCGGCCAAAGCCGCGCAACAAGAAGCGGCGGGGTTGTGCCACCCCGACGCCGGGCGTGGACAGTGCCCACGGTGTGCCGTCGACTTTGTCGGCAGCCATTGTCCACGCTGCAAAGGGCAGGTTGTCGACGTCCATGCGTTGCGCCCTCTGCTGCCAGACGTGCTGCGCGACGACATGGCCGCCCTCCGCGCTCTCGCCGTCGACCGCGGCACCGTCAGCTGTGACTGTCCAGCCTGCGGGGCCGCCATGCGCGAGGTGCCCCTCAAAGGCGAACGCATCGACCTCTGTCTGGCATGTGGTCAAGCCTTCTTCGACGACGGCGAGCGCGGCCGTTTGGCGTCGTAGAGCCACGGCTTTTGCACAAGTGCGCAGAAGTCAGAGCGACGTGGGCAGCGTGTTGGTTGTGCTTCGCCGTCGTCTTTGCGACAACTGGCTCATGATGCCCGCGACGACAGCCTCCTCCGTCCGCCAAGTGCCTGCCATGCGCCGGCAGACATGGTGGATGGGCATGGTTCTCGTCGTCACCGCTGCCTTCGGCAGCCTTGATGCACATGCCGAGCAGATGGTGCGCATCGCCGTCGGGCGCTTTCAGGCGCCGCTGACGGTGACCGGAGACGCCATCACCTTGCGCACCGCAGACGGCACAAAGATTCCGACGTCGGGGCCGGTGGTGTTGGCGCCGTCGTCGAGGGGCATCCGCCTGCACGGCACAGAAATCGACGCCCAGATTCTGCATGTGCGCAGCAAGGGCAAAGTGCGACTGCGGGGGCACGACTACCATGCTCACCTCGAGGTCAGCTGGCGCTCCTACCGGGGGCGGCCGGAGCTTCTCGTCGTGCATCCCCTGCCCCTTGAGACCTACGTGCTCGGCGTGGTGAGTTCTGAGCTCCCCCGCAGCTGGCCGTTGGAGGCGTTGAAGGCCCAAGCCATTGCCGCCCGCACCTACGCCATCTGGCAAAAGTACCGTCGGCTGGAGCTGCCGTACCACATGCAGTCGACGGTCTTGGATCAGGTCTACCACGGGGCGCAACGTGAGCATCCCGACGCGCAAAAGGCCGTCGCCCAGACCTACGGCCAGGTGCTGACCTTCAAACGCCGTCCAGCCCAGGCATACTTTCATGCGGCCTGTGGCGACGTCACCGAGTCGGCCAAAGAGGGCTGGGGCAACGCCCTGCCCTACCTGCCCGGCAGCCGTTGCGGCTACTGCAAGAAGGCCAACCGCTACAACTGGAAGGCGACGTTCACGCGCAAAGAGCTCAACCAGAAGATGCGCAAAGTGCTCGGTGAGGACGTCACCACCGTCCGGGTGTTGTCGCGCACCAAGAGCGGCCGCATCAAAAACATTCGCATCGCGGGCAAGCGCAAAAAGAAGACGCTCAAGGGCGCCGACTTCAGACGGCTGCTCGGCTACACCGCCATGTGGAGCACCAAGGCCCTCAGCGTCAAGCTGACGTCGTCGGGGCTGCACGTCAAAGGCAAAGGCGCGGGCCACGGCGTCGGCATGTGCCAGTGGGGCGCCCGCGGCATGGCGGAGGCCGACCTCGACGTCACCGCCATCCTCGACAAGTACTACCCAGGCGCGACACTCAGCCGCCTGTACTGACCGCTGTCAGTCTACGCCGAGGGTTGGGCGCCCGTGTCTGCGGCCTTGTCGTCGTCACCCCGGTCGATGAGCAGCCAGGCCAGCGCTGCTTCTTCGGTGGCAAACAGCTGGACATCCCGCCGTCCGGTCAGGCGGATGAAGTGGTCAAACATCCAGGTCTCGACGGGGCCGGTGCCATAGAGCGCGCTCTTTTTGATGTACGGCTTTTGCTCGCGAATGCGTTTGGCCCCCCACAGGCGGGCCCCCATGGTGATGCCTTCGACGTCGCAGAAATGGGTGTAGTGCAGCACCCGCCCAAAGTGATCGAGGATGGGTTGCGCCAACTCGAAGTAGGTCTGCAGGGCGGGTTTGTCGACGGTGCAGGGTTTCCAACGCACCCACAGCAGGCGGTGGTCTTCGTCGACGCGAATCTCAAAACGGTCGTGGTCGTGCACCAACTCCAACATGGCGGCATGGTAGCGGATGGTGCAACGCTTCGTGTCGGCTTTTGTGCGACGAGCGTCACGGCGGGAAGCAGATGTGGGTCAGGTCGTGGCGTGCTGCAGCATCGCCGCCCGGTGGTGGGCCGCTTCGTCGGGAAACAGCCAGGCCAACGCTTCGTCGGCACTTTCGAACATCCGCACGTCGTCACGGCCGGTGATGCGGATGAACTGGTGAAACATCCAGCGCTCCATGCGGCCGCTGCCACACAACGCGCTCTTCAAGATGAACGGCCGCTGCTCGCGGGTGCGCTGTGCCCCCATCCATCGGGCGCCCATGGTGAAGTCGTCAAGCTCGGTGAAGTCGTTGAAGTAGTTCACCTGGCGGTGCTGTTCGAGCAATGGCTGCACCACTGGGAAGTAGGTCTCCAAGGTGGGCTTGTCGACGACGCCGTGCCACCTCGCGTGCACCAGACGACGGGCCTCGTCGAACGAGACCTCAAACCGAGAGTGGGTGTAGAGCACCTCCGCCATGTTCTCCCCATCGGCGAGATGGGGCGCCGCTCCACCCCTGTTGCAGTTGAGGGCATCCCTCAAAGCAGGCGGAAGGCGCCTCCCCAACGCCTGCCCACAGCATTCACGGCATGTGCCGGTGCAGCAATGCGCCGACGGAGACGGGGAGAGTGAGGCACATTCTGTTTGCTGCTGGAGCACTCTCCTTGTGTCTTTGCGCCAAAGTGGGGCCTTACTCCTGGGGCTCGCTCGTGGGCGGCGGCACCGTCGTCTCGTCGAGGAGCCAGTTGAGGGCCTCGTCTGCCGTGTCGAACATGACGACGTCGCTGCGCCCCGTGAGCCGGTTGAGGTGGTTGTACAGCCACCGCACCGTCGGCTTGGTGCCACAGATGGCGCTTTTGAGGATGAACTGACGTTGCGTCTTCAGCCGTTGGGCCGCCACCCACCGGGCGGAGATGGTGAAGTCTTCAAGCTTTGAAAAATCGTTGAAGTACAGCACCTTGCCCTGTCGGTCGAGGATGGGCTGCAGGCGCTCGTAATACAAAAGGATGGTGTCTTTGTCGACGACGCCATGCCACACGGCGCGCACGAGGTTGCGGTCTTCATCGAACCACACGGTGTATTCGTCTTCGGCAAAAAGGGGAGCAGGCATGGTCTTCGCCAGAGTGGTGGTGTCGTGGTGTGGCGCGCCCCCGACGCCGCGGATCGTCGTCCATCTGACCTGTTCATCGGCAGATGGGGCAAACCTTGGCCCCGCTGACCCAAAGCGGACGGCCGTGGTCTTCGACAAACGCAAAAGACGCGCTCGACAACGACCGCAACGCCTCCGCCCCGCGTCGACTCGCTTTACAGCCCAGCAACCGCGGCCGCCCCCAACAATCCGGCCGCGTCGCCAAGGGTGCCCACCGTCATGCGCAGCCCGGGCAAGGCGACGGCGTTGGCTTGGTGGCGCACGCGGTCTTCGATGGCGGCCAACAAGTGGGGGCACCGCTCCAACACGCCGCCGCCCCACACGATGGTCTCTGGGTTCAACAGCGTCACGGTGATGCCCACGGCGTCGCCGATGGCGTTGGCGACGGTGGTCCACAACGCGGTGGCGTAGGCGTCACCCTCGGCGAAAGCGAGGTCGACGTGGCCAAGGTGAGGGCGTTCGGAGGTGTCGTCGGCAGCGGCCAACGCGGCGACGCGCGCGGCGCGGTTGGCGGCGACGTCGTCGTGCAGCCGCTGCAAGAGGCGGGCGCCACCCGTGATGGCTTCGAGACAGCCGGTTTGCCCGCAGCTGCAGGCGACGCCATCGGCGTAGGGGCTTTTGCTGTGCCCGAGTTCGCTGCCGACGCCACGGGCGCCAGAGTAGGGACGTCCGTCGAGGAGGAGCCCGGCGCCAACGCCCGTGCCGACGTACACGCACAACACATGCTGAGCACCTTTGGCGGCGCCGTGGGTGGCTTCGCCAAGGCAGATGGCGTCGAGGTCGTTGGCCAAGCGCACGGCGCGTCCGCCGAGGGCTTGGCTGGCGATGGCGGGAAAGTCGACTTGCCGCCAGCCGAGGTTGGGGGCGTTCTCGACGTGGTGGTGCGGCTGCGAGACCATGGCGGCGATGCCCACGCCGATGGTGCCGGACGTCGTCGGCAGTTGCCCCGCGCATTGCGCCATGGCGCGGGCGACGCCTTCGGGGCTTTTGTCGTCGAGGGCGACCTTGGTGTGGGCGACGACTTCACCGTCGGCCACGGCGCCGGCGCGCAGGTGGGTGCCTCCGAGGTCAAATGCCAACGTGCTCATCTGCGTCTCCTGTTCGCCTGCGAATGGCGGGGGCATGGCACATCGTGGGCGTCGGGGGGAGGCGGATTCGGGCCCTCGCGTCACTTTGCAGACAACCTGCCCAGCGTTGCAGCAGGGCCCACGAAAAAGGCTCCCTCTCGGGAGCCTTTCGTGACGAGAACCGGCCGCTTCAGCACTTGAAGATGGTGCGGAACTCGATGTCGACTTCTTCTTCAGTCATCGACTTGGCGATGGCGATCTCTTTCACCAGCAGCGAGCGGGCGGTGTCGAGCATCTTGCGCTCACCAAAGGAGAGGTCTTTGTCGCCTTTCAGCAGGTACAAGTCGCGCAGCACCTTGGCCACTTCGAAGACAGAACCGGTCTTGATCTTCTCCATGTATTCACGGTAGCGGCGGTTCCAAGTGGTGGATTCGACCACCTTCTCTTTCTTGCGCAGAATCTTGAAGACGTCGTCGGCCTCGGCTTCAGAGATGATTTCACGCATGCCAACGGTTTTGACGTTGGAGGTCGGAATCATCACCTTCATGCCATTGTCGAGCACTTCGAGGACGTAAAACGTCATCTCGTGGCCGCTGATTTCTTTCTTCTCGATGGCGATCACTTCGGCCACGCCGTGTGCTGGGTAGACGGCTTTGTCGCCCACTTTGAATGTATCCATGCGTCCTTCTTTGGTGGTGGCGCTGTTTCGACTCGCCTTTTGTGCTGTTGGTGACAACGAAAGAGGCGTTTGTTCGATCTCGGCGACATCTCTGCTGTCGCCCTGCGCTCCACTGGAGTTGATCTAGTGACGAAGCAGCCGTCAGGCAAGCCTGCGACAAAAACCTCACCGAAAACAGGGGGATATGTCTTTCCCGGGTGGTCTTATATCACATTTTTTGTGTGGTTTCGAGGGTTTGTTTGGGTGCTGGGTGAAAAAAGGAATTCTGCCAGAGGGTCCCCCCGGGCTGTGCACGGCGAAGTCGGCCGTTTGTGCCGAGATGTCGGGAGATCGTCGGGGTCAAAGGTCACTTCGTGTTCGGCATCAGAGGGTGGGCGGCCTCACAGGGGATCCCTACGCGTTTGGCACGTCTCAAGAGTCAGATGAATGTGCCCCCGCGATGGAGTCTTTCTGGGGAGGAAGACGCGAGCGGCACATGCCTTGAGGAGGGCCCACCCATGACCAACCCCATGAATGCGAACCCCATGCCTGCACCTGCCTTGACCCTGCTGGACCCCCAAACCCAGCTGCCCGGCCCCGACGCGCTGTTCACCGTGCTGCACCAGCCGGTGGGACGCTTCACCCTGCTGTGCGTGCAGGTGCTGAACGCCCACAACGTGGACACCGCCCCTTCCGCCCGTGACATCGAATGGACGGCGCACCTCTTGCGCCATGTCGCCCAGCGCCATGAAGGCATCTACCGCATCGACCACGCCCGCTTCGCCGTCACCATCGATGGCAGCGTCGAAAACGCGGGCGCCATGTTCAGAGCCGCCATGGAGCGGGAGCTGGGCGCCCTCTACGCCCGCACCCAGGTGCACCTGCGGGTCGTTGCCGCCGACGCCACCCACCTGCCGGGCTTTGAGGCCCCCGCAGAGGTGCTGCACCACGCCTTGCGCCAGCTGCGCCAACATGTGGAGCTCGAGCGCGTCGACCACGCCTTTCAGAATCTCGCCATGGTGGGCTGACAGGCCGCCGCCAACATCCCATGATGACGGCGTGTTCAACCTCATTCGCAGCTTTCGACGTCGACAACTCGCCCAACGAGAGATGCCAGCGTCGTGGCACGCCATCATCGACGACCGCCTTCCTTTTGCCGCCTTTCTCGAGGGAGAAGAGCGTGAGCGTTGGTTGCGCCACCTGAAGATCTTCGCGTGGGAGAAGAACTTTGAGGGCATCCGTCTCGACGTCACCGACGAGATGCGGGTCATGGTCTCGGGGTGCGCCGCCCGCCTGTCACGCAACATCGGCATCGACATCTACGACGAACTCAGCTCGGTGTTGATGTACCCCAGCACCATCGCCCTGCCCCGCTCCCACAGCGACGGCCATCTGCAGCACGACGAGGTCGCCGCGGCCTTGGGGGTGCACTCCACGCGCGGCGCCGTCATTCTGGCCTGGGACGCCGTGCAACAGGGGCTGCGCTTTCCCAACGACGGGCAAGACGTGGTGCTGCACGAGTTGGCCCACGCCATCGACGCCGACGACGGGGTGCACGACGGCACGCCGCCGTTGTCGAGGTCGGCCGATGTCCACGCTTGGGCCAAAGTGTTTTCAGAAAGCTACTTCAGGCTGCAAGACGCTGTGCGCGGCACGCGGCGCCAACAACGCAAGCACCCCGTCGACCCCTATGGCGCCACCAACGAAGCCGAGTTCTTTGCCACCGCCACCGAGGCGTTCTTCGAGCGTCCCAAAGCCATGCGTCGTCGAGAACCGGAGCTCTACGCCGAACTCTGCAAGTACTACCGCGTCGACCCGGCCGCCGACCGCCAGCGGTCGACCGCCTGACGCAGCCGCCACACCCCCCGCCGGATTTCTTCGTCGTCAACGGCCGCGAAGCCGATGCGCAAGAACGGCAGGTCGGCCCCCTTGACGTGCAAGCTGCTGGCGGCGGTGACGCGAACGCCCTCGGCCGCCGCAATGTCGATGAGGTCTTGCACCGCTCGACGACGTGGACGACGGTGCAGATGCGCCCACACCGTCATGCCCCCCCGCGCTGCACGCACCTCGACGTCGTCCGCCAGCTCTTGCTGCAGCAGTTCGAGCAGCAGGTGCCGGCGGTGGCGAAACAACTGCGTCATCTTGCGCAGGTGGCGGTGGACATCGCCCTCGTCGAGCAGCTCTGCCATGGCCCGCTCGCCGACCCGGTCGCCTTGCCGGTCGACCACCTGCCGCAGCTGGGCCACAGCGTCGAGCACGGCTCGAGGGCCGACGACAAACCCCTGTCGCAGAGCGGGCGCAAACGCCTTGGACATGGACCCGACATACACCACGACCCCTGCGTCGTCGGAGGCGAGCAGCGGCCGCGTCGGCTGGCCTTCGAAATGCAGTTCGTGGTCGTAGTCGTCTTCAATGATGGCGACGCGATGGCGCCGAGCCCACGCCAACAACCGCAAACGCCGCGCCGCCGACAATGTCACCAGCGTCGGAAACTGGTGGTGCGGCGTCGTGTACACCGCTCGCAGCGGACGACGCCCGCCGTCGGTGACGTCGTCGAGGGCGTCGACCACCAAGCCATCGTCGTCGACGGGCAGCGGGACGAGTTCGGCTCCAGCTGTGTTGAAGGCGTCCCAAGCAGGGGGATACCCCAGGCACTCCACCCCGACGCGATCGCCTGGACGCAAGAGCACCTGCCCCAGCAGGTACAACGCCTGTTGCGCGCCGCGGGTGACGACGACGTCGTCGACGGTCGCGGCCACGCCCCGCCGCTGGCGAAGCATCCGTGCCAACGCTTGGCGCAACACCTGCTCGCCTTTGGGGTCGCCGTACCCCAACAGCTGGTGCGGCTGTCGTTGCAGCGCGGTGCGCAACGCCCGTGCCAGCGTTGTCGTCGGCAGTTGACGCAAGTCGGGGATGCCACCTCCCATGGGCAAGATGTCGTGAGCGGCGTCGTCGGCCGGGTCGACCCGACGTCGCAGGACGACGGGCTCGACGTCGACGCCGGGCCGCGGCGGCACCGTCGACAACGGCGGCGGCTCCGGCAGGTCGCGACAGACATACACGCCTGCGCCCGCCACCGACGTCAACCAGCCCTCGGCGACGAGTTCGTCGACGACGTCGACCACGGTGGTGCGGGCGAGGCCCAAACGCTGAGCCAGCGTACGGGAGCCTGGCAGCCGCTCCCCTGAACGCAGCCGGCCGCGACGAATGTCGTCGACGACAGCGTCGTGCAGCCGACGGGTCTTGGTGCTGCCGCCGCTGGAGGCAAGGACAGGGAGATAGGTGCTGCGGCTCAACTGGACTCCTCAGAAGAGGCAAACTGGCTCAGGTCATCCTTCCAGTTTTTGCACAGGCTGTCTGCATGAGACGGCATGACAAACAGACCTCAACCGACATCGCCTGGGACCTCTTGCGGCAAGCCCCGAAGGCGCAGGTGGCCCTGCTCGACGACGCTGGCCGCCCCTTGCTGCGCACGGTGCACCCCGTGGTGCTCGACGACGGCGTGTTCTTTCACAGCGCGTCGGCCGGCCAAAAGTTGCAGGGGGTCGGGCGCCCCTGCGTGTTCAGCGTCGACAAACTGTGGACGGAGGTGCCGTCTTATGCGTTTGGCACCGAGCACGCTTGCCCTGCGACGTCGATCTACGACAGCGCTCAGGCGTCGGGCACCTTGCAGCGCGTCGTCGACGTCGCCCCCAAAGCCCGCGTGTTGCAGGCCCTGATGCGCCAGTTTCAGCCCGAAGGGCGGCACCGGCCCATCGACGGTGCCGACGGCAGGTACCGCACCGCACTGCAAAAGCTGGAGGTGCTCGGCGTCGTTGCCCCCGACGTCGTCGGCAAATCGGCCTGGCTGCAGAACAAGTCGGCGGCCGCGCGCACCAAGGTCGCCCACGCCCTGTGGCAGCGGGGCACCGACGACGACGTCGCCACCCTGCGAGCGTGGACGAGACGGTGGCCGAAGGATCTGCCGCACGACCTCCAAGCGCCCCAGGGGCTGCAACTGCGCCTCGGCTGTGCGCCCGCGTTGTGGCCGCAGGTCGCCGCCTTTGTCGACGGGCAGTACTGGACGCAAGGCATCGCCCTGCACCACTTGCGGGAGGCCCACTTGTCGGCGTCGGCCTGGGTCGGGCTCGTCGACGCCCACCAGACGTTGGTCGCCTGTGCCCGCGCCACCTGCGATGGACGCCGGGCTTGGGTCTATGACGTCATCGTCGACGCACGGCGGCGCAACCAAGGCCTAGGGAGCTGGCTCATGCAGACGCTGCTGCAACACCCCCGCGTGCGCCGCTGCCATCAGGTGTGGTTGGGCACGCGCACAGCACAAGCGGTGTACGAGCGGCTGGGCTTTGAGGCGGTGACGCCGTCGTCGACGACGATGCGCCTGTCGTGGGCTGAAGGTGCCGCTGCGACGTAGGCGTACGTCGTCGCACCTTCTCCTTCATGCCGGTGCTGACGACGCCTATGAAGAAAATGTGGAGCGCTGTGCACAGATCCATTTCACGCGGCGGGCGCTGGTTGACGCTGTACAGGGTGCTCCTTAGGTTCGACCTACCCATCGGTAACCTACCGGCCGGTAGGCGAGCAGAGCCCCGTCATGAGCGCCCCCCAACCCGCAGATGCTCCTCAAGAGAGCCGCGACAACGCCCCCGCCATCAAGGCGCAAATGGCTGAAGTGGCAGCAGATCTCTTTGCCGAAAAAGGCTTTGCTGCCACCTCCATCCGCGAGATTTGTGAGGCAGTCGGCGTCACCAAGCCGACCCTCTACTACCACTTCGGCAGCAAAGACGGTCTCATCCGCCACATCGTCTTCTCCATCATGGATGAATTCGTCGGCGACATCGACGAGCTGCCCACATCGGCCTCGCTCGAAGACGCCCTTTGCCGTTTGGCGCAACAGAACTTTCAGTTCGCACGCGAACGCCCTGCTTTCGTCAAACTGCTGGGCCGCCTCGACATCATGCCGCCGCCTGAGGCGCTGCAAGGCGACCTCGAGCTCGTGCAAATGCGCACCCTCAAGAAACTGGTTGAGGTGTTCGAGCGCGGACGCGACGCCGGCGAGATTCCCGACGTCGACCTTGAATTCTGCACCATGACGTTTTTCAGCCTGCTCCACTTTCAAGTGAACGCCCGGCTCAAACACGCCGACTTCTTCATTCGCAGCGACGAGGACGCCGCCCGCGACTTGGTGCGGTTCCTGCTAGCTGGTGCGCGAGGCGCCCCCCCGCCCGGGTCCACCTGCGCCTGGCCTGACCTCACCTTGGCGCCACCGACCTGTCCCCCTGACGACGACAGCAGCTAGTGCACGCAGATCCGACTTCCCCCCTTTTCTCCTCCGTTTTGCACCCTTTGTTGCACCCCCAACGACCTCCCCGCCCGCCGCACCCTGCGGCATCGTGCCCCGCCCCTGGCACAGAAAGACCCCGACCATGCGCAAGGTGAACCTCGTCCTGGTGTTGCTGTCTGCCGCTTTGGCCCTCGGCCTCGCCGCCGGCTGCAAAAAGCCCGACGACAAAAAGAAGCCCGTCGAAAAGAAGGCTGAAACCGTCCTCCCCGTCGAGATTGCCGAACTGCAAACGGCATCCTTCTCCGACGCGGTCACCCTGCATGGACGCCTCCGCGCCCGTCGTGAAGCGCGCATCACGGCTGAGATTCCGGGCAAACTCGAGGGCCTCCCCTTCGACGCCGGACAACGCGTGGGCAAGGGCCAAACCGTGGTGCGGCTCAACGCCCGCCTCGCCAAAGCCCAGCTCAACCAAGCCGAAGCCTCGTTGACGTTGGCCAAGTCGACCCACGCCCGCAACTTGCAGCTCCTCGACAAGAAGCTGGCCACGCCGCAACAAGTCGAGATGAGCCAAGGCCAACTCGACCAGGCCAAAGCCGCCCGCGAGATGGCCGCCATCAACTTGTCGAAAGCGGTGGTGCGCTCACCCATCGACGGCGTCATCGCCTCCCGCAGCGTCAACTTGGGTGAAGTGGCCAACCCCGGCCAGCCGCTGCTGCACATCGTCGACGTGCGCCAAGTCTTCGCCGACATCAACGTGCCCGAGCGCGACATCGCACTGCTCAAAGAGGGCGACACCGTCAACATTTCACTGCGCGCTTTGGGCGACACCGAAGTGCAAGGCACCATCCACCGCATCGGCGTCACTGCCCACGGCAAGACCCGCACCTTCCCCGTCGAGGTTCTCCTCGACAACAAAGACGGCAACCTTCGCCCTGGCATGTTGGCCACCGTGCGCCTGGTGCGCCGCACCTTTGACGAAGCGGTGGTCATCCCCCGCGATGCCGTCATCGACGACGTCGATCACAAGAGTGTGTTCGTGCTCGTCGGCGACAAAGTGCAAACCCGCCGGGTGCGCATCGGCCCCACCCGCGACGCCTTCGCCCTCGTCGAAGACGGCCTGACCACCAGCGACGCCCTCGTCGTGCTTGGCCACCGCCAAGTGGTCGACGGCCAGAAAGTCAAAGTCACCCGCAAGGCGCCCTGCTGCAAAGCCGAGCTCGACGTCGTCGAAGGACGGGCCCCACCCGCCTCCGTCGAAGGTGCCGCTGCGCCCGCGAGCAACGGCAACGGCGTCCACTGAGTGCATCCCCTTCTGCGTCGTCGGCGCCGCCCCCGTCGATGACGTCCCCTTCTTCGACCCTCCCCGTCGAATCTGAGGTGCTACATGCGCGGCCTCATCTCGTTCTTCATCGAAAAACGCATCGCCACGTTCATCTTTGTGGCCATCGTCGCCCTCACCGGCACCAAGGCGTATCTGACGCTGCCGCGTGAGGCCGCTCCCGACCTCAAGATTCCGGTGGTGCTGGTCACCGTGCCCTATCCCGGCGTGTCGCCCACCGACATCGAGACCCTCATCGTGCGCGAGCTTGAGAGCGAGCTCAAAGACCTCAAAGACGTCAAGGTCATGCGCTCGACGTCGGCCGAGGGCGCCGGCATCGTGTCCATCGAGTTCAACCCCGACATCGACATCGACGACGCCGTGCGCAAAGTGCGCGAGAAGGTCGACACCGCCGAGCCGAAGTTCCCTTCTGACGCCATGGACCCCGTCGTCAAAGAGGTCTCCTTCGAAGACTTCCCCATCATCACCGTCGACCTCTCGGCAAATTACAGCTTGGTGAAGTTGAAGTCGGTGGCCGAAGACCTGCAAGACGAGCTGGAGGAGATCAAGGGCGTTCTCGAGGTCAACCTCTCCGGCGGCATCGAACGCGAAGTGCAGGTGCTCCTCGACAAAGACAAGCTCGCCCACCAAGCCGTCGGCGTCGGCGAGGTGGTGCGCGCCATCCAAGGCGCCAACGTCAACATGCCCGGCGGCCAAGTCGAGGCCGGCCGCTCCAGCTTCTTGGTGCGCATCCCCGGCGAAATCGAAAAGCCCCACGAGATTGAAGACATCGTCATCAAGACGCGCGACCTCGGCCCTGGCCAAGCGCACATCCCGTTGCTGGTGAAAGACGTCGGCCGCGTCATCGACACGTACAAAGAGCGCGCCACCTACAGCCGCATGAATGGCGTCGAGTCGGTGTCCATCACCGTGTCCAAGCGCGCCGGCGAAAACCTCATCAACATCGTCGACCAGGTGAAAGAGATCGTCGACGGCCGCAAAGACACCCTGCCCCCCGGCACCAAGGTGACCTTCCTGCAAGACCAGTCGAAGTTCATCAAGTCGATGGTGAACGACCTGCAGAACAACATCCTCACCGGCCTGCTGTTGGTGTTGGCGGTGTTGCCCTTCTTCTTGACGGTGCGCTCGTCGATGATTGTGGCGTCGGCCATCCCGCTGGCCCTGCTGATGAGCATGACCATCATCGAGAGCATGGGCATCACGCTGAACATGATCGTGTTGTTCAGCCTCATCCTCAGCTTGGGCATGCTCGTCGACAACTCCATTGTCGTCGTCGAGAACATCTATCGCTATTTGTCACAGGGCAGTTCGCGCTTTGAAGCTGCCGTCCAAGGCACCGCAGAGGTGGCCTGGCCGGTCATCGCGTCGACAGCGACGACGGTGGCGGCGTTTGCGCCCCTGTTGTTCTGGCCCGGCGTCATGGGCGGCTTCATGGGCTACCTGCCGCGCACGGTGATCATCACGCTGATGTCGTCGTTGTTTGTGGCATTGGCTGTGAACCCGCTGATGTGTGTCGTGCTCCTCGAGGTGAACGAAAAACACCAAGTCGACGAAGACACCGAGCCCACCACGTTCATGTACAGCTTCTACAGAAAGACCGTGGAGCTGGCCCTCAAGAACGGCTGGACGGCCATGCTCACCGTGTTCGCCTCCGGCGCTTTGCTCGTCGCCAGTGTCATGGTGTACGCAGGCTCCGGCCTCGGCGTGGAGTTCTTCCCCGAAGGCACGCCCGACTCCGCGTGGATCGAGCTGCGCGCTGCCGACGGCACCCGCGTCGACGCCACCGACACCATCGTGCGGCGGGTCGAAGCCCGGCTCACCGGCCGCGAGAACATCCGCCCGCATGTGAAGAACTTTGTGTCGTCCATCGGCCAGAGCGCCACCGGCGGAGGCGCCGCCGCGCACCTCGGCACCGTCACCGTCGACTTCCTCGACGAAGACGACCGCAAAGAAAGCTCGGCCATCACCACCGACACCATCCGCAAGGCCGTGCAAGACATCCCCGGCGCCTCCTTCGAGGTGAAGAAGCCGGCCATGGGCCCGCCCGCCGGCCCCCCCATCGGCGTCGAGCTCATCGGCGAAGATTGGGAAGTTCTCGCTGAGCTCACGCAGAAGGTCACCCTCTCCATTCGCGACGTGCCCAACCTCGTCGACCTCAAAGACGACTTCAACCTTGGGCGTCCTGAAGTGCAGATTCGCGTCGACCGCGAAAAGGCCAAGCTCGTCGGCACCAGCGTCGGCCAGGTCGGCCAAGCCGTGCGCACCGCCGTCAACGGCACCGAAGCCACGACGCTGCGCGAAGGCGAAGACGAGACCAAAGTCATGGTGCGCTTCGAAGAAGACGACCGCAAATCGCTGCAAGACTTGGAGAACCTCATCGTCGCCGGACGCGAGGGTGCCCAGGTGCCCCTCAGTGAGGTCGCTGAGGTCGTCACCACCGCCGGCGCTGGCTCCATCCGTCACAAAGACCGCGAGCGCGTCGTCACCATCTCGGCCAACGCCGACGGACGCCTGCCCGACGAAGTGCGCAAAGACGTCGTGAAGATCGTCAAAGACCTCGACTTCCCCAAGGGCTACAGCTGGCGTCTGGCCGGACAGCAAGAAGAGCAGCAGGCCGCGGGCGAGTTCCTCGGTGGCGCCTTCATGCTGGCGTTCTTGATGATCCTCCTCATCCTCGTCTTGCAGTTCAACTCGCTGTCGACGCCCGCCGTCATCTTGTCGAGTGTGCCGCTCGCCATGGTGGGCGTGCTCATCGGCTTGGTCATCTTTCAGCGGCCCTTTGGCGTCGTCATGAGTGGCCTCGGCGTCATCTCCCTCGCGGGGGTCGCCGTGAACAACGCCATCGTGTTCATCGACTTCGTGCTCAGTCGGTTCGAGAAGGTCAGCGGCTTCGACCGCGTCACCCAGTACCTCGACAAAGAAACCCTCACCGAGGCCATCGTCTTCTCGGGCGTCATGCGCCTGCGCCCGGTGTTGCTCACCGCCATCACCACCGTGTTGGGCTTGCTGCCCATGGCCATGGGCGTCGGCATCGACTTCATGAACATGAAGATCACCGTCGGCGGCCGTTCGGGCGAGATGTGGAGTGGCATGGCCATCGCGGTCGCCTGCGGCTTGGTGTTCACCACCATCTTGACCCTCATCGTGGTGCCCACGGCGTACTACTTGATTTGCCGCGTGCTCATCGTGCTCCTCGACAAACTGCCGTCGGTGCTGCAGCGCATCCTCAACGTTCCCGACGCCCCAGCTGAAGGATTCTCTGTGGCCGCGCCTGCCGCGCAAAGCTCGGCTGGCTTTCGCACCGGTGGTGACGACGGAGCCGAAGCATGCGACGGTGCCGCCGACAGCGGAGGCGCCGATGACGCAGGCTTCGACGACACCACCGTCGAAGCGGACGTGAAAGCCATGGCGGCCAACGCAGCAGGAGAAGACGATGACGACTGATGCGAAAGCTTTGCCTTCTTCTGTTCGCCTTGCCCGCTCGGGCGTGGAGGGTGCCGTGCGCGCCACATCGACTCTGACCCAATCGTTTGTTCGCTCGTGCTTCGCCGTCGTCGTGGCCGTGCCTCTTCTCGCCCTTCCCACAGCGGCCCAACAACAAGGCATGGGGGGCGGCATGGGCGGGGGTGGTGCTCCCCAAGGCAGTGCAGGAGGCGCGCCCCAAGGCGCATCCGCCGGCGGTGGCATGGGTGGAGGCGGCAGCTTCGGTGGAAGCACGGCCGCGGCCGCTCCTTCAGGGGGCGGCATGGGCGCCGGGAGCGCCGACGGCTTGATGGGGCTGCGCCCCCCCAAAGACGAGCGCAAGCTCATCACCCTGGAGCAAGCCCTCGAGATGGGCGCCAAGAACAACTTCGACTTGCGCATGGCCGCCGAGAAGGTCGTGCAGCAAGAGACGATGGTGCGCAAAGCGTGGGCGGCGTTGTTGCCGCAGGTCAACGCGGGCGCCAACTACCAGTTCTCGTGCAACTTCGGCCGCGCCGACGCGTTTGCCAGCTGTGACGACCAGACCATTCAGTTTGCCGACGAAGACTCCATCAACCAGCAGGCCTTGCTGTTTGAGAGCATCGGCGGGCTCGTCGAACAAGCCGCCGGCTTCGAGCAGGACCTCGAGCGCCAGCAAGAACTGCGCGACCAAGCCAACGACCTGTATGGTGCGGCCGACGAAATCAAACAGACCGACACCGACCCCGTGGTCATCGCGCCGGCCCACGTGGTGACCGGCAACCTCTCGTTGAGCTTGCCGGTGTTCAATGGGCGCGCTCTGCCCCTGCTGCAAAACGCCTACACCGCCGTCGACGCCACCCGCGTCGCCACGCGGCAGTCGCGCTCGGCGTTGATGTACGCCGTGGCCCGCGCCTACTACGGCGCGGTGACGGCGAAGAAGTTCATCGGCATCGCCAAAGAACAAGAAGCCAACGCCAGAGCCCACGAAGACGCCACCCGGGTACGCGTCGAGATGAACACCTTGGCGCCGCTGAACCTCAAGCGCGCCCGACTCGAGGTGCTCAAGGCCAAACAACAGGTGCGCTCGGCCACGTCGTCGTACAACAACGCCGTCGGCGCGCTGGGCAACCTCATCGGTGCCGTCGAGATGTTCGACGTGCAAGACCCGGGCGCTCCCAAGGCCATCGAAACGCAAAACACCGTCGACGACGCCGTGTCGCGCGCCCTCGTCGGCCGCGACGACCTTCGCGCGCAGAAGCTCTCCCTCACCCTCGCCGACCGCTCCAAGATGGACGCCTGGATGCTGTTTCTTCCCAGCGTGTCGTTGGTGGCCCAAGCGCGCATGACGTCGAACGTCAGCGGCTTTGTGGCGGCGCCGGTGTCGAGCGTGGTCATGCTGCAGGCGAACATCCCCATCTACGACGGCGGCACCCGCTATGCGACGTTGCGCGAAGCCGACTCCAAGATTCGCGAGCAACTGCTGAAGGTGAAGCAGCTGGAGCAGAAGATCGAAGCCCAGGTGCGCGGCAACATCGAAGACATCACCGTCAAACGCGAAGCCCTCGACATCGCCAAGGAAACCCTGCAAGTCACGCGCGAAAGCCAGGAGCAAGCCAAGCAACTCTTTGAGCTGGGCATGGGCACCCCCCTCGACGTCACCGACACCAACCTCGCGCTCTTCGTCGCCGAACTTGAGTTGGCCCGCGCCGAACTCAGCCTCGACCAAGCACGCCTGGGCCTGAGCTACATGTTGGGCGATTTCCCTGGGGCGTTGCCCGACGCCGACGCCATCACCGACGACGAGGTCGACTCCGCGCGCCAGCGCATGGACGACACCCCCGACCAAAACCCCACCCTCGAAGAGTAGCGACAAGGGTGGGCATCAGGCTCGACGCTCACCACGCTCGGCCTTTTCGCGCTGCCTTTGGCGGCGCACTTGCCGTTGCAGCGCACACACCGCGCTGAGGTCGTCGACGTCGAGGTGCGGCGCCAACGTCAGCAACAACTCACCCGCCGCCATGGCGTCGGGCAGAGCGCGGTGGGCGCCGTGTTGGGCGATGCCCCAGCGTTTGGCGGTGGCGGCCAGGTTCATGGGCAGGCCCGGCTCCTCCAGCTGACGGGCGAGCACCAAGGGGTCGACCCATGGCCGCAGGGGCAACGTCATGCCCGCCTTGGCGAACGCCGCTTGCAAAAACGAGCGGTCGAAGGGCACGTGGTAGGCGACGACAAACGCCACCTCTTCAAGCTGGTGCCGCAGTTGGCGCAACACGCCGATGAGGTCGGGCTGGGCCTGCAACAGAGCGGGGTCGATGCCGGTGAGGGCCTGCACCCGACGCGGCACTTCATGCTCGCACCGCACCAACTGGGCAAACTGCGACGTGGCCTGCTGTCGGTCAAAACGCACCCCACCCACCTCGATGATGTGGTCGTGCTCGGGGTGCAGGCCGGTCGTCTCCAAGTCGAGCGCCAAGAACGGCTGGTCGACCCAGCGGCCCGGCGTGGGGGTCGACGTCAGGGGCAACTCAATTTGTCGTGCTGGCGGCCGGCGTCGTCGACGCTGCCGCACTTTTGCGTGGGGCGCGGCATTGCGCGGGCGCGCTCCCCTCTGGGCAGAAAGGCTGGTATGGATGGTGTGCATGGTCGCCTCCGTCGCGGGCCGTGCAAGGCACGCCTGCAGTCGTCAGGGCGGCTGGGGTCTTCAGGTCACGGCGCGTGGCCGCATTCGCTGGACAGTTCGTCGTGTCTGAAAACGTAGGCCCTTACCTTCTATCCGTCGCTCAGCGCTCGCAATTGCAGACTTTTTCGCCTGCCGCGCTGCGGTTGTTGCAGCGGCGGCCGCGGTTGCAGCGGTTTTTGCAGACGCCGCCGGCGCTAACTGCGTTGGAGCGCGCGCCGGTTGTCGACGAGGAATTCGCCAAACGCCTCCTCCGTCTGCTGCGTCAGCGGGTGTTTGTGCACACCGCGGCCCAAGAAAGCGGCGTCTGTGCCGACCCCGAAAAAAATGCGGATCTGGTGCTGGATCAGGCCGCCCTGTGGGCCGCCTTCGCCGATGCCGCCGTCCGCTATGCCGACCGCGTGGCCCACCACCAGCTGTGCCAACGGTTTGTGCCTCCGCAGCAAGACGGTGCCGCCATCGGACGGGTGGTCTTCGCCCTCGGCAAATGGGGCAGCAGCGAACTCAACGCCAGTTCCGACATCGACATCCTCTTCGCCTACGGCACAGACGATGCCGACCTCGACGTTGCCGATGACGTTGCAAAAGGCCGCAAGGTGCCCGACTCCGCCCACATCTTCTTCACCAAGTGGGCGCAGAAGGTGCGCAGCATTCTGCACGACGTCACCGACGAGGGATTCGTCTTTCGCGTCGACCTCGACCTCCGCCCAGAAGGCACCCGCGGCGCATTGGTCAACAGCGTCGACGCCCTCGAGGGCTACTACGAAAGCTTCGGCCTCACCTGGGAGCGGGCGGCGCTGACCCGCTTGCGCCCCGTCGTCGACGACGACCTGCTCGGCAGTGTGCTCATGCGCCGGCTGCGCCCCTTCGTGTACCCGCGCTCGGTGAACCTCAACGTCTTCGCCCAACTCGACGACATGCGCGACCGCATCGAAGTGTCGGCCAAAGCCCACCTGCCCGACCTCGACGTCAAACGCAGCCGCGGTGGCATCCGCGATGTTGAGTTTCTTCTGCATTGCTACCAGCTGGCCCTCGGCGGGCAGAAACCCCAACTGCGCCACGGCTCCGTCGACGAGCTGTGCTCCCTGCTTGAATCCCTCGGCCACCTCAGCTTCGACGAGAGCCAAATCTTGCGCGACGGCTACCGCTTTTTGCGACGGGTGGAGCACGCGCTGCAATACGCCGAAGACCAGCAGACCCAACGGGTGCCCACCGAGGGGGAGCGTCGCCGCCGACTGGCCAAGGCGCTTTTTCCATTTGTCGACGACGACGATGTCGAACGACAGCTCGACGAGGCGTATGCAGCGCACACCGACAACATTCGCGACATCTACGAGCAGCACCTGCGTCGCAAAGAGCCGACCTCCCAAGAAGGAGCCGCCGCCTTTGAGCATGTTGAGCTCAACCCCTATGCCGTGCGAGCGCTCTCTCGCCAGGCCGACGACGCCACCCGGCAAGGCGCACTGACGTCGTTGGGATTCGCGCACGCCGACCGCGCGTTGGCGCAGCTGCAGCAGTTGGCGAAACGTCCTTACAGTCCGTTCTCGCCTTACGCCCAAGCCAAGCTGCCGTCGGCGACGCGGCTGGCGCTCGCGCTGCTGACCGAGGTGTCGTCGACGGTGGACCCCGATGCCACCCTTGGCCGACTGTACGATGTCTTCGCTTCGCCCGTGCACTCCGCCCTCGTCGAGAGACTGGCCCATGCCCCTCGACTGGTGCGGGTGATGGTGCGGGTGCTTGGCGTGTCGGCGCCGTTGTCGCGAATGTTGGGCCAGCGCTCGGGCATGGAGGCGACGTTGTTCAACGGCATCCGTCGCGACCGCCTGCCCAAGTCGAGGCTGATGGCCTCGTTGCGCGAAAACGTCGGCGACGACGACGAGCTGGCCTTGTCGCGCATGCGCAAAGTGCAAGGACGCGTGCTGCTGTCAGAAGGCATGGCCCTCTTCGCCGGCTTGCACGGCGTGGTGCAGACAGGGCACCACCTCAGCGTCGTCGCCGACGCCTTGTTGCAGCGTGCCTACGAAGTGGCCTGGCAGCGGGTGGCGCGTCGACATGGGCAGCCGCTCGACGTGCGCTTTGCTGTCTTCGCCCTCGGGTCGCTCGGCGGACGTGAGTTCGGTTTCTTCAGAGACCTCGACCTCCTCTTTGTCTACGACGGCGACGCAGACAGCGACGGCCGACGCTCGGTGTCGTCGTCGCAATGGAGCGCCAAGCTCGCGCAGCAGTTGATGTGGGCGTTGTCGGTGCCTTTGCCAGAAGGCCGCTGCTACGAGGTGGATGCCCGCCTGCGCCCCTCGGGCAACCAAGGCCCCCTCGTCGTCAAACAGGGGGCGTTTGCGCGCTACCACCAAGGCGAGAGCGCCATCTGGGAGCGGCAGAGCATGTTGCGCATGCGCCCCGTCGCCGGCGACCGCTCGTTGGCCACGCAGGTCATGGCCGACGTGCAGCCGCTTTTGCACGCTCCTGAAGACGACCTCGGCCAACAGCTGCTCGACATGCGCACCCGCATGGTCGACGAGCGCGGCGGGCGCGGCGGACTCAACTTGAAGATGGGCCAAGGCGGCCTGGCCGACGTGGAATTCGTGGCCCAGGGTTTCTTGTTGCGGCACCAAGCACAGCACCCCGGCTTGTGGGCGCCATCGACACGCAGAAGCCTCAAACGTCTGGCCAAGGCGGGGTTGTTGTCGACGGCGGATGCCATGTTCTTGCGCGAGCACTACGACGTGCTCACCGCAGTGCGCGAAGTCGCCGTCCTCGTCGAGAACACCCACCTCGGGCTCATCGCCGCCGACGACGTCCGTTGGCCGCGCATGCTGCAAAGCCGTCTGCTTGAAGGCCTCATTGACTCGCGGTCGCCAAAAGCGGCCTTTGCGTCGCTGCAAGAGAAGATGCAGAGCATCCACGACGTCACCCAACGCTTGCTGACGTCGTTGCGGTAGCAACAAAAAGCCGCCCATGACGGGCGGCCTTCGGGGTCGTCTGTCGACGTCGACTCAGTTTGGCGTCACCGTCACCGTCCCTGTGGGGCCGGCGCCGTTGATGGCTTGAAACAAGAAGTAGCCGCCGACGCCGAGAGCTCCCAGCGCGACCACACCGCCTGCCGCAGCGCCCGTGCCGATGCCGATCATCAGCAGGGTGTCGTCGCCTTCGTCTTCTTTGGGTTCGCCAAACTTGCGAGGGGGAACGGTGCGCACCACGACGTCTTCGCCGTCGTCGTCTTCTTCCTCATCGGCGTCTTCGTCCTCGTCCTCGTCGTCGTCGTCAAAGGAGCGACGCGGCTTGCGACGGGGTCGGTCGTCTTCGTCTTCATCCTCGTCATCGTCGTCGGCGGGTTGGACAATGGTGCGGCGGCGGGGACGGTCGTCTTCGTCTTCGTCTTCGTCCTCATCCTCGTCGTCATCGTCATCGTCATCATCGTCATCAGCTGGAGGAGGTGGTGGTGGACGACGACGCGGTGGCTCGTCGTCTTCGTCATCGTCGTCATCCTCGTCGTCGTCGTCGTCGTCGCCGGGAGCAGGTTCGGGCTCGAAGTCGCCACCGGGCATGTCGTCGCCTGCAGGCATGTCGTCGTCGTCGTCGTCATCGTCTTGCATGACGGCCACGGCGTGCGGAGCAGGCGTGCGCTTGGTCTTGCCTGGAGCCCCCTTGGTCGACGACGTCGCCGCCGGCAGGGCGACCGCAGGCGATGTCGCGAGCAGCACCAGCAGCATCCAGCTGAGCAGCAGCATCCAGGTCGGGCGGGTCGACGCTGTGTGAGGTGTTTTGTGGGTCATGTCAGTCTCCCGCCGGGTCGACGATGTCGGTGTAGATTTCAGAAGTCATGAGCGGGGCCTGGGTGCCGTTTTCACCGGTCTGCCCGCCCGACAACAAGATGGCGCCGTTGCCCAGGTTGGTGGCGACGAGGCCGCCGCGCCCTTCGCGGAGTTCGACGGTGGCGCCGCCCACACTGAGGGTCACCACGTCGAGGTCTTCTTCGTCGAAGAAGTCGAGGCTTTGCGATGGACGCATCTCCATGGTGGTGAATCCGCCGGCGATCATGGCGCGCTTTTGCCCGTAGAGGTTGGCGGCGCTGCCCAAGAAGCGAGGGGCGTCGATGTGCATGGGGTCGAGGCCCGGGGAGCCGGTGGCGATGCCCCACGTCTCGGCGACCGTGTCGAGCACCAACACCGGGCCGCGCGACACGGAGCCGACGGTGAGGCGAGCAAAGTCGAAGGTGCCGTCGCTGGCGCGGGTGAGGCCGCCTGCGGCGAGGATGCGAAAGCCAACGTAGTGGCTGGTGGCGGCGAAGAAGAGATTGCGGTTGTTGCTCATGGCGGCGACGTTGCGGGCCGTCCACACGTTGGTCGAAGGGTCGAAGACCTCGATGGCGTAGGTTTCGTAACCGTCGTCGACGCCCGCCGACACGGCACCGCCCCAGGCGATGACCAAGCCGGTGTCTTCTTCAGAGTTGGTGAGGGTGTAGAGCGCGTGGCCCGCGCGACGACGGGTCATCGCGGAGGCGCCCGTGCACACCACGTTGTCGCTGAACAGGCTGCACAAGATGGTGCTGTCGAGGGCGTTGCCCAAGTTGTGAATCGCCGACGACGCCGGAATGCCCCCCGAGATCATCACGTCGCCGTTGTTCATGGTCGTGGCGGCGTGGAACACCCGGGCGTAGGCCGCATCGGCGGCGATGGTGGTGACGGTGCCGCTCTCGGGATCGATGACCTCGACGTCGCCGACGGTGTCGAGCGGCTTCACAGGAAACGGCGTGGTGGCGTCAGGCGGAACGGTGAGCACTTCAAAGCTGCCGCCCACCACGAGAACGCGGCCGTCGGCCAACACTGAAGCGGTGTGGAACATGCGGGGGGCCGACAAGGTGGCCAAGGCGGTGAACACCCCTGTGGTGGGGTCGTAGAGGTCGATGCTGCCGGTGGCGGTGAGGCGACGGCAACCGGGGCACGTGGCGGTGGCGTCTTGGTTGGCGGCGGCGCCCCCGACGAGCAGCACCCGTCCGTCGCTCAACAGCGTGGCGGTGTGAAACGACCGGCTGGCACTGTGAGGCGAGCGGGGGCAGGTGAGGTCGGCGATTTTCGACAGCATGACGTCGACGGGGGTGTCTTCGTTCTCGACGACGGAGACGCCCTGGGTGATGCCGCGCCACAGTCGGCTGCTGCCGGAGTCGCCGTACAAGATGATCTCGCGATCATCGCCAACGGGGACGTCTTCAACGGTGACCGCGCCGACCGATCCGGAGGCCTCCATGTCGTCCATGCCTGGCCCGCGAATCTTCACCGTCAGGGAGTCGATTTCGGCCGAGAACTCATCGCCGCCGGCGGTGGTGGGGCACGGCCCTTCGAGGGGATAATGCGCCGTGGTCACCGACAAACCGGGAACCGGCGGCGGCTGACACGCGGCCAACCCGGCCAAGGCGGCCAGCGCCCACAGGGCAGAAGCAGCTGAAGAGGGATTTCGTCGACGCATACCAAACTCGTCTGCCAGGGGTTTGCCTCGTGCGCCTTTGTGGCGCCAGGCATCACCAACAGGTGCGACAAGGTGCCCACAACTGCGACACCTGCCACCTCAACTCCTGCCACACCCATCTGGGCCCGACAAGCGGGTGCCCAAGACGCTGGGAGTGGCATGCAATGGCGCTTTCAGCGCCCTCACCTCAAACGGGTGAGGTGGGTCATTGCAACGTCTGAGCGTGGCACGCGATCTCCGCCTTCCCAAAAAACCCGCCTCGCAGGTGCACGCCCCCTCGGCATCCTCGCCCACCGCGAAAAATCGACCGGGTTTCGTCGAGGGCGGCTTGACGCAAAGCCCCTGCGGACACCATGTTGCCTGCAGGAGCGTTGTTCATGTCTGGGGAGATGCTGACTTGGATTTGGCTGGCGGTGGGCGTGGTGCTCATCGTCGGAGAGGCCGTGATCCCAGGGTTGGTGTCGATTTTCGGCGGGTTCGCCGCTCTTTTCGTCGCGCTGCTCACCTTTTTGGGCATCACCACCAGCCCCGTCAGCCAAGCGTTGGTGTGGATGGCGCTCTCGGTGGTGCTCGTCGCCACCTTGCGCAAAGCCGCACGCAAGGCGTTTGCCGGCGACGTGCGCACCGAAGACATCGACGAAGCCCGCATGCACTACGGCCGCGAGGTCGAGGTGGTGGAGACGCTCAGCGACACCCAAGAAGGGCGCATTCGCTACCAGGGCTCGTCGTGGAAAGCGGTGAGCACCGGCCCTGAACTGCAGCCCGGCGACAAAGCCCGGCTGGTGTTTCAAGACAACCTCACCTGGGTCGTCGAACCGTTGTCGGCAGCAGAACACGACGACGACCCCAAACAACTCACAGACGGCACCGGCCAAGACCTTCTGGTGCCCGACTCGTCGCAGCAAACGGAGGCGTAGGCCGCACAGGCGCCCACGCCATTTCTCGACGACAACGCAGGTCAACAAGGGAGCGACATGTTCATTTTGACCACAGCCTTCATGGCGGTGTTCGCGCTGATCTTCGTGTGGAAGACCTTCATCGTGGTCCCCGCCCGCGAGAAGGTCATCAAAGAGCGCCTCGGCAAGTTTCAAGCCGTGCTGGAACCCGGGTTTCACTTCATGATTCCCGTCGTCGACCGGGCGGCCTACCGCCAAGAGATGCGCGAGCAGGCCATCGACGTGCCCAGCCAAAGCTGCATCACCAAAGACAACATTCAGGTGGAGGTCGACGGCATCGTGTACCTCAAGGTCGAAGACGCCAAGCGCGCCTCGTACGAGATCGGCAGCTACAAAAACGCCGCCATCAACCTCGCCCAGACCACCATGCGCTCTGAAATCGGCAAGATGAACCTCGACGACACCTTCAGTGAGCGCGACACCATCAACGCCAACATCGTGCGCGAGATCGACAAGGCCTCCGACCCGTGGGGCGTGAAGGTCATCCGGTATGAGATCATGAACATCTCGCCGAGCTACCGCGTCGTCGACACCATGGAAAAGCAGATGGAGGCCGAGCGCCAAAAACGCGCCGACATCGTGCTCTCCAGCGGGCAGAAGCAGGCCGCGATCAACATGTCTGAAGGCGAACGCCAGCAGGCGGTGAACCTGTCTGAAGGCAACAAGGCCAAGCGCATCAACGAAGCCCGCGGTCGCGCCGACGCCATTCGCATTGTCGCCGAAGCGTCTGCCGAGGCCATCCAAACCGTCGCTGAGGCCACGCAGGCACCCGGCGGCGAGGCGGCCGTGAAGATGCAGTTGACGGAGCAGTTCGTCGACGAGTTCGGCAACATCCTCAAAGAGAGCGACGTCAGCGTCGTGCCCGAAGGCTTGGCCAACATCAAAGGCTTCTTTCAGGGCGTGAACGACGTCGGCACGGTCATGAACGACTAAGCCGCCCGACGAAGCCGCCCGACTGGGCCGGCAGCCCTCTCCTCTGTTTCTTCTGTTTTCACCGTTTTGGACGTCGACACGGGCGTCGCTTCAAGGAGGTCCCGATGCTGCTGAATGCAATCGGCTCTCTCATCTGGTTTCTCATGTTTCTCGGCGTGGCCTGGCAGCTGACCCGCTCCATCCGCGTGGTGCCGCAGCGTCGTGAATACATCGTCGAACGTCTCGGCAAGTACCACGAGACGCTCACCGCTGGCTTTCACGTGCTCATCCCCTTCGTCGACAAGGTGGCCTACATCCAAGACCTCAAGGAGATGGCCGTCGAGGTGCCGCCGCAAGAGTGCTTCACCAAAGACAACGTGAAGGTCGAGGTCGACGGCATCATCTACATGCGCGTCGAAGACAGCCAAAAGGCCTCGTACAACATCACCGACTACGCGTTTGCGGCGTCGAAGTTGGCGCAGACCACCACGCGCTCGGTCATCGGCCAACTCGAACTTGACCGCACCTTCGAAGAGCGCGAAGCCATCAACGAACGCGTGGTCGCCGTGCTCGACGAAGTGGCCGACACCTGGGGCGTGAAAGTCGAGCGCTATGAGGTGAAGAACATCGTTCCGCCCATGACGGTGAAAGACGCCATGGAACGCCAGATGGCTGCCGAACGGGAGCGTCGCGCCATCATCGCCCGCACCGAAGGCCAGCGCGACGCGATGATCAACGCGTCAGAAGGCTCCAAGATGGAGCTCATCAACCGCTCCGAAGGTGAACGCACCCGACGGGTGAATGAAGCGGAGGGCAAGGCCGAAGAAATCCTCGCCATCGCCGAGGCCACAGCGGAGTCCATCCGCAAGTTGGGCGCGGCCATGGTGCAAGAAGGCGGCGCCGAAGCCATCCGTTTGCGGCTGGCCCAGCAGTACATCAAAAACCTCCAAGGCGTCGCCCGCGACGAAGCCCGCATCTTGCTGCCGGCCGACATCTCGAACATCGACGACTTGCTCAAAGGCGTGGGTCTCGACGCTGCGACGGCTGAAGCCGACGCCGAACGGCTTGCCAAAGAGTTCGCGGCGCTCTCGCCAGAGCAACGTGCCGCACTGAAAGTGCCCAAGCGCAAACGCGTCGAGGTGCCGAAGGTGCAAGCCGTCATCGACAATGCGTTGCCCGCCGAGCCAGCCACCGCTGAAGCGGCGCCCGACCCCATGGCGGTGCCGCCGCCACGACCGGCCGCTGCCACGCCGCCGCCGCGCACGCCGGTGACGACGGAGTCATAGCTGTTTCAGCAGAGAACGCGTCGCCTTGAGCGGCGCTTTTTCGTGGCCAACACAGACACCGAAATCGCTATAGATGCAGGCGAAGCTGCCGATGAGATCAGGCAGCCCCCTTGAAGGACAGCCTGCCCCGTGGACCTCCCTGACGACTACGACCTGCCCCTGCGGCTGCACACCGACGCGCGGTTTCATGGCGTCTTCGTCGACGACGACCATCCAGGCTTGGTGGCGGTGGTGCGCAACAGCCACCAAGCCCACGGCGCGGCGGGCGCTTCTGCCATGGTCGACGAGGTGCGCACCTCGTTGCAGCAGGTGGCGACAGAGCAGAAACGTCCCCTCGCTGCGATGGTGCTCATCGTCGACACCCGCGGCATCAGGCCCAACACCGACCCAGACTTCGAGCGAACCGCCGCCGCGGGATACGCCGCCTTGTCGGCGCAGTTGTGCGACACCGTGGTCATCACGCGCACGCAAGTGGGCGCCCTGCACATCCATCGTGTGAGCCGCTCAGAGGGCGCCGAGCACACCATCGTGGGCAGTGGGCAAGATGCTGGCGCCGTGGCGCTGGACGCATTGGCCTCGGTGTCGATGTAGGCCGTGCGACGCCGCTTACGTCGCTGCCGAAGCAGCCGCACATCCGCCCACCACGAGAAGCATGACACCGGCGCCGATGAACGCCGGTGCTCCCTTCTCGGCCAACGCCAAAGACTTCAGCGCCATCTGCGGACGCAACACCGACACCACGCATTTGGTGAACAGCAGCCAGCCGTAGACGGTGACGACGACACCTGGCCCCGACGTCACCGGATGCAACACGACGAGGGCCAGCGCAAACCACAGCTCCAGCACGAATGTGCGCAGAACGACGCCCGTCGCCCCGAGGCTGTGGAGGTGGGCGAAAAACGTCTTCCACAGCTGCGGTTGCACGATGTGTGAGATGCCCATGACGACGCAGCTGATGGCCCCCAAGACGTCGAGCGTTCGAGACGTTTGCTGCAAGAAGTGGGGGTCGAAGCCCGACCAAGGCACCAGGTCAAGCATGTGAACCGCCACCGTCGTCAACAGGCGAGGCGCGGCCCAGCAATGCGTCGCGAAACCGCGTATGGCGGATGCCGTCGACGCCAAAGCTTTGGGGCGGCCCCACCGTCGACGACACGAAGCTGCCGAAGAGCTGGTCCCAGACGCTGAGCCACGTGCCGAAGTTGACGTCGACGTGGTCTTTGCTGTGGTGCAACTGGTGTTGCGCGGGGCTGATGAGCAGCCGCTCGACGACGCCCCAGCCCACAAAGACATGGCTGTGTCGCAGGTTCGACAAGGCCAGGCTGCAGCTGAACGTCAGCGCGTTGACGCCGAGCAACGTGACCTGCTGGGCGCTCTTGCCGAAGAGGGTGAAAAACAACGCCGTCAACGCCCCGGTGACGACGACGCCGCGCAGCTGCATCAAGAAGCTTTCAACGGGGTGCACGCGGTACAAACTCAGCGGCGTCAGCGTCTCGGCGGAGTGGTGCACGGCGTGAAAGCGCCACAGCCACGGCAATTTGTGCATGGCGAGGTGCACGACGAACCGGCTGGCGTCCCAACACACGAACAGCACGACCGTGTAGACCGCGCCGACGACCACGGCAGATGCGTCGTGAAACGTCGGCAGCTCCAACGGACGCAGCTGACGCACCAAAGACAACGCCAAAGACCGGCTGGTGGTGAAGCCCACGACGACGAGAAGCGCCTTCAGCAACGAGGTGCTCGCCAGCATCTGCAGGTCGGTCTTCGTAGACGACGTCCACCACACGCGCGGCGACAACAGCGTTTGGAGGGGGCGGCGCTCTGACGACGACGCCACCTGCAGACGGCGATGCAACAGGGCGACCACCACGACCGTCAACGCCAGCGACGGCAGGTAGATGCGCGCCGCTGGGGTCCACAGAAGCTGCGCCATGCGCAGGCTGGCGTCGACGACGACGTCAACGCCCACCGACAGCAGGTGGCGCACCTGCTCGAGCATGTCAGTCGGCGTCGCCGCCGCCTTCTTCAGGCACACTCAATGTCAGCGCAGCGATGAGGTCGCCCTTCAGCAGGTCGGTGACGGCCTTCAACGACGCATGCAGCGCACGCGCCTCGTCGAGGTCGTCGGCCACCAACGTGCGCAGCACCGTCGACTCATGTTGCGCGAAGTGGGCGCGCGCGTCGGCGATGGCGGAGCGCACGTCGTCACGCAGCTGCTCTTCGCCGATGTTGGTGAGGGCTGCTGCGATGCCTGCGTTGACGGTGTCGTCGTCGCCTCCGTTAAAGACTGCGGCGAAGCCATCGAGGTTGGCCGCGATGCTGCGCAGCGAAGCCTCGGCAAACGGGTGCTCGACGTCGTCGGCACAGGTGTCGGTGGCACAGTCGGCATGCACACCGACGACCACACCGAGCTTTTGGTCTTTGGCGTCGAACTCCAAGTAGAACAGCGCGTCGAGCAGAGCCTGCAACGCGTCTGCTTGTGTGGCGTAGTCGGAGCCATCTTGGCCCGCCTCGACAAAGTGCACGCGGTAGGCGTCGAGCTTGTCGACGACACTGGCTGCCTGCTGGCGAAGGGTGTCGGCGACCACCTCGGCGTAGCGTGCACGGCGGGTGGTGATGTCGTCGTCTGAGAGCGCATCCCAGTCGCCGCTGGTGTTCAGCGACGCGGGGGCCGGGCATGCGTTGTCGACGGTGTCGACGTGCAGCAGGTACTCCAGCGCATCGAGGCCGTAGACGTTGACCCGCTTGAGTTCGACGAAATCGGCGTCGACGAAGTCTTCGCTGGCCACGTTGCGGTCGACCTCACAGGGGCTCGTCACCGGCCAGCTGTACACCTCGTCGCGCAGCCCTTCAGCCTGCACCGTCGTGGTCGTCGGCAGGGCGAGCGGGCCGAGCTGCATGACTTCGAGGCGTTGCCAAGACAACGTCGCCGACACGAAGGCCGCTTGGGCCGACGCTTGAGACACCGTCGTGTCGTTGCCGGCGGTGACATCGGCCGCCCACGCCGTCACCGCGGCATCGAGGGCATCCGCCTCGTCGACAAAGTCAGATGCCGCTGTGGCCACGACGTCGTCAAACAGTTGCGGCAGGATGTCATCGAGGCCCATCGCGGCCGTCGCGTCGGGCTCAGGCGTGGTGGATGTCGACGTCGGGCATGCCGCCAACACGACGGCGGACGCCACCAGCAAGCTGCAGGTGGCGACGCGCGAAAGGGAATCTTGCAGTCGGGTCATGAGACCTCCGGAGCGCTCACCAGCCGTTTTGGCCGGCTTCGTCTCCCATGTTGTCGACGTGGAAGTCGTAGGCATCTTTGAGCAGCGTCTTGGCGGCGTTCAGGTCGGCCGCGTAGGCCTCGATGTCGGCAGCGTCGGCGCTGGGCAACACTGGGGCGTCGCCCAAGTGGTCGTGCAGCTCGGTGAGTTGGGCGCGGCTGAGAGCAGCGCGGGGGTTGAATTGCAGGCTGAGGGCGAAGCCTTTGGCCTCCGACCAGTGCTTGGCGTGGTCGGCGAAGCTGTACTCGTCGGTGCCGAAGGTGCCCATGTCGCGCAGCACGTCGTTGATGTAGTGCACGACGGTGGCGGCGATGGCGCGCTCCCAAGCATCCATGGCGTCGTCGCGGTGTTGCGTCAGCTCTGCGAGTTCGTCGGCATCCAGGTCTTCGCCGGTGGCGATGAGGTGGCGGCCCGCCACGAAGGCGTCGAACGCTTGTTGGGTGTAGTCGGTGGCGCCGGCGCCCGACGTGCCGCGGTCGCGCTTGGCGGCGTTGACGCTGTGGCCTTGGTTGATTTCGCTTTTGAGGTCGATGGCGCCGTCGTCGTCGGAGTCGAAGAAGCCACCGGCGTAGGCATCTCGTCCGCCTTTGGCTGCGATTTCGTCGTCGGTGTAGGCGTCGTAGTCGCGAGCAGCGCCGAAGTAGCCGAAGCCCTCATCCCACACGTGCTCCAGGGCCGTGTACGACTTGGTGCTGCCGTCTTTCTCGACGGCGACGGTGTTGTCAGACAGCAGCCCTTTGCCATCGACGTCGTCGTCGAGGTAGTCGTCGGCCGCCTGCGAGTAGGTGACGGCGCCGTCGAGGAACTTCTGGATCAGCTGCTGGTGGTCGACGCCGTTGCCGGACAAAAACGCCACCTCCAAATCGGCGCCGGCGGGGTCGGTCTCGTACGTGCCGTCGGCCCGGGCGGCGACGAGGGTCGCCAGCTCCGTGAGCATGGCGTCGAGAACGGCGCTCGGCGTCTGCGTGCCGTCGCCGTAGCCGATGACCCCGTAGCCATCGCTCCAGCCGGCGGTGCCGAAGTCGGCGTCGACGTCGGGCAGTTTTTCTTCAAGCGACGCAGGAGAACCGATGTCGCCGAACGTCAGCTGCACGGTGTCGACGTCGTTGCCGCTGGCGTCGGTCAGGCTGTACGGCACGTCGTCGCTGCCGTCACCGCCTTGGTTTTTGTAGTCGGTGAAGTAGCGCAACGCCGCTTTCACGTCGTCGGCGGAGGTGCCGGCCGTGAAGGTGTCGTCGTCGATGCCGCCGATGTAGCTCTTCAGGCCGCGGATGAGGGCATGGCGGTTCACCTGCCCGCTGTACGAGATGCTGGTGCCATCGTCGAAGCGCGAGTCGAACGTGTAGGTCTCGGGCGCTTCGCCGGGGTCGACGTCGGGTTGCGGGTCGGCTTCGGGCGTTGGCTCGTCGGTGCCGGTGGGGCAGCCGGTGAGCAAGCTGGTGCCCAACAGGGCGCTGAAGGCAAGGGATGTGGCGGTGGGACGGATGAAAAACATGATCGCTCCGGGGGGTGGCGCTTCCGAAAGTGATAATCAAGTTCAACATCAAGAACCGCATCCGTCAATGAAAAAGCCAGCTGTGCCTCCACAGCTGGCCCGGATGCCCTGCAAGCGCCCGCCCTATCCGCCCAGGCAGAGGCGGGTGCTGCCGCCACAAGGCGTTGGGGGGTCGGCACATCGCGGTGACGACGTCGGCGTCTGGTGCTCATATCTGCGGCAGGCACCGTCGTCGGCGATGCAGGGCTCGGCGTCGGCGTCGGGATGGGGCATCGCCGTGTCGCACACCACCTCGATGTCCCAGCAGTCGTCGTCGTCATCGTAGACGTACGTCGGCGTGCGCACGCAGTCTTCGCAATCGTTGGCGCAATCGCGGTCTTTGATGCGGCATTGCTCGTCTTCGTCGTAGCCGTCTGAGGGTGTGCACTCGCTCGCTCGAAACGACGACGGTGGACGCGACGCGAACTGCCAACAGTTGTTGTCGTCGTCGACACGCGTCACCACCACCGATGGCACCGCCTCGGGTTGTCGCAGACGTTTTCGCCCCGCCAACAGTCATTCACTTCGTCGTAGACGCGGCCGCCCAACCAACTGCAGTCGGGACACAGCTCTGCGCACTCCTCTCGCGTGGTCGCCGTTGGTGCGCTGCTCGTCGTCGGCGGGCACGCAGACACGGAGGCCAGCAGAAGACCGGCGCCAAGCAAGACGGCTTTGGCATCTACGTGCATCGTGCCCTCCAGCGTCACTCGCAGGAGGGGGCGTCGTGTTGACCGCACGACTCTTCAGGTGTCCTGCAGATGGGCAACGCTGAGTTCGGCGTGCGGCCGACGTATTTGCGGCACTCCCCGTCGTCGGCAATGCACGCGGGCGGGTCGGCATCGGGATGCGGTGTGTACGTGTCGCACACGTCTTCGCTCGCCCAGCAGTTGTTGTCGTCGTCGAAGACATAGGTCGTCGTCGTCGCGCACGCCTCGCACGTCTCTGAGCATCCATCGCCAATGTCGGTGCACAGGGTACCTCCCTCGTAGGCATGGGTCGGCGCACAGGGCTCTTGCCAGCTCTGGGTGAACGACGTCGGAGGACCGCCGGCAAACATCCAGCAGTTGCCGTCGCCGTCGACGGCGCTGACCGCAATGCCGGGTGCGTTCAGCCCAACATCGCACACGTCACGCTCAGACCAGCAGCCGTTGTCGACGTCAAACATGCGGCCGCGGAGGATTCGACAGTCGTCACATCCGTCACGGCAGGAGACGTCTTCAGCGTCCACCTCTGAGCAGTGGGGCGTGTCGTCGGGGGCACAACGTCGGTCGCCATACGTCCACGACGACGGCGCGCTGCCGTTGATTTGCCAGCAGTCGCCGTCTTCTTCGGCGTAGACGACGACGTCGGGAATGCCCTGGGGAACGTCGCACACCTCGTCGTCCACCCAACAGCCGAGGGTCGCGTCGTAGCGGCTGACGTCGATCCACCGGCAGTCGGTGCATCCGACGCGGCAGCTGTCGTCGCGGGTGGGGCAGGCAAACGTCGACGCCAATGTCAGAAGGCCGGCGCAATAGAAGAGTGCAAATCGGGCAGGTGCACGCATGGTCACCTCCGTCGACGGCGCATGAAAACCAAAAGCACCGCAAGTGAAAGCAAAGGCGTCGACGGCGTCTGGGCGCATCCGCCTTCGTCGTCGGCAGGGACATCGACGATGTCGTCGTCGTCGACGACGAGTGAGAACCACGGCCCGGGCACGCCGGTGCGCAGGTCCACCACGCGCACCTCAATGTCATCTGGCGGCGACGCACTGTGGTTTTCGACGACGAGGCCAAAGGAGTCGGTGCGGTTCTCTGGCACGGTGCGCCAGGTGTCGGCCGACGCCAACAACGCGGAGTCGATGGAGCCGGGAACGCTGACTTCAATTCCGACGTTGCCGTCGTCCAGCGAGGCATCGGCCGTCACGCGGTACGTCCAGGTGACGTCGTCGTACGACGTGGGAAACCAAGCGCAGTTGGGCTTGCCCCACTGCGGCACGGCGCTGCGCTCCAACGACGTCGACGTCCACGATGGCAGCACGACCTCAGGCGTGGGTGCCGTCACCTCGAGCCGCACCTCCGCCAACAGGTCCGTCCCGCTGCCGTCGATGACAAAGACGTCGTCGACTGCTGCGTCGTCGATGGCGAAGGCGATGTGTTCTCCCCACTCCACGACGTCGTCGGCGGCAACGATGACGTCGTCACCTGTGTCGACGTTGCGCAACACGACGCCGTAGTCGGCGTAGCCGCGGGGAAGGCTCTGTCGGTCAACCCAGTACAGCTCGCCTGGGCCAGCGTCTGTCTTGCGAAAGGTGCCCGGCCGCGTGACGACGTCGTAGAGGTAGACGACGCACGCCCAGGAGGCAGTCGACGTCGTCAGCAGAGCGAGCAGGCAAGCAGCTAGGCGCGTCATGGGGTCCTCCTGTGTCGACGTCGAAGGCAGACCAGCAGTGCCAGCCAGCCGAGCCACGTCGTCGGTGACGCTTGCGTGCAGCCCGACTTTGCTTCAGCCAGAGCCGCCACCGCCTCCATGTTTTGGTCGATGAGCACCGGGGCCGACACTGCACCGGTGACGGAGTCGACAAACCGAATGACAGGTGGGGTGTACTCGTCCTGCATGGGGCTGCGCAGTCTCACTGCGGCATCATTCATGAAGGCGCGCGCCGACCACGTCGATGTCGGTGTCAACGTCGTCCAGACGTCGTCGTCATTCGGTCCTTCGACCCACACCAACAAGCGGTCGTTGTCGAGAATGTCGACGTCGTCAAATGTCACCTTCGTCGACCAGAACACCCACTCCATCGTCTGGGGGAGCTGAAAAAGACCGCATCCGCCTGTCGCCACCCGTTGCACTTCTGCGTCGACCTCGATGTCGGTAACGACCGGAAACGCCAAGTCGTTTTCGTCTGCAGCGGCGATGACCACGTCGACGCCGTTGACGGTAAAGAAGGTCCCCGCCTCCCACTCCAGCGGCAGATGAACGCCCTCCACATGTCCGAACCACAGAAGGTCGTCCGCCTCGACGGTGACCACCGCGCCGGACTCGTGCACCATCTCCACCGCCGTGTCGTCGACGCCGAGGAGAGGAACGCCCCAAAGGATGCCGCCGGCTGGCACCACCGTGCGCTCCACCGGTGCATCCCCCGTCAGGTGTGGCGCGGGACGCACCAGCTCGCACGCCCACGATGCCGTCGACGTCGTCAGCGCAGCGACGACACAAAAGACAGCCCATCTCATGCCGCTCTCCTGTGTCGACGTCGAAGGCAGACCAGCAGTGCCAGCCAGCCGAGCCACGTCGTCGATGACGCTTGCGTGCAGCCCCCCTCCCCAATGACGTCTGGAGTCACCGTCTGCCATTCGCTGGCCTCTGCGGTCACAGCGTCGACAAAGCGAACGTCGAACGGCTCTGACGCCAGCGAAGAATGCTCGAACACGACGGCGTTGGCGGTGTTGTCGTGCTGCTGGGCGTCGACGACGGCTTGACGCAGCCGACTTCCGCGCGGCGTGCGCATCTCCACCAGCAGACGAGGGTCGCGCAACGCGGTGTCGTTGTCGACGTACACCCACGTTGTGCTCCGGGTGACGACGTCACGACTTCCACAGGGCCAGCCGCCCGTCCATCGACACGTTTCTGTTGTTCGGCCCACGGCGGTGGCGCCGACCACGGTTGGAAACGCAATCAGCCGCTCCCACGCATCGGCGTCGACGACGGTGAACGAGACCCCCAACTCCCACTCCTCTCGCAGCCGTGTCCCGACGGGCACGTCGGGGACGGGGATGCCCACCGCCTCGCCCGCGATGAACAACTCTTGCGGTGGAATGGCGTATTCGACGTCGTCGTCGTCGACGAGCACAATGTGAAGCTCCGGGTCTTGCCACCAAGCGTAGGTTGCAGCCCAAAAGTACGAACCGGCCGGCGCCTGCCGCACTTCTACGGGTGCCGGCGCCGAAAACGGCAGTTGGATCAAGGCTTCGCCCCACGCCGCCGTCGACGTCATCGCCAATGCAAGACATAGAAAAACAGATGAATGGGATTTCATGAGGCCAGTGTACCACTTCCAAACACAGGTGCATCCGCCACCCAGCGGACGCATCGAAGACTTTTGAGACCGTTTGAGATGCGAGCGCAGCCCTCCTCCCGCACAAAGACCGGCTGGAGGTGCCATGTCCCATCGCGCACAAACGTTCCCCGTCTTTGCCGCTGCCCTCGCCGTCGCGCTCGGCAGCGCAGCCTGTCTCCCACCTGATGACACTCCCGAACCGCCCGCCGACGCAGGCTCCGTCGACGACGGAGGCATCAACGACGACGCGGGCATCGACGCAGGCGTCATCGCGGACATCGCGTGGGAGCCGTGTCAGCTGCTGTCGTACCCGCAAAGCCCTCTCGAAGCCAACATGGCCGCCGAATGCGCCATGGTCAGCGTGCCGTTGCATTGGAGTGACGAGGTCGACGACCCCGCCAACGCAGGACGCACCGTCGAGCTCTTCGTCAAACGCATTGACCCACCCCAGCCTGCCGTCGCCGACCTCTGGATGGTCAACGGCGGCCCCGGCGGCGACACCGTCACCTTCGAGCGTCTCCTCAACGGGCTCATCCCCGCTTGGGGCAACGTGCGCGTCTACCTCACTGAAGCCCGCGGCGCTGGCCGCTCCACCCGCCTTTCCTGCCCGGCCGAAGAAGCGTTCGAGAGTGCCGGCAGCGAAGCCATCGTCGATGAGGAATGGCCTGCCTGCCTCACCCACCTCGACAACGTGTGGGGCGAAGGGCTCGCCGCATTCAACACCACCAACACCGCACGGGACCTGGCGTTTCTCGGCGAGCAGTTGCGCGACGACGTACCTGTCTTCGCCTACGGCGTGTCGTACGGGACCTATTGGCTGCACCGCATCCTGCAACTCGACGACCATCCGTTTGACGGCATGATCCTCGACAGCTTGGTGCACGCCGAAGAACCCAAGCTCGCTCACATCGACGCCTGGCACGACCGCGTCGGACGCGACTACCTTGCCCTGTGCGTCAACGACGACGATTGTCGCGCGCACCTCGGCGACGACCCGGTCGCCTTTGCTGAGGATGTTCTCACGTCGTTTGAGGACGGCCACTGCCCCGAACTCGAGGTCGAAGGCGAGAACCTCCGCGACCTGTTTCGCGTGATGATGGGCGCGGTGCTGTCGTCGACCAACGCCCGCACCATCATCCCAGGGCTGCTGTTTCGTGCGCAGCGATGCTCCGCCGACGACGTCGTCGCCCTGCACAATGCTATGGTCGCCTTGTTTGGCGCCGCCGACGAGCCGCAACACGAAAGCCAGCTGTTGTTCAGCCGCGCCCTCGCCATGCACGTCGTGCTCAGCGAAATGTGGAACGTCGACGCCGCCGAGACCGCCGCCCTCATCGCCGACACCGAGTCCCACATCATGGGCAAAAACATCGTGCCGCACTTCGGCGCCTACTTGGAGACATGGCCCACCTACGCCCCCGACGCCTTCGACGGCACGTGGGCCAGCACCGACACGCCCCTGCTCATGTTCAACGGAAGCCTCGATCCGTCGACGCCACTCGACCGCGCTGAACCCTACGCCGACGTCTTCAACGGAACCCACCAGCACTTCTTGGCCTTCGACGGCGTGAGCCACAGCGCCGCTTTCTCGTCGTGGGTCCCCGACCGCAACTCCACCTGCGGCATCCTCACCATGAGCCAGTTTCTGCGGGATCCCACTGGCAACCTCGATGTCAGCTGTGAAGATGAAGTCGACATCCCACTGTTCGAAGCGTCGCCCAACTTGGTCAACGCCGTCTTTGGCACCAACGACCTCTATGACTGAAAGGCCTCTGTGCCGCACGCCCCCCTTGCTCCGTCGTTGTCTTCATCGTCGTCGTTGCGCGACGAAGCCGTCGCACTGACGGAGCAGCTGGAGGCCCTCACCGAAAACGTCGACACCGCTCGCTTTGCCGCCAGCTGGGATGAGCTCCGCCGCCGCCTGCCTGGCGCGCTGCGATGCGCCGAGCACGCCATCGAACACGACGTCGACGTCACCGCGCGCTTGTTGGTGGCAACGTCGACGGTGGCCCTGCGGTCGCGCCAGGCCAGACGCTTTGAAGCCCTGCTCGAGCGGTGCCATCACCGCCTTCCTGCGGGAGACGCTCGTCGACAACAACTCCGCCTCCAGATGGCGGTGGGCAGCATCGTCCGGGGCGACTTTCTCGTCGCCCGTCGCCACCTGCTCCTCGGAGACGACCGTCCAGATGGTCGTCACGCTCAGCTGATGTGTGCCCACGTCGCCTTGCGCACTGGTTGCCTCGACGAAGCCGCGCAGCACCTGCAACAGCTGGTGCGCGTCGACGACCAGGCCTTTCAGCTTCGACGCCGGTTGCAGCAAGGGCTCCTGCTTGTCGCCCAGCAACGCGACGCAGAGGCCGTCTGCCACCTTCAGGCGCTCCTGTCGGACGCGCTCGACGACGAGCGATTGCTGACCGCAGGCAGCGCCGCCTTTGTGTTGGCGGAGGCCGCGGTCGTCGCCTGCCGGTGGACCGACGTCGTCACCGCCACCCGCCGCGCCCGAGAAATGCTGCACCCCCTGGGCGAACAAGTTCTGCACCAAATGCTCGATGTCTTCGACGCTGAAGCCCATGTGGCCGCTGACGACGTGCCGAATGGCATTCGCCTCGCCAAGTCTGCCTTCGCAGCCGCAGAGACATGGGGTGTCGCCGAAACCGCGCTTCGCGCCGCGTGTTTGGCGGCCCGGGCCCACCACGCCGACGGCAACGTCGACGGCTTCTCGTCGTGGGTCGAGCGCGTGCGCATCTGGACACCCGTGTGCGCCATGCCCGCCGCTGTCGAAGCCGCCCGGGCCGTCCTGCATCTGGATGTGGTGCCGACGGTGACCGTCGGCGACGACGCTGCGTGGTTTGCCAGCAGAGGCCAACGTGTTTCGCTGCAGCGGCGCCCCACGCTGCGGCGGGTGTTGCGCGCGCTCCACGCGGCGTCGGGCCAGGTTCTCGACGTCGACGAGGTGTTTGCAGCCGGCTGGCCGGGCGTCAACGTGCCTTTTGCGTCGCGGCGCAAGCGCGTGTACACCGCGGTTTGGCAATTGCGTCGGATGGGGCTCGGCGACGCGTTGCACACCACTGAAGAGGGCTACGCATTGTCGTCGACGGCGTAGCTGGCCGACATCGTCGTCAGCCTTGCGCGTCTTCTTCGAGTTTCACGCCTCGCAAACCGCGTACGATGCGGTCGCGCACGCGCTTCAGCTGCCGTGACTTGTAGGCATCATGGGCGTTGACGCCTTCTTCGTTTTGTTCGGCCGTGGCTTTGTCGACGACTTGAAACTCGGCCAAGTGAAAGACGCTGCGGCCAAACATGGTGCCGTCGGCGGGAATGTTCGCCAATGCCGTTTGCGGCACCCGCACGGGCACATCCGCGATGAAGTTGATGACCCGATACGTCGCTGCCGAACTCTCGTTCACCGGACGCGCGCTGCGGTCTTCAAGGCCCAACTCCACCTGCAGCTCGTCGATCTGGTTGCGGTAGGCCTCGTGCCCCTCGACGAGGGCGGTGAAATTCACGAGGTGGTTCACGCTCTCGCCCGGCACCACGTACGAAAACGGCAACAGGTGCCGGGTCATGAGGTGCAGCACCGGCACCAAGTCGCGCGGCTCGTCGACGACAAAGCGAAACCGCACGCGGTCGTAGATGGCGGCGGCGTGGTTGTCGGGCTTCATCAACAACTTGGTGATGACGCTCGACGACGACTTGATGCCGCCCTGGTACTCCGCCAACGGGAACCGCATGGCAAACAGCTGGTCGGCGAACTGGTCGACCTTCTCGACGAGGAGCTGCGCCAACACCGACTGTGACAACGGCAGCCGATACCGCAACTCGCGCGACCGCACGTGGTGAATGATGTGGATGGTCTTCAACAACAAACACGAAAAGAAGCGGTCTTTGCGACGCCCTTTGCGTTCGGCCGCATACAAAAACAACTCGATGGGGTCGCACATCAGAAGATGCGGCGGCAGCGTGTAGTCGTGATGCTCCTTGAGGTACTCGGCGGCCTCTTCGCGCAACGACATCAGGTAGGCGACGTCGGTGGCATCGTCGGGGTCGCCCTCGAGCAGGCGGCAGAATGCACGGGCTTCTTCGACGTCGACGAGGTTGAGCCGGTACCAGTCGACGATGGAGCCGCCGCGCAGAATCAGCCGCACCTCCTCAAGGTCAGACAGCGACAAAACGTTGGCGCCGATTTTTCGCTCCACCACACCGTTCACCGATGTCAGCCGCGTTCGCGCCTCGGCGCCGTAGCCGCTCTCTGCGCTGGGGACGCTGGCACTGGCGCCGCCGATGGGATGCTCAGCGGTCGGGGCGTCGTCCACCTGCAGATCGGTCGCGCCGGGTGCGGGGGCGCCTTCGCCGGCCAAAGAGACGTCATCCGCAGGAGTGTCGACGGGGTGGTTCATGCTGATCTTGTACCTCCTTTTTCAACGCAGAAGAAGCGCGGGTTGTCGTCGACAACCCGGAGAAAAACGTCCTTGAAACTGCACTGCTTTTTGTGAGTCGTCTGTCTCGAATTCTCACTGCAAGCCCTGCGCGCCCCCTCCCCTTTTCTGCTGGGGATGGCATAGGACTTCGCGGAGGTCGTCATGCGTCCAACTGTCGTCACCCTCGTGTTCATCGCCATCTTGTCCGCCGGATGCGGCTCCGTGCAGCCCAACCTGAAAAAGGCCCCGGCGCCGAACAGCATGCTCAGCGAGCGTGAAGCCTTCGTCACCGCGCACAAGGCCACAGCTGAATCGACGCAAACCAAGCTGGTTCTTGAAAACGGCACCGTCGTCGAGTCCCTCGCCGACATCAAACACCTCACACCCGAGGGCAGCGCATCGTACGCCGCTGTCGACGGCTACACGGAGGCCACAATCGTCACCATCGGTGTCGGCGTGTCGTCGTTGTTGGTGGGGGTGGCCGCGCCCATCACCGCCGCCAGCGTCTACTGGGGCGTCGACGGCGCGCCCCCGAGCCCGGCGTTGCTCGACCGCATGGACGACACCCACCCCGGCGTCTCCGGCCTCCTCGTCGGAGGCACCCTCGCCATCGAAGCGGCCCTCCTCCTCGGAGGTGCCGCCGCCACCGGTCTCGGCGTGTGGGGCATGGTGCGCGAACACCAAGAGGCCTTCTCCGAATACAACGCCTCGCTCGAATCGCTGTTGCCCGCTGCCGCCACCGACGGCCAAGTCGATGCTGAGCCGACGGACACGTCTCCCAGCGACGAAGGCGGCCTCGATGAAGGGAGCAATGCCCCAGCTGTCGACGACACCAGCGCCGCAGAGCCTGCGGACGACGATGCGGCCAAGACGGCTCCCGACGGTGCCGACGCGCCAGATGAAGGTTTTTAGCGTCGAGGCGCCGTGAGCCATTCACTCAAATGAGACAACGCGATGAGGCCTTCGACGATGAGGTCTTCGTCGTCGACGTCGGCGCCGTAGTCGACCAACGAAACCGCTGACCATAGGGCACGAAACGACGCCAACTTCTGCGTGTCGTCGTCGACGCCGCCATAGACGGCGAAGAAGGCATCATGGGCTTGCGGCGGCAAAAACCCGAACACAATGCTGAGGTCGACGGCGGGGTCGCCGCGGTGCACATCGCCCCAATCAATGACCCCACACAGGTGGGCGTTCTCGTCGACGAGAAGATGGCGTGCGTAGAGGTCGCCGTGCACCACGCACGCGGCGTCGCCGGCTTTGGGTGCGGGCAACGATGGAAGCGTCGCCACAAATTCGGTGAGCGCCGTCGACGCCAGCGGCGAGTCTCGTTTCTCTGCGACAGCAATGGATGTCGTCAGCTTCTTCTGCAGAGCGTCGAGTCGAACGTTTGCATCCAGCCGTTGGTGTTCGTCTTCTGGAGCGCCGACCTCGAGGCCCACGTCGTGCAACGTGCGCAGAAACCCAGCCAGCTCGGGCGCCAGAAGGCAGCGCTGTTCTCGTGTCAGGCGTCGACGACAAGCGGTGTCCCCGTCGACGTGCGCGTAGCCGGCGAAGGGCCAACAGAACAGATCGGACGCCGTGCCCTCCCACGTCGGATGGGGCACCGGCACGGGCAACGTCGGCGCCAACGCCCGAAGAACACGCACTTCGGTCTGCAACAGTTCAACTGCAATTTGTCGTCGTGGAAAACGAAACACCAGCCGGTCCCCGCCGTGGGCGACGGTCACGGCGGTGTTGTCCCAGCCGACGCCCAGCATGACGACGTCGTCGTCGCCGAGGCCGGCAAACGAGTCGGGCCATTGTTGTTGGAGAACGCGTTTGGCGTCAGACAACGACAGCTCGACGTCGGCCTCCCACGGACGCTCCTGCGCAAGCAGCTCCACGACGCTGTCGACCTTGCCGCTCACGACGCCTTGGCCATCGGACGCAGCACCACCACGTTGTCTGGCGCATGCGAGCGGGACGGCGCCGCCAGCATGAGGACATGCGCCAACGTCTCAGGTGAACAGCGAGCGCTCGCCAGCCAGCCGGACATCTCGATGACAACGGTGGCCCAGTCGTCAGCGTCGACGAAGCGTTCTTCGTGGGCTGTCATGGCCAGCCGCGCCCGTGCACTGCGGCACTTGCTTCCGTCGAGCTCAAGACGGTCGAGCGTGAGCAGGTGAAAGAGGCTGCGATGGTTGAGAATGACGGCGGCGGCCGCGCGGTGAGCGTCGTTGGGGTGAAGCTTGAAGGCGGCGACGATGTCGGTGAGGAATTCTGTGAGGTTGGCGTCGACGACTGCACCGAAGAGCGTTCGCTTGGTGCGGTAGTGATGGTGAATGACAGTGCGGGCGACACCAGCAGCAGCTTCGATCGAGCGCGTTGACGCTCCGTGGTAGCCGCAGGCAATGAATCGCCTCTGCGCAGCGGCTAGAATCTGTTCGCGGCGAAAGGGTGTTGTTCGTCTCATCAAAGCCCCGGGAATATGCTGAGCCACAATGTAGGGACGACACCTACAGCCGGCAAGCGAATCTGCAATTTTGTTCAGGTACGCGCGCGGCCGCTCGGGCTTGAACTCCCGCCATTCCCGACCGCTCGGTCTAGAACTCCCACCATTCCCGACCGCTCGGTCTAGAGCTCCCGCCATTCCCGACCGCTCGGTCTAGAGCTCCCGCCATTCCCGACCGCTCGGTCTAGAACTCCCACCATTCCCGACCGCTCGGTCTAGAACTCCCACCATTCCCGACCGCTCGGTCTAGAACTCCCACCATTCCCGACCGCTCGGCCGAGACCCCCTCCAAAAACAAAAGCGCCCCCCAACCGGGAGGCGCCTTTCATGCTGTCAAGCAGCTGACATCAGCCCGCACGCTCCAAGAGCTCTTCGGGCAAGTCTTCCAGCAGAGACGTATCCTCGTAGGCACCCGACTCCTCCACCTGCACGTTCAGGTATTGGTAGTTCGGCAGGCCCGTTCCGGCAGGAATCAGGCGGCCCATGATGACGTTCTCTTTCAAGCCGCGCAGGTAGTCCACCTTCGACGACACCGCCGCTTCGGTGAGCACCTTGGTCGTCTCTTGGAACGAAGCGCCCGAGATGAACGACTCCGTCGACAGCGACGCCTTGGTGATGCCCAGCAAGAGGGGCTCGGCCACCGCGGGGTTGCCGCCTTGGTCGAAGACCTTCTCGTTCTCGGCTTCGAAGATGTACTTCTCGACTTGCTCGTCGAGGAGGAACGACGTGTCGCCGGGGTTCTTCACCTTCACGCGACGCAGCATCTGACGCACGATGACTTCGATGTGCTTGTCGTTGATCTTCACGCCCTGCAGTCGGTAGACCTCTTGAATCTCGTCGACGAGGTACTTGGCCAGCGCCTTTTCACCGAGCACGCGCAAAATGTCGTGCGGGTTGGCAGCGCCGTCCATCAGAGCCTCACCAGCACGCACGAAGTCGCCTTCGGTGACGATGATGTTCTTCGACTTGGCGATGAGGTACTCACGTGCGTCGCCGAGTTCAGGCGTCACGATGAGCTTGCGCTTGCCTTTGGTGTCGGCGCCGAACGAGACGGTGCCGTCCACTTCGGAAATGACCGCGACGTCTTTCGGCTTGCGGGCTTCGAAGAGTTCAGCAACGCGAGGCAGACCGCCGGTGATGTCCTTCGTACGGGCCGCTTCGCGAATGACGCGGGCCAGCTCGTCGCCGGGGTACACCTTGACGCCGTCTTCGACGGTGAGGATGGCTTCACGAGGCAGAAGGTAGCGTGCCATGCCGCGGCCTTCGGGCAGCGAGATGGTGTTGCCGTCTTCGTCCTTGATGGAGATGCGCGGACGGGCGGTCGGGTCTTTCGACTCGATGACCGTCTTTTGCGACATGCCGGTCTCGTGGTCGACCTGCTCCTGGATGGTGACGCCGTCGATGAGGTCGCCGTATTTCACGGTGCCTTCGACTTCGGTGAGGATCGGCTTTGCAGACGACTCCCACTCCACCAAGGTGGTGCCAGGCTTGACGGTCTCGCCGTCTTCGACCTTGAGGCGGGCGCCATACACCACGGGGTAGGTCTCACGTTCGCGGCCGAGGCCGTCCACGATTTTGAGCTCACCTTGGCGGTTGATGGCGACGAAGACGCCGTCTTTGCGCTTCACCACTTGCAGGTTCTCGTACTTGACTTGGCCTTCACCACGGTTCTCGTGGGAGGAGGCGTCGCCACCCGAGTTCTGCGCGATGCCGCCGATGTGGAAGGTCCGCATCGTCAGCTGGGTGCCGGGCTCGCCGATGGACTGGGCGGCGATGACGCCGACGGCCTCACCGATGTTGACCACCTGGCCACGCGACAGGTCGCGACCGTAGCACTGCACGCAGATGCCACGACGGGTTTGGCAGGTGAGCACCGAACGAATCTTCACGCGGGTGATGCCTGCGTTCTCAACTGCAGCGACACGCGCTTCGTCGATTTCAGCGCCGGCAGGCACGATGACGTCGCCCCCCATGGGGTCGATGACGTCTTCGAGAGCCGTACGACCGAGGATGCGGTCGCCGATGCCTTCGACGATGTCGTTGCCTTCGATGAGCGGCGTGATTTCGATGCCGTCGAGGGTGCCACAGTCGTATTCGGTGATGATGGCGTCTTGCGCCACGTCCACCAGACGACGGGTGAGGTAACCGGAGTTGGCCGTCTTCAACGCCGTATCCGCGAGACCCTTCCGAGCACCGTGGGTGGAGATGAAGTACTGCGACACCGTGAGACCTTCACGGAAGTTCGCCGTAATCGGCGTCTCGATGATGTCACCCGAAGGCTTGGCCATCAGGCCGCGCATCCCGGCCAGCTGCTTCAGCTGCTGGGTCGAACCACGAGCGCCCGAGTCGGCCATGACGAACAGCGGGTTGAACGAAGGCATCGCCTTGGTCTCTTTGCCGTCGGGCGAGGTGACCACGTCTTCGGAGATGTTTTTCATCATCGCTTGCGCGATTTCATCTGCCGCCTTCGACCAGATGTCGATGACTTTGTTGTAGCGCTCGCCGTCGGTGATGAGACCTTCGACGTATTGGTTGCGAATGTCTTCGATCTCTTTTTGGCAAGCGTCGAGCACATCGTATTTGGCCTGCGGAATCTCCATGTTGATCATCGCGATGGAGATGCCGGCGCGGGTGGCCTCGGTGTAGCCCATGGTGCGCAAACGGTCGGCGAGGAGAACGGTCTCCTTCTGGCCGGTGGCGCGGTAGCACTTGTCGATGAGGCCGGCGAGTTCCTTCTTGCCCATCACTTTGTTGACGGCGGAGAACGGAATGACGTTCGGCACCACTTCGTACATCAGCACGCGGCCAATGGTGGTTTCTTCGACGGTGCCGTTGACGCGGCAGTGGATGGACGCCTGCAGGTCGACCTCGCCTGCGTCGTAGGCCATGCGGGCCTCTTCGACGCCGGAGAAGCGCATGCCTTCACCCTTGGCGTAGGGACGCAGGCGGGTGATGTAGTAGCAGCCCAACACGATGTCTTGGGTGGGGACGATGATGGGGCGTCCCGACGCTGGCGACAGAATGTTGTTGGTGCTCATCATGAGCACGCGGGCTTCCATCTGGGCTTCGACCGACAACGGCACGTGCACGGCCATTTGGTCGCCGTCGAAGTCGGCGTTGAAGGCGGTGCAGACGAGGGGGTGCAGCTGGATGGCTTTGCCCTCGATGAGCACGGGCTCGAACGCCTGCATGCCGAGACGGTGAAGCGTCGGCGCACGGTTCAAGATGATGGGGTGCTCGCGGATGACTTCCTCGAGGATGTCCCACACTTCAGGCTTGGCCTGCTCGACCATTTTCTTGGCCGACTTGATGGTGGTGACGTACCCGCGCTCTTCAAGCTTGTTGTAGATGAACGGCTTGAACAGCTCGAGGGCCATGATCTTGGGCAGACCACACTGGTGCAGCTTCAGCTCGGGGCCGACGACGATGACCGAACGGCCAGAGTAGTCGACGCGCTTGCCGAGGAGGTTCTGACGGAAACGACCGTGCTTGCCCTTGAGCATGTCGCTGAGGGATTTCAGCGGGCGCTTGTTGGGGCCGGTGATGGTCTTGCCGCGACGACCGTTGTCGAAGAGGGCGTCAACGGCTTCTTGCAGCATCCGACGTTCGTTGCGGATGATGATTTCAGGCGCGTTGAGCTCTTGCAGACGCTTCAAACGGTTGTTGCGGTTGATGACGCGACGGTAGAGGTCGTTGAGGTCAGAGGTCGCGAAGCGGCCGCCGTCGAGAGGCACCAGCGGACGCAAGTCCGGTGGGATGACGGGGATGACTTCGAGCATCATCCACTCGGGCTTGTTGCGAGCGGCGTCTTTGCCTTTGGCGTTGCGGAAGCTCTCGACGACTTTCAGACGCTTGGAGATCTTCTTGCGCTTGGCCTCGGAGGTGGCCTCCGCGAGGTCGTTGCGCAGCTTCTTCGCCAACCACTCGATGCCTTTGCCGTCGCCGAGGGGGCCACGCTCAATTTCGCGCAGCAGTTCGCGCACCGCTTCGGCACCCATGCCCGCGATGAAGGCGTCTTCGCCGAAATCGTCGAGGGCTTTTTGGTATTTCTCTTCGGTGAGCAGCTCGCCGGCGACAAAGCCGGTTTGCCCACCGTCCACGACGACGTACGACTCGCAGTACAAGACGCGCTCGAGGTCTTTCATGGTCATGTCGAGGAGGTTGCCGATGCGAGACGGCAAGCTCTTCAAGAACCAGATGTGGGCCACGGGGGTGGCGAGAATGATGTGGCCGAGGCGCTCACGACGCACTTTCGACTGGATGACCTGCACGCCGCACTTTTCGCAGACGACGCCGCGGTGCTTCATGCGCTTGTACTTGCCGCACAAGCACTCGTAGTCCTTGATGGGGCCGAAGATTTTGGCGCAGAACAGGCCGTCACGCTCGGGCTTGAACGTCCGGTAGTTGATGGTCTCGGGCTTTTTGACCTCGCCGTGGGACCAACCGCGCACCTTTTCAGGCGACGCCAGCTGAATGCGAATGGCGTTGAAGCTCAAGGGGTCTTTGGGCTTTTCGAAGAAATTGAAGATGTCCTTCACTTCGGCCTCATCATGTCGGGCGCGATGGCCCTAAAAACGGTGCGCTCGTCGTCACGAGACACCTAAATGGGGGTGTGTCGCTCTCCAGCACGAGAACAACAGAGAAAGGGTGCCCTCCCCGTCTCAAGCGGGGAGGGTCAAAGACAGCGTCACAGGTAGGCGGCGTCGGGCTCTTCGAGGAGCTGCACGTCGAGCGCGAGGCTCTGGAGCTCCTTGATGAGCACGTTGAACGACTCGGGGATGCCCGACTCGAGCACATGCTCGCCTTTGACGATGGCTTCGTACATGCGCGTGCGGCCGACGACGTCGTCAGACTTCACCGTGAGGAATTCCTGCAGCGCGTAGGCGGCGCCGTAGGCTTCCATGGCCCACACTTCCATTTCCCCGAGACGCTGGCCACCGAACTGGGCCTTGCCGCCGAGGGGCTGCTGGGTGACGAGCGAGTACGGCCCGATGGAGCGAGCGTGAATCTTGTCGTCCACCAAGTGGTGCAGCTTCAGCATGTACATGACACCGACGGTGACGTCGTGGTCGAAGGCTTCGCCGGTGCGGCCGTCGAAGAGAATCGACTGACCACCGCGGTCGCGGTTGCCCAACTCGAGCAGGTCGCGGATGAGCTCTTCTTTGGCGCCGTCGAAGACGGGGGTCGCCGTGAGAATGCCCTTCTTCACCTTCTTCACCAGACGGGAGAGGTCGTCGTCGTTGAGGCCTTTGATGATCTTCTGATGCGCTTCTTGGTGGAAGGCGCCCAGGAGGACATCTTTCATGGCCTGGCTCGACTCATGCCGCTCCATCATTTGGTTCAGACGTTCACCAATGCCTTTGGCGGCCCAACCGAGGTGCACCTCGAGAATCTGGCCGACGTTCATCCGTGAAGGCACGCCGAGCGGGTTGAGCACGATGTCGACGGGGCTGCCGTCTTCAAGGTACGGCATGTCTTCGGCAGGAAGCACACGCGAGACCACACCTTTGTTGCCGTGGCGGCCGGCCATCTTGTCGCCAGGTTGCAGCTTGCGCTTCACGGCGATGTAGACCTTGACCATCTTGATGACGCCCGGGGGCAGTTCATCACCACGCTTCAGACGCTCGATCTTCTCCGAGAAGGAGATGCGGACCATGTTGGTTTGGTCTTGCATGGTGCGCAGGATGCGCTGCACGCGATCGAGGGCCTCGTCGTCGGAGATCGGAATGTCTTCGTAGTATTTGAAGTCGATTCCTTCGAGCATCTCTTCGGTGAGGGTGTCGCCCTTCTTCAGAAGAACTTTACCTTTGTCGTCGACCAGCTTGTTGGTGGTGGACTTGCCCGAGAGCAGGCCACGCACGCGTTCGAGCGCCGAGTTTCGGATGATGCGAATCTCGTCGTTCTGGTCTTTGAGCAGCTTTTCTTCTTCTTCGTCCTCGTTGGCTTGGGCGCGAACGTCCTTGTCGACACCTTTGCGGGTGAAGACTTTGGCGTCGATGACCGTGCCGTAGGTGCCGGGGCTCATGCGCAGCGAGGTGTCGCGCACGTCGCCGGCCTTCTCACCGAAGATGGCGCGAAGGAGCTTCTCTTCAGGCGACAGCTGGGTTTCACCTTTGGGCGTGATCTTGCCGACGAGGATGTCGCCGGCTTTCACGTCGGCGCCGACGCGAATGATGCCCGCAGCGTCGAGGTCCATCAGGGCCTCTTCACCAGCGTTGGGGATGTCACGGGTGATCTCTTCAGGCCCGAGCTTGGTGTCGCGGGCGATGCACTCGTGTTCTTCGATGTGCACCGAGGTGAAGAGGTCTTCTTTGAGGATGCGCTCAGAGATGAGAATCGAATCCTCGAAGTTGTACCCTTGCCACGGCATGAAGGCCACGGTGACGTTGCGGCCCAAGGCCAGCTCGCCACACTCCGTCGAAGCACCGTCGGCGACGACGTCGCCCACTTCAATGCGGTCGCCCACGTTGACGATGGGCTTTTGGTTGAAGCAAGTGCTCTGGTTGGAGCGCTGGTACTTGTGCATCTTGTAGATGTCGACTTGCGAGCCGGCATCGTCGACGTCGTCGGTGTCGACCTTGATGACCACGCGGGTGGCATCGACGTAGTCGACCACACCGGCGCGCTTGGCCACTTGGCAGACGCCGGAGTCGCGGGCCACAGCCGCTTCGAGGCCGGTGCCGACGAGAGGCGAGTCTGCACGCAACAGAGGCACCGCTTGGCGCTGCATGTTGGAGCCCATGAGTGCACGGTTGGCATCGTCGTTTTCCAAGAAGGGAATGAGCGATGCGGCCACCGACACCAGCTGGTTTGGCGAGACGTCCATGAGGGTGACTTCATCCGGCTGGGCCATGATGGTGTCGCCCGCCGAACGCGATTGCACGTAGGTCTCAACGAACTTGCCGTCGTCGCCGAGCGGGGCGTTGGCCTGCGCGATGACGTGGTTCTCTTCTTGAAGCGCGTTGTAGTACTCGACTTCACCGGTGGTGTTGCCACCTTCGCAACGCTGGTAGGGCGTTTCGACGAAGCCGTAGTTGTTCACGCGGGCGAACGTCGACAACGACGCGATGAGACCAATGTTTGGCCCCTCAGGCGTTTCGACGGGGCAGATGCGACCGTAGTGCGTGGGGTGCACGTCGCGCACTTCGAAGCCGGCGCGCTCGCGGGTCAGACCACCAGGCCCGAGGGCCGAGAGGCGACGTTTGTGGGTCACCTCGGAGAGGGGGTTGGTCTGGTCCATGAACTGCGACAGCTGCGAGGAGCCGAAGAACTCTTTGACCACAGCAGCGACGGGCTTGGCGTTCACCAAGTCGTGCGGCATGAGGGTCTCGATTTCTTGCACGCTCATGCGCTCTTTGATGGCGCGCTCCATGCGCACCAAACCGACGCGGTATTGGTTCTCAAGGAGCTCGCCGACGGCGCGGACACGACGGTTGCCGAGGTGGTCGATGTCGTCGGTGGTGCCGGACTCGTTGCGAATCTCGATGAGGTAGCGAACGACTTCCATGATGTCGCGCTTGGTGAGCACGCGGTTGTCGAGGGGCTCTTCGATGTTGAACTTGTGGTTCAACTTCAAGCGGCCGACTTGCGAGAGGTCGTAGCGCTCGGGGTTGAAGAACAAGTTGTTGAAGAGGTTCTCGGCGATCTCGAGGGTCGGCGGGTCACCGGGACGCATGCGACGGTAGATCTCGAGGATGGCGTCGTCGCGGGTGGCGATCTTGTCGAGCGCCATGGTGTCGCGGAAGTACGAGCCGACGTTGAGGCCGTCGATGAACAGCACTTTGACGTCTTTGTAGCCGGCCGTGCGCAGCTCTTCGAGACGCTCACCGGTGAGCTCTTCGTTGCACTCGGCCAACACCTCGCCGGTCTCTTCGTCGATGATGTCTTCGGCCGAGATGAGGCCTTCGACTTCGTCTTCGGAGATGTTCAGCACTTCCATGCCGGCGGCCTTCATCTTCTTGATGGCCACGCGGGTGAACTTGCGGTTCTTTTTGACCAAGACCTCTTTGGTCTCGGGGTGACGCACGTCGCGCACCGCACGCTGGTTGGCGAGGAGGTCGTAGTCGATGACTTTGACGTACTTGCCTTTGCCTTCGAGGCGCAGTTCTTCGGTGTTGTAGAAGTACTGCAGCAGCTCTTCTTGCGAGTAGCCGAGGGCCTTCAGCAAGATGGTCGCGGGGAACTTGCGACGACGGTCGATGCGGCAGTGGATGATGTCTTTGTGGTCGAACTCAAAGTCGAGCCACGAGCCGCGGTACGGAATGATGCGGGCGTTGTACAGCCACTTGCCGGACGCGTGGGTGCGGCCTTTGTCGCTGTCGAAGAACGCGCCAGGCGAACGGTGCAGCTGGCTCACCACAACGCGCTCGGTGCCGTTGATGATGAACGTGCCGAACTCGGTCATCAGCGGGATTTCGCCGAAGTAGACCTCTTGCTCTTTGACGTCGCGGATGGACTGGGTGCCCGAGACTTCGTCTTTGTCCCAGATGACCAAGCGGATGACCACTTTCATCGGGGCGGCGAAGCTCATGCCACGGCTGCGGCACTCGTCGACGTCGTACTTGGGCTTCTCGAGGTGGTAGCTCACGAATTCGAGCGACGCAGACTCGTTGTAGTCCTTGATGGGGAACACGCTTTTGAAGACCGCGTGCAGACCGACCGTTTCGTCCCGTTTTTCGGGATCGACAGTCTGCTGCAGCAGCTTCTCGTAGCTCTTCCTTTGGATGTCGATCAGGTTGGGGATCGGGACCAAGGATTTGATGGACGCGAAGTTCTTGCGGAGGGCAAAGTTCTCTTGAATCGCGCTGGCCATAAGTGGGACGTCTCCGACGACAAAGCACAAAAAAAGCAGGCCCAACTCGGGTGCGCCAGAAGTGGCGCGGAGTGTGCGACGGCGTCGCTCGAGAAGGTCCTGCGCGGCATCCCTTTTCAAGGGGCAAAGAGGGTCAAATCTGACCGATCCCGCCCGCTCGTGTGGGGGATGTTTGGTGAAACAACGGGGCATATGTGGGATCGCCGGAACGATGTCAAGGGCCCCGCCAAATGAAAAAAGCGTTTTGTTTCCGGTTTTTGAGAATGTGGCCCGAATTTTGTTTGGGCGGCCAAAAGCAAGGGACTGCGAAACGCATGACGCAGATGCACGCTGAAAAGAACCGTCAGACGCGCTGACAGGCTCTCTGCTTCACTTTCGGGGTGCCCGTCAGGGGGCGTCTCGGTCTCGGCTTTTGTCTAAAGCGTGGTGCCCAACGGCGCGTCGCGTCGAAAACCGGATATGGCGTCTTCGACCTGCTGTGACAACTTCAAGGTGGCGTCGGGATCTGGCCCGTCGAACGTCACCATCACCCGGTAGGGCTTGGGATCGCTTTCGACGTAGCCCTGCGGCACGTACCGCGGGTAGGAGCCGATGGCGATCTCAGGATGCGCCTGTTGTGCGTCCCGCAGCACGGGGGCGATGTCGGACTCGCTCTGCTGCGTGTAGACCATCTCGCGGTGCAGCGGTGTGCCCTCGAGGGTGGGCAGCACCCCCTGCACCATGCGCTCGAACAAGTTGGGCACTCCTGGGAGCACGTGAACGTTCTCGACGCGCACCACCGGCACCCACAGCCCCTCGACGGGGAGAAGGTCGGCGGGGTCGGGCAGCTCCGCCATGCGCTTGGTGTCTTCTTTGAGCCCGGTGAAGGTCTCGCCGCGGGATTCGGCGCGGGCTTTGTAGTGGGCCTCCATCAGTTGCAGCGTCGGCTGATGGTGGGCGAGGCCGCGATCAAACGCTTGCGCGATGGACGCATAGGTCAAATCGTCGTGGGTGGGCCCGATGCCGCCTGAGGTGAACACGTAGTCGAAGCGTTGGCTCAGCCGACGGGCGGCCTCGACGATGCCGTCGACGTCGTCGGGAATGACTTCGACACGTTGCAGGCGGACGCCTTTTTGAAAGAGCGCCTTGGCCAACGTGTGGCTGTTGAGGTCGTGGATTTTGCCGCTGAGGATTTCGTCGCCAATGATCAGGCATGCAGCGGTTTTTGCTGCCGTCTTGGCCTCGCTGGTCGTCATGGGCCCTCCCCGTTCGTCGTCGCCATTGATGTTGTCGGCCTAGCCTTCGTGGGGCTGACGTAGCAACTTCTTCATCCGTTGGTAGGTGTCGTCGAGACCTTCCATGATGACCCGCGTGTCGTTGAGAACGGGCATGAAGTTGTTGTCGCCGTCCCACCGCGGCAGCACATGGTAGTGCACGTGGGCGTCGATGCCTGCGCCGCCAGCCTTGCCCATGTTCATGCCGACGTTCATGCCGTGGGGGCGATAGGCTTCGCGCACGGCGGCGATGGTCTCGCGCAACAAGCTGTGCAGACCGATGAAGGCGTCTTCGTCGAGAGACTCGACCTGGTCGGTGTGTTGGTGGGGCACGACCATGACGTGGCCATTGGTGTACGGGTATTTGTTGAGGATGACGAAAGCGTGCTCGCGGGCGGTCACCACCAGCCGTTTCTCGTCGTGCTCGCCCAGGTTGGCGTCGTCGGGCACGTCGGCGCCGGGGCGCACAGGGTAGTCGCAGAAGATGCAACCGGTGGGGCTGGGGAGCTCTTCTTGTTTGCGCCCTTCGACGAAGGCCAGGCGCCAGGGCGCGAACATGCGGTCCATTTGCAATCTCCGACGGGGTGCGGAATCGGGATAGGGGCGCCGAGCTTTCCTCGGCGAGCCCCTCCCACACCACCGGGCATACGGGTCCGTACCACGGCGGTTCGACAGGTTGAGGTCATGAAACGAGCTGAGAAACACCCAGCTCGTCGAAGAAGCGAATCGGAAACTTGAAGCTGAAGTCCTTCGTGCCCGAGTGGCGCCACCAGTTCCCCCGCCCCGTCTGTTTCCAGCGGATGGCGCGGAGCCGGTGGCGAATCCAC